>Ga0070734_10000677_pt1 | contig 64073 bp, 49 predicted proteins | sample Coa_R1_8_FD_66444 | JGI IMG/M metagenome (GOLD analysis project Ga0070734, IMG submission 66444) | Surface soil microbial communities from Centralia Pennsylvania, which are recovering from an underground coalmine fire - Coalmine... | ecosystem: Environmental > Terrestrial > Soil > Unclassified ...
CTTTTTGCAACTCCCCACAAGCCTTTTCGACCACAGCCGGGTCCCGGTGATAGACGACGATGGCGAGTGAGAACTGTCCGAAATAGTTTCCCTGAAGCTCCAGCTCCTTCAGGCATTCGCCGAGGCTGTGGACCAGAGCTGCCTTCGAATCGTCCACCAGTACGTCGGTGCTCGTGGCATCGGCCCTCATCTGGCTTACCATTGAGGTCTTGCTGTTGTGGAAGTGACGGCGCGCTGACTGGATCTTCTTCCGGGCGGCGCTGTTGTCTCTGGCCTGCCACTCGGTCACAACGTGGAAGTTGGCTTCAATTTCGTAAAGTTGTTTGAGGATGAGGGGCCAGCTTTGGGAGGTCGGTTCTTTCAGAGTCAGAATCCGAATACAGTAGTCGTCAAGCAGGAGATGCGCCGGGTAACATTCGAGCGCCGAATCGGCCATGAAAAAATCGACGTGCGTGTCGTACTTGAGGCGCGATGCTTCGCGCTTTTCGGGACTAACGTTGACCAGCCGCCGCAGGAAGCTGTAGGCATCCTGTTTATCCAAAACCTCGATGGCCACAAAGTCGTTGGTCTGAAGAGCGAACGTATCGACTCTTTGCCGGAGTGTGCGCGCCGCCCGCGCTATCTCCGCCTCAATCAACACCACTTCCTGGTCGCTTGAGAAGAGCCCCTTCAACTCTTGCCACGCCAAGCGCGGTGCAGTCTGAAGCTTGGTGAGCGCCTTTCCCAGGCTGCTCCGATACCGGAAGCCTTCGTGAAGGATCACGTAATAGATCGAGATCGAATAAAGCCGGTCGGCTTTGCCGCGAAGATATTCAAGCCGCGATTCGTTCGCTGCTTTGACTACCTCATCCGTATAGTTTTTGTGGGGAATCTCGGGAGCGTGGGTTTTGAAGAGATACTGGTAAATCTTGAACTTGGGGTCGAACAGCTTAAAGGCAGCTTCGAGACGCTTGGTCAGATTATCGATGGTGCCGCCGTCGAGACATTCATAATCGACGCCCTCTACCTTGAGCACCACTCCCAGGTCTCCGGCCTTGGTCAAAAACGTCCGGCTGTCAATGAATCCGAAGACCGAGATGTTTTCATTCAGCGCGCCGGTCTCCCGGTACTCTTTGACAATTTTTGACAACCTAAGCATGGGAAACCACCTGGATGTTGGCGTTATGGAATTTCAAAGGGTCATATTGCTTTTTGAACTTGGTGGAATTGAGCAGGATGCGGAGCAACTGCGGGTCGCGGTTCGTTGCCGATTGCGCGGCCAATAACATGGCCAGAAACAGCACCAATCCCGACAGCAGGCTCCCAAACAAGTTGAAAGCCGCCCCGCCCATGATGAGGGCTGAAAAAAACAGGCGGCGTTCGGCTCCGAGGACTGTCAGCGGTTTATTAACCGCTTTATAAACGAAATGAATTCTGCGCTTCTGCATAATGTTTTATGGATCAGTTCTGAGCATGATTACTTTTGCTTTAAGTAAACAGGCCGTTCTACTTAATTTCCCGGAAAGAGCCAGCTAAGGAAGTTCACGGCAGCTATCGCCATGCCTACGCCAAAGATGATTCCCGCCAGCATTCGCTTATGTCCTCCCTCGCCAAAGGCGAACATGAGACCGCCGACTACGATGGCGACTAGGCTTAACGCTCTTGCTATTGGGCCTGTAAAGGCTGTCTGGAGCTGTTGAACGGCGGTCTCCCAGGGGCTGGGCGCCGTGCCCTGCAAAAAGGTACTTACGAAAATAATTGATCTTATCGTCCTCATAGTGCATCCTTTGCTTAGCTTGCTACTAACCTTCCACTGGGGCATATCTGGCCTGCCCACCCAGCTTCCTAAGTTGGGGTTAGTGATCGCTGCTTATGACACCGCAGCTGATCGCCAATAACCCGCTGGACATTTTCGATTCGGTTCGCCGAGTTGCGCGTCCGCTGCGGTGTCTACGCATAAGACGCAACTATTACAGGGAGGTTTCTTTGCCTGCGGAGGAAACGGAACTCGTGGGACAAAGAATGAAAATGAATGACTCGATTAGAACAACTTGAAAATGAGAAGAGGGCTTGGAGCGTCGGAGAGGTAGCCGATTTTCTGGGCTATTCGCGCAACTATGTCTATGAACTTATTCATGAACGCAAGATCGACGGATGGTTCGTAGGAGATAAGGGAGGTTATCGCTTCTGCCCATGCGAGCTAGCCAAGTGGGTGAGGAAGAAGATGGCCGAAAACGGTCACAATGGCTCTAGCAGCGACAAGCCGGATACCAATGGCAAGCCGCATAGATCGCCTGATGCGGATAGCCGGAGCGATGGCAAGGACAACAGGCATCCCTAGTTGAGCGAAATCACTGATCGACAATCTCCGGAAGGAAGGTGAAATCAAAGAGAGAGAATAAAATTCGGCGGGCCGCAGATGTTTTTGTTCGCGTGAAGCATCGAGCGTCTGTTCCCTTGATGAACGAGGATCGACAGGCCTTCTGCTGAGAAAGCGATTGGTGGTGGGCCTGTCTTTTCACATGGCCTGGACTGCTGAGATATATGCAGGTACAAAATCTTGATTTTCAATGAAAAATTCATTGATTCGATCCATCAAATGCCGCGACTAAACACCTAATAATCACTCTGAAAAGAGAGGGGATCACGAGAGGCCCGTAATCCCCCGTTTTCTACTATCTTTCAATTCGGATGAGATCGCCCACGCGAACTCTTCCTGGACGTTCTGTGATGCCGTAAACCCCCAGCATATTCTTCCGGTTCATTGCGATTTCGCGCAGAATTTCCGGATTGGTTTCCCCGGTACATGGGTCGAAGTTGACGATTGAGCACCGTACGTCTTTGCGTGCGATACGGATGCGTGCAGAATCGGCAGTCTCGCCGAAGACGAGTAGCTCGCCAATCCACCGGTCTTCAGGATAGCTGCGAGAATCCAACGCCTTTATCACTATATTCGGACGATAACGTAATATATCGGGGCGAATAGCAATGGTCTTTGCAATGGCTTCGATTGAGGAAGTCGTGATCAGCGATATCGGCATCGAATCGAAGGTTCCTCTCCACAGACGAACGAGCTGAAGAGGAGAGCCGGACAGGTTCTCAAGGTTCTTGCGAAGCTCTTCATCTCGAAGCGACACAACGGTTCCGCCAGGGATGCTGACATGAATAGCGGAGTTTTCATCGCGCGCGTCCTCTAGCTTGGCCGAATAGGTGAGCAAAGTTGTTAATTCACGTCCAGAAAGCCAGGGAAGCCCCGAGTCGCAGTTCGTCTTCATGAAGGCGAATCGGCGGTCTCCTGCAAGGCCATGCCAGCCAATATGGACCTGATCCACCGTTTCTCCCGCCATAGACTTGACGGGGAAATGACGAATTTCAGCAACGATGCCAACGGCTTTGGAGTTATCGTGCATGCGCACCCTCCGATTCCGCAGATATCGCTGGTTGACCAGCACACTTGTCGTCTGTGGCACTGAGGGAACGCCGGTATTCTGCAACAGCTTCGCAGAGCTTCCCAATCTGTGGGTGCTTGCGCCGCATATCGCGAATAGCCATAGTCTCACTATGGGACATGTTCCCCGTGCCGTTCAACGGACACACCGACAGGTTTGCGAGTTCCTCCGGTGTGAGCTGACTAGCCGGCTTGACGAGATAATCCACGATTAGACGCCAATGTATTGAAGTGAGGCGGCCGGCAGCGGCAATGAGACCTTCAAGAGCAACGAGCGAATTGAGAACATCAACCGGCTGATGTAACAACAGCTCACCCAATGACGACCGTGTGAGCGTTTCGAGTCTGCATAAGTTTAGGTTCATTTTCTTCAGGATCCGATCGGTGAGTGAAGGCATCATCATGTCCTGCTCAAGACCTATGCGGTCTTCAGCTGTTAAATAACGTAGCCGTTCATGAACGGTAGTACGGTATTTCTCCGTTGTAATGCCGACCATGTAGTCAATGGCCATTTGAGCGGCCAAGTTAGCTGCGTTTACGCCGGACCAATCGACACGACAAACGGGGTATGAAACCAAATAGGTCCGCATGCGTTTCATAAAGAATGCAGGTTGAAAGACCCAACTACTTCCATTCATTTCAGTGAGGGAGTTGAAGTGGCGACAAAGTTCCTTCATATTTTCTGTCGTCTGACGAATTGCACACATTGCCTCAGGAGAAGTAACGTCCACATTGCCTTCGCAGATAGGGCGCAATAAAATTCGAGAGTAGTTGTGGAGGTTATGTGTAGCATTTACAACACGATGGAAGTGGATTTCTTGAGGATCACCAGTAAAAAGCAAGGGAACGGAATTCCACAGCCAATACGTGTAATGCGTTGCAACTGGCGGATGTTCAGCCCTGGCGCCCAGTTGCACCAATAAACCTTCCAGGCTTCCAAATTGCTGGAGGGCCAAGCCGGGAGGCATGCGAAGCGCCTGAAAGTGTCTTTCGGCGGAATTGACGATGAAAGTGATCAACTGGATAGCAACGCGTGCATCATGTTGGTCAAGTTCATGGATCGCGGGCTGAATGGCCTCACGAAAAGATGCGACCCACGGCTGGACAGCAGAAAAGAATTGTTCAATCGGCCTGCCAGCCTCGATAGCGGTATTCAAGGCACCCAATTCGGCTTGAATCCAATTTTGAAGTGCCTGAAATTGAGCTGTTTTCGATGCAATCATTCGCGACCTTCACAACAGGCCACGAACCTCGGTCAGGACTTGCCAGTCTGCTCCGTGAGGAGTAATCTGAGCGTGATTGATCCGAGGTTCGCGCCTCGGCTGAGGACCTACAGGGTGCGCTTTGCGAGAGATCACCCTGTGGGTCTTTATCGTTCTAGGCTTGTTGGGCTCCTTACGAGATAGGGTTCGTCGATCACCACCTTTCCTCTTTCGCGAAACTTCAGCCGGGGAGCAGGGTTTTGAGTTTGGAGCCTTTCCCGAGCTTTCGTTCAGCACGCTCTAAAGCGTAAGTTGGAATGCTCAGTTACGTCAACAAAAATATACGAAAAAGTATATAAATTTATATACGTTATGAGTATACTTATATACGGAATTGTATGTAATATTGACGAACGTTCCCCGATAGCCTTAAAGTCTGTGCGATGCCAAGACGAAAGATGGACAAAACGCGACTCCGTACGGCACGCCGTGTAATCGGATTGGTGCTGAAGCAGTTCCGTAGGACCGCCCGAATCACCACAAAGGAGCTTGCGGGCAGATTGGCGGTGCCCGATTCGATGATTCGCGGCATTGAATCCGGACAAGTCGCGGTCCCGTTGATACGGGCAGGCCAACTTGCGGCTGTATTCAGTCGAGATACTCAGACTATCTCTGCAGAGGCAATTACACGAGCATACGCAGCGGCTGCTCAATACGCCTCCCCAACGTACGTTCCGAATCCTGATCGTTATGGTTGGCTGGTCACTCTGGGAAATGAGGGGGAGAATAAAGAAGCCTGCGACCACCTTGTGGTTGAATTAACCGGCCGAGGTTATCAAAACGATGTCACCGGAAACAGGAGCGGCGCAATACAGGACATTGTCCATTCCCTGAACCCGATCCAGATCACGCTTGTTCACCGATTGGCAAAGGCGGTTCACGATTTCGGTACGAGCATTGTGAGTGATACGGCAATTGCTGAATGGGAGATTTTTAACGCAGACAGGCTAACAAGCTTGTTTGCCGTTGCCCCGAGTCTTGAAAGTGAGTTGACGCGTGAATTTCAACAAGCCTTAGCGAAAACTGTTTCGGCAACCGGAGTTGATAATCTTCGATATCTTTTGCTTCGTTCTGAACACAGCCGTTCCGAAGAATTTGCTGAGGTTTGCTATGAGCTCACCCAATTGGTTGCAAGGAGCTTGAGTGACCAGACAGGCAACAATATCAAAAAATGCCTTAGTGAAGTGAAAAGGAAATTGCATTTCAAGGTTTTACCCATGGTCACAACCAACCAAAAAATCCGTGATTCTCTAAACCTCGGCTCCGATCTTAACTCGGCGTGGGATGGATTCTATCTTTACAACGTGAACGACGGTCAACACCTGCTAATCGGCATATTTCGTCGATTGCCGGCCAATAAAGATAGCGTGAGTCCAGTTACACTCAAGTCTTGGCATGCTCCGATCTTCAATGAGTCACTACCGTTGAAACACGTACAAACCTTTCGCGTGCTGTTTGAGAACCTCTGGAAAGAAGGAGCAGATCCCAAGTCGATAAGGGGCCCTCAATGACTTTGAGGCTCTCCGCACTCGAGGTGCGCCGCAAACGGTTTCATCTCGGTCCCGTAGATTTATGTGTTCCGTCAGGAACATTTCTATCAATCCTGGGTGAATCTGGCGCAGGTAAATCAACATTACTCCAGACACTTGCTGGCTTGATCACACCCGATGCCGGGCGGATTTTTCTCGATGGGAACGACATCACGGATGTCCCGCCAGAGGATCGTCCGAGTACGTTCTGTCAGCAGGACTCGCTTCTCTTTCCTGTTTTTCGTGTTATCGACAACCTGGCTTTTGCCCTGGTAGCGAAGGGAATGAATCGTAATCAGGCACGAGAACTTGCAGCGAAACGGGCAGCTGATTTCCGCATTCCTCGAGATTTGCTCTCAGCTTGGGCTGAAACTGTCTCCGGTGGCGAAGCCCGCCGGATTGCGCTCGGACGTGCTTTCCTTAAAGAAGATTATCGTGCGGCATATCTGGACGAAATAACTTCTAACCTTGACGGAGAAAATAAAAGGGCTGTTGCCAAGTTAACTCTCGATCTTTTTCTGGAATCCTCAAGCATATTCCTGTTCGTATGTCATGAACCAGCGTTGGCATTAGAAATGGCGTCCGCGGCCATCTCTGCCGGTCGTCATGGATTAGTAGCAGTGATGAAAGCAGGAAAGTTGCTTGAGATGGATGCCCCGCAAGAAATTTATTTGAACCCAAAGAGTCTTTATACTGCTCGTCTGTTTGGAGATGTGTCTGTGCTTGACCTTGATGGGCGGCAGGAACTTTCTTCGCAGATCTTCCGCGCATTTCCCTCGCCAATCGAGAACTGTACTGTCGGTGTCCGACCTGAAGATGCAGTGTTTTATGCCGCAGAAGCGCCAGATGGAGCATTTTCCGTTGCCTCACGTCTTTTACGCACATGGTTTGTCGGCTCCGTAACTAAGGTGGAAGTCGAAACTCCGTGCGGAAATCTAATCGCGACTGCAGCCCGTCAGACCAATTTTGCCCCTGGAACGACTGGGCAAATTAGCCTTAGCAGGCTTCTCTTTTTCCGCGCAGGGGCCAACCGATGATGAAGAAACAAATCGGGTATTCGTTGGGCGCTTCGCTATATTTTGTCTATCCTTTTGCTGCGATGGGGGTGGCATTAATTTCTAGTGTCAAACGGCTATCCGCTGAGTCCGTTTCTCTTCGCCCCATTTCCTCAGTTCTATTAAGCACTACCTACCGTGGCATCGCTATTTCGGCCACTGTTGCCCTCCTAGCGGTAACCTTTGCCGCAATTAGCCTCCTTCATTTAAAGATTGGCCGCCATATACCTGTCGTCCGCATGGGAGCGCGAGCTTTCGCCGTTTCAACTCAATTCTTTTCGCCCCTCTTGGTCGCCATGGGCTGGATCGTTACTGTGGGGCACTCACGCATTGCTTTCTCCCTTCCGGCGATGATTTTAGGATTGCTATCGCTGGCACTTCCTCCTGCTTATATTGTTCTCGACTTATATGTTGTCGGTCGACTGACTCGCTATATCGAAATGGCTTCTGTACTTGGGGCGCGTCCCTTGATGCGCTCTAGACTTGCACTTGCACTCGCCCGTCCAGCGATTATTGGATCATTGCTCATAACCTTTGCTTGGACATACTGTGATCTCGTGGTCATTTCACTCGTGGGATCCGGGAATCAGTTTTATCCAGGTCCACTAGTTTCCTATCTAATCCGACAGTCGACAATACGTGAATTAGCCTTATTTGCCACCTTGCCAAGTGTCGCACTTGCCCTCGGTGCTGCAATCGTGTCCCAACCTTCAGGGAAGAGATCATGATCTTTGACTTTGTCAGAAAGGTCGTACTGCTGGCTGGGGGCATACTTGTAGTGCTCCCGGGGGCCGTCCTTTGCTGCGTTTCATTTCGCACATCATGGCCCATCCGCGTGCCTCACGATGTCTGGTCCGCTCTATGGCGGTCCATCGTTTTGGCAATTGTCGTTGCGGGGATCTCTTCAGTCATTGGCTTTCTAGTTGCCAGCTCATATGTGCGCCGAAAGCCCTCACGGGCGGAATGGTTGCTGATCGCGCTCGCCTTGATCACTCCCGAGTTGCCCATCGCGGTATCATTGCATTCGGCATTTGCAGCGCTCCACTGGGATATTCCGGACATTCTGGCAGTCTCGCTAGGCCAAATTGGGTTCCCTTCCGCATTGACTATATTGTTTGTTTATCTGCGTTTAGACGCTTCAAAGGCAGATGCGCTGATCGGCGTTGCTCGGACGCTTGGTGCCAAATCAGCAGCAATCTTGGTTCTATTGCTCAGGTTGTCTTGGCCTGCCGTAACTGTCGGCTTTCTCAATGCCGCGGCATTTTCATTACAAGATGTAGCATACCCCTGGTTTTTAGCGTCTGCTAACTTTGCCGTGTTGCCAACCCTTGTCTTTTCCAGAGCCAGATTTGGATTGCAACCATGGATGATTTGGTATGGAGCGCTCGCAGCTTTTTGCGGAGCGCTCGTGGCAATTATCGTCTTTTCCCCGGAGGTGCAACTTGAACAGGAGTCGTAGAATCTCAGCTTATTTCTTGATCATAATAAGTGGGCTTACTAGTTGCCAGCGACATCCCCCAACTATCACTTTCCTTAACTGGGATGACTATACTGGTGCAGGAGTCAAAGAGAGTTTCACTCGATCTACGGGGATAACTATAAATGAAAAAAATTATGGCACAAACGAAGAATTGATGGGTATCCTTGAAAATACGCATGCCGACATCATTGTGCCGTCCACTTATGCCGTAGATATTTTAGCTGCGAAAGGCAGGCTTGGCCCTCTCGCTTGGTCTAGCCTGAACAATGCTGCTATGGTTCCCCAGGCATACCGGAACATGCCAGAAGCGAAGCATTGCATTCCCTATACTTGGTCGGCCATTGCATTCTTTTATGATAGGACCAAGCTATCAACTGCCCCCGGTCTTGATATCCTTTTTGATCCGAAGAAGCGCAAGCCCTTTGCAGGCCATATCCTACTTCTGGACGATCGGCGTGCCATGCTGGGTCTCGCGTTACGCTATTTGGGATATAGCGTGAACACGATCGATGCGGAAGCGTTGTCGAAGGCAACAGCACTTTTGCGAGAAGTGAAAAAGGATACCTTGCTGTTTGCAAGTGGCTTGCTGGTTGATCGTATCGCAAGCACCCCATCTGTATGGCTTGGGGTCTCCTGGAGCGGTGATGCTCGCTGGGCTGCAGCCAAACGTCCTGATATCAATGTTATTTTGCCCGATCAGACGGTTGTCTACGTGGACTGGGCTTGCATAACTCATGATGCAACGCCTGCTGCAACGAAATTCCTCGATCATTTACTAGACCCCAAAGAAGCTGCTGCACTAACACAGACTACGCATTATAGCCCAGTCAACTTAGGGGCAGAAAGTCGTGCGCCAGCCGATATCCAATCGATCATCAAGGAATGGCGTGAGGCGAGTGCGCGAATTAATCCAGAGATGATCCAAGATGTGGGACCGATTGGAGATCAAAAGTACGAGACTGCTTGGTTGGCTGTTAAACAGTGACAGACTATTAAGATCGCGAGCGGCCAGGATAATGCTGAAAAAGACGAGGCTACAATGGACAAAGGAATGATACAAGCTCTGCAAAATATCAAGGGAAACGGCGAACAGGTATGGATCGCGCGAGTCTCGCCAAGCTGCCAGGGCACACATGAGCGATGGGTTGCTTCTCCAATTTCACAACCATTTAGTAATCAGTCCTTCAGCAAGGGATTGGCAGGCGCTATGCGGGCAATTCTTGCTGAGACGGATGAGGCCGAGGTGTGGGACTGCTATGAAGAGAGGGATAATGAGGAGGTTGCGTGGAAATGCATTTTGCGTAAATCAGGCACATTTTCGGGACCCAATGGGAGGGTCAGTGAAGGTGTACAGAGCTCTCCAGGTGCCGAATCCACGTAATATTTAGGCTAGCTAGCCCGCATCTTTGTGAGGAGCCAATATTCTGAGTCATAAGCAGAGTGTTTAGCCGTATATGCAAACTACACAGGATGTCAGATTGCTTTTCGATATTGCTGCTCAAGAGTATGATGCGATCCGAGATCCGTGGTATACGTGGCTTTATGCCCGGCTTCACTTATTGATCGCTGAGCAGTTAGCGTTGTTCCGATCACAGCAGATGGTGCTCGATATTGGCTGCGGCACCGGCTTTCAGAGCTTCCTTTACTCCTACACAGGTCATGATGTGGTGGGAATCGACATTTCGCCGGAGTTGTTAAAAATTGCCTCTCAGAAGTCACAAGCTGTTGACAGACTGTGTAACTTTCTGGTGCCCACCAATTTCCCTTTTGCACGAACGATTGAAAGAAGGGTCAAGGCTCTCGTCTATCGTCATCGTGTGTTCTTTCCGCGGCGGCCGTCTTTTGTAATCGGTGACGCTAAAGCACTCCCGCTTCCGGATGCAGTTGTTGATCACATCAACTGCTGCGGTAGCACTCTCAGCCTCATTGCCGATTATCGATCAGCTCTGTGCGAGATGGCTCGCGTACTCAAGCCAAATGGCACATTCATCATTGAGGTTGAGGCGAGATTCAATGCCGATCTGCTGTGGACGCTCATCGACACAATGATTGGCGGTCGCATTGGATATGGATTAACGTTCAAGGAAGCCTGCTCGCTACTTAAGGGCCCAATGCAAGAGCATGTGACTATTCGCTATCCTCTTAGAGACGTGGCGAATCAGCTACTTTTGGAGTTGATTTTATTCAACGCCACAAAACTCAAGCGTGAACTGTCAGAGCTTGGTCTGCAGCCGAAGAAGATAAGATCGATTCATTCCATTACAAACCTACTTCCCAGCACAATTTGCAGCCGCCCCATTCAATCGCGCTGGCTTCCATTGGCGTTTGGAGTACTTGCGAAGATGGAACAGCTTTGCCCGTGGAGATTACCCGGCTGCAGCCTCGTTTTGGTTGGTAGTAAGAAATAGGTGTATCTTTTGCTGGTCATGATATATCGAATCTTAAGATTTCGGTTTTCTGGCTCGGCGCGTGGGTCAGGATAAAGGGTTTTTCCTTGCTCAATATAGCATTGACGCATTGACACCATCCAGGCATCGTTTCAATGGGTCGCAATGCTTCTCATGATCAGATAGATCCCATTAGTAATGGTTGATCGAGTTCACTCAAAAAAAATGGTGTCATGTTCGGTTGCCACGAAAGATCCCGCGAGAGATAAAGTCGATCCAGATGCGGGCGTTGATCGACTATGGCCCAGTTATATAAAAACTGTCCTTGGCGGAATGACTGGCTTATCATCGATTGCACTCGTACTGATCGGGCGGATTTAAGGAACGAGCCTCCGGGAGCCCATCGAGCGAACCTCCCTCAGATGATTCAGCAGATCACAAGCGTCATCACTTTAGTTTGCGCCGCTATAAACTCTTAACATCCACCAACTGTTTCCTATTATAGAAACGCTTGTGAGTCTCGTGTTGTGGCTGTCGAATGCGTTTGCGGGTGGGAATGGTTACTTACGCATGGGGCGATGCGAATGGCACGCATCGAATGCTTGGAGATTTATCGAGGCAATAACAAATAGTGACCAAATTATGGCTAATGCTGAGAAATTGAATAATTCCAGGTTTTCGTTGTGAAACCTCCAACATCGTTTCGAGATAGGAAAGCAAGACTTTTCTTGAACCGGATTCGATACCCCTCAAAGCTGGGTGCAATTAGGGTGCAATAGGGCTTCCCGAGAGTAACTTTGGGCGCTAAAACGGGCGATCAGCGCCGTTAAATTTCAAACGATTACCTTTGTGGCATGCCCTGTCACGGCAGAGGCCGCGGGTTCGAGTCCCGTCGTCCCCGCCATCATTTCAAACGACTTAACGGATGATGGCTCTCAAAGTCCAACCCACAATCCATCCCATCGCTTTCAAAATCACTTCTGGCTTGAAGCCGACCGCCACCAGGAACGCTCCCTGCGCCGCCCGTGTTTCATCTGGATCGTGCTGTGTGTAGGGATCAAGCATCGTCAGAATCTTGCCGCGACGGCGAGATCGAGCTTACCATCGCCGTTGAAGTCGGCAGCCATGATCGCGGACGGGCCTTGGCTCACTGCATAAGGAGAACCCTGAAGCCGGAGTGAACGTCCCACGACCGTTCCCAAGCAGTAGGGTAACTGTGCGATCTCCGCTATTCGCGACCGCGAGGTCCAGGTTCCCATCATTATTGAAGCCGCCGGCTACAATCGCCTCGCTGGTTTCCTACCGAGACGGTTGTTGCCTCTGCGAATGTCCCATCGCCATTCCCGAGAGATACGGCAACTCCCGAGACCGGAGAGGAACTACTCCCACCCACCAGAATCGCAGCGAGTTTTCCGTCTGTCGAAATCCCCTACGTCAAGGCTCGTGGGAAAGCCAGTTCATAAAGAGGTTCGCCGCTGGGCTGGAATACTCCTCTCCCAATTCCAGAACAACAGGGCTTTGCCGATGCGTTCGCTGCGGCAAGATCGAGGTTTCCATCCGCATTGAAATCCGCCGCTTCTACGGCGCTGTCGCGACCCGATGACTTAAGCGGTGGGTGAAGAAGCGAACTATCTGCGGTATCTACTTTCTTGATGACCCGTCTTTGCCTCGTTCCTCGATGGTCAAACTTCGGTGCTCGTGCCTATCCCATAGACTCAGTAAAGAAAAGTTAAGAAATCACCCAACCGCTTTGGCGCTGCTATACTTCCAGCCCGTTCGAGAGAGCGGCCCTCATCCATCTCGATTCACCCGTGATTTCCAGATTCCAGGTCCCACAAATACCTACAGGAGGCTGACCTTGAAACGATTCCTCATCCTATTTGTACTTCTGCTCAGCACTTGGTCCGTGGCGGAAGTAAAGCTATTGCGGCATCCCAGTTATCACAACGGCAAGGTCGCATTCAGTTACCTCGGCGACATCTGGGTTGCAAATGAAGACGGAAGCAATCCACAACGCCTGACCGTACACAAAGCCAGGGACATCTATCCCCGCTTTTCGCCGGATGGAAAATGGATCGCGTTTTCGTCGAATCGCTACGGCAACTACGACGTTTTCATCATCCCCGCCGAAGGCGGACACGCACAGCAGCTTACCTTTCATTCCGCCGCCGACCTGGTCGTGGGATGGACCACCGACAGCAAGCGAATTTTGTTTCAATCCTCACGGGGATTGATGTTTCCAGGTGTTCCGAATCTCTATGAGGTAGCCATCGACGGAGGGCTGGAACAGCCCGTCCCCACCGATTGGGGATATTGGGGGAGCTACTCGCCGGATGGAAGCAAGTTTGCCTTTAACCGCCATCCCATGGTCTGGTGGCGCCAGCATTATCGCGGCAGTTATGCCGCCGATTTATGGGTGCTGGATATCAAGCAAAAGCAATATTCCCACCTGGAAGACGGTGACTACCGCGGAAACTACTTCTGGCCAATGTATGCCGCTGACGGCTTTATTTATTTCGTCTCCGACCGGATGCCCGACGAAAAATCGATTAAGCCGGGGAGCAAAGAAGTGCTCAAGAGCGTGAACAATCTCTGGAAGATTCCCGCCGCCGGAGGCCATGCGGTGCAGGTCACGCATCATTCAACCGGAAGGCTGTTCTTCCCCTCCATTTCCAGCGACGGCAAAACCATCGTGTATGAAGAGGATTTTGGGCTATGGAAGCTCGATCTTAAGTCCGGCAAGTCGACCGAGATCAAGCTGAACATCGCTTCCGACGACAAAGAGAATGAAATTGAAACCATAACCGTCCGCAATGAGGCCGAAGGCTATGACCTCTCGCCAAGCACCAGGCGCGCGGCGGTGTCCGTCCATGGAGAGATCTTTTCGATTGCCACATACCGTGGAGACATTCAGCGGGTGACACAATCGTTCTCGCGCGAGAGCGCGCCATCCTGGTCGCCGGATGGAAAATGGATTGCCTTCGTTTCGGACAAGTCGGGCCGCGACGAGGTATGGATGGCCCACGAAGACAGCACAGGCCTCAAGAAGCTGTCGGATTCCGACACCGAAAAGCAAAACATTCAATGGTCGCCCGACTCCAAGGCGCTAATGTATGCAACGTCCGACCATAAGCTCTATCGCTACGAACTCGAAGGCGGCAAGACTATGTCCATCGCTGCCGGAGAAGCGGGAAATATCCAAGGCGCTCGCTTTTCGCCGGATGGCAAGTGGATCGCCTACTCGCGGCTGAACAACGACCTCCGCCCCCACGTCTTCATTATTCCCGCCGCCGGGGGGACCGAGCACCATGTGGGCAATGCCGATTTACTTTTCAGCGAGACCAGCCCGGAGTGGACGCCGGATGGCAAGCGCCTTGTCTTTCTTGCGGGACTGGCACAAGCCGGAAACGCAACCCAGCGGCAAAGCTACGTGCAACTCTATAGCCTCGCACTGGCCAAGGAAGACAAAAATCCTTCGGACCGCGGCATTGACGATGAAGAACAGGCGCAGGCCGCAGACAAGCTGGGCAGGCTGCGCGAAGCCCAGGCGCGCGGCGAAGCCGCAAGACCAGACGTAAAGATCGATTTTGACAGTATCACGCGGCGCTCGCGGCAGATTACCCACTTGAGCGACAACATTACCGCCTCGGCAATTTCTCCGGATAGCAGAACGTACGCTTTCGTCGCGGTCGGCGATCGCGATGGCCGCCCGTCGGCCACTCTTTACACCATTCCCGAAGACGGAACGCAGGTCACCACAGTTACGACCTCCGGAAGAGGCGACAACGAAGAAGGAGGGGGTGGTGGACGCGGGATCGGCAGCCTCAAGTTTTCAAAAGACGGGCGCACCCTTTATTTCATTGAGGCCGAAGAGCTATATGCGGTCGATCTGGGCCCGGCCGCGGGAGCGGGAGCACGTGGAGGAGCCGCTACCTCGGGAGGAAGGTCGTTTGACCGCCGCCGAATCAATTTCACCGTTCACGTTGAGGTCGATCATAGCCAGGAGTGGAAAGAGGTATTCAATGAGAGCTGGCGCGTGATGAAGAACCGTTTCTATGACGCTCAAATGCACGGCGTTGACTGGAGCCGGGTAAAGACCGTTTATGAGCCTCTCATGGAGTATGTTGCTGACCAGGAAGAGATGCACAATGTAGTCAGCCAGATGATCGGTGAGTTGAACGCTTCACACACCGGCATCAGTTCCACGCCCGGTGTGGAAGAGCGCGATCACATGGTGCAGACGCGCTTCCCAGGATTTGAACTGGAACCAGACTCCTCCGGATACTACAAAATCGGCTACGTCTACAAAGATGGTCCGGCGGACAAAGACTATGCTCACGTTGAGCCAGGAAACTATATTCTCGCGATCGATGGTCATGAAGTGAAATCCGGAGACAACTATTGGAAGTTTCTGACGGCCGTGCAAGGCGAGAAAATTGCGTTCACCGTAAATTCCAAACCGTCCGCCGAGGGCGCTTGGCTTGCCAAGGTGCAGCCTACCGGCGGCGCAGCCTATACCACTCTGCAATACGAGCGCTGGGTTAGCGCCCGCCGGGCGATCGTGGATAAACTCTCCAACAATTCAGTTGGCTATCTGCACATCCGCGCCATGGACGCGCCTTCCCTGAGGCGCTTTGAGCGCGATCTTGTAGAGAACCACGACAAGAAGGCGCTGATCATCGACCAGCGATTCAATCCAGGCGGCGGCATCGACCAGGAGCTTCTGGAAATCCTCAACCAGCGCCAATACCAATATTCGAAGAGCCGAGGCTCGGTTCAGGTCAGCCGTCCGCAGCAAGGCTTCTTCGGCCCGATGGTGGTGATGGAGAACGAGCGCTCCACCAGCGATGCGGAGGTGTTTCCCGACGGTTTCCGCACTCTGGGGCTTGGTAAAGTCGTCGGCAAAACAACCTACGGTGCGGTAATCGGCACCGGAGCCTATCGGCTGCTGGATGGATCGAGCCTCCGCACGCCCGCTACCGGCCTCTGGAACGTAAAGGGTTATAACCTGGAAAACTATGGCGTTCCGCCGGACGTTGACGTAGACAATACGCCCGCAGACTTCCTAGCTGGCCGCGACGCGCAGCTTGAACGCGCCGTCGAGGTCCTGCAGCAACAGATGCGCGAATCAAAGCCGGGAACGCTCCGGACGGCGGCGGGCGGTGGAAACTAGAAGGGGCCGAATCGTTTTCGAGCGATAGTTTCGCTGGAAACAATGAGACGGTGGAGCTGTGAGTAGTGTTCAGATCACAGCTCCGCTCAACTTTAAAAACCATGTCTCGGCTGGAACGAGGCCTTGAGAGATTGTTTTGGTTAGCTTTTGACCGTATCTAGAGCGGCCGCAATCATATCGGCCAAGGTTTCCGGAAATACTCTCTCACTCGTGACTCTCAAATCCTCGACTGACCACCAATGATGATCTGTCATTACTTCGCGTTCCAATGAGGTCCAGTGGTCCCGAGAAATCGACTGAGCGGCAAATCTGATTACAAAGAACCTCTCTTCCGCTAACACATGCTCACCATCAGCTAATTGGAGCTGAAATTCCCGCCGTGCCACGGGTTCGTTGACAGCGTCTACGTGAATATCCGTTTCTTCCAATAACTCGCGGCGGGCGGCATCCTCAAAACTCTCCCCTGTTTCCAGGGCTCCTCCCGGCGTTGCCCAATAGATTTGCCCTGCCAATGCACCTGTTTTATGTACAAATTTGAACAGTAGTACGCGATTGTCTGAATCGATTAAAAGGATACGTGAGGAAGGGCGCCGACGCATTTTTTGATCCCAGTCCTGTCTCATGGAGTTTACATCACACGGCGTTGAGGCGAGATTGACCGATGACCGACGGGTCTTCAGAAAGAGCTTTCTTCACGGCTGTTTTGGGAAATTCATTGATCCAAATGGACTGTTCTCTTTGATTGCTGCTCTCCATCGTGGATGACAATCGAGTCATAACTTGATTCAGATGCTTTCCTCTTGTTGGCTGCTGGGCTTCCGCTTGGACTATCCACCATAAAGCCTTTGAGCTATCGGCCTTCAGGACAACTATATAGAGAGCGCGCAAAGATCAATTCGTCTTAGGCCCATAAGATGGGGCATTTTCCGCCTTTTAGTTATTTCCAAGTACAGCGCTTTTCGTCCAATTTAACTCATTTTTAATCATCTTGTAACCAAATGTGGGCTAAAAGGGATGCGTTGCGACTCATTTCAAAACCATAAAACCCAACTAAACCTTGAGGAGGAACGATGCGGCTCAACTTTATCGCCGGGTTGTGCGTGGCCTTGTTGATGGGCACCGCAGTTGCCCAAACAAACTTAACTGGTGCGGGAGCCACTTTCCCCAGTCCGATTTATACCAAATGGTTCAGTGAGTATCACAATCTATATTCCGACATTCAAATCAACTATCAGGCACAGGGCAGCGGGGCCGGTATCCGGCAATTGCAGGCCAAGACAGTCGATTTCGGCGCCAGCGATGGCCCAATGTCCGACGAGCAGCTTGCTGCCACCAGCTTCAAGGTCCTTCACATTCCCACGGTTCTAGGAGCGGTGGTTCCAATCTACAATCTGCCTGGAGTGAATGAGCCGATCCGATTCACCCCAAACGTGCTTGCCGGAATTTTTCTTGGAACGATCAAGAAGTGGAACGATCCCGCCATTGCCAAGGCCAATCCCAAGGTTAAGCTTCCCGGCGCCGATCTAGTTGTTGTCCACAGGTCTGACGGCAGTGGAACCACGTATATCTTTACCGACTACCTTTCCAAAGTTAGCGAAGACTGGAAGAAGAAGGTCGGAAAGAACGTTTCGGTCAACTGGCCCGTTGGCCTGGGTGGCAAGGGCAGCGATGGCGTTACCGGTCTGGTGAAGCAAACCGAGGGGAGCATTGGTTACGTCGAGTTGACCTTTGCTCTACAGAATAAGATCGCGTTCGGCATCGTGCAGAATGCTGCGGGACAGTTCGTGAAGGCCAACATGGAATCCACGACTGCGGCGGCTGCCTCGGTGAAGAACATGCCTGCGGATTTTCGCGTGTCCATCACCAACGCTCCCGGCAAAGCAGCGTATCCGATCTGCAGCTTCACCTGGCTGCTGATTCCGGTTCAGTGGAGCGATGCAGGTAAGAAGAAAGTGATTGTCGACTTCCTGACCTGGATGCTAAGCAAGGGAGAGGCCATGGCCATTCCTCTCGACTATGCTCCGCTTCCCAAGGCTGTGTCCGAGAAGGTGAAAGCAGCCATCAAACAGATTCAATATTCCGCTGGCGACACGAAAGCCGGGCTTAAGAAAGACGGGGCTTAAGTAGTTGTGGAACGCTCACACCTTTGCTAGCAGATAGCCCGCCGTCAGCGGCCACGGATGCCAAAAGCACACACTATGTCCTCATTGAAAAGGATGAGGACATAGCACCTGTTTACGAATTTTGGAAGGGTCGGAGACTTTGAGTAAATCTTGAGCCGCCTTAAGTTAACTCCTGCAAAAAGCGCCCGCGATAGGTCCCTCTTAGACCTCTAAGATGCAGCATTTGCTGCCACTTAGCTATTCCCCAGCTACTCCGCTTTTATGCCCAATTTAACTCGCTTTTCATCATTTTGTAACAAACGTGGGCTAAAAGGGAGGCATTGGGACTCATTTCCAAAAACCATAGACCCTAAATTCATAAAAATTCGAGGAGGAACGATGCGGCTCAACTTTATCGCCGGGTTGTGCGTGGCCCTGTTGATGGGCACCGCAGTTGCCGAAACAAACTTAAACGGTGCGGGAGCCACATTTCCCAATCCGATTTATTCCAAGTGGTTCAGCGAGTACCACAATCTGCATTCTGATGTGCAGATCAATTATCAGCCGCAGGGTAGCGGAGCCGGTATCCGGCAGTTGCAGGCCAAGACGGTCGATTTCGGCGCCAGCGACGGCCCGATGAGCGACGAACAGCTTGCCGCCACCAGCTTCAAGGTTCTGCACATTCCTACGGTTCTCGGAGCGGTAGTGCCGATTTACAACCTGCCCGGCGTCAGCGAGTCGCTCCGGTTCACTCCGCAGGTTCTGTCCGGCATTTTTCTGGGCACAATCAAGAAATGGAACGATCCCGCAATCGCCAAGGCCAATCCTGGCGTCAAATTTCCCGACGCCGACATCGTCGTGGTCCACAGGTCCGACGGCAGCGGAACCACCTACATCTTTACCGACTATCTCTCCAAAGTGAACGACGACTGGAAGACCAAGGTCGGGAAGAACACATCGGTGAACTGGCCTGTAGGATTGGGTGGCAAGGGCAGCGACGGAGTCACGGGCCTGGTTAAGCAGACCGAAGGAAGCATTGGTTACGTAGAACTGACCTTTGCACTGCAAAACAAGATCGCATTCGGCACCGTGCAGAACGCCGCTGGGGAATTCGTTAAGGCCGACATGGAAACCACGACCGCTGCAGCAGCTTCGGTGAAAGACATGCCTGCGGATTTCCGCGTTTCCATCACCAACGCTCCAGGGAAGAATTCGTATCCAATCTCCAGCTTTACCTGGTTGCTGGTTCCAGTTCAATGGAGCGATGCTGGCAAGAAGAAGGTGATTGTCGACTTTCTGACCTGGATGTTGGACAAGGGAGAAGCAATGACGGTTCCTCTTGACTATGCTCCACTTCCGAAAGCCGTGTCGGAGAAGGTAAAAGCCGCCATCAAACAGATTCAGTAACGCAAGGAACACATCGGTTTTTGCTACATCCCGGGGCCTGGCGCTGCAACGTTTCTAGCGCCAGGCTTCGGAAAGCCAGAAAAATGAAAACCGGAAAAATACGGGTTAAAAAATGCTAGATTACTTAAGGGAATTGCCCCAGACTAAGTGCAATAAGTTGTTAAAAATCAGCAATCTGACGACAACACCCTGACGACTTTAACAGTCTTTTAATAATCATCTGGTACCGTCGAAGCCATGGGCGCACTCTCCCAAGCACCTTCCTCACAAGACGCTCCAAGCAAATTGGCAGTCGTAGGTCAGGGCAAATACGGCTCCGAGAGCCTTTTTGCCGACGCGGCTTTCCGCTCTCTCGTGACCGCTTGCGCCATTGCATTGCTTACCGTGGTGGGGCTTATCGTTTTCGAGCTGGTGACGCAGTCGCGCCTCTCGCTACAGAAGTTCGGTTTCAGCTTTTTCACAAAATCGATCTGGGACCCTGTCCAGGAGAATTTCGGCGCCCTGCCTTCCATCTATGGAACGCTCGTATCGTCATTCCTGGCGCTGCTCATAGCCGTACCGCTTTCGCTGGGCACGGCGCTCTTTATTACGGAGCTTTGCCCAAAGTCCCTCAAGGGCATCCTCTCAGTCAGCGTGGAGATGCTGGCGGCGATTCCCAGCGTGATCTACGGGTTGTGGGGCATTTTTGTTCTAGCTCCGTTTCTGCGGCTTCATGTGCAGCCGCTGCTGGCAAGATATCTCGGCCCCGAGGGCCACGTGACAAACTTCTTTATCGGTCTCGGCATACCCGCAAAATACCTCATTTGGAGCGGTTTGTTTGCGGGACCTCGATATGGAATCGGAATGCTGGCAGCCGGCATCATCCTGGCGATCATGATCTTGCCGATCATCGCGTCGATTACGCGCGAAGTGATTCTGGCGGTTCCCCGGCAGCAGCGTGAAGCGGCACTGGCCTTGGGTGCAACCCGCTGGGAGATGCTGAGCATGGCAGTGCTGCGCAATGCGCGCGCCGGTATCCTGGGAGCCATCATCCTTGGCCTGGGGCGCGCCATGGGAGAAACCATGGCGGTCACTATGTTGATCGGAAACCGTCCCGAAATTTCCCGCTCGCTCTTCGCGCCCGGCTACACGCTGTCGAGCGTGATTGCCAACGAGTTTTCCGAAGCCAACGGCACCTACCTGAGCGCCCTGATCGAAATGGCGCTGGTTTTGTTCGTTCTTACGCTGATTGTGAATGCTTTGGCCGGCCTTTTGGTGTGGAGCATTACGCGTGGCACGCCTTCGAGGGCACATGCCTAAGAAACAGCTTCAAACGATCCCATGGTGGCGGCGGGCCAAAAATTTTGCCGCAATCGGCTCTATCGGGCTCGCCACCGTAATTGTGATTCTCCCTCTGGTTCTGATCCTGGGCACGGTTCTTTACAAAGGCATCGGATCTCTCGATTGGAACCTTTTCACTCAGATACCGAAGCCCGCGGGTGAACTTGGCGGCGGCATGGCCAACGGAATTGCCGGGTCCGTCATGATTCTGATGATCGCTAGCATCATCGGCATCCCCCTCGGAATCGGCTCCGGCGTATTCCTGGCGGAATATGGGCGCAACATCTACGGGAATATCGTGCGCTTTACCGCCGACGTTCTGAACGGCGTTCCCTCGATCGTGATTGGTCTTACGGCGTACGCACTAGTCGTAGTCGTGCAGGGGCACTTCTCCCTGCTGGCCGGAGGAATTGCGCTCGGAATCATGATGATTCCCACAGTAAGCCGCACGACGGAAGAAGTGCTGCTAATGGTGCCGCAAACGATTCGTGAAGCGGCCCTCGGCCTTGGGATTCCTCACTGGCGCACCACTCTATCGGTCGTGCTGCCCAGCGCCCGCTCTGGCATTATTACAAGCATCATGCTGGCTTTTGCGCGCATCGCGGGCGAGACCGCGCCTTTGATGTTTACGGCGTTCGGAAATCAATTCTGGAGCACCAAGCTCAACCAGCCTACTGCCGCTCTGCCCTTGCAGATCTTCACTTATGCCGTGTCAGGTTTCGAGGATCAGCGGCGGCAGGCGTGGGCGGGAGCGTTTGTTTTGATCGTCATGATTGTCGGCACCGTCCTGATCGTGCGATTTATCACCAGCCGTGGAGCGTTGAAGGGGGCCAACTGATGGAAGTCGATATCGGGATTCAAGTACAAGACCTGAATGCCTGGTTTGGAAATACGCAGGCCCTGCACGGCATCAACCTGCAGATTCCGGCGAAGCAAACCACGGCGATCATCGGACCTTCGGGCTGCGGAAAATCCACGTTCGTCCGCTGTCTGAATCGGATGCACGAGACGTTGCCGCAAGCCCGAGTGACGGGCCATGTGCAGATTTCGGATCTGGACGTGTACGGACGAGGCGTTTCGCCCGTATGGATACGCCGCCGGGTCGGCATGGTCTTTCAGAAGCCAAATCCTTTCCCTACCATGAACATCTACGACAACGTGGCTGCCGGCCTGAAACTGAATGGCCTTGGAAGCCGTCGGCAGATGGATGAGGTGGTGGAAAAGTCGTTGCGTAGCGCGGCTCTGTGGGATGAGGTCAAGGACATTCTGAAAAAGAAATCGGGCGCCAGCCTATCGGGAGGCCAACAGCAGCGCCTTTGCATCGCCCGCGCCCTGGCCGTGGAACCCGACGTACTGCTCATGGATGAGCCGGCCTCGGCCCTCGACCCCATCTCCACGTCCAAGATCGAAGATCTGATCTTCGAACTGAAAGCCAGATATACTGTAGTGATAGTGACACATAATATGCAGCAGGCTGCCCGCGTTGCCGAGTTCACTGCATTTTTCCTGATGGGAAATCTGGTAGAGTTCGACAAGACGGAAACGATGTTCACGAAGCCGTCCGACAAGAGGACGGAAGATTACATCACGGGTAGGTTCGGATGACACGCACGCGCTTTCACCAAGGACTTGACGACTTAAAGCAGAAGCTGCTCGTTATGGGCGGCATGGCCGAACAGGCAGTCGAGCGGGCCGTGCGCGGGTATCAAAACCGCGAGCTCTCCGTGTGCCAGCTTGTCTTCCGGGACGAAGACAAAATCAATGCCGTCGAGCGTGAGGTGGACGAACTTGCTCTCGATCTGCTTGCCATGCAACAGCCAATGGCCGTGGACCTGCGGTTCATTATCGCCTGCATTAAGATCAACGCCGACCTCGAGCGAGTGGGAGACCAGGCGGTGAATATCGCTCAACGAGCGATGGATGTGGCAAACCACCCGAAATCGGAGCTGATGGCGGACATTCCGCGCATGGCAACTTTGACCATTGAGATGGTGCACGATGCATTGCAAGCCTTCGTTACCGGCGATACGGATATGGCGCGCTCGGTGCTGGAGCGGGATGACCTGGTCGACAACATGAATCGGGAAATCTTCGAGGCAGCTGATCACTCCATGGTTAACTCGATTGAAACCCATCGTCATGCGCTGGATACCTTGCTCGTCGCCCGTAACCTAGAGCGGGTAGCCGACCACGCCACCAACATCGCAGAAGACGTAATCTTCTGGGTGCGCGGCGCGGACGTACGCCACCACGCTCAGACCTAGGTTTCTCCACTTCGATCTCCCGCCGGAATTGGGATTTTCGCACCGCTCCGGTGAAGGCGCGTATGCCTTAGTTCCCTTAAAGCCCTGAAAAACTCAAGCCCTGAAAAGACTCCACAAGTCTCCGGGCATCTCTAGACAAGCTTGGAGCGCACCAACCGCTCGCTCGTACGCATCTCACCATAGTTATGTCTTCAGGCTCCAGCGAAAACATTCCAGCATGGCAAAAATCAGGGCACATTCCCGTGCAACCCGACATGGATGCCTGGAAATTGTTTGTCTTCCGTAAGCATCGCGATGAGTTGCAGACTGAGGCGCTATGCCAGGAACTGATCGCTGAGCTTGAAGCCGCCGTCGTGGAACGCGGCTCCATCGTGGATGCCCTGGTGCGGGCAGGCGAAATTGAGACTGGCCTTGCGGACTGCGGCACGGCAAACGCGCTGGAGATGGCGGCGATTGTGGATCGTCTGGCGGCGGTCGCCTGCGGATTTGCTCCGTGCTCTTCTCTGCGGGCCGCGATCGATGCGCTACGGCGTATGAGTGATTTACCACCTATCAACTGCTCTCACTGCGAGGGCTTCTCCTACTATGGCCTGCACCCTTTGGACTTCGCCGACCTGGCAGAGCGTATCCAACAGGAGCTTCGTCCGGTGGTAGCTGTGATCGGCATTCGCACCGCGGGTGCCACTTTGAGCGCGATTGTACGAGCCAGTCTTCAGCACCACCACCAGAACTACCATCAAACCCACCTCAAGAACCACACCGCGACAGCCGGAGACCAGGTGGAACAGGTGGAAAGAGAGACCGTTCGCCCCGAGGGCGAGCCTTACCACCGCGTCACGCGATTCAGCGAAGGCCAGTCTCAGTGGATCGGGGAAAAGCTCCGGCAAAATGCGGACTTTGTGATCGTGGATGAAGGGCCGGGCTTCAGCGGTTCAACGTTTCTCTCGGTGGCGCGTGCGCTCCTCGAGGCCGGGGTCCCGCATACGAACATTGTATTGATGACGAGCCGGCCTTTGAACGCCGCGTCGGGCGCTGCCCTCGTTGCGGAATGGAAACAGTTCCGCTCCTTCACCATCGACTATGGAACGCGCACTCCGCCTAAGGCGCAGGTTTATATCGGCAACGGGCTATGGCGGGAACGCTTCTATCGCAGCCACGCGCATTGGCCTGGTTCCTGGACTCTGATGGAACGCAGCAAATACATTGATTCGGATGGCTCCGGCTTCCAGAAGTTCGAGGGCTTCGGACGCTATGGGCAGCTTTGCAGGCGGCATGCCGAGATATTGGCAGAGGCTGGCTTGTCCCCCCAGCTCAATACTTTTGAGGATGGATATGCGAGCTACGAACTCCTCATAGGCCGCCCTTTGGCATGTACCGATCTCACGGCAGAGGTGCTCTCGCACATGGCCGGGTATTGCGCCTTCCGCGTTAAGAATCTGCCCGCAAAAAACATCGATACCATCGCGCTGGCAAATATGCGGGGATGGAATATGAGCGTTGAGTTAGGAACTGAGATCTCCAAAGCCTCGCGAAGCGAACCTTCCCGTAGCAACGCCTTCTGGAACGAGCCTCCGGTGGAATCCCCTGTCTATCCGGATTGCCGCATGATGCCCCACGAATGGCTGCAAGACCCGGACGGCCGGATCGTTAAGACAGACTCCGTAGACCATGCCGAAGGCCATCACCTTCCCGGCCCGGTGGACATCGCATGGGACCTGGCTGGCGCCATCATTGAGTGGCGGCTCTCGCCGCCGGAAGTTGATTTTTTCCTGCGGGAATATCAACGCCAAAGCGGAGAAAATGCTGTGAAACGCATCCCGCAATACCTGCTGCTTTATGCCATCTTCCGCTCCGCGCAATGCCGCATGGGGGCCGCCTCCATGGCGCAGTCACATGAAGGAGCGCATCTCCAGCGTGAATACCGGCGATACGCGGAGAGCGTAAAGCAATCTCTGGGCCGGAAAGCAGCGTGAAGCGAAAGAGGCGTGAGCCAAGTGACAGAGGCGGGGCATTTGAAACCGCTTTAGGAAATCTGCAAAGGCCGATTGGCAGCGTCTTCAGCTTGGCACTCCCGCGGCAAACGCCCAAGACTGTAGAATAGTCTTGTTATTCACATTGCAATATGGCCCTCGGCACGTTCCATACCTGAATCAACGCTGGAAATTAATGCCGATCTCTTTTTGTTTCAACAGTTTAGGGGAAGCATTTTTAACCTTGTTTTTACAAATGCCTGTTAGCATCCGCTGCCTGGCAATGTTTCTATGAAGCGATCAGTAGAAGACCCAGCTCTTTATATCAACCGCGAGGCTTCCTGGCTGGCTTTCAACCGGCGAGTGCTCGAAGAAGCCAGCGACGATCGCAACCCCCTGCTCGAGAGAGTCAAGTTTCTCGCGATTACAGCAAGCAATCTCGATGAGTTTTTTGAGGTGCGCGTCGCCGGTCTGCTCCAGCGAATTGAAGATGGCTTTATCGACTCCGGCCCCGACGCCCTGAGTGCGGCACAGGAACGTGAACTCATCGCCAAAGAAACGCACGAATTTGTCCAAGAGCAGTACGAGTGCTGGAACAAGGAGTTGCTTCCCGCATTGGCCAAGGAGAACATACGGGTCCTCGGTCTGAACGACCTGGACTCTGAGCAGGAAGCCTTCATTGATGCTTACTGCCAGAAGGAAGTCGATCCTCTCCTGACGCCGGTAACGGTCGATCCAGCACATCCATTTCCCAGAGTGTTGAACAAGGCGCTCTGCATCGGCCTGCTGCTAAAGCGGAAGCGCCGGGCAACGGGTATTTACATCGGCGTGATCACCGTGCCCAGGGTCCTGCCTCGTTTGGTGCGCCTGCCTTCAAAGTCGGGCATCAGCTACATTTTCCTGGCCGATCTTCTTACCTACCACGCTCCCCGGATGTATCGCGGCTACGACATTGTTTCCGTGGCGTCGTTTCGCGTCACCCGCAACAGCAATCTCTATCTGGAAGAAGAAGAAAGCCGGAACCTGTTAGAAACGGTGCGCACCGAACTGCATCGCCGGCGCAAAGGTGATGCAGTGCGCCTGGAGATTGACGATGCCCACTCCGAAATCGCCGAACGCCTCAAGCAGACGTTCGAGCTTGAAGATTGGCAGGTGTTCTATACCCAGGGCCCGGTCAATCTGTCGCGGCTATTCAATTTCTACGAACTAACCGAGCGTCCCGACCTCAAATACAAAAGTTTTGTTTCGCGAGAGCTGCGGCTTCCAGCCAACAGCAGCAACATTTTTGCGGAGCTGCGCAAGCGCGACATCCTTCTTCACCATCCCTTTGATTCGTTCGATGCCGTAGTGGAATTTATCGAGAGCGCTTCGCAAGATCCGGATGTAATCTCGCTGAAGCAAACCATCTACCGCACCAGCGAGAATTCCCCGATTGTGGATTCGCTGATCGCGGGAGCGGCGGAAAAGGAAGTCATCGCCGTGCTTGAACTGAAAGCCCGGTTCGATGAAGAAACCAACATCCAGTGGGCTAGAAGCATGGAGGATGCCGGCGTACAGGTATACCACGGCGTGGTAGGCCTTAAGACGCATTGCAAGCTGGCTATGCTGGTGCGCCACGATCCCGACGGCGAAACGCGCCGGTACGTCCACATCGGCACCGGAAACTACAACGCCACCACAGCTAGGTTTTACACCGATATAAGTCTTTTGACTTCGTCTCCACAAATCACCTCTGCGGTGCACTCCATTTTTCACTACCTCACCGCTCACGCAGAAGCTGCCACCTACGCTCCGTTGGCGATTTCGCCCGTTGACCTATCAACTACGGTGTTAGCCTTGATCGCTCGCGAAGCCAATCATGCGCGCGAGGGACGCCCGGCGCACATTGTAGCGAAGATGAACGCCTTGCTCGATAAGAACGTGATTCAGGCGTTGTATCGGGCCTCGCAAGATGGCGTGACCATCGATCTGCTGGTTCGCGGAATGTGCTCTTTGCGTCCGGGCGTGCCGGGCATCAGCGAGAACATCAATGTGAAGAGCGTGATTGGCCGGTTCCTCGAGCACAGCCGGATCTTCTACTTTGAAAACGGAGGGGCCGACGAGCTCTACATCTCCAGTGCCGATTGGATGCCGCGTAACTTGTATGAGCGTGTTGAGGTGCTCTGCCCAATCTTGGATCCGGGCCTGAAGCAGCGCATTAAAGACGAAATTCTGGCGGCTTATTTGGCCGACTATGCCAAGGCACGTATTCTGGACCGCAACGGACGCTACTCGCGGCTCCCACGCAAACGAGGCCAAACAAGCTTTGCCGCACAGGAATTTCTGATCGCGGTGGCCGAAGGCACAGCGGCCATAACGGACATCCCCGGTCCGGTGATGTCGCTTCCAAAGAAGGATCAACCGAAAAGGAGCGCCGCTCACCGTTCATAGCTCATGATTGTCTACTTCTTGCGCCACGCCTCTGCCGGGAAAAAACTCCACAGCGCCACCAAAGACGAGCGTCGCCCGCTCGACGACGAAGGCATCCTGCAGACCCGCTATGTGGGCCGCATGCTCGCCAACCTTGATGTTCAGGTCGAGCATATCGTCAGCAGCCCTCTCAAACGGGCGCTGCAAACCGCCTCTTTGGTAGCCAACGAGATGGCCTTTGAACGGCCCGTTGTAATCGACGAAGCTCTCCGCCCCGAATCCACCTTCGTTCAAATTCGCGAGATGCTCTCGCGCTTCAAGCAATCCGATTCGGTGATTGTGGTGGGACACAATCCCAACTTCACCGAATTTGTGAGCAAGATCATCTCCGGCGCCGAGGGAACCGCGCAGGTTGAGATGAAAAAGGGATCGGTCGCAAAGATCGAGCTGAATGGCCGGTCGGGGACCCTCCAGTGGCTCGTTACGCCGCGCATTGCGCGCAGCCTTCAGAGCAGCTTAAAGAGCAGCTCGCGCCCAAAAACCTCTCGAAAATAAGAAACTTCTTTCTCCGCCGCCCACAACTCCAGGTCCGCTCCGGCGCGGCTCGTTTTCGCCGAGATAACCATTTGTTCCTCGCGCGCCATAACCTTGATTGCCTGCACTGCCGCCCGCCGCCCCTGATTTAGAGCCCGCGCCACTCGCAAAAGCGCAACGGCTTTGATGACCTCCGAACGCACTGCCGCCGGCAGCACTTTGATCACGCGGTCCCGTAGCTGCGGCCTGGATTTTCCCTGGAAGCGGGCGATGGCGGCAATGATCTGCCGCTGCACCGGCGTGAATCCGAAAAGCTCCGAGTGCGAAACGATGTAATACGTGTGCCGGTGCCGCCCCACCGGGTTAACATAGTTCCCCACTTCATACAATAAAGCGGCGGCGCCGAGCCATTCGCGGAAACCTTTTTCCAAGCCATGCACCGCCTTGGCCTGATCGAAGAGCGACAGCGCCAGGTCACGGACATGCTCGGCGTTTTCCATGTCGATGCGATAGCGGCGCCCTGTATTGAGCAAAACGTCCTGGCGGTCGGACTCCAGTTGTTTATGGGAAAGGGCATGGCGATCGTATTCGGCGGCCATTTGCGCCAAGATCCCCTCGCGCAGTCCCAAGGGTGAATAGCGAAAGCTCTTCAGCCCGCAATACTCAAGCACATGGGCATAAACGGCGGCTCCCGCCACCACAATTTCCGATCGCTTGGGGTTGATGCCTTTAATCAGCGCCCGCTGCTTCTGGCTCAGTCCGGCAAGCTGCTTCGCCAGCTTGGAGACTGCCTTCACCGTAACATCGCTCCCGCTGAGTTCTAGCGAACGAGTTGCGCCCGCCAGAGCCGCCGCCGTCCCCGAAGTGGCAATCACCACTTTGGGCCGCGACTCCACAAGTTGCCTGGGAATATTGTTGACCTCTTCCGCGATGAATCCGTGCAGGCGGTTCAGATCCTCCTCGCTCGGAGGATCGGTTCGCACAAACTCCTGCGTCAGCCGGACCGCGCCCAGAGGCAATGTCACAATTTCCTGGATGTGCCCCAGCCTGGACAGAGTAAGTTCGCAGCTGCCGCCGCCCAAGTCGATCAACAGCAATTCCGGCGGACGCACCCTCATGCTGGACACCACGCCAAGGTGGATAAGCTGGCCTTCTTCCAAGCCGGAAATGATCTCCAGCTTCCATCCGGTGGCCGACTTGACCCAGTCTGTAAATACCCGTGAGTTGTTGCTGTCGCGCATCGCGCTGGTGGCGACCACGCGAATCCGCTCGACCGCGTAGCTCTGCACCGTGCGGTGGAAGCGCCGCAGGACTTTAAGAGAATGCGCCATGGCCTGCGGGTCCAGGTTGCCGTCGCGAAAAACGCCTTCACCCAGGCGCGTGACTTCGCGGTCCTGGTGAAGCTGAACCAAGCATCCCTTCGTCAACTCGGCAATGCTCAACCGGACCGAGTTTGACCCGATATCGACGGCGGCAAATGCAGGCATTCTTCTTAGACGCGCAGGGCGAGAATTGGAGCCGGCCCAATCTGCGCTTCCTGCCGGCCTGTGGACTGCTCACTCGAAGCCAGCAGGCCCGCGGCGGCCATGGTGGCGGCAATTTGTTTTGCAGCAAGCAGAGAACGTATCTCCACCAGAAGCGGACAATTCACACGATCCTCAAATTGCTTTTCGGCGGTCCTCAGCAGGGTGTCCCAATCGTGCCACTCTCCGAGCGCATCCTGCACAGCTCTGGCCGCCTCAAGAAGACTCTGGCGGTCGTGCGAGTCGGCATCCAACTCGGCCAAGTACCGCACTCCCTTCAGTTGGATGCGTAGCGCGTGCAGATGTCGTGGCTTTAGCTGGCGGCCGGAAAATCGGTCGGCAATCTCTTCAAGTGAAGACTTGGCCGCAATCAAGGGAGACTGGATTTTTTCCCGGTCGCCATCTCCATTGCTACGGATTTCTTCGACAGCTCGTTCGAGATGCGGCAGCAACTTCTCTTTCTCTAATTTCTTCAGGCTATCGAGTAAACGCCCCACGAGACTTTCCCGCCGGAACGTCATGCGGTGCGCCAGCTTATGGCGATCGGCGGCTGCCGAGCCATTGGCCAAACCATTCAGCAAGCGAAGCTGTATATCGATGTCCCGGACCCTGCCCGCGCGCTTTCGCAGCGATGCCAGTTCTTCCAGCATCTTCTTTTGCTTTTTGCTTAGTTTCTGCTTCTTGCCGGAGATGTGCCCGGCATAGCTAAGGAGCGTTTCGATCCGGCGGATGGCCGTTCGTAGGTGATGGACATGCTCAGGTGAAATCTCTACCTGTAATTTGGAAAATGCATCTTTAAAGGCTTCCAGGAAGCCCTTTGCTTTCTTGGATAACAACGACATGGAAGGTTATTACCATATACAAGTCGAAGCCTTCGTGGCAAGTCTGCGAGGATGGCCCGGAACGGGGCAGGTACAAAGCCAGCCAGTCCAAAGTGTGTATTGTTTGATCTTGATACCGCCAGAACCCTCTCCATTGGGACCATCAAAGGGGTTCGGCAAGTGGGATTTCCTTGCGATTACCCTGGCTCGGCCAAAGAAACGCCGAAAACGCTATAAACTGAAAGCGAATGAAATCGATCCCCCAACTTGCATTCGTATGTCTGCTTTCAGTATCGAGTATGTTCAGCCAAACACCCTCTCCCCATCCTGCCCAATCGGCGCCGGAATATACCTACAGCGTGGTGCGCTCTTTCCCCCACGACTCGGCGGCGTTTACGCAGGGGCTTGTTTTTCGCGACGGCTTTCTCTACGAAGGAACGGGGCTCAATGGGCGCTCTTCGCTAAGAAAGGTTCGCCTCGAAACCGGTGAGGTTCTTCGCCGCGTGGACTTGCAGCCCGAGTTTTTTGGCGAAGGAATCGCGGTTCTGAAAGACCAGGTTGTACAACTTACCTGGCAGTCGCATGTGGGGTTCGTTTATAAGCTCGACGACTTTAGCCTGGTTCGTAAGTTTTCCTATCCCGGCGAAGGATGGGGCTTGACGAACAACGAACGCGAAGTTTTCCTGAGCGATGGAACTCCGCAAATTCGAGTCCTCGATCCCGTCACGTTGAAAGAGAAGCGCCGTATCACCGTCCGCGACGGCGACACACCGGTCACGCAGTTGAACGAACTGGAATTCGTGGAAGGCCAGCTCTTCGCGAATATATGGCAGACGAATCGGATCGCCCGCATATCGCCCATCAGCGGCAAGGTGGTTGGGTGGATCGATCTCACGGGACTCCTCGGTCCAATGTACCGCCTGGAGGATGGCGCGGTGCTGAACGGCATCGCCTATGATCCGGCTACCAAGAGGCTTTTTGTCACTGGAAAATTATGGCCCAAAATTTTTGAAATCCGGCTTGTACCAAAAAGTGCGCAGCCTTCAAAAGCCTCCAAACCTTAATCCATCGGCCTCTACAAGCTTAGAGTAAGCTAACCCGTCCAGATGGAAGTAGCAAAGCTGTACTGTCGTGCAAGACTGGGTGCTACTCTTAGTCCCACTCGAATGGAAAACCTGCGTTCCTCCAAGCTTCCTTTCACCGATATTTAACTGGCCATTGACGTTTTCTCAATATTTGAATGCTACTAATGATGATGTAGAGGCAGGCTGTCGATAGCGCAGTATCGAGATCCTATCCTCTCCATGGGATCCATCGGATCAGCCATTTATAAATAACCATTCATGGTTTGCGCCCCCAGTGACGAAAGCCTCGTGCCTTCGGTCAACAGTCAGGCGTAAAGCGCTCAACTACGCAAAACCTGGCAAAGTTGAGCGCAATTTTTTTCGCCTGAATCCTTCGCCCTAAAGTCTTCGCTCTGTTTTTCTGGACTCTCGGTTTGCCCTCGCCTCCTACACACCTATTACAATGGAGCATTCAAACCACGGATACAGACTTGAATACTGCCCCTCTCGACATCCTGGCCATAGCCGCTCATCGCGATGATATTGAACAAACCTGCGGCGGCACCCTATTGAAAGCCGCACAACTCGGGCAGCGCACCGGCATTCTCGACCTGACTCAGGGCGAGATGGGTACACGCGGCACCGCCGAAGATCGCGCCCGTGAAGCCGAAGACGCGGCCCGAATCCTCAAGGTCGGTGTCCGTCAGGCGCTCGACATTCCCGATGGGCGCGTGGAAAACACCTGGGAAAACCGCCTGAAGGTCGCAAGAGTGATTCGCGAGCGGCGGCCCAGGGTCGTGATTCTTCCCTATTGGCAGGGACGCCATCCGGACCACTACACCTGCTCCACCCTCGGCTATGAAGCCTGTTTCCTGGCAGGTCTGGGCAAGCTGGAGATTCACGGTCTGGAGATTGAAAGAGAAGGGCACAAAGCCCAAGGCGGCAACGTGCCACGGTCGGCGGGAGCAGGAGAAGCCCTTCCTCCCCATCGCCCTTTTAAGATCGTCTATGCCTCACTCTACTTCGACATACGCCCAAGCTTTGTCGTGGACATCACCGCGCAATTTGAGGCCCGCCTGGAGTCGATCTACGCCTACCAATCTCAATACACAGATCAGGCCGCGGGCAGCAAAGACTTCCCTGCCCACGCCGAAATCCGGGAGCGCGTAGCGGCCATGGCCCGGTTTTACGGCCTGCTGGCAGGCGTCCAGTACGCGGAACCTTTTGTGCAAAAAGAAGTGGGGTTGGTGGACGACCTCACGCAAATTCCCGTTAAGTCAATTTGAATCGCCGCGTTTGACCTTCTCCAGGCCCCACCCATGAGCTTAAGGATGTCGGATCATCTGGCTTTCTTGGGCAAAGAGCTGACCAACGGACGAGATGAAATCTGCAGTTGTCCTTCCGCAATATCAACAGCCTTTAATACGAGTGCCGATGGAAGCCCCGCCCGTGCTGGCAAAACCTGCTCGCGAAAGTAATACGCCTTGCCCGGTTCAGCCGTGAAACTGACTGCCGACCCTAACTTGGAACGAGCTTTGAAACTTGATTGCCAATTGGTGCATAAGATGATGATCGCCGGGATCGACTGAGAAGAAAAAGTAGGAATCTCCATAGGTTGCTCCCGTCCACGTGCCATCGACGCCGATCCGAATTGTTGCATGGCCAAAATTCCACACATTCGGATCGTTCTTTTCTTCTTGAAAAACATAGACGATCGCTTTGGTTTCTTCGGGCTTCACAAGCGTTCCCTTTTGACTCAGGGTCTTCACGTTAAACTGAATTTCTGCGGGACCGCATCCGGCGGCGACACGAGCGTCTTCCGTCTTATCTTGGCCAAAAAGCGGAAATGTAAACAGCAGAAGGGCAAAATGCGGTGAACTTCATGCTTCGCCATTGATTTTGATTTAGCTAAAAATGCGGGTAGTTTAACAGACGGAGAAAGTAATCGCAGAGTTAATTCTTCGCAAGTTGCTGTAAAGGAGTACTCTACTATCAAGTATTTTACTATCTATGACGCACCCTGGCACGCAAATAGGTCATGGGGCAGTTTTCCGGCGTCAAGACTTGCGTTTCGCCTTATACTCGGACACTAAATTCGCCAGAATACTTTCTCAATGAGCAGTCTAAGCCCGCCTTCAGCCTAGGTCGGCCAGAAACGCCGCTGGAAAAATGGAAGAACGGGGTTGGCATATTCCACTCTCTGCCAACCACCGCTTCGTAAATTGACACGACCAAGAATGAGTTTCCTTCTAAAACACGGCCTCTTGGGAATTAGTTCCCCCGATTTACCGGAGCCGCGGCGGCATGATGCGGCAGCGCTGCCGGCATCTCGGAAACGTTCCATGCCCAGGCCGCCAGAAGTGCCGCGCCCTCGTTGACTTCCTCCGGAATCACCTTGTCGAAGGTATCGGTCTGGCTGTGGTGGGCCTCCCGATAGTGTGCCGGATTTTGAATGCAGAAATATGCGGGCACTCCCGCGCGCAGAAACGCCACATGATCGGAGGACCCAAAGTAGCGCGTGCTGAGAGGCTGTAGTTCAAATACCTCCCGCAATGGCTCGTAGATCTCTGTCATCAATGGAGCTGTTTCGTATAGGTTCTCAAGGGCAATGCTGAAGACCTTGCCCGTGCCGGTATCGTGAATCAGCGCGGCATCGATCTTGGGGATTTCCGCTCCGTGGTTTTTCACAAAGGTATCCGCGCCCACTCCACCCTGTTCCTCGCCGGTAAAGAGAATGAAGGTAATGGTCCGCTTCGGCTTCCAGCCCAATGATTTCAAAGCACGCGCCGCCTCCAGCACCGCCATGGAGCCTGTGCCATTGTCCAACGCTCCCTGGCCGAGATCCCACGAGTCGAGGTGGCCCCCGATAATCACGCGCTCATCGGGAAACTGGCTTCCGCGAATCTCCCCGACGGTAATCGAAGCGGGCACCGGCCCCTCGCTGAAGGTGCCATTGATATCGACCTTCATCGTGACGGGGCCGCTCTTCGCCAGCCTGTAAACGAGGCTGTAATTTTCATGGGTCACAAAGGCGATTGGAACGGCGGAAGGGTTGTATCCGCCCGCGCCGGTCATATTGAAAAGGCTGTCGGTCTTGCCGCTATCGAGCAGGACCGCCGCCGGCCCCTCTTCTCCCAGCATCGACATCAACCTGCGGCGGCCAGCCCCACCCGTCTGCGGACGGGCAACACCCCGTGCCGGTGGAATCACAGCATCGTAGGCGTTTTCGGGCGTGTCGCTCGGAATCTCGGCAGGTTTGGAGCTGAGCACGATAGCCCCTTTGAGCTTGCCTTTATATTTGGCCGCATCCTCTGGAGAGTCGATCTCCACAACCACCACCGGCCCGGTGACGGGACCGCCGGTCGATTTGCTCCAGCCTAAGGCATGAATCGTCATCGCTTGCGACACGGGCGTAAGGATCTCGGCTGTGTCGATCCCCCGCGTCCATCCATGGGCAATCTGCGTGGTCTCCAGATGAGCGTCTACTCCGTAATCGTGAAAACGCTTCAGCGTCCAATCGCTTGCCTGCTGCATCTGCTTCGAGCCGGTCAAACGAGCGCCGATGTTGGTGGTCAAATGCTCCAGGTTCTTCACCAGTTCGGAGTGAGCTTTAACCTCCTCGGCAATCTTCTGGTCGGCCTGCTCCATCTCGCTCCGATAGGCCCTCTTTTGTTCGTCGGTACGGTCGCCCGCTTGGGCAGAAGCCGCGCTTCCAGCCAGGATCAATACCAATAAGGCGCTGAGTAGCAATAGAGAAGGAATGACCGAGAAACTCATCGTTAGCCCAACCGGGAGCCGGCGGCTTTCGATCTTGCCTGACATTACGCTTTTCATTCTGGGATACCTCGACAGCAGGAAATGACCGCACAAAAGACGCGTGATTATAGAACGCCAGGGTGGATGAACTGAAGAAAACCGGAGTGGCGGCAAGGCAATCGAGTGAAGACGTCTCGAATCTTTGTGCTATTGATTCGTGATCGTGCCAAATCTCTCGACCGATATCGTTAGGAGGAGAAGCGCGTCTTTGGACTTGGGCTAAACTGGCGGACTGGCCCTTCGTCTCCTCAAGAACGTCAGGGGGAGATAACAACGTTGGATCGCGACCTCTCAAGCCGCCAGAAGCCGTGCCAACAGGGGAAACCAAAGGGGTGGCGCCGTTGGGTACGAAGAGTGATTCAAGGGCTCAAGTGCCAGAAGCGAATCTTAGTTTAAAAACGCCGCAATTCACTCTCGCAATCACTCTAAAGATAAGAAAATGAAAGCGTTATATCCCCCTTTCGGCAAAAATCCTCAAACATCACGAAAAAAATTTGCGCCAAGCTGTAACGAATTCGGGCCCATTCGCACTATATAGGCAAGGGGAACAACACAGACGGACCAACGAAGAGCACATCTCCTCTACCTCCTTGTGACTCTGTCTATCTGTGGTTGCGGCCATCCTCGCGATCCGAACCATCGCGAGGATGGCATTAAATTTCTTTCATTCCGCCTCCCTCTCGGCAGGCGGCCCGATCCGCTAGAGGCACAGGAAGCAAACCTCCAAGATGCGTCCTCAAAAAGGATCGATCCTACACAAGCATTTGAAAAGCTACCTGCAGCCCGAAAAACCGCTGCTTCTCAATCTCCTAGTCCATAAACGTCCCATCCTCGAAAAAATTTCTTACTTGTATGAAACGTTTCCCTCGCAACGCTCACTATGAGTTGGGGAACCAAACAGGACAAACAGAGGGATACACTGGCTCCTTCCTTTCTGTTGCGTTCTGTTCATTCGTTCTTTCCTGAAATGGGAGAGACTTCTTCGCGGCCTAACCAGGCCGCGAAGAACTTTTCTTGAATTCGGATTCAGAACCTCGATGCATGGCTTTGCGTCAATTGACCCTCCCCCTCATCCACGTAGGAACATTCTGGCCCTCCCTTACCATGTAAAATGCCTCGTTGCCCTCGCCAGCGGTATCGATGAATCGTATCCCCTCTCTCGACGGACTTCGCGCTTACTCCGTCGCTTTAGTAGTCCTGGGACACCTCGCCACCAGACAAGTAACTCCATCGCGGTTTGGCGTCTACGCCGGGTTCGGCGTAGAGGTCTTTTTTGTCATCTCCGGCTTCATCATTACCCGCATTCTCCTGCTCGAGCATGAAAGCACCGGGTTCATCTCACGGGCCCGGTTCTACAAAAAGCGTTTTTTTCGGATCGTCCCGGCCGCCTATCTTTACATCGGCGCAATCCTGGCCACCCATTGGCATCAGTTCAGCTTTACCAACATTGCCACTGCGTTGAGTTTCACCGTCAACTACGACATTCACAGACAGCCCGTTGCGGCCCATCTGTGGTCGCTTGGCGTAGAAGAGCAGTTCTATCTGCTTTGGCCTTTGATACTGGTTGCTTTCTTCCGGCAGCGAACGAAGATCCTCGTAACCGCACTCTGCCTCTCCCCCTTCATGCCGCACCTTCTCCGCTACTTCACGTGGACAGCGCCTTACGCCGATTTTTCCTTTTTGGCGCAGTATGACCTCTTGGCGCTCGGATGCCTGGGGGCTGTGCTTTACAACAGGCTGCCAGCGCTGCGCTCCCCCTGGCTCTTGCTCTGCGGAGTGGCTGCCGTGCTTTTTCGTTGGCCGTTGTGGGCCATCCCCGGCCTTGAACGGCTTTCAGCCCTCGGCCATTTGTGGCCATTGGCGCATCTCTGCCTTGCTGCCTTTGTCCTGCACGTTACCCATCATCGCTATGTGTTGCTCAATCTTGCGCCGGTCGTGTGGCTTGGAACGATCAGCTACGGCATCTATCTATGGCAGCAGGTTTTCATCCTTTCTCCCGTGCCGCAATGGGCTCCTCTTTTCACCCTCATGGCAGCTTGCGTTTCTTACTATGGAATGGAGCGGCCGCTCATGCGCCGCTATCGACGCGGGAGCTCTTCCTTAGCGCGTGGCAAGCCCGGTGAACTGGCATCCGCCGCTGGCGCAAACTAAGCTCGGAACAAGCCTGCCCGGTGGAAAATTTCTCAATGAGAGCGAAATCATGAGTGACCAAACCATTTCGCAGACGTCTATGCCCTTGAGTAGCGCCGAAAGCTGAGAGTCCTAGGGGCTAACCGGGCAGAGTGATGAATACGAAATCCTATCGCAGCAGCCGCAAGCTGCATATTTCGAATATCGTGGTTCTTCTCGCCGCTCTGTCCGGCATTGTGGCGCTTGCAGTCCCGCCCCCGGATCACAATCGTGAAGCACCTGTGCCGTATCGTGTGAGCGAGAAGGTCCAGAAGCCGCGCATCTTTGGCGAAGGGGTTATATCGACAGTGGCTGACGAGATTGGGGGAGCCTTCAGCCCCGATGGCACGGAGTTCTACTTCTCGCAGCTTTCTCCCTACACGACATTGCCGCGGCTCGGCCTGATGTGCGTCTCACGTTATCGCCAGGGACATTGGAATACGCCCGAGGTACTGCCATTCTCGGGCCGCTATCTCGACTATCCTCCCAAGTTCGATAAGTCCGGTAAACGCATGCTCTTTGCGTCCTCTCGTCCCTTGCCGGATGGCTCAAGAGGCGCAATCCGAATATGGGAGGTGGAAAAGACTCCCGATGGTTGGAGTCAACCTCAACCACTTCCGCCACCCATCAACAAACCCGATAGCTACTGGAATGCGGACCCGTCTTTGACCTCCGATGGCACGTTGTATTTCAGCTCCGATCGTGAGGGGCGAGGTAGCTTACATATCTATCGCGCGCGTTTTGTCGATGGCAAGTATGCGGAACCTGAAAAGCTCGGGCGTGAAATCAACTCCGAGTTCACGGACTATCAGCCGTATGTCTCACCCGACGAGAAACTCCTCCTGTTCACCTCTGTCGGCTCGGAGGTGCCTCCCTTCAATCACCGGCCTGAGGAATTGACCGGTGGGGGACGGCCTTATGCGCGCGGCGATCTGTATGTCAGCTACAACCATCAAGGTAAATGGAGCGTGGCTCGTCATCTTGAGCACAACATCAATACGATTGCAGAAGAAGAGTTCCCATTTCTCAGTCCCGATGGGCGTTATCTCTTCTTCAGCAGCGAACGCAGTCCATTTGAAGTTCCCGTCGCGAAGCGGCTTGACTATCGCACGCTGGAGCGGCAGCTGCATTCGATCTACAACGGGCACGGCAACATCTTCTTTATCGATGTGGACGCGATTGATAAAGAACTGGAGTTGCCAAAATGAGACTCCAATCATTGAGAGCGCCAATGAAAACACGCGCACCCAAGATGCTGCCCCGCCTTCCTGTTGCAGCGTTAGCATTGCTAGGATTAATGATCCTTTCAGCGGCGCTGCTGGCAGCCAGCCCGGTACCGAACCCTCCCGATCCTCCCAAACCTGAATTGGTGGGAGAAGGCACGGTCTCCACTCCCGACGATGAGTTTGGGGGCGCTCTTTCTCCCGACGGCGCCAGTCTTTACTACGACATCACCGTGCCTCCGCATTACTTGTACATTTTATGTGAATCGCGTCTGATAAACGGCAAATGGCAAAAACCTGAAATCCTGCCGTTCTCTGGCAAGTATCGCGATAGCGATCCGGTTCTCACTCCGGACGGCAAAACGTTGCTCTTTGCCTCAGACCGGCCATGGCGTGGCAAAGCCAGCAACCGCTTCTATATATGGGCCGCCGACAAGACAGCGCGGGGCTGGAGCGAGCCGCGAAAGCTGGAAGGCCCGGTCAACAGTGAAGGCAGCCAGGTATTCGCCTCAATGGCGAATAACGGCAATCTGTATTTCACATCCGATCGCAACAACGGACGATTCGATATCTACAGGTCGCGTCTTGAAAATGGAAAGTATCAGCCAGCAGAAGATTTGGGAGCGAACGTCAACGGCGAGGGAATCTGGTCCTTGGAAGCTTTCATCGCGCCCGATGAGAGCTATCTTCTGATTGGCAGCTTTGGTCGCCAACCCGGCCTTGGAAATTCCGATCTCTTCATCAGCTATAACCAGAATGGAACCTGGTCAAAGCCAAAGAATCTTGGGCCGATCATCAATACCGCTGCCCGTGAATACAGCCCGCGAGTCACGCCCGATGGTAAATGGCTCATTTTCACCAGCGAACGAGGCATGCAGACCGAACACCGCGACCAGCCTTTCACCAATGACGAATTCAGAAGCAAAGCGCAAGGCATTTTGAATGGACTGGGCAATATCTACCGCATCCCAATGAACTACGTGTTAGCAACCACCAAGCCGGAAACCCAGCAGTAGCCCTCGAACGAAGGCATTCACTCATTTCCCAACCCTGTCAACGCCCACTCTTGAATCGCGTTTTGGAGTGAGCGAAACCGCTCTAGCCATCTTGCACCAATCCTGGTTCAAAACTCCGCACGAGAGTAATCACTGAACCCCAGAGGGATATCCCACCTTTTTCCGTTATCTGTATTCAAAGGCCAGAGCACCTGAATCCAGGTGTCGGCAGCCGCGACGTGCATTCGTCAATTGGTTGCAAATAAAAGAGTTAGAAAAAGATTGAAAACTCGTGCAACGAAATTGGGTTGAAATGCACTAGATAGGTTCGGGGCTAAGACTTAGGGTTAAGACTTGGGTTTAAGACTTAAGTTTAAAGCTTTAAGAGAAGCCCTAGACTACGTTGAAGATGACCCTGTTCGACGTACGGACGGAATCAGCGATCGACACGATGTGATCGAAAGTAAGACCCAGGTGAAGGTGCCAACAAGGGAAGACGGTTGGCGAGAAGGAAAGAAATTACAGGTTCTGTGGGAGGTTATTTTGAAAATCATGGACATGCTGTTTGGGTGCTGGCACAAACGCACCAGTTTTCCAATTTCAAAGGTGCAGGGACGGCGCGTCCCCGCAGCCAGGGAGGCGGGCGCGTACGTTGTGTGTCTCGACTGTGGGAAGGAATTTTCCTATGACTGGCAAAAGATGAGAATTGTCGCGCCGCGAGAGTTCGAGCCTACAACCGATCCGCTGATGCTTCAGACTTCAACCAAGGCGATCGAGGCCAATGTCTAGGGAGCGTCTCATGCAGTTGGCGGAGCAATCGTCGTTGCTACACGAGACGATGAGGTCCGCCTTTTTCTATGTCTGGTACGATCCACGATTTCGTGTTCTGATCTTCCGCGCGCTTTCTTGAGTGTCCAAGGGATGCCACAGATCTGCTTAAGATGGGATCTGCTTCAAAACGGATTCTGCCTCAAAGGTAATGCAGTAAATTGGTACACATCTAACCCAGGCCGCTTCCCCGGCGGCCCGTATTTTTCATGAAAGTCATGAATTCATCAGGACATAAATCACCAAAGCCGTAGGCCCCCGGTAACCAGCCGTAGACGTTTTCAACCCGCAATTACAGAAGTATTACAAACAGAAGCCGCTCCTCGCTGCTAGCTTTAGTAATCTCAACAGCAGTGAGCTTGTACTAATTTCTTTTTTGTGAGGAACCTCGTGGCATCGTTGAAGAAAGACAGAACCTTTACCGAGCCCATCAGTTGGGTTACCACCTTCTTTATGGCGGCGTTTCATGTCGGCGCCATTGCGGCATTGTTCATGTTCACCTGGAAGGCCTTCTTCGTCGCCCTCGTGTTGTTGTGGGTGGCCGGAAGCCTGGGCATCGGCATGGGATACCATCGCCTGCTCACCCACCGCGGCTACAAAACCCCGAAATGGGTGGAGTATTTCCTGACCACCTGCGCCACGCTTGCGCTCGAAGGCGGTCCGTTCTTCTGGGTGGCCGTCCATCGCGTCCATCACCAGAATACCGACAAGGAAGGCGATCCTCACACGCCCCAGGATGGTGGATTCTGGGCCCACATGGGCTGGATCATTACCGGACGGGTCATGCACAACCAGGCCACCGAGCTACTGCCTTATATTCCCGACCTGCGTAAAGACAAATTCCATACATGGATCAGCAAGTGGCACTGGCTCCCCATCACCCTTCTCGGAGTCATCCTGCTGCTGGTAGGCGGATGGTCGGTTATGTTCTGGGGCATCTTCCTACGCACCGTAGCCGGTCTGCACATGACCTGGCTGGTAAACTCCGCCACACACATGTGGGGTACGCAGCGCTTCGATACCGGCGACGATTCCAAGAATAGCTTCTGGGTTGCGCTGCTCACGTTCGGTGAGGGCTGGCACAACAATCACCATGCTCACCCCCAGGTGGCGCGTCATGGCCTTACCTGGCTCGAGATCGATTTGAACTGGTACGGAATCTGGGTGCTTCGTCAGGTAGGACTTGCCTGGGACATCAAGCTGCCCAAATCGGTTCCGGAAAAAGCGCAGCGGACGCCCGATGCCGTCGACATTCCCATGGCTCCAGCGCGCGCAACCTCCGGCGACGACTAAGATTTAGTTTGTAACCACTTCAAGGCGATACGTGCTTTCCTCAGTGGAAATCACGTATCGTTTCTCATTCGGAAGATCATACCCTCTATTCCCAAGCCAGCTTTTCTTGTGTCTTACCCGAAACGTTAGAGCGTTTTCAGCGTAAGTGTAGCCAGGAATCAAGGTCGCTACGCGGCTTTTCCGCCTGGTTTTCAATGAAAAGAAAAGCCGCACGGAGCGCGTGCAAGCGGGATACAGTAACGCTGAAAACGCTATAGAATCTCGGGTTATCCGAAATAGCTCTTCGGGGCAAACTATTTGTGGAGCTTGAAGATGCGACGACATGGCATCCATTTTGCCGGAAGCTTGATAGTAGCCTTTCTGATGTTCGCCCCTGTAACGCGATCAACTGCTTCTCAGCTGTCACAGACCGATGTGCCACAGAGCAAGGATAGCCCCTTCGTATCAAGGTTCGCGGGATCGACGATCATCGCATACCACCAGGCCGAATACGATGAGGTCGCATTGCCCATGGGGCCTATTAAAGCCTCCACATTCACCAAAACGCTGCCTGCTACGGGCAGGGTGACGCGCATCGTCTATGCGTCGCCTGCCGGAAAGACGACCGCCGAAGTCTTTGCCAATTTCCGCAACGTTCTGCAGGGTGGTGGTTTCAAGCTTCTCTACAGTTGCACGGACGGTGCGTCCGCAGCTGGAAAGGGTTGTGGCGGCATAAACTTTGATGAGGTCTATGCGAAGGCCATCATGGAGCGGGATGGGAAGCACTACAATCAAATGCTCGATTTGCTTCACTCGACCAATGAGGATGAACGCTACTTGCTGGCCGAATTGCAGCGCGACGGCCGCCAGGTTGACATTGGCTTACTGGTAACTCAAAACCAGAGCAATCCCGTGGGCGTGCTGTTGCAAGTCATCGAGAGCGGCCAAATGCCAATGGGGCAGGTGATCGTTGATAGCGCAGCAATGATCAAGGGCCTGCAGAACGAAGGCAAGATTGCGCTGTACGGCCTTCAGTTCGCCACGGATAGCACCGACCTGCAGCCCGATTCCGAACCCACCCTGAAGCAAATGAGCGAACTGCTGCACCAGCAGCCGAAACTCAAGGTTTATATCGTCGGCCACACGGACGACAGCGGCTCGCTCGAGCACAACCTGGCACTGTCGCAGCGGCGTGCGGAGTCGGTGGTCCAGGCATTGACGTCACGTTTCGGCATCGCCCCCGACCGGTTGACCGCCAAAGGGCTCGCTTCCTATGCACCGGTAGCGACCAATCACAGCGAGGCCGGCAAAGCCAAGAACCGCCGCGTTGAAATGGTGGAACAGTGAGACCCTGGTATTTGTGAAACCTGGTACTGTGAAAACGTACTGTGAAAACCTGGCGCCGTGAAAAAACGGCGCCAAGATCGCATCACCTGGCAGTAATAACCCCACAGAAGAAATCGCAGTCAATCACCCCGATTTCTTTTTCCGCCAATAGCATTGCCCAGACCGTCATGCGGGCCCGCATGGCGATTATTACCGCACCGTAATCCCCCTGATTTTGGTACTTCGCGCGCTCCGCTTTTCGTTGACATTTCTCCGCGGCGCACCATACGATTCAATCAATTGCTCACGGTTTCGAGTCGCATGTTATTGACTCACCGATTTTAGATTCGCGTGTTTTTAGACTCACGGGTCTTAGATTCACAGGTCTTTAGATTTAGACGACGGATGGGGAGTGTTTATGAGCCTGCGTTCTTTCATATCCAAACAGTTCATTGACGTTATCGATTGGGTAGAGCCCGGAGATGGCATTCTTGCCTACCGCTATCCCATGCAGGACCGCGAAATTCAGAATGGTGGCCAGCTCACGGTGCGCGACTCGCAAATGGCCATCTTCGTGAATGAGGGGCGCGTGGCCGACCAATTTGCGCCGGGGCTATACACGCTCAATACCCGCACCCTGCCGATTCTGACCTACCTGATGAACTGGGATAAGGCGTTCCAGTCGCCGTTCAAGTCGGACGTCTATTACTTCTCCACCAGGATGCAGGTTAACCAGCACTGGGGCACGCCCAATCCGATCACCATTCGCGATAAAGAGTTTGGGGCGGTACGCCTGCGAGCCTTTGGCATCTACTCCTACCATCTGGCCGATCCCAAAGTTTTCTACACCAAGGTGAGCGGCACGCGCGAACAGTATATGGTCACCGATCTCGAGGGCCAGCTTCGCAACACCATCATCGGTACGCTGACCAATGTCTTCGCGCAGAGCAATGTCCCGTTCCTCGATATGGCCGCCAGCCAGGCACAGCTTGGCGACCACGTAGCTGAAATATTGAAACCCGGATTCACCGATCTGGGTTTGGCCCTCGACACATTTGTGGTCGAAAACCTCTCCATGCCCGACGAGTTGCAGAAGATACTCGATCAGCGCATTGGCATGAACATGGTTGGCGATATGAATCGCTACACCCAATATCAGGTGGCGCAATCGGTTCCCATCGCCGCCGCCAATGAGGGTGGTGGTGCGGCAGGTATCGGAGCGGGCCTGGGCGCCGGCATGGCGATGGCCCAAACCATGATGAACAGCATGCGGCCTGCACAAGGCGGAGGAGCGCAAGACGGAGGGCTGCAAGGCACAGGAATGCAGGGTGGCGGGTCGGGACAGGTTCCCGGCGGCCCATCTGCTCCCGCCACAGGCGGAGCGACCAAATTCTGTATCGAATGCGGCAAGCCCATGCCGCGCCCTGCCAAATTCTGCCCCGAATGCGGCAAGCCCCAACAATAGAGGCTGCGCTCGAAATGCAAGGAATCGAATGGATTGTGGAGGCCTACGGCTGCAGGGCCGAATCGCTCAGCGACCTTGAGTGCATGAAATCGCTGTTTGCGCAGATTGTGCGCGAACTGCATCTGCATCCGTGCGGCGAGGCGCAGTGGCGGCAATTTCCGGAATCGGGCGGGATTACCGGCCTCTGCTTGCTCTCGGAATCGCACCTCGCCTGCCATACCTTTCCCGAATATGGCTCTCTTTGCCTGAACCTGTTTTGCTGCCGTCCGCGCCCGGAATGGGATTTCTCCCAAGGGCTTCGTGAAGCGGTAGGCGCGCAAAAGGTCCTGGTCAGAACTCTGGAGCGCCTGTATTCCCAGCAGAGTCAAAAGGTGTCTCACGTAGAACTTCCCCTGGCGGAGCCTGCCCAACCGTGACCGAACGCAAGTCCAACTGTCCCAACTGTGGCGCACCCATTCAGTTTCGCTACTCCAGCAGCGTGCAAACCGTCTGTGAGTACTGCAAGTCCATTCTGGTTCGCACCGATCTAGACCTGCAAAAAGTCGGCCAGGTGGCGGATCTGCCTCCCGACCCTTCACCGATCCAGATTGCCACCGAAGGCAAGTACGGCAATCGCAACTTTGTTGTCGTAGGCAGGATCATCTACCAGTACGAGCAAGGTGGATGGAACGAGTGGCATATCGTCTTCAACGACGGCGCAAGCGGCTGGCTCTCCGACGCTCAGGATGAGTACGCCATCTCCTTTCGCAAGGATGTTGCCAAGCTCCCCTCGCAAGCCGAAGCCAAGTTGGGCAAAGACTTCCGCTGGGACAACGTCGCCTTCCAGGTAACCTCCCGCACCCTGGCCCACTACCTTGGAGTAGAAGGCGAACTGCCTTTTCAATACTGGGACAAGACCGACGTTACCTTCATCGATCTTCGCTCCTCCGGTGGTGACTTCGCCACACTCGACTACAGCGATGCCCTGCCTGCGTTGTACATCGGCAAGGCCGTCGATTTCGACGATCTGCGGCTGCAGAACGTCCGCCGCTTCGAGGGATGGTAGATGCCCACGCCCAATGCGCCCTCGGGACCCAATCCCTCCAAAGCCGCTTCTGAAGTGCATGTGCGCTCTTTGACCTGCCCAGGCTGCGGCGGGCCTGTTTCTCTGCGCTCGTTTGGCCAGGCAGTTAATGCGGCCTGTGAAAACTGCCACTCCATCCTCGATGCGCAAGACCCCAACCTCAAGATCCTGCAGCAGGTCAAGGCAACGGAAAAATTCTGGCCGCTGATCCCGTTGGGCAAAAGAGGCAAGCTTCGGGGAACGGTCTATGAGGCAATCGGCTACCAATATCGGCGAATCCAGGTCGACGGTGTTACCTATGGCTGGTCGGAATACGTCCTGTTCAATCCCTATCAGGGATTCCGCTACCTCAGCGAATATGACGGCCACTGGAACTATGTCTCTCCCTTGCGCTCCTTGCCCAAGGCCCTTGCAGGTGTTTCCAGCCAGTATCTAGGTCAGACCTACCGCCACTTTCAGACCTCGGATGCCAAGACCTCATATGTGATTGGAGAATTCCCCTGGCAGGTAAGGGTCGGGGAAACAGTCGAGGTCACAGACTACGTTGCGCCGCCGCGTGTGCTTTCGTCCGAAACCACCGGAGACAAGGAAACCACCTGGTCGCTCGGCGAATACATGAACGGTAGCGATCTTTGGAAGGCTTTCTCGCTTCCGGGAGAGCCGCCGCCCGCCATTGGGGTCTACGAAAACCAGCCCGCGCCCCTCGGCGATCTGCCGAAATCCATCTGGAAATGGTGCGCGGCTTTTCTCGTCGGCGCTGTTCTTCTGGTCATCCTGAACGCTGCAACGTCGCATGAGAAGACGGTTTTCAATAGAAGCTTTTCCTTTGACACCTCGGCCACCGGCGAACCTTCCTTTGTCACCGACGTTTTTGAAGTAACAGGCCGGTCTGCGCCCGTAAAGGTCGAAACGGACGCCAACGTTAATAACAATTGGATCTATCTGAACTACGCCCTGATCAACGAAGACACGGGCCAAGCCTATGACTTTGGGCGAGAAGTCAGCTACTACTATGGCCGCGATTCCGATGGCTCTTGGACCGAAGGCTCCACCCACAACTCCGTCACGCTGCCCAGCATACCCCCAGGACACTACTTCCTTCGAATCGAACCCGAAAGCGACCGCGGGCATGGAACCATTGCCTATACTGTTACAGTTTCCCAGGGGGCGGTGGTAGTTTCCTGGTTCCTGATCGCAATTGCACTGCTAGTGGTTCCGGCGGTGATGCTCACCTGGCGCTCCATGAGTTTTGAGCACCTGCGCTGGCAGGAAAGCGATCATCCAAAGACGTCGCTTAACCTTTCCCAAATCTCTTCAGGAGATGACGATTGATCCGCAGATTCTATCTGGTGTATGGCCTCGGCGTTCTGGCCCTGTTGGCAACCGCTCAATATCGCGGATGGAGCTTCGCCAGCGTGAATGAAGTCAAAAACGTGCCAAAGTCGGTTCGGGACAATCCCGGCTCCTATCGTTCAACCTACATTTTTTACCACGGCTACAGCGGAGGAAAATAGATGGACACCATACTGCACAACATGATTGCTGCCCTGCTGTTCTCGCTCATCGGTATCGCAATCTTTGTGATCTCGTTTTTTATCATGGATAAGATGACTCCCTACCACTTGTGGAAGGAGATCGTGCAGGAGCACAACACCGCTCTCGCAATTCTGGTGGGAGCCATGTCCATTGGTATCTGCCTCATCATTGCGGCCGCGATGCACTGAGTTTTGCCGACGGAGATTGATGGCATATCAAATCAGGGCACTTTCATAGTTCCTGCAAATCCGGTGCATGTGGAAAAGTGGCCCTTCGGGGCCACGTCAAGGTCGAGGAAATATTTGGGCTTTAGCCCCTGACCAACTACAGACGTTGCCTTAGCAACCAAGATTCATTCACCAGTGGCGATTCTCCTTTTCATTACCGTCCTTCTGATCGCCGCTTGCGGCCTGATCTATGAGCTGATTGCGGGAACCGTCGCCAGTTATCTTGTCGGCGACAGCGTTTTCCAATTTTCCACGGTCATCGGCAGCTATCTATTTGCCATGGGCATTGGCAGTTTTCTTTCCCGGTTCATCCATCGCGGGCTGGCCTATCGTTTTGTCTGGATTGAGCTGATAGTCGCCGTGGTCGGCGGCTTCTCCTCAACCGCTCTCTTTCTCGCCTTTGCCTTTACCCAGGGCTTTCAGCTTTTTCTCTACCTCATCGTGATCGTTCTGGGAGTGCTCGTAGGGCTGGAGATTCCGCTGCTCATGCGGATCATGCGCGACCGCTACCGCTTCCACGAAGTCGTCTCCCATGTGCTCACCTTTGATTACATTGGTGCGCTCTTCGCATCGATTCTGTTCCCAGTCGTGCTGGTGCCGAAACTCGGCCTGGTCCGCTCCGCGCTTTTCTTTGGAATCCTGAACGCCGCAGTCGCCCTGTGGAGCACCTTTTTATTCCGACAACAGATTAAGTCGCGAATCAGGCTTCAGACGCTCTGCGTCGTTGTAATTCTGCTGCTGGGAACGGCGCTGGCCTCGAGCAAGCGCCTTACGGCCCTGGCCGAAGACAACATCTACGCCGATGAAATCGTCTTTGCCCGCGACACCCGCTATCAGCACATTGTGCTCACTCGCTGGAAGGACGACATTCGCCTCTTCCTCAATTCGCATCTTCAGTTCAGCTCCCGCGATGAATATCGCTACCACGAAGCGCTCGTGCACCCCGGACTCTCGGCGGTACCCGCTCCTCGCCATGTGCTGGTGCTTGGCGGCGGCGACGGCCTGGCCGTGCGCGAGGCGCTCAAGTATCCGCAGATCGAAAGCATTACCCTGGTCGACCTCGATCCGGAGATGACCCGGCTTTTCTCCACGCATCCATTCCTCACGGCTTTGAACCAGAAATCGTTCCTCTCCTCCAAGGTCCATATCGTGAATGGCGATGCGTTTCTATGGGTCGATTCGTCGCAGGAAATCTTCGACTTCATCATTGTCGACTTTCCCGATCCCACCAACTACTCGCTCGGAAAGCTCTACACCACGGTCTTTTACTCCGCGCTGGCGCACCATCTTAGTGAGCAAGGCTTCTTTGTGGTGCAGAGCACGTCGCCCATGTTTGCCCGCCAGTCGTTCTGGTGCATTGCGGAAACCATCCGGCAGGCGGGCCTCAAGACCTATCCCTACCATGTCTATGTGCCGTCCTTTGGCGAGTGGGGATTCGTGCTCGCAGGCCGCCGCGAGTATGCGCCGCCTTCCACGCTTCCCTCCGGACTGCGCTTCCTCACAGCTGCCGGACTGCCTCCCATGTTTAACTTCCCTCCGGATATGGCCCAGGTCACAATGCCCGCCAATCGCCTGAACGATCAGATCCTGGTCAGAACCTACGATCACGAGTGGCGCGAGATCAGCCATTGAAGGCCACCCGCCGCGAATTTTGTGCCCTGGGGGCCGCTGCTCTCGTAGGACTTGCATCAAAAAGCGACCGCACAATTGCCGGATCGTTTGTGAATGACTCGTTCTCCATGGGGCACCTGCTCCGGGACGGCGCGCAATTCCCCACCCCACGGCAAACCGTGCGCGTTCCGTTGATCATCGTTGGCGGAGGCATCGCGGGCTTAAGTGCCGCTTGGAGACTCCAGAAGCGCGGCTTCCACGATTTCCTGCTGCTCGAAATGAACTCACAAGCCGGAGGTAATGCCGGCTGGGGTGAGAATGAGATCACCGCATACCCGTGGGCCGCTCACTACGTTCCCGTTCCCGGTAAAAAGGCGGCCCTGGTCCGCGAGCTTTTCACCGACCTGGGAGTCCTGAAAGACGGCAAGTGGGACGAACGGCATCTTTGCTTCGCCCCGCAGGAGCACCTTTTTCTTTATGGACGCTGGCAAGAGGGCATCGAGCCTGAGTCGGGCCTGCGTTCCGAAGACAAAGCGCAGTTCCGCCGTTTTGCCGACCTGATCCATGATTTTCGCCAGAGCGGCGTCTTTACCGTGCCCATGGAACTGGGAATAAGCGCCGATTGGCGGGCCCAAGGCCGCAGCGGGCGTGTCTCTCTCGACCGCCTCTCTTTTGGCGATTGGCTCGCCCAGCAGGGATTCAATTCCAAACCGTTCCTCTGGTATATGAACTATGCCTGCCGCGACGACTATGGCGCGCTCGCAGCCGACACCTCCGCCTGGGCGGGCATTCATTATTTTGCTTCACGAGAACCCGATGAAAAAGGCCCGCTCACCTGGCCCGAAGGCAATGGCTGGATTACCAAGCAGCTTCTCGCGCGCGTTGGCGGCTTTGTGCGGACCGGCCAAATGGTGCATCGCATTGCCCGCGAGCGCAGCCTGCTGCGTGTCTATGCCGGAGAGACTGAGTACCAGTGCCAGTGTGTGATCTTTGCCGCTCCAACCTTCCTTGCTCCTTATCTCATCCAGGGCATGCCGCGCCTGCACGACTTCGAATACTCGCCCTGGCTCACCGCCAACCTTACGCTGGAATCGATTCCTGAATCCCAAGGCGTGGAGACGGCATGGGATAACGTGTTCATGGACTCGCCCTCGCTCGGCTATGTGGATGCTATGCACCAATCCCTGCGAACCTTCAACGACAAAACCGTCTGGACGTTCTATTGGGCGCTTGCCGAAGGCTCTGCCCGCGACAACCGCCGCCTGTTGCTGGAAAAAGACAAAGACTGGAGCTATTGGAAAGAAGCCATTCTCCACGATCTGGAGCGCGTCCATAAAGATATCCGGCAGCGCGTCTCGCGCATCGACATCATGCGCATGGGACATGCCATGGTTCGGCCCACGCCCGGCGCAATCTTCTCTGCCGAGCGTAACGCACTGCGGAACTCCGCCAATCGTTCCTCTGGAATGTTCGCAGGCCTCTCCAACGACCATATTTTTTTTGCTAACTCAGACCTGAGCGGAATCTCGATCTTTGAAGAAGCCCAATACAACGGCGTGGCCGCCGCCGAGAAGGCTCTTCGATTATTAGGAAACAGGGGAAGCTAACCTTCATTCGTTTTCTGCGTCCGTTTTTGGATCACTAGAACCCGAATCGCGATAATGACGACCGCGGCAAAGCTGAAATTCCTCCAATGCTTAATTTCTAAATGTTAATTTTCTAAATAAGGGCCTGCCCTCAACTCGTCTCGCCTCATCTCTGTGACCTCTGTGCTCTTCCTCTGTGGCCTCTGCGGTAAAGCTCTTTGGGTTTTCGCTGCCGGTTATTCCTTGAATGCTCAAAACCGAAACCTTTTTTTGAATCCTGCTTTGTTTTCAGGCATCAAAAACGTACTCGCAATTGTTGTGACGCAGATCCAACTTTGCGATGCGTGAGTTTCATGATGGTTTCAAAAAAAATCGCCTTTATGTGACTTAAGTTTACATTTATTTAATCGGGCAATCTGCTAACTACCCATGGAACGATTCGTCTATACGGACATAACAAGAGCAGCAAGAAAAAGAAAGAACGAAAGAAGCAGGAAAAAAGCAAAGCAGCATTGCCCGATGGCACGAAATATCTGTTAACAGAAGCCCAGAGCGGATCGTCTTTCATACGAGCATCAAGATTCCAGAAGCGGTGCGTTACCAAAAGCTTCTATGAAGACGCGCTAAAGATACGACGGGCTAAAGAATTTTAAAGGGAACTTTTCAAGTGCAAGGACGTACTTTCTAGGGAAGGTTCTTTGAAGCAAGGCCGGAGCGATTCAAGCAGGAGAGCTCGCGGTGTGAAAACAAGCTCAAGGGGGTTGAATAGGATTGTTCGCGCCGAAGGTTTGGCGGCCCAGACGAGGACAATCCCTCAACCCGCGACCAGCATTGTAGGCCGTTCGCCGGAAAACGCAAGGAAGAAAGTAACAACATCCTTCGCGGTTCTTGCGGGCAGGTCCGGCAATGGCAACTCTTACAAACTGTGGGCCGCCATCAAATTTTGTTTCTCAATAACGAGAAAAAATAGGAGAAGTATGCGGTCCAATAAATTTCCAGTCGGCTCCACCATCATAACTTTCGTCCTGGCCATGGTGCTCTCGCTCAGTGCATTTGCCGCCGGCGATATCCACAAAGGCAATCTTCAAATCGGAGACCCGGTTCTGGTGAGCGGGAAAGAACTGCCAGCCGGCAGCTATGTCGTGAAATGGGAAGGCGAAGGCCCAACGGTCGATGTCACCATCCTGCAGGGAAAAAAGACGGTTCTCACCGCCCAGGCCCAGGTTGTCAACCTCGATCAGAAGTCTTCGAACGATGCTGCTGAGCTGAAGTCGGGCTCCAATGGCAGCCGTTCCCTGACCTCTCTGCAGTTCGCTGGAAAGAAATTCGCGTTGTCCTTCGGCGCGCAGACCAACGCCCAATCCGGCAACTAAGAAGTCAGCTACAGAACATCGCAAGCGCAGGTATTGCAGACCCAAAGGGGAGCTGGAGCGTAACTCAGCTCCCCTCTTGTTTTATTTCCCTAGCATCTCACCGCCCGCGCGATATTCGCGTCTCTGATCCCGTTTCTCGATCTTAGGGCTTGAGCGCGTCGGGGTGCATGATAATTTCTTCGACCTTGGTAGTCACTCACTGCTGGTTACCAAGATCGTGTCGCGGGTTCGCAGCGCCTTTTGGCGTGGAACTTTCGGCAATCAATCCTTCATACGCCATTACTGATAACTGACCGATATCTCCTACCGTCGGACTCGGCTTCACAAAATCGCAAGTGAGCAAGCTCAAAGGGGGAACTACACAGCTCTCACAGAGGGGGCTCCAAGCGCCGGAGGCGCGACCAGAGGGTAGCCCACGACGAAGTCGTGGGACACGTTTCTATAGGAGGGTTTGAGCGCCAGCGGCGCGGCATAGAATCCCATGGCTTCAAGAAAAATTAGCGTTCTGTTAATCCTCTTAAAGCCTGCTCAACCCAACGTCATGTCGCGGATTTCTTCAGATTTGTTGCTAATTGCCCCGCAGGATTTCAAACTCAAAGGGAGACCGTGGGAAGCCCGCCAGAAAATGCAAGGCTTCCCGCTGATCCCCAGGAGCTAGGCAGACTTCGCTGCTGCGCCTTGTGGAACGGCGACCGATTCCGCGGTTCCAGTCATATGAATGAATTCGTAAGTCTCAGATACGGTGTGGGGGATGGAATTCGGCCCTTTAAACGCTGTTCTAATGCCATCCGTAGTGAACGCCTGATGGCTACTAGCATTAGCAAGCTGAATGTTCGGCAGCAGCACGCTGAACTCAACGCCACCGGTATCAATGGTCAGTTCCAATGACACCGTGACCAACGTTCCAATGGCAACGTTTTCGACCCGGACTGCGGAGCCGGCGAACTGCTTGGTGCCGCTAGGATCGGTATAGGTTACCGCCGCGCGGCGGCCTGCATTCCCTGGAAGGAAGGCGAAAGTGACATGATTGCCTTTGAGAGTAAATTGATTGGGCTGTACTGACATTTTTATTCCTCTTTCTTTTTCGTAAATTCGGCGCCATCGAATTTGATCTGGACGGGCAAGCCTGCTTCCCATCCCGTAGGAATCGTTATCAAGTTTGCGTTCAAGTATGTTTGCTATCACATTGCATCCGAGTGCGCCGGTCCTAATAAGTAGTGTCCAAGGCGGGCAAAACGTTTCATGTCCCGTGTGCCATTGGCCCGATGGACATGGTTGTTGCGCCCTCTAGCCCACATCGAACCGGTTGTGATCTCGCCGATCGCCCCAGAATGCCGCCGCCGGAATGAGGATGCGCCTTCGAGCCTACGGCTCTGCGTGGATGGAAACCGGCGAATTTCTGGTTGATATGAATCAAGTCTTACTGGTCAAGCCGTTATTCCATTGAATAGGCTGTATCCGTAGTCGTGGCTAGAGTTTCTATATTTTGCATCCTGGATGTTGGCACAATCGTGGAAGAGCACGGATTCAGAGCTTGCGGAAAACCCAATTTTCGCTGGTGATCGAAAAAAGCATCGCATTAAAATGCGATATGAGCGGTCTTTGCAATTTCCAAGACATTTTTGGTCATCCAAAAACCTAGAATTTTGAGTTTTTCCGCAAGCTCTTCATCCGTGCGTTGAGCCGGAACATGACCACCGCGCTTTAGCGCTGGTGGGATGTTTTTTCATGTCCCACCGTATACTTTTCATCGCTACTTTGACCCGCTTACAAGATGTTTTTCAACTATCCTGGGTCCACGGAAATTCTGCTTCTGCTATTTCGTCTTGCCCTGGCAGGCCTCGTATTTCTACTACTCGAATAAACGCTGGCCAACCTATCGTAAAACTACGAGTCAATAGTTAGCCAATCTGCGTGCCCTAGCGATAGATCCAGGATCCATCATCCACTGACTACTGACTGCTGAGTGCCGAAAGCTCCTCCCAGGCAACTCTGGCCAGAGTACCCGCTCCTAATGAATCAATGGTTGGCGCAGACTGACTCTCTCCGTTTAGCATGAGGACCTGCCAGGCCGGGGGCCGGTTCAGTTCCAACTAATGCTCCAAAAAGGAAGTGATCAAGGTTATGCCCCTGAGAAAGATTTCCCTTCTTGTATTTTTCCTGCTCCTGGCGCCATTCGTGGTTCTTCAGGCGCAGGTAATACAAAAAATTCGCCCGATTGTGCCGCTAGGGACAGGTCAACTCGAATCGCCGTCTCAAGCAACAGGCGACTTCAATAGCCCGAATGCAAAAGGTCTGGAGATCAAGCCGGAACTGGAGCTCGAAAAACCGGTGCTTGGCGGCCTGGCCGGAACGCGCCATCACTTTGCTACTCCCGTGGTCAACGGACTTCCGGTTGTCGGCCCCGCCGCCGGTGATAGCGGATTCGATGGCCTCGACCACGCCGACCAGCGGCTCGCCGATAGCGGCAACCAATTCACCGGTGAGCCGCCCGATCAGGCCATGGGCGTCAATTCCACACAGGTTTTCGAAGGTGTCAACGATGCCTTTGCCGTCTATGATCGTAGCGGAAACCTTTTGGCCGGACCGACTTCCGCCAACAAGTTCTTCGGATTGCCCTCTGCGTTCACCCGTCCCGCCGGACCGTTCGGGCCCGACCTCACCGATCCCCGTATCATCTTCGACCAGGATACGCAGCGCTGGTTCGTGACCATGCTGGAGATTGACGTGAATCCAGTCACAGGAGCATTTTTACCGGGTTCGCATATTCTGATTGGGGTCAGCACCACCTCCGACGCTACGGCTCCTTTCATGTTCTTTGCGATCACCGTAACCGACACTGGTTTTGGGCTGTGCCCCTGCCTGGGCGACCAGCCTCTGCTCGCCGCCAATGCCGATGCCATCTTTATCAGCACCAACCAGTTCTCTTTCACCGATGGTTTCCAGACCGCGTTGATTCTGACCACCGACAAGCACCGCTTGGCCGCCGGCATACCCGGTCCCCTGGTTGGAATTCAGGGACTCACGCAGGCCGAAGGCCCTGGCTTCAGCGTGCATCCGGCCATGAACACCAATATCGCCAGTTCCAACATTAACGGCGGCACCGAATATTTTCTGAGTACGCTGAACTTCACCAGGACCGCCGACGATCGCGTAACGGTCTGGTCGCTCACCAACACCTCATCGTTGCGCACCAACTCGCCGCTTCTCAATCTCACCAATGTTGTGATCAAGACCGAGATCTACGGCCAATCGCCCAACGCCTCACAGAAGGCCGGTCCCACACCGCTTGGCACGTCCCTCAGCTCTCCGGAGGAGCTGCTGGCAACCAATGACGATCGGATGCAGGAGGTCTACTTCTCCCAAGGCAAGCTTTTTGGCGCGGTCAATACCTTGATCTTGGGCTCTGGCGCGCCGCGCGCCGGGATCGCCTGGTTTGAGATTCAACCCTCCAACACGATCTTTCCGTTGAAGGCCAATGTCGTCCATCAGGGCTACATCGCGGTGAAGAACGAGAACGTGATGTTTCCGTCCATCGCGATCAACAGCGAGGGTGAAGGCGTCATGGGATTCACACTCTCCGGTCCCGATTTCTTCCCCGGCTTTGCCTATGTCAATATGAGCACGGGCGGCGCGGGCACGGCGGTTCACCTTGTGGCTCCCGGCTTTGCTCCTGAAGACGGCTTCAGTGGCTATCCTGCGTTCGGCGGCAATGGTGTGGCCCGCTGGGGAGACTACGGCTTTGCCGCGGTCGATCTCACGAGCGACGATATCTGGGTAGCAGGTGAATACATTCCGAATCGCCCGCGTACCTCCGGCGCAAACTGGGGAACCTGGATCGAGAAAGTCCAGCGCTAAATTTAGCCGCGAACCTCCGTCCCGGAAAAAAGTGCAGTTCTAGAACGGAAACATAAACAACAGCGAACCCGCCGGAACATCGGCGGGTTTCTTCATCGGCGTACTCGACTTGTTCGCGGGGAGCAAAATCTCAGCGCGTCCGGTCCCCGGTTCAGCGCCGCCGCACCCATTGTGCGGCGCATGTCGGCCACATCCTTAGCGGCGGCACGGCATAGGAATTTCTGCTCAATTGACATCACGGATTTGCGAAGAACATTTCAAAAGAGCTCAGCCACCTATGGAATTTTCATGCGAATGCCCTGCACGCAAGTGTCCTGCGGTCACCAAGCACAAAAGCAAGAAAGGGAAATAAATATAACTGCATAAAATAGTCAATACTTAGAAGGAGGAAACGATATTAACAAGAACAAGGCTTAAAATAGCTATAGGAGAACGTCCCATTCAGGTTCAGCAATTACCCGTCATTTACACCAACCCCGGTATCCTGGGCGGACAACCTATCTTTCGCGGCACGCGCGTGACTTTTCAAACGTTACTGGATCATGTCGAAGATGGTGGCGGAAAAACAGGCTTTGAGGAATTCCTTTTAGACTTCCCTAGCGTTTCACGCGAGCAAGCCCTGGCTGCTCTTGAGGAAAACAAAAAGCTGCACCTTCTGAAATGAAGTTGCTCCTGGACGAGATGATGCTGCGGCGTCTCCTTGCGCAACAACAACTGTAACTGTTCATTTAGAAGGCTTCTCAGGTGCTACTCGTCCCTTTTTCTGGCTTTGCTAAGAATAACCGGAAGACTTTCGAAATCAGGATACCTAAGCCCAACCACCATATGGTTCCGACAACAAGCAGGACGTAGTCCGTTCGAAGCCGAAGGATATTCGACACAGACAGTGCCAGAAGCGACGCCGGAAGGTCCAGGAGGAAAATCACAAATCCTCCCCAGCTACCTTCGAAACCTATGCTCAGAACCAAGACGCAGAAGACAGCGTGGCTTAAGGCTAGGATCGGGCCCAAGACATGCGCCGATCGAGATGGATTTTGCGCCATTGTAGACACCAGGCTATCTTAAGGAAGAGATATCTGACTTATTCCAAAGAATACTGCGGGGATATCCACCTACCCACTCATCACGGTCTTTACCAAGGCCATGTCTTCTGGGCTTCAAGACCCGATGCCTTTCGATTGAGCAGTCCCTCCTGCACGCTCACGCTTGCAGGAGGGACCGGTCTTGAGGCCTTCAGTTCACCAGCGTGCCGTCGGCGTCGATCTTGTGGACCTCGCCGAGATTGAGTGCGCGTATGCCGGCTTCCACCTTGCTCATGTCCCCGACTACAACCCAGATCAGGTGGTCGGGCAGGATGAACCGCTTGGCCGTTGCGTTAGCTGCTTCCGGGGCGAGCGACAGCACCTTTTGGGTAAAGGTGTTGTAGTAATCTTCCGGAAGGTTGTATTGCAGAATCTCGCTATAAGCCCCAGTCAGCGAGCTCACAGTCTCGAATGACCCGGGAAGCCCTAGTGTTGCGTTGTCCTGGGCGTCCTTGAGCTCATCCTGGGAGATGGGCTTCAGGCCTACGATGTTTTTGTACTCGGCAGCCAGCTCCGACAAAGATTCGGCCGTCTTGTCGGTCTGCACCGGAGAGATACTCAGGTAAGGCCGCTGACCCGCCGCGTTCGCCATGAAGCTATTCACTCCGTACGACCAGTGCTTATCCTCACGCAGGTTCATATTGATGCGCGAACTGAAAGTACCGCCGAAGATGTTGTTGATCAAATCCAAGGGAACGGCATCCGGATCGTTCTCCGGCGGGGCCAGTTGAGCGCCGCAGATGATGCTTTGCTCGGAGCCGGGACGATCCATCAGGTAGACAACGTTCTTCTCCGGTTGTTGAACGGAAGGTAGCGTCTTCCTGGGCGCTTCGCCTGGTTTCCAACTTGCAAAAACGCTCTCCAGCTTGGGTTTGATTTCAGCCAGCGTGGTATCACCCACTACCAGGAGGATCGAGTTGCTGGGCTTAAACCACGTATCGTGAAAACGAACCAGGTCTTCGCGGGTCATTTTCGTTAAGCTGGCCTTCGTTCCCGTTCCGGTGAAGGGCAGCGAATAAGGGTGATTCTTGCCGTAGAGCAAGGATGGAACAACCCGCAGAGCCATGGTCCGGGGCTGCGCTTTCTCGTTCTCGATGCCTGCCAAACGGGCCTTTTTGAGCCGCTCAAAGTCTTTTTCCGGGAAAGTGGGGCGCAGAATCAGATCGCCATAGATATTCAACGCTCGATCCATGTTGACCTTAAGCGTATCGAGCCAGATTGTGGACCAATCGAGACTGGCTCCCGCACTGAAATTAGCGCTCAATGACTCCAGTTCCTCGGCGACCTTCAGGGAATCCCGGCTGGGAGTGCCCTCCTCAAGCATGCGCTGGGTAAAGCTGGCAGTGCCCGGCGCATCCAAGGGATCGGCGGAGTACCCGCTGTTCACCATCAATGTGAACTGCACCACCGGCGCGGTATGGCGCTCCGCCAAGACCACCTTCAACCCGTTGGAAAGAGTACCTTTTTGCATCTTGGGGAGATTCAAGGGCATGGCGCTGCCGAGAGCGGGCTCCTTGGAGCGATCGATCGCGCCACTCGCCCTCAGTGTGGCCGGATAGGGGCGCACCTCCAGGACGTAATCGCCATCGCTCAGCCAATCAACGGCGGCTTTGCGCACCGACTCGGGCGTTGCCGCCTGAATCCGCTTCAGATATGTCTTGTAGCATTCGGGGTCCCCCTGGAAGGTCTGGCACGATGCCAATATCGTACTCTTTCCATTGAAGCCCCCGGTCTGCTCGACCATGCGCGCATAGCCGCCGGAAATCCGGGTTTTGGCAATTTGCAACTCCGCGGCCGTTGGACCGCTCCTGAGAAAATTGCGCAGTTCCTCATCCGCCGCCTGCTCAACTTGCTTGAGATCGCCATTCGGTTTGGCTGTAAGCACCATGGTGAATGTGCCGGCAATCTCTCGATTGAAGTCGTTGGTACTCGCGCCGGTGGCGGTTTGGTCTTTGTAAACCAGGCGCTTATAAAGACGGGACGTCTTTCCTCCTCCCAAAACCTGGGAAGCAAGATCAAGCAGGGCCTCGTCGGGCGATCCCGTTTGAGGCGCATTCCATGTTCGATAGAGGCGGGCCTGGGGGACACGATCCTCTACCAGGCCGCGATGCGTCCCGCTACGCCTGGCTACCCAGGATTGATGCTTGGCAATGGGTGGTCCTGGCGGAATCTCCCCATAATATTTCTCAACCTTCTGATGCGCAGCCTCGGGCGTAACATCGCCGGCAATCACTACGGTTACATTGTTGGGGCCGTAATAGGTCTTGAACCAGTCTTCCACGTCCGTCATGGAGGCCGCGTCGAGATCCTTCATGGAGCCGATCACCGTCCAAGAGTAGGGATGGCCTGGCGGAAAGGTGTTTTCGGTGATCAACTGCTCCGTAACCCCGTAGGGCTGGTTCTCACCTTGCCGTTTCTCATTCTGTACAACGCCGCGCTGCAGATCGAGCTTCTTCTGGTCCAGCGGCAAGAGATGGCCCATGCGGTCGCTTTCGGCGAAAAGCACGTAGTCGAGCATGGAGGTCGGGACGGTTTGAAAATAGTTCGTGTAATCGTTATTGGTCGTTCCGTTTAGATCGACCGCCCCGATCTTCTCCATGGCGTTGAGATAAGTATGATCGAAATTCTTGCTTCCGCTGAACATCAGGTGCTCGAACAGGTGGGCAAATCCGGTCTTGCCTGGGCGCTCATTCTTCGAACCCACGTGATACCAGGTATTCACCGCTACAACCGGGGCCTTGTGATCTTCGTGTACCAGTAAAGTCAGGCCATTGGTGAGCACGAATTTGGTGTACGGGATATCGGGAATTGGAATGGACGGAACGGCCGAAACCGCGTGCGTTTGGGCTCCCGATGGCGATGCGACTTTCGTTTTCTCTTGGGCGAAACCCGCTCCGCAGACCAGTGCGGGAAACAGCACAAGGGTCGCCAGATACATCGGCTTATTTCTCACATTTTCCTCCGAAAAATGCTCTACGGCTGCTTAGACTCACAGCCTGGAGATTGGTAGGGCCGGAAATGGTTATGGTTAATGAATAGCTTCTTATTCTACTGAGATAGATCATTCCAAGTTAGGCATCGGCATGATAAACCATCCCGCCAACTACCTGCTTTAAATAACAACGCCCGAGAAGCGGAAAACTCGCTGTTGAGGAGTAAACGGCGGAATGGATTTCGCTTGAATCAATGGGCTCAATTGGACGGACTCCTCCGATGGATCGGAGGCTCCATTGGCAAGATGGGCATCGGAAGGATCGGCATTGGAAAGATGGGCATTAGCTTGATTTGAATTAGAAAGACGTGCGCTGGAAAGACCTGCACTAGAAAGCTGGGCTCTGGAAGCGGCACCGCGTTCTCCCGTTCGATAGTAGTGCAGAAGATAGGCTTGATCCGATGCGGCATAATCGGAGAACCACCGATCGATGTCGAAGATTCCAACCTCGTGCAGCAAGCCGAGGCCGTAGGCTGCAGCCTCTCGCTCGAAATGGAGAATTGCCGGAAAGAGTCGCTCCGCGACCGGAGGAGTCAGGTCTCCCGCGATCTCTGGATCATAGCCGCTCGTGTTCCATTGAACCGTATGGCCGAAAAGGTGGGCGAGCAAAAAAAGGTTCTGCTCATCGGTAAGCCTTCGATCAATGTGGATTTCAGCTCCGTTAAGATCGCCAAGAAACCCATGGGTGAACTCGCGGGTCACAACGGCAACCTGGTAGACCTGCTCAATGTGTCCGCGCACAGTGGCTGCGTAGACTGCGAAAGGAATCATTCGGCCTATCTTATAGCATTCCCCGCTACCAGGTGCCTTCGAAGTGCGTATGCGCAGGGCAACCGCATGAACGAAATGTTAGCCGTTTGTGCCGTTTGATTTGTTATTGGCAGAACTCTCTCGACCGATATTGGTGTTGGAAAGAAGCTGATGTTACACGGGCGGCTTGCTTCGGCTCAAACAAAGAAAATTAGACGTTAGTCAAAGGAGCGTCCCATGTAAAGCCCCGGGCGTCAGCGGCACAGCACAACTGTGACGACATAGCTTTAGAGCTCGCGGAAAAATGCACGTCGGATTTCCGCTTAGAAAAAACGTTTCTTTGAGAGTCTAGAGTCGGGCGTTGACATTTTCTTGTCAAATGATTCGAGCGCCGGAGGCGCGACCAGAGGGTAGCCCACGACGAAGTCGTGGGACATGTTTTGTAACAAGATTTGAGCGCCAGAGGCGCGGCATAGAAATCTCTACCCGAAGACGCTTCTTGCTAAAGACAAAGCTAAACTGCCAGAAAGAATGCAGCTTCAACAGCAGAAGAGCGTGAGCTAGTCCGCGAAGAATGCCAGCATAACTTTGGAAAACGCTCTTTTTAGCCATGCGGGAACCGCAACCACCGCGCTTTAGCGCCAGCGGATCAGTAAAACCCCGCACAAAACTATCTATTTCTTCAAATACGAATCTACCCACTGATTGACGGTCTTATACCAAAGCCGGCTGTTCTGCGGCTTCAGCACCCAATGGCCCTCATCGGGAAAGTACAACATCCTCGAAGGAATCTTAAGCCTCTGCAAAGTGGTAAATAGTTGGAATCCCTCGGAAACGTCGAGCCGGTAGTCAAGCTGCCCATGGACCACCAGGGTAGGAGTCTTGAACTGCGCTGCGTACTCGTGCGGCGACCACTTGCGATAGGCCTCGCGGTTCTCCCATGGCAAGCCTTTGAACTCCCATTCGTTGAACCACAACTCCTCAGTGCTTCCGTAAGAAGACTCGGCGTTGAACATGCCGTCGTGCGAAACCAGGCACTTAAAGCGGTTGGTGTGGCCGAGAATCCAGTTGATCATGTAACCGCCGTAGCTTGCGCCGAGTGCGCACTCCCGGCTCTTGTCCACGAACGCATAGGTTTTCTCAACATAGTCGAGGCCTTTCATCAGGTCTTCGAAAGGCTTGCCTCCCCAGTCGCCGTTAATGCCGTCGATGAATGCCTGGCCGTAGCCGGTCGATCCGCGAGGATTCACCATCACCACCACGTAGCCATCGGCGGCCAAAAGCTGTGAATTCCACCGGTACGACCACTCATCGCCCCATGCGCCCTGCGGGCCGCCGTGAATGATGAATTTCACCGGATATTTCTTCTTCGCATCAAAGGCTGGAGGCTTCATCAGAAAGCCTTGGACCTGTGTATCCACCGCGCCCGCAAACCAAAACGATTCCACCGGCTGCAGGTCCGCCTGCGAGAGCACTGCGTCATTCAGGTGGCTGAGCTTGGCTGCCTGCGTGGACCCTTCCGTTAACTTGTAGATTTCGGCGGGAGCCTGCGCGGACATCCTGGTAAAAACCACCGTCCTGCCATCGGGAGATACCGTAACCTCATCGTTGTACCCGGAGGCGATCTGGACTCGCCCGCCTGATTTCTTTCTTGGCTCTCCCATCGCCTCGCCCACGTCGATCTTCCATATCGGGGCGCCGCCTTTCTCCTCTGCCGTGAAATAGATCGATGCGGAATCGGGCGACCATGCGACTGCGCCTACCCACCGGTCAAAGTCGTGCGTGGCGTTGCGCAGGCTTCCGGACTTTCGATCGTAGATCACTAACTGGAAGCGATCGCTCTCATAGCCCGCCCGCTCCTGCATCCGCCACGCCAGATAACGGCCATTGGGGGAGTAGAGCGGGGTGGAATCGCTGCCTGGGCTGGTGCTCAGCTTTTTCGGCGTGCCTCCGGCGGCGGGCATCACAAAGATCTCATTATTGGTGCTGATAGCTTCAACCGGATCGACATTGCTGGTGTAGGCGACTTCGCCGCCATCAGGCGAAATGGCATACAAGTCCTGGCCGCCGAGATTAAAAGGCGGCACATCACGATCGCCGGGAGTGATGTCCTTGGCCGCGCCGCCCTCAATCGAAGCCACGAAAAGATGGGACCGTTTAAAGCGGGTAAAACTCGACCAGTGCCGGAAGAACAGGCGGTCGAAGATCATCGCCTTTACTTTTGAGGAGGTGCGTTCGGCCTCGCGCGCCTGGTTGCAGGCGTCATCAGGGCAGTCCGCATAGACCTCGGAGGTAAAGAGAATCTTCTTTCCATCCGGAAACCACAGAGCGCCATCGGCCTCGGTAGAAATGTTGGTCACTCTCTTTGGCGGCCCCACCAGCGCGCCCGTGGAAGAATCGAAATCGGTAACCCATATCTGCGAACTGCCGTCCTGGGCGCTCACGAAAAGCAATTGCTTGCCGTCAGGCGAGAAACGGCCGCGATCTTCCCCCGCCGTGCCGGCGGTTAACTGCCGCGCCTCTCCACCCGCAAGCGGCGTTAGCCAAAGATGCGGCACTTTCTTGTTCTCCGCCAAATCGACATCCACGGCGGTAAACGCCACCCACTTGCCGTCGGGAGAAATCTGCGGGCCTCCAATGCGCTTGAGCGTCATCATGTCGGCAAAAGTAAAAGGCCGCTTGTCGGCCCCTTGCGCGACGCATACGGCGCTGAAACTCTCAACAAAAACTATGGCAATGAGTACAATACGAGCGAGGGTGAAACGACGCATCCTGCCTCCTGAACGGTATGCCAGTGTAAATTCTTTCAGGTTCGGAAGCCACTGTTCCAGCGGGAAGGTAGGGAGTCTGCGTGGCCTGTCGGTTTTATTTCTTAGTCCTTATTGGCGGCCGCAAAAAACGCGGCTCCGCACCTTGGGGGAAATTCCTATGAGTATGGTACGGCCTGCCCGTCGGACAATCTTTGTAACAGGTGTGACCGGTGTGCTCTTTCTATTGATCTTGCCTGCGCTCCTTTTCGCCCAGACAAACTGCGACGAGGGTGCCGGCACGCTGAACCCCGCCAAGCCCCAGGAATCGGTCGACTCGATCTTGCAGAAAGTTGCGGCCAAGGAAACGCTCTTCCAGCAGGCACGTAACAACTACACCTACACGCAGGATGTCTCCGTGCAGACT
>Ga0070734_10000680_pt1 | contig 63952 bp, 49 predicted proteins | sample Coa_R1_8_FD_66444 | JGI IMG/M metagenome (GOLD analysis project Ga0070734, IMG submission 66444) | Surface soil microbial communities from Centralia Pennsylvania, which are recovering from an underground coalmine fire - Coalmine... | ecosystem: Environmental > Terrestrial > Soil > Unclassified ...
CAGCACCTCGAGCTGGCGCGCGAGATCGTCCGCCGCTTCAACGCCCGGTTCGGCGACACCTTCGCCGAGCCGATGCCGCTGTTCTCCACCACGCCGAAGATCCTGGGGCTCGACGGCCAGGCGAAGATGTCGAAGAGCCTGGGCAACACGATCGCTCTCAGCGAGCCCGAGGCCGAGGTCTGGAACAAGCTGCGCGGGGCGGCGACCGATCCAGCGCGCGTCAAGCGGAGCGATCCGGGGACGCCCGAGAAGTGCAACATCTACACGTTGCACAAGTTCTTCTCGGACGCCGAGAAGCAGGCCTACGTCCACACCGGGTGCACCTCGGCGGGCATCGGCTGCATCGACTGCAAGAAGCTGCTCTACGAAGGGGTGAAGACCGAGCTCGGTCAGATCCGCGCGCGCGCCGAGGCGCTGCGGGCGAATCCGGCCCGCGTCGACGCGATCCTGGCGCGCGGCGCCGCCCAGGCGCGAGAGGTCGCCGCCGCGACGATGAAGCGCGTGCGCGAGCGGCTGGGCCTCTACGCGCCACGCGCATGAAGCGGCTGGGCGTTCTCCTGGCGTTCGTGCTGCTCGCCGCCGGGCTGGCGCCGGGCTGCAACGGGCACGACGACGGGTCGAGCCCCGAGGCGGCGGTGCGGACGCTCATCGCGGCGGCGCGGGCCGGGGATCGCGGCGCGGTGTACGATCGGCTGGGCCCGCGGACGCGCGCGCACCTCGAGGCGATGCTGGTGGCGACGCACCGGAGCGGCGGCGCCCGGATGCTCACCCCGGGCGATCTGGTCGCGGTCGGCTGGCTGCCGCCGGCCTGGGAGCCGGCCGGCACGCGCGTCCTCCATCGCGAGGGGGACGACGCGGACGTCGAGGTCTACTCGGCCACCGGCGACCGCCAGACGGTCCACACGGTGCGCGAGGGGAAGAGCTGGAAGGTCGAGCTACCGGTCAGATGAACGCGACTTGCTGCCGGCGGGGTTGGGCCGCACCTGCGTCTGATCGCCCTCCGACAGATCGGCGTCGGAGAGCTCGATGATCGCGTCGTCGAGCGGCAGGTCGGCCATCTTGATGCGTGGGTCGGTGTCGGCGAAGGCGTCGCGCACCGGGCCGCGCCGCTCGCCCACCCGGCGCTCGCGCGGGAAGATCCGCTGGTCGACCTTGCCGCCGCGGCGGTCGTCGTCGCGCCGGTCGCGGCGGAGCGCGTGGCGCAGCTCGTCGACGGTGGGGGGGACGTCGGGCAACCGCATCACCTGCGCCGCGCACCCGTGGCAGAACGGCAGGCTGCGGCCGTGAAGCTCGACCAGCTTGAGCTGGGCGCGGCGCTTTTCACTGCAGACGACGCAGGCCGCCCCGCGGCCGACCGGCCTCGACTCCGCCCAGCGCGTGTAGCACCCCCAGCAGCGTCCTCGGCGCAGCTCGGTCACGGCCGCCCCGCAGACGCCACACGGCAACGTCGCGCGTTCGACTTCAACGCTCATGGTTCCAGTAGAACGCCGGATGGCCAGGCACGCAAAAAATTAGCCCGTAAAAACTTTGCTCGCCCGCTGGCCCCTCTATCCCTCCCTCTATCCCTCTTGGGCCAAGGCCCATCCGCCGAGCGGTCCCGTCGGCGATCGGTTAGGATCGGGGCCTCCATGTCGACGCCCGCCGCCGCCGAGGCGCCCATCTTCCTGATTGGCTTCATGGGCTCCGGGAAGACCACGGTCGGGGGCCTCCTCGCGGAGCGCCTCGGCTGGTCGTTCGCCGACCTCGACGACCTGATCGTCCGCGGCGCCGGGGCCAGCGTGGCGGAGATCTTCGCCCGCGAGGGGGAGGAGGGGTTCCGCCGGCGCGAGACCGAGGCGGTGCGCGGGGCCGCCGGCGGCTGTCGATCGGTGGTCGCCACCGGCGGCGGCGCGGCCTGCCGCGAGGAGAACCTGGCCCTGATGCTGGCGTCGGGGCGGGTGGTCGCGCTGGGGGTCTCGGCCGCCGAGGCGGTGCGCCGGACCGGCGGCCGCTCGGGCCGGCCGCTGCTGGACGGCAGCGCGGACCCGCTGGCGGCCGCCACCTCTCTGCTGGCGAAGCGGCAGGCGTTCTACGCGCAGGCGCACCTGCGGGTCGAGACCGACGGCCGGACACCCGCCGAGGCGGCCGCCGTCATCGTGGCGGGGCTGGGGCTGCCGGCAGCCGCGGCCCGGGAGAGCGCATGAACGTCACCGTCCCCGTCGAGCTCGGACCGCGCCGCTACGAGGTGCGGATCGGGAGCTTTGCCCCCGAGGCGATCGCCGACGTCATGGTCGCCGCGTTCGGCCCCTCGACCACCGGCGTCGCGCTGCTGGTCGACGGCGGGCTCGCCGACGACGCCCGCGCGGCGGCGGTGGTGGCCGCGCTGGCGGCCAAGCTTCCCAACGTCAACCGGCTCGATCTGCGGGCCGGGGAGGCCTGCAAGAGCCTGGCGGAGGTCGAGCGCACGGCCGAGTGGCTGGCGGCCCGGGGTTACGACCGCCGGGGCGCGATCGTCGGGCTCGGGGGCGGGGCGACGACGGACCACGCCGGGTTCGTGGCCGCCGTCTACCTGCGGGGGATCCCGTTCGCCACCGTCCCCACCACGCTGCTGGCGATGGTCGACGCCTCGGTGGGCGGCAAGACCGGCGTCGACCTGGCCGCGGGGAAGAACCTGGTCGGGGCGTTCCATCAGCCGCGGGCGGTGGTCGCTGATCTCGGGTTCCTGGAGACCCTTCCGGTCCGCGAGCGGGCAGCCGGGATGGCCGAGGTGGTCAAGTGCGGGTTCATCGCCGACCCGGCGATCCTCGAGCTCGTCGAGAAGAGCGGCGCCGACCTGCCGGTCGATCTGCTCCGGGAGCTGGTCACCCGCGCCGTGCGGGTGAAGGCCGAGGTGGTGGCGGAGGACGAGACCGAGTCGGGCCGGCGGGCCATCCTCAACTTCGGCCACACCGTCGGCCACGCGCTGGAGGCGGCCTCGAGCTACGGGCTCCTCCACGGCGAGGCGGTGGGGCTGGGGATGATCGCGGCGCTGGAGCTGGGCGCCGGCCTGGGGGTCACGCCGCGAACGCTGGCCGAACGGGCGGTGGCGCTGCTGGCCCGGCTGTCGCTGCCGGTCGATCTGGCGCGCCGGCTCGGGCCCGACGTCTGGTCCCGCATCACCGTCGACAAGAAACGGCGGGGCAGCACGATCCGCTTCGTTCTCTGCCCGAAACCCGGGGAGACCGTGTTCCGCGACTTGACACCGAGGGAGATCGCGGCGGGGCTCGGCGCCCCGGAAGCTTGACCCCCGAATCCCGAGCGAGTACAAGCGCAAGGCGACCATGGCGAGCCCATTTCGCGAGAGCATCGAAAAGCTGCTGAGCAAGATCGAGGGCGCGGTCTCCTGCGTCCTCATGGGCTTCGACGGCATCACCGTCGACCTCGTCACCGCGCCGTCCCGTCCCGGTTCGGGGGCCGCGGGCGCGCCCGACATCCAGACGCTGTCGATGGAGTTCGCCCACCTCATCGCGCAGGCGCGCCGGACCCTGGAGTCGGTCGACGCCGGGTCCCTCGAGGAGTTCACGCTGCGCACGGACAAGCTGACGCTGGTGGTGCGCCTGCTGACGCCGGAGTACTTCCTAGCCTGCGCCGTGCTGCCGTCGGGCAGCCTGGGCCGCGCGCGCTACCTGATGCGGCTCAGCGCCCCTGGCCTGCGCGCCGACCTGTAAAAGGACCGATTTCCCAATGCCGAAAAAAGAGAGCCAAGCGAAGGGCCGGACGTTGAAAGTGGTTGGTGGCGCCCGGAATGGGGGCAAAGACGGCGGCAGGTCCGGCGACTCCGGCGACGGCGTCGACTTCGAGTCGGTGCGCGCGCTGGCCCGCATCGCGACCGAGTTCGATCTCGAGGAGATCGAGGTGAACGGGGCGGGCCACCTGCGGGTCCGTCGGGCCGTCGCGGGCGGGGCCGTTTCCGCCGCGGCGCCGGCGCCGATCGCGCGGCCCATCGCGCTGACGCCTCCGGTGGAGGCCAAGCCGGCCGAGGGGGCGGGGACCTTCGTCAGCTCGCCGTTCGTCGGGACCTTCTACCGCGCGCCGTCGCCCGAGGCGCCGGCCTTCGTGGAGGTCGGCCAGACGGTGCGCAAGGGCCAGGTGGTCTGCATCGTCGAGGCGATGAAGCTGATGAACGAGATCGAAGCCGAGGCCGACGGCAAGGTGGAAGAGATCCTGGCCAAGAACGGCGATCACGTGGAGTACGGCCAGCACCTCATTCGCGTCTCGAAGTCCTGATGAAGCGTAGATCGCGTGAGGGAGGGCGAGCTTCGCTCGACCGAGCTCTTCGCGGGAGGGTTCGGGAACCCTCCCAGGGTTCCCATGTTTAAAAAGGTCTTGATAGCGAACCGCGGCGAGATCGCGCTGCGGGTCATCCGTGCCTGTCGCGAGATGGGCATTCGCTCGGTGGCGATCCACTCGACCGCCGACGCCGACGCGCTGCACGTCCGGTTCGCCGACGAGAAGGTCTGCATCGGGCCGCCGCCGGCACGCTCGAGCTACCTGAACATCCCGGCCATCATCAGCGCCGCCGAGGTCTCGCGCGCCGACTCGGTCCACCCCGGCTACGGGTTCCTGGCCGAGAACGCTCACTTCGCCGAGGTGGTGAAGAAGTGCGGGCTGCACTGGATCGGCCCCCAGCCCGAGGTGATGCGCCTCATGGGCGACAAGGTCTCGGCGCGCGAGGCGATGCAGAAGGCCGGCGTCCCGATCCTCCCGGGGACCGGCATCATCGAGAGCGATCACGACGCAGAGGAGGCGGTCGAACGGATCGGCTTCCCGGTCATCATCAAGGCCACCGCCGGCGGCGGCGGCCGCGGGATGAAGATCGTCGAGAACAAGGCGCGCCTCTCGGCCCAGCTGGCGGCGGCGCGCAGCGAGGCGCAGGCCGGGTTCGGCAATCCCAACGTTTATCTCGAGCGTTACGTGGGGCGCCCGCGCCACGTCGAGGTGCAGGTCCTCTCCGACGGCAAGCGGGCCGTGGCGCTGGGTGAGCGCGAGTGCTCGATCCAGCGCCGCCACCAGAAGCTGGTCGAGGAGGCGCCCAGCGTGGCGCTGGACGACGAGCGGCGCGGCAAGCTGCTGGGCATCGCCCGCAAGGCGACCGAGAGCATCGGGTACATCACCGTCGGGACGCTGGAGTTCCTGCTCGACGAAGAGAAGCGCTACTACTTCATGGAGATGAACACCCGCATTCAGGTCGAGCACACCGTCACCGAGGAGGTGTTCGGCGTCGATCTGGTGCGGGAGCAGATGAAGCTGGCGGCCGGAGAGCCCCTCAAGCTGCCGCAGGACATCCGGCCGCGCGGGCACGCCATCGAGTTTCGGATCAACGCCGAGGATCCGGTGACCTTCGCGCCTTCGCCGGGGCGCATCACGGCGCTCAACCTGCCCGGGGGCCTCGGCGTCCGCGTCGACACCCACATCTACAACCAGTATCTGGTTCCCCCGTTCTACGATTCGCTGCTGGCCAAGCTCATCGTACGGGCCGAGAACCGGCCGGCGGCGCTGGCCCGGATGCGGCGAGCCATCTCCGAGTTCGTCGTCGAGGGGTGCAAGACGAACCTGGATTTCTATCGGCGCTTGCTGGCAAACGCGGACTACGTGGCCGGCAAGATGGATACGCACCTCGTCGAGCGGATGTAAACTCGACCTGCCGGTGCTGACGAAGAAAGACAAGCATCTCGCCGCAGCACAGAAGTTCCTGGAGCGGGGCCACGACCACCGGGCGCTCGAAGAGTTCGCGCGCGTGGTCCAGGAGGACCCGACCGACACCCGCACCTGGCTGCGGATGGCCGAGATCCACGTCAGGCACGGCGCGCTCGCCGAGGCGCGCGAGATCTACCTGCGCACCGCCGAGATCTATACCGGGCAGGGGTTCATCCCCAAGGCGGTCACGGTCTACAAGAGCGTCCTCAAGCTGACCCCGGGCTTGCCGCACGTGCGGCTGGCGCTGGGCGAGGCCTACCGGCGGCTGGGCCTGGTGGCGGACGCGCTGCAGGAGCTCGAGCTGGCGGCGGCGGAGCTGCAGCAGTCGCCGCGGCCGGCCGACGCGCTGCCGGCGCTGCGCAAGATGGTCGAGCTGCACCCGGATAACGTCGTCTCGCGCATCCGGCTGGCCGAGGCGGCGTCGCAGGCGGGGCGCACCGACGAGGCGGTGCGCGAGTTCGGCCAGGCCTGTGACCAGCTGCGCCTCGAGGGGCGGGCCGACGAGTTCGTCCGCGTGGCGGAGCGCCTGCTGTTCCACCGCCCCGACAACTTCGCGGTGGCGCGCGATCTCGCCGCCGCCTACATCGCGCGCAAGAACCCGCGGCTGGCCCTGGCCAAGCTGCAGGCGGCGCTCAAGGCGGGGCCGCGCGATCCGGAGAACGTCACGCTGCTCGCCGAGGCGATGGCCCAGCTGGATCCGCACCGCGCCATCTCCGTCTGGCGCGAGCTGGCCGAGATCCACGCCGAGGCCCACCGCGAGGCGGCGCGCGACGCCGCCGTCCGGGCCGCGCTGGCGCTCGACCCCACCGACGGCGAGACGCGCGAGATGGCCGCGCACTGGGGCGTGTCACCGGCACGCCCGGGCGGGCAGAACCGCGCGGGGGCCCCGGGCGCCACGCCGGGCGGGCAGCTCCGCCCGGGGAGCCCGGCCGGGCCTCCGGGGGGGCCGAACCGCCCAGGGGCGCCGGGGTGGGCCGAGCCGAGCGCGACCCACGCGCTGGGCGCGGCGGCGGCGCGGGTGCGCCTGCCGCCGCCGAAGGTCGCCGGGGGAACGGTGTCGTCGGTGGTGACCAGCGTGCAGGCGCTGCCGCCCGACTTCGCGCCGCAGGACCGGTCGGCCGTCTCCTCGGGGATGTTCTCCGGGGTGTCGCGTCCCGGCGTCTCGGGGCTGACGCCCATGGGGGACGTGGCGCGCATCCTCTCCGAGGCGGAGGTGTTCGTGAAGTACGGGCTGGCCGAGCGGGCCATCGATCACCTGCGCAAGATCTTCGCGCTCGAGCCCGAGCACCGTGAGGCGCGCGAGCGGCTGGCCGCGGTGCTGGCCCAGAGCGGGCGCCGGCGCGAGGCGGCCACCGAATTGGCCACGCTGGCCCGGCAGCTCCGGGCCGCCAACGACCCGGGGGCGGCCCAGCTGGCCGACCGGGCGCTGGCGCTGGACCCGGCCTGCGCGCAGGCGGCCGAGCTCCTGGGGCGGGCCACCGCGCCGCCGGTGCCCGAGCGGCGCGCGGGCGACGAGGACTTGGCGACCGAGCTCGAGCAGCTCGACTTCTTCGCCCAGCAATCCTTGCACGACGAGGCCCGCGCCGTGCTGATCGATCTCGAGCAACGGTTCCCGGGGCACCCGCTCCTGGCCGAGCGGCGGCGCGCCTTCGCCGCCGAGGGGCCGGGCGCCATCCCGGGCGGCGGGCCGGTCGCGGCCCCCGCGGGGCCCGTCGCCAAGCTCTCTCCGTCGGAGAACGCCGATCCCGCCACGCACGGCGATCTGGGGATCGCCTACAAGCAGATGGGGCTCTACGACGCGGCGATCGACGAGTTCAAGCAGCTGGCCACCGACAAGACCCGGGCGGTCTTCGCCTACACGATGATCGGCGAGTGCGTCGAGGCCAAGGGCGAGCTCGGCGAGGCGGTCAAGCGGTACAAGGAGGCGCTGAACCTGCCGCAGGCGACCGCCCAGGAGTCGGTCGAGCTCTACTACCTGCTGGGCGCCGTGTTCGAGCAGCTCGGTGACGTCCGGGAGGCGCTCTATTTCTTCGAGAACGTCGGCAAGCGCGATCCGGGCTTCCGCGACGTCAAGAAACGGATCGTGGCGCTCAAGACCCCCAGCGGGGTAAGACACTGACGTGGAGCCCCTGGCCGACCGGGCGGGCCCGTACTTCCGGGACCTGCAGGACCGCATCACCAGCGCCATCGAGGCGGTCGACGGCGGCGGCCGTTTCCGGGAGGACGGCTGGTCGCGGCCCGGGGGCGGCGGGGGCCGCACCCGCGTGCTGGCGGACGGCGCGCTGTTCGAGAAGGCCGGGGTCGGCTTCTCGGACGTGCACGGGACGCTGCGGCCCGAGATGGCCAAGGCGCTCCCGGGCGAGGGGCTCGAGTTCCGCGCCGCCGGGCTGTCGCTGATCTTCCACCCGAAGAGCCCGCGGGTCCCGACGGTGCACGCCAACATCCGCCACATCCAGCGCGGGACGCGCTCGTGGTTCGGCGGGGGGACCGATTTGACGCCGTACTACGTCGTCCCCGAGGACGCCAGGTCGTTCCACCGGACGCTGCGGGACTGCTGCGCCCGGCACGACGCCAGCTTCTATCCGCGCTTCAAGCGGTGGTGCGACGACTACTTCTTCCTGCCGCACCGGAGCGAGCCGCGCGGGGTGGGCGGGATCTTCTTCGACTACCTGGGGGCGGGGGCCGAGGCGACGGCCGGGCAGGCGGCGCCCTCCCAGGGGACCGGGACGCCCCTCGCGCCGATCGAGGACGACGCCGAGGCGCTCTACGGCTTCGTGCGCGACGTGGGCGAGGCGATCCTGACCGCTTACCTGCCGATCGTCGAGCGCCGCCGCGGGGATGCCTGGGGCGAGCGCGAGCGCAACTGGCAGCTCCTGCGCCGCGGGCGCTACGTCGAGTTCAACCTGCTCTACGATCGGGGCACGGTGTTCGGCCTGCGCACCGACGGGCGCGTCGAGTCGATCCTGATGTCGCTGCCGCCCGAGGTGCGCTGGGCCTACGCCCACGCGCCCGAGCCCGGCAGTCCCGAGGCCGACTCGCTGGCCGCCATCGTCGCCCGGCGCGACTGGGCCGAAGACTAGCGACGAAGACTAGCGAGATCGCGAGGGGGAGGGACGGCTTCGCCGGCCCCCGGGCCCTCGGGCGGGGCCGCCCGCCTGGGGTGGGGTCGAGCCCGTCGCGGGAGGCTCGGAACCCTTCGAGGGTTCCGAGGTAGATGACACCTTGAAGGCGTCGCGGAACTGCCCCACGTCGAGGGTCAGTTGCCCGAGCAGCATGTCGAGCATCGTCTCGCCGACCCGGCAGATCTCGCCCAGCCGGGTGACCCGCTCGACCACGAAGTCGGCCTCGGCCCTGGCGCGCCGGGGGGCGGCGGCGCCCGAGACCGCCGCCTGCGCCGCCCGCGCGCTCTTCTCCGCCCGACCCACCACCTCGACGGCCGCGCCGATCTCGCGCCGCTCCCGCTCGTTGAGCACGCCGGAGATCATCTTCCAGAAGTCGGTCTCGGCCTGGTAGTGCTCGCGCCTCTGCCCGCGCACCCAGACCTTGTGCACCACCCCCCAGCGTCCCAGCGCCGCCAGCGTCATGGACGCGCTCCCCACCGAGATCCCCAGCCGCGTCTGGAGCTCGCTCTGGGCCAGCGGCTCTCGCGAGAGGTAGAGGAGGCCGAAGGCGCGGCCCATCGTGCGGGTGAACCCCCAGAACTCGGCGATGCGGCCGCAGGCGTCGATCGCCAGATCGCGCGCCTCCGTCAGCTCGTCGCCGTTCCCCACGATCAGGTGGTCCGGATGTTCGCCAGCTCACTGGCCGGCCGCGCCGCGAGCTGCCCGCAGGCGGCGTCGATGTCGTCACCGCGGGGCGAGCGGATGTAGACCGCCACGCCGGCCGCGCGCAGCCGCTCCTGGAAGGTGCGGATCCGCTCGGCCGACGGCCGGGCGAACTCGGGGCCGTCGAACCCGTTCCACGGGATGAGGTTCACCTTGGACGGGATGCTGCGGATGAGCCGGTGCAGGCGGTCGGCGTCGGCGTCGCTGTCGTTGACGCCCGCCAGCAGCACGTACTCGAACGTCACCCGGCGCCCGTGCGAGAGCGGCCAGCGGCGCGCCGCCTCGAGCAGCGCGGCGATCGGCCAGCGCTTGTTGATCGGCATGATCCGATCCCGCACCTCGTCGGTTGTCGCGTTGAGCGAGATCGCCAGGTTCGGCGCCGAGGTCTCGCCGTCGCCGCAGAACGCCGCCAGCTTCTCGATCCCCGAGACCAGGCCGGCCGTCGAGACGGTGATGCGGCGGGGCGAGAAGCCGGCCCCCCAGGGGTGCTCGAGCAGCGTCAGCGCGCGGGTCAGGTTGTCGAAGTTGTGCAGCGGCTCGCCCATCCCCATGAAGACCAGGTTGGTCGGGCGTCGGCCGGCCAGCGCGGCGGCGCGGTAGATCTGCTCGACGATCTCGTCAGCGCCGAGGTGGCGCCCGAACCCCAGCGTCGCCGTGGCGCAGAAGCGGCAGTCGATGGCGCAGCCCACCTGCGACGACACGCAGAGGGTCAACCGGTCGCGCGCCTGGTCCTCGTCGGGGATGAGGACGGACTCGATGGCGCGGCCGTCGTGCGTGCGCCAGCGCAGCTTCCGGGTCCCGTCGCGCGCGGTCTGCACGATCTCCGTCGCCAGGGGCCGCAGCGGGTGCGCCAGGCCCAGCGCCTCGCGCAGGGCCGGGGGGACGTTCACCATCTCGTCTACCCCCTCCACGGCGCGGCCATGCAGCCAGCGGAAGATCTGCTCGGCCCGGTAGGCGGGGGCGCCCGCCTCGGCCGCCCAGGCGGCGAGCTCGGCCGGGAGCAGCCCACGGAGCGGCGCGCCCGGAGTCGTCTGCGAGGGGAGGGCTGCTGCGGTCACGGCGGCCGGAGGATAACGCCCGCCGCGCACCCTGGCCAGCACGGCCGTGGCGGAGCGGACGGGAAAGCCCCCCGTTCCCGCCGATATCGCGTGGGCGGAGCCGGGCTAAGCCCGGCGGAGTCCCGTCGCGGGAGGGTGCGGGACCCCTCTCAGGGTTCCCGCTTTCGACGTCCGACGACCAGGCCCAGCCCGACCAGCAGGATTGCCCAGCTCGACGCGTCACCGGTGCCCCCCGCGGCGCAGCTGCAGCCCGCCTCGCCACCGCCCCGCTGGCCGACGCTGATCTTGGTCGGCTGGCAGCTGTCCTTCAGCATGCAGGTCCCGATGCCGTCGGTGGTGACGCCGCAGGTCCAGCAGTCGGTCGGACAGTTGATGGTGATGCAGGGATCCGTCTCGCAGCTGTCGGTGGTCGGGACGCAGGTCTGGCCGGCGCCGCACTGGGTGGCCAGGCAGCGGTTGGGCTCGCACTGGACGGTGGTCGGGTTGCAGAACTGGCCCGTCGGGCAGTACATGCCCTGGCAGGGGTCGGGCTGGCACTGGCCGGCCACGCAGCGCTGGCCGGCGGCCGTGCACTTGGTCGGGTCGCAGAGGTCGACGCAGTTGCCGTCCTGGCAGTACTGCGTGGAGCTGCAGGTGACGCCCAGGCACTTGTTGGGCGTGCAGCTGCCACCGACACAGAGCTGGCCGCTCGGGCACCCCAGCTGGTTGCAGTCGACGCAGACGCCGTTGATGCAGGTCGCCGCGCCGTTGCACATCACGCCGGCGCAGAGATCCTTGCAGGAGCCGGTCGCCTCGTCGCACTGCTTGCCGGTCGGGCAGGTGACCGTCGCGCAGCGCTGCGGGATGCAGTAGTTGTTCGAGCACTTGTAGCCGAGCGGGCAAGGGAACTCGCCCCCCTTGCACTGCAGGGCGCACGCGCCGTCCTTGCAGGCGTAGCCGTTGGGGCAGTTGCCCGTGGTGTCCGTCTTGCCGTCGCAGTTGTTGTCCTTGCCGTTGCAGAGCTCGGTGGCGGTCGGCAGGACGCACCCGACGCAGACGAACCCCAGCTTGCCCATGCACTGCAGGTGGCCGGCCTGGCAGATGCCGACGCCGACCTGGGCCTGGGTGAGCCCCGGGCAGAGGCAGGGCTGGCCGGTCTGCGGGAAGTTGCCGTCGTCGACGATGCCGTCGCAGTCGTTGTCGATGCCGTCACAGACCTCGGGCTGCGGCATACTGGTCACGTTGCAGACCAGCTTGCCGTTCTGGCAGATGATGGTCCCCGCCTGGCAGGCGCCGAGGCCGTTGCCGCAGGCCTCGCCGACGCCCGGCAGCATGCCGCCCGGGGGCGGGTTGTCGATCTGACCGTCGCAGTTGTCGTCGAGGCCGTTGCAGATCTCCTGCTGCGGGGTGGCCGTGGGCGCGCTGCAGACCGTGTCGGTCCCGGCCGCGTTGCAGACCAGGACGCCGTCGCGGTTGCAGGCGCCGGTGAGCCCATTGTTGCACTTGGCCCCCACCGGACCGGTCGGCCAGTTGCCGTTGTCGATGATGCCGTCGCAGTTGTCGTCGAGCCCGTTGCACTTCTCGGTCGGCACGGCGCAGCCGCAGGGGCCGCCGCAGGCGTTGGGAGGCAACCCCTCGTCGACCTGGCCGTTGCAGTTGTCGTCGATGCAGTTACAGGTCTCGATCTGGCAGTGGCGGGGCGTTCCCCCGTTCTGCCCGATCACGTTGTCCGGATCGTTCTTGTCGTTGGGGTTGATGACGAAGCTGCCGCAGGCCGGGATGTTGTTGCCCGGGGTGCAGAGGCTGCACTGGTTCGACACGCCCTCGTCGATCAGGTTGTTGCAGTTGTCGTCCTTGCCGTTGCAGACCTCGGCCGGCGGGACGTTGGAGGCGATGATGCCGACCAGCGCCGACTTGACCTGCGCGGTGTTGGTGAGCGTGACGAAGATGGCCTGGCCGGTGCCGCCCGCGGCGGCGATGCGGTTGGCGGTCGCCTTCTCGGTGGTGGTGAGGCCGTTGTCGGTCAGGATGTAGGTCTGGATCCCCTTGGGGATGGAGGCGGAGTGGTTCGCCTGGCAGGCGGTCACCTCGGGCGAGAACGTGCCGTAGGTCCCCGTCACCGCCGCGCAGGTCGACAGGTTCAGCTTGGTGCCGGCCTGGGTGTCGCAGGTCTCGGCGCCGTCGGTGGCGAGGATGACGATGTTCGACCGGCAGTCCCGCTTGGTGACGTCGTCGAACGGATAGACGTAGTTCTCGAAGTAGAGGCGCGCGTAGAAGAGCGAGCGGCCGAGCGGCGTGTTGTTGTTGGGCGGGATCCGCAGCTCGGGATCGGTGTAGTTGTTCGGATCGGTGCTCTCGGTCTGGTCGATCCAGGTGTAGATGGTGCTGATGTTGGCGCCCAGCGGATCGTAGTCGGCGACGCCGGCCGGCTTGAGCCCCGTCGAGGCCCGGGTGACCGGGACCATCAGCGCCTGGCCGATGCCCATGTCGAACCAGCTGCCGTAGGTGGTCTGCGAGTTCGGGTTGTCGTTCTGGGTCGTCATCCGGCAGCCGAGGTTGCCGCTGACGGAGGTGCCGGTGTTGCTCCAGAACGAGTTGGGGCAGTTGTCCTGCTGGGTCTTGACGAAGGTCTGCGGGAAGCGCATGAGGCCGAAGTTCGCCTCGTCGGTGCCGACCTCGGCCAGCGCGTCCCGGATCGCGTGCTTCATGTTGTAGACGCGGCTGGTCTGCCCGTTCGCGTTGTTGTTGCAGAGCGGGGACCCGTCGTTCGCCTGGTTGTAGAGCATCGACCCAGACGTATCGAGGATGATGAGGACGTTCGGCCGCAGCGACTGCGCGCGCGCGGTCCCGGCGGCGCCGAACAGGAGGGCAAGCGAGCTCGCCAGCAGGAGCGCGGACTTCATTCTGGTCGCTTTCATACTTCGCGTCCTGGTCATGGCGGCAACTGTCCCGGCAAGCAGCAGCGGAATCCAACCGAGGGGAGGCGGACGTCGATCCCCTTGGTGCTGGTCCCGCCGTCGGCGCCGACGATGGTGGCGTAAGGCGCCGGGATCGAGGCGTCGCACTGCAGGCCCGGCGCGATCGTCACGGCGGGCGACTTGGTGTTGTCGAGGAAGCTATCGATGTCGTAGGCGCCCCCGCGCAGCTCGAACAGGCAGGGGGGCTTGGTGCAGCTGGGGTTGCTGGCCGGCATGGTGGTCGTCAGATCGGTGAGCGTCCACTCCTTCACGTTGCCGCTCATGTCGAACAGCTTGAGGCTCGGGTTGGTGAACACCGAAACGCAGCTGGTGGCGCCGCCGGTCGGGATGGGCGAGGGCGTCTTCCCCATCGCGGTCATGTAGTCGTTGCCGTTGCAGTCGCCGGCCACGTAGGTGGCGCCGTAGGGGAAGATCGTCTTGGCGGTGCCCTCGCAGGCGGCCTGCCAGTCGGTGGCGGTGCAGAGGCGCCAGCTCGGGCCCAGCAGCTCGCAGGCGTGCTCGGCCTCGCCCATCGTCACGTTGGTCCAGGGCATCTTGCCGGGGATGGTGCAGCCGCGGCGGGTCGAGTCGAACCCCGGGCTGGTGGCGGTGGCGTCGTAGCGGCTCGCCTCGTAGGCGTACATCGTGACGTTCGAGGACGGGATGTAAACGAGCGCGTCGTCGGCCGTCCGGTTCGACATCGAGTCGAGCTCGTCGACCAGCCCGTCGCAGTCGTTGTCGATGCCGTCGCAGACCTCGACGCCCGGCTGCTTCATGGTCCCCATGCAGCGGTGGTTGCCCGCCATCGAGTTGTCGCAGACCCAGGTGCCGGTCCCGGCGCAGGGGCCGGTGCCGAAGATGCAGGACTTGCCGATCTGGAACGGCTCGTCGGTCAGGCCGTTGCAGTCGTTGTCGAGGCCGTCACAGCCGAACTTGGTGTCCTCGATGGCCTCGTAGGTCGAGGGGTAGTTGCAGACCCAGCCGTTCTGTCCCGAGCAGGCGGGCTGGATGCCGGCGCAGACGCCCTTGGTGAGGCAGGTGACCGTCGGCGCGCCCAGGTTGTCGTCGACCACGCCGTCGCAGTCGTTGTCCAGGCCGTCGCAGATCTCGACGCCGCCGTTGGTCTTGATGCACTCCGTTTCGCAGCCCGGGACGTTCGGGTCGCGGTCGTAGAAGTTGGGCAGGCAGGCCCCCTGCGTGCAGACGCCGTTCACGCAGCTGGCCATGGCGAACGGGAAGGCGCACTGGTGGTTGCAGGCGCCGCAGTTCATGACGTCGGTCATGAAGTCGAAGCCGTTGTCGACGATGCCGTCGCAGTCGTTGTCGATGCCGTCGCAGATCTCGACGCCGCCGTTGGTCTGCGTGCACTCGCAGCCGTTGGTCGGGTCCTTGTCGGCGTCGAAGAAGCCGGGCTGGCAGGTGAACTTGCAGACCCCGTTCACACAGTCGGGCGTCGCGTTGGGCACGATGCACTGATGGAAGCAGGCGCCGCAGTTCGCGGTGTCGGTCAGGAGGTCGGGCGAGTTCGGGTTGCAGGTCGTGACGCCGGCGTCGGAGCCGCCGAAGCCGCCGCCGTCGCGCGTGATGGTCCCGCCCGTTCCACCGTCGCGCCCGGACGTCCCGCCGCTGCCGGTGAGGTTCAGATCGGGGTTGATGAACCCGTCGGTGCGGACGTGCGCGTCGGTGACGCCGCCATCGCCCTGCACGATGGTGAGGAACGGATAGAGGTGATTCCGACACCCCGTCGCAGCGATCGAGACGACCGCCAGAAAAAACCCGAATTTCAAGCTAACCGACCGCCCCAGGCTCATATTCTTGCTCGCCCACTATATCCCGAACCGAGGTAAGGATAAATACTTTCCTGTGAACACTGCGACAAACGCCCTGCGGCAGGCCGCATGGGCGCAGAACGGCTCGGGCCCACACCGTCTCCCGGCATGGGCCCCCGGCCGTCCAGGTGACTACTAGGCCAGATCCTGGCCCGCGAAGAAGAATGCCAGCTCGGCGCGCGCGGTGTCTGGACCGTCGCTGCCGTGGACGGCGTTCTTCTCGATGTCGGTCCCGTACTTCTGCCGGATGGTCCCGGCGGGGGCCTTCTTCGAATCGGTCGGTCCCATCACCTCGCGGTAGCGGGCGATGGCGTTCTCCCCCTCGATGGCCATCACGACCACGGGGCCCGAGGTCATGAAGGCGACCAGGGAGTTGTAGAACGGCCGCTCCTTGTGGACGGCGTAGAAGGCGCGCGCCTGAGCTTCCGAGAGGCGCACCTGGCGAAGGCCGACGAGCTTGAGCCCCGACTTCTCGATCGTCTCGATGACGCCGCCGATGGCGTTCTTGCCCACGGCGTCGGGCTTCACGATTCCAAACGTACGTTCGATGGACATGGATCTCCTGCTTGCTTACTTGAGGAAACTGGCGACGGTCTTGCCCAGCTCGGCCGGGGTCGCGGCGATGGCGATGTTGGCCTCGCGGAGCGCGGCGATCTTCTCGGCCGCCGTCCCCTTGCCGCCGCTGATGATGGCGCCGGCGTGGCCCATCCGTTTGCCGGGGGGCGCGGTCTGGCCGGCGATGAAGGCGGCGACCGGCTTCTTCATGTTGGCCTTCACGAAGCGGGCGGCGTCCTCCTCGGAGGTGCCGCCGATCTCGCCGATCATGAGCACGGCCTCGGTCTGCGGGTCGCGCTCGAACATCGCCAGGCAGTCGACGAAGTCGATCCCCTTGACCGGGTCGCCGCCGATGCCGATGGCGGTGGACTGACCGAGACCGAGCGCAGTCAACTGATGCGCGGCTTCATAGGTCAAGGTGCCCGAGCGCGACACGACCCCGACCTTGCCCGGCTTGTGGATGTAGCCGGGCATGATCCCGATCTTGCAGGCCCCCGGCGTGATGACGCCGGGGCAGTTCGGGCCGATGAGCGTCGAGCTCGGGTAGGCGGAGAGCGCGCGCTTGGCCTTCACCATGTCCAGCGTGGGGATGCCCTCGGTGATGCAGACGATGACCGCGATGCCGGCCTGCGCCGCCTCGAGGATGGCGTCGGCCGCGCCCGGCGGCGGGACGTAGATGACGGTCGCGTTGGCGCCGGACTTCTTGACCGCGTCGGCGACGGTGTCGAACACCGCGAACCCCTCGTGGTTGAGGCCGCCCTTGCCGGGGGTGACGCCGCCGACGACGTTGGTCCCGTACTCGCGCATCTGCTTGGCGTGGAAGGTCCCGGCCGAGCCGGTGATCCCCTGGACGATGAGCTTGGTCTCTTTCCCGACGAGAACCGACATGACTAGGCTGCCTTTCCGGCGGCGAGCGCCACGACCTTCTTGGCGCCGTCGGCCATGTCGCCGGCGGTGGTGACGGCCAGCCCCGACTCGGCCAGCATCTTCTTGCCCAGGTCGACGTTGGTCCCCTCGAGGCGCACGACCAGTGGCACCTTGAGGCCAACCTGCTTGACCGCCGCGATGACGCCGGCGGCGATGGTGTCGCACTTCATGATGCCGCCGAAGATGTTGACGAAGATCCCGCGCACGCCCGGGTCGGCGGTGATGATCTTGAACGCCGCGGTCACGCGCTCCTCGGTGGCGCTGCCGCCCACGTCGAGGAAGTTCGCCGGCTGGCCGCCGAAGTGCTTGATGGTGTCCATGGTGGCCATGGCCAGGCCTGCGCCGTTCACCATGCAGCCGATGTTGCCGTCCAGCTTGATGAACGACAGGTCATGCCGCTTGGCCTCGGTCTCGGCGGGATCCTCCTCGTCGAGGTCGCGCAGCGGCTCGAGGTCCTTCTGGCGGTAGAGCGCGTTGTCGTCGAAGGTGACCTTGGCGTCGAGCGCCAGCACGCGGCCGTCGGTCAGGACGACCAGCGGGTTGATCTCGACCATCGACGCGTCGGTGGCCACGAACGCCCCGTAGACCAGCATGAACATCTCCGCCGCGTTCTTGGCCGCCGCGCCGTGCAGCCCCAGGCCGTAGGCCAGGTTGCGCGCCTGATAAGACGCCAGGCCCACCGTCGGGTCGACGACCTCTTTGAGGATCTTCTCGGGGTGCGAGGCGGCGACCTCCTCGATCTCCATCCCGCCCTCGGACGAGGCCATGACCACCACGCGGCCGAAGCCGCGGTCGACGACCACGCCCAGGTACAGCTCGCGCGCGATGTCGACCGCCTGCTCGATGAGCAGCCGCTTGACGATCTTGCCGCCCGGCCCGGTCTGGTGCGTGACCAGGTTCATGCCGAGGATCTTCTGCGCGGTCTCGCGGGCGGCGGCGGCGCCCTTGACCACCTTCACGCCGCCGCCCTTGCCGCGACCGCCCGCGTGGATCTGCGCCTTGACGACCACGAACTCGTTGTCGGTCTCGGCGATCAGCGACTTGGCGGCAGCTTCCGCCTCGTCGATGCTGAACACCGGCCGACCCTTGGGGATCGGCACGCCGAACTTCTTCAGGATCTCTTTGGCCTGGTATTCGTGGATCTTCACGGCGTTGGGGCCCCCTTCTATTACAGGATCTTCTAGAGTTTTTTGGCGGCTTCGAGCACTTCGCGCACGGCGCCGGCCGATTTGTCGAGCGCGGCCTTCTCCTCGCCGGTCAGCTCGATGTTGACGATCTTCTCGACCCCGCCGGCGCCGAGCACGATGGGCACGCCCAGGTAGAGGTCCTTGTGGCCGTACTCGCCGTCCAGGAAGGCGGCGCAGGCTAGGAGGCGCTTCTGGTCCCTCAGGTAGGCGGTCGCCATCGAGATGGCCGACGACGCCGGCGCCGCGAAGGCGCTGGTCCCCATCAGCTTGACGATCTCGCCGCCGCCGTTGCGGGTGCGCTCGACGATGGCCGCCAGCTTGTCGGCCGCCACCAGCTGCTTCACCGGGATGCCGTTGATGGTGCAGTAGCTGATGACCGGCACCATCGTGTCGCCGTGGCCGCCCAGCACCATGGCCCGCACGTCCTTCACCGAGACGCCCGCCTCGTTGGCCAGAAAGAGCTGGAAGCGTCCCGAGTCGAGGATCCCCGCCATGCCGACCACCTTCTTGGCCGGGAAGCCAGTCACGCGCTTGAGCTCGTAGACCATGACGTCGAGCGGGTTCGACACCACGATGACGAAGGCGTTGGGGCAGTGCTGCTTCAGGTTCTCGCCGACGTTGCGGATGATCTTCAGGTTCACCGAGAGAAGATCGTCGCGCGACATGCCCGGCTTGCGGGGGACGCCGGCGGTGATGATGACGACGTCGGCGCCGGCGCAGTCCGCCCAGTTGGAGGTGCCGGTGATCTTGGCGTCGTGGCCCAGGACCGCGCCGTTCTGCTCCAGATCCAGCGCCTTCCCCTTGGCCAAGCCTTCCTTCTCGGGGATGTCGAACAGCACGACGTCTCCAAGCTCGTTGCGGGCGGCCAGCGAGGCCAGCTCTCCGCCGATGTTTCCGGCGCCGATGAGCGCAATCTTCTTACGACCGGGCATGTGAAGCTCCTTGAGGGGGTGGGCGGGAAAGGGGCAGAAAGCGGCGCGAGCTTAGCTCGACCCGGACCAACGTCCAGCATCAGACATCGGGGCCGGGGTCGAACGGTCGCCGCGGGTCACAGGTTCGAGATGATGGCGTCGCCGAAGGCGGAGCAGCTGACTTCCTTGGCGCCCTCCATGAGGCGCGCGAAGTCGTAGGTGACCGTCTTCTGGGCGATGGTCTTCTCCAGCGCGGCGATCGTGCGGTCGGCGGCCCCGTTCCAGCCGAGGTGCTCGAGCAGCATGACGCCCGAGAGGATCACGGATCCGGGGTTCACCTTGTCGAGGTTGGCGTACTTGGGCGCCGTGCCGTGCGTGGCCTCGAACACCGCGTGCCCGGTGACGTAGTTGATGTTGCCGCCGGGTGCGATCCCGATGCCGCCCACCTGCGCCGCCAGCGCGTCCGACAGGTAGTCGCCGTTCAGGTTCAGCGTGGCGATGACGTCGAACTCGTCGGGGCGGGTCAGGACCTGCTGCAGCGTGATGTCGGCGATCGAGTCCTTGACCAGCACCTGGCCGGCCGGCGGCTTGCCGCCGCAGTCGTCCCAGCCGACCGCCTTGCCGGCGAACTCGCTCTTGGCCAGCGCGTAGCCCCAGTCGCGGAAGGCCCCCTCGGTGAACTTCATGATGTTCCCCTTGTGGACCAGCGTGACGCTCTTGCGCTTGTGGTGGATGGCGTACTCGATGGCCGCGCGAATGAGCCGCTCGGAGCCCTCGCGCGAGACCGGCTTGATGCCGATCCCCGAGGTGGCCGGGAAGCGGATCTTCTTCACGCCCATCTCGTTCTGCAGGAAGGCGATCACCTTCTTCGCCTCGGCCGACTCGGCCTGCCACTCGATCCCGGCGTAGATGTCCTCCGTGTTCTCGCGGAAGATCACCATGTCGACCTTCTCCGGCGCCTTGACGGGCGAGGGGACGCCCTTGAAGTAGCGGACCGGGCGCAGGCAGACGTAGAGGTCGAGCATCTGGCGGATGGCGACGTTGAGCGACCGGATGCCGCCGCCCACGGGCGTCGTCAGCGGCCCCTTGATGCCGACGAAGTAGGTCTTGAACGCCTCCAGCGTCTCGTCGGGCAGCCAGGTGTCGAACAGGTTCTTCGCCTTCTCGCCGGCGTAGACCTCGGCCCAGGCGATCTTCTTCTTTCCGCCGAACTCTTTCTGCACCGCCGCGTCGAGCACGCGGACGCTGGCGCGCCAGATGTCGGGTCCGGTTCCGTCGCCTTCGATGAACGGAATGATCGGGTGATCGGGGACTTCGAGGCGGCCGTCCTTGTGGACGGTGATCGGGTCGGCACCGGAAGGAATGACGGGCTTGGGGCTGGGCATGGCGGTGGTGATTACCTCCGACGGAGGGTTACCAACGCAAGAGAAAAAGCGCCAGCCCGCCCCGGAATTTCGTCCGAGGCGGCGCTTGTTTCCGTTTCGTCAGCCAGCCAGGAGCACGGCGAGCTCGTTCGGGGATGCCGGATCCGGTCGGAGCGTTCCTGACTGCGTATCGACGCGAAGACCGAGCGCGGTCAGCGGGACGTGCCCGATGATCGGCGTCGTGCCGGCGGCGTCGACCAGCGCGTTCACGGCGGCCTCGCGCCCGAGAACGGAGAGCCGGATTCCGGCGACCCAGGGCAGCGTCGCCACGCGGCCGTCGGAGTACCGGACCTTCCGATAGCCCTCCTGCGCCAGCCCGAGGCGCGAGACGACGTCCTGCGGAAGGACCAACATCGTGGCGCGCGTGCTGACGATCGCCTCGATCTCGACAGCCCGGACCGCACCGTCGCTCGAGAACCCGCGCCTGACCTGCTCCTCGTCGTGGCTGTTGACCAGCTTGATCCGCTGCATCCCGCCTCCCTCCAGACGAGGAGCATAGCGTGGACGTCAGCCGACGGCGAGGGCGTCGAGCGGCGGGGCGTCCTAGCGAATCCGCGTGCCGGGCGGGACGTCGCGGTCGAGGGCCGACAGGCCCAGCACGTCGGCGTCGCCGGCGGCCAGGATCATCCCCTGCGAGAGGACGCCGCGGATCTTCCGGGGCGCCAGGTTCGCGAAGTAGATGACGGTGCGCCCGACGATCGTCTCGGGGGTGTAGGCCGGCGCGATGCCGGAGACGACCGTGCGCGGCTCGGCGCCGCCGATGTCGAGCGTCAGCTTGAGCAGCTTGTCGGCCTTCGGCACGCGCTCGGCGGTCAGCACCTTGGCCGCGCGCAGCTCGATCTTGGCGAAGTCGTCGATCGTGACCTCGGCGGGCGGCGCGCTCGCCGCGGGCGGTGTCGCCGGCGCCGCGGGCGCAACCGTCGTCGCGGCCGGCGCGGCTTCGGCCGGGACCCACTTGGCGATCAGCGCCGCTTGGCGCTCGGGATCGATGCGCGGGAAGACGGGTTGCGGATCGGCGAGCTTGCCGCCCGGCCAGCCGAAGCTCGTCGGCCAGCCCCCTGCGTCACCCTCGCGACCGAGCTGGCGGAGGATCTCGCGCGACGACTGCGGCATCGCCGGCGCCACCATCAGCGCGGCCCAGCGCAGCGCCTCGCAGCAGCCGGCCAGCACGTCGAGCAGCTTCTCCTGCTCGCCGCTCTTGTGCAGCACCCAGGGCTTGGCCTCGTCGATCTTCTGGTTGTAGGCGCGGACGAGGCGCCAGGTCGCCTCCAGGGCCCCCGAGGGGTCGAACGCCTCCCAGGCCTTCTCGGTCGAGGCGCGCAGGGCGGCGGCGCCGGCCTCGGGCACGACGCGCGCGGGCAGGTCGGCGCCGACGTACTTGAGCACCATCGACAGCGTGCGGTTCAGCAGGTTGCCGAGGTCGTTGCCCAGGTCCGACTGGTGGCGCTGGAACAGCGCCTCGTAGGTGAAGTCCCCGTCGCCGCCGAAGGTGTACTCGCGCAGCACGAAGTAACGCAACGGATCGACGCCCAGCTCGGCGGCGATGGCCGTCGGGTCGACGCGCGTGGCCGGCATCGACTTGGAGATCTTCTGCCCCTTGACGGTCAGGTAGCCGTGGCAGAAGACCTGCTTGGGCGGCGGCAGCCCGGCGCTCATCAGCAGCGCCGGCCAGTACACGGCGTGGAAGCGGAGGATGTCCTTGGCGATGAGGTGGTTGGCGTCGGCCCAGAAGACGCCCTTGCCCTCGCCGCGGGCGACAGCGTCGGGCCCGCCCAGGACCGTGAGGTAGTTGGTGAGGGCGTCGATCCACACGTACATGGTCTGCTTCGGATCGCCGGGCACCGGGATCCCCCACTTGACCGTCGAGCGCGAGATCGACAGATCGCGCAGGCCGCCCTTGACGAAGGAACGCACCTCGTTGAGGCGCGACTCGGGTCGCACCGGGTTCGTCTCGTACCAGGCCAGCAGCTTGTCGGCGTAGGCAGACAGCCGGAAGAAGTAGTTCTTCTCCTTCACGCTCTCGACCGGCGTGAGGTGGATCTTGCACAGCTTGCGGTCGCCGTCGACGACCACGTCGTCCTCGCTCTTGGCCTCCTCGCAGCCGACGCAGTACATGCCGTCGTACTCCGCCTCGTAGACGTCCTTGCCGAGGCGGGCCCACATCTCGGCGGCCGCGGCCTTGTGGCGCGGCGACGTGGTGCGGATGAAGTCGTCGTTCGAGATCCCGATCTGCTTCCAGGTCTCCTGGAACCTGGCGGCGATCTCGTCGCAGTAGGCCTGGGGCTGCATCCCGCGCTGGCGCGCGATCCGCTCGATCTTCTGCCCGTGCTCGTCGAGGCCGGTGAGGAAGAAGACGTTCTCCTTCCCGAGGCGCGCGCGCTGGTAGCGGGCCAGCGCGTCGGCCACCACGGTCGTGTAGAAGGTGCCGAGGTGGGGGAGGGCGTTGACGTAGTAGATGGGGGTCGTGACGTAGAAGCGGGACATGGTCCTGGAGGTTGGCCTTATCGTTCTTGCGGGGGTGGGTTGGGCGCGGGCTGGAGATCGTCGGCGGTGAAGGTCTTGGGCGGCTGCCCCTCGAAGTAGACGCGAACGCGGCCGCGCAGCACGTCGAGGTCCCCGACCCGACCGATTCCGTCGGGCGTGGCGACGCGCTTGCCGATCTTGGGGAGCGCGGCCGCCGCCTCGACGTAGGTGGCGTCCTCGTAGACCAGGCAGCACTTGAGCCGACCGCACTGCCCCGAGACCTTGGCCGGCGCCATCGCCAGGTTCTGGTGCTTGGCCATCTTGATCGAGACGGGGGCGAACTTGGGCAGGAACGTCGAGCAGCAGAGCTCGCGTCCGCAAGAGCCGATGCCGCCGACCATCTTGGCCTCGTCGCGCACGCCGACCTGGCGCAGCTCGATGCGGGTGTGGTAGCGGGCCGCCAGATCGCGCACCAGCTCGCGAAAGTCGACGCGCGTCTCGGAGGCGAAATAGAAGAGCGCGCGCCCGTTGCGCTGGAACTCGACGCGGAAGAGCTTGATCCCCAGCTTGTGGGCAGCGGCGCGCTCGCGCGCGAAGATCCGCGCCTCGCCGGCGCGCTCGGCGGCCACGCGCAGGCGATCGAGGTCGCGGGGCTCCGCGCGCCGCACGACGCGCGGCAGGGGACCTGCCGGCGGCCGGGGCGCCGGCGGCACCGCGACCACGCCCACGTCGGTGTCGCGGCCGTCGTCGACCACCACCCGATCGCCGTGGCGCAACGGGAGGTCGCCGGCGTCGCAGGCCAGGACCCGGCCGCGCGGATCGAGCTTCACGCCCACCACGTTGAGGGTCGGCGCCTCCCGCTCACTCACGCGCGCACCTCCTGTCGCTTGAGCACGATGAGCAGATGTTCCAGCGCCAGCGTCGGGTTGACGTTGACCTGCAAGGCCAGCTGGACGTCGACGATGGCGGTCAGCGCGCGGCCCAGCCGGTCGACGCCCGTCTCGGCCAGCGCCTGCGGGTCGCCCGCCCGGGCCAGCGTCGCCAGCTCGGGCGCGCCCGAGGCCACCGCGATGGCGTCGCGGTAGAGCCCGCCGAGGAGGCCGATCAGGCGCGGCAGATCGGCCTTCGCCTCCTTCTCGCCGGTCAGGCCGCTGACGGCGTCGAACAGCTGGCCGGCGCCCGGCGTGGTGACCGCCCGCCGCAGCTCGGCCAGCGCCTCGCCCAGACCGCCGTCGGCCCCTTCGGCCGCCGCCGCGTCGAGGAGGCGCGTCGCCGATCCGTCGGCCAGCGCGATGGCGATCTCTGCGCGCTCGGGCGGAAGACCGCGGGCGCGCGCGATCTCACCCAGCGCCGTCGGGCCGAGCGCGCGGAAACGGATCCGCTGCGCGCGCGAGCGCACCGTCGGCAACAGCCGGTCGGGCGCCGCCGTGCACAGGACCAGGTGGTTGCCCCCCAGCGGCTCCTCGAGCGTCTTGAGGAGGCCGTTGGCCGAGTTGGGGTTCAGGGCGTCGGCGTCGTCGACGACGATCACGCGCGCCGGCGCCTCGTGCGGTCGCGTGCGCGCCAGGGCCAGGATGGCTCGGACATCCTCGATGACGATCTGGCCGCCGGGCCCCGAGGGGCCGAACGTCGGGACGTCGGGGTGGAGGCCCGCCTCGATCCGGCGGCAGACCTCGCAGGCTCCGCAGCCGCGGCCGGGCTCCTTCGGGCAGTCGAGCGCCATCGCCAGCCCCAGCGCCGCGCCCCGCTTGCCGACCCCGGGCGGCCCCTCGAACACGTAAGCGTGCGCGACCCGACCGCCGGCGATGGCCCGCTCGAGCGCCGTCCGCGCCAGGTCCTGGCCGATGAGGTCGGGCAGTCGCATCGGGGAAACCTAACACATGCGATCGCGTCATCCGCGGGCACCCGGCGCCTGGCTCGGGCGCGCTCCCGCCGAGGTCGACAGGCCGTTGCGGTAACGGTAACCTTGCAGCGTCATGGGAATCCTGGGCAGGCTCTCCACGCTCATCAAGTCCAACGTCAACGACGCGATCGACTCCATGCAGGATCCCGGCAAGGAGATCGATCAGATGGTCCGCGACATGGAGGACTATGCGCGGCAGGCCCGGGCCGAGGTCGCCCGCTGCATCGCCGACGAGCGGCTGCTCGAGCGGCGCCTCCAGACGATCGAGGGGGAGATCGCCGACTGGCAGAAGAAGGCCGAGATGGCGATCCGGGCCGGGGACGACGCCCTGGCCAAGCAGGCTCTCCTGCGCAAGGGCGAGAAAGAGACCGAGCGTACCGACACCAAGAAGGCGCTGCAGGAGCAGGGGGTCTATGGCGACCAGCTGACGGCGGCGCTCAAGGCGCTCGAGGCGCGCCTCAAGGACATCAAGCTCCGCCAGGGGTCGCTCAAGGCCAAGGCCAAGGCCAACCGGGACGGGACCATGACCGCCAAGACCTCGGCTTTTGGCGAGTTCGAGCGGATGTCGAGCCGGATCGACGCCACCGAGGCGGAGGCCGGCCTGGACGACGAGCTGGCGGGACGGACCACCACCCGGATCGCCGCGGAGCGGCAGCTGAACCAGATGGCGAACGACAGCGCGGTCGACGACGCCCTGGCCGAGTTGAAGCGCAAGCTCGGCAAGTGAGGCCTGGCGGCGCCGCCGCTATGGTAGGCTCCGCCGCAATGGCCAATCGCCAGCAGGCTGCGCCGATCCCCACGCGGACCAGGAGCGGTGACGGCAACACCGCCCGCGTGGTGGTGCACAAGAGCTCGCTCCCCGGATGGTTCTGGGGCGTGGTCGGCTGTCTCAGCGTGCTGGGGATCGGGTTCGCGGCGTTGCTGCTGGTGGCGAAGAACGGCCTGCTCGAGGGCCGGCCCGCCGGGCCGAGCGCCCCAGCCACCGCGGCCGCGGAGCCGTCCGCGCCCGCCGTGGCGGGCGGACCGCAGATCGAGCCGCTCGCGCCGCCGAACGTGGCGCCGCCGCCCGCCGCCGAGGCGAAGACCAGGCTGCCCGCGCACCCGATCCGCCTGGCGCGGACGTCGTCGCCCGGCCACGCGGTCGCCGCGCCGGCGGCCAAGGCCGACGCGCCCGCCAAGCCCGAAGCGCCCGCCGCGGCAGATGATGCGCCTGCCGCCAAGAAGACGCCCGACCAGGCGGCCCCGGTCGACGACGGACGCGTGCACATCCACCACACGACCGCGTCCGACGACGACGACGACGACGACAGCGACAACTGAGCCCGGGCCCGACCCAGGCCTCCCCGGCTACGGCTACGGCGTGACCGCTCCGGACAGACGCACGTCGCCGTCGCGCGCCGCCGCGCGCTCGAGCGCCGCCAGCCGGCGCGCCGTGAACAGCAGGAGCACCGCCAGGATCGCCAGGAGCAGCAGGCCGATCGCCAGCGCGCCCACCAGCAGCGGCCGTGTGCCGGGCGTGATGCGGAGGGGGCCCAGCGGGGCGACGGCGAGGGATGCGGTGGCCGCCGGATCGGCGGCGGCGGTGACGACGACGCCCACCGCCGCGGCGTCCAGCCCGGCGACGCTCCCGGCCACCAGCTGCTGCACGTCGGCGACGGCGATCGGCGTCGCGCCTGGACGCGCCTTCAGCAGCACCGCGGCGCGCGCCGCGCTCTTCGGCCGCGTGCCCTCGGCCAGCGGGTCGCTCTCCTCGAGCACCAGGTGGACCCGCGCGCTCACCACGCCGTCGACCGTCTCCAGCGTCCGCTCGATCTCGCCGGCCGTGGCGTCGAGGTAGCGCGCCCGCTCCTCCGAGGGGGTGGGGATCAGGCTCGGCTGGCCGTAGGTCTCGGCGAACCCGCGCCGCTTGTCATGCGGCAGGCCGAGCGCACGCAGCAGGTCCACCGCGCGCGTGCCGTCGCCGTGCGCGACGCGGATCGTGTAGCTCGCCCCGCCCGGCGAGGCCCCCTCGTCGGCGAGCTTCTCGGCGCCGATCCCGGCGCGCTCCAGCGCGGCGGTCGCCTCGTTGGCCGAGCGCTCGTCCAGCCCGTGCAGGATGTTCGTCGAGCAGCCGACCGACGCCACGGCGAGGACGGCCGCCAGCGCCCACGGTCCACGCGCCCCGCATCCCCGCCGCCTCATGCCGGCGTCATAACACGAAACGCCGCTCAGACCTGCGTCCCGATCGTCTGCTTGATCGCTCCGACGAGCCGATCGGCGACGCGCGAGACCACCTCGACGGTCTGCGCGTAGCGCGCGACGGTCGCCTGCATGGCCAGGAGTTGCCCCGGCGTGAACGATCGGCCGCGCGCGGCCGCCTCCAGCAGCGCGTCGACCTGCCGCTCGGCGCCGAGCGCCCGCGCCAGCGTCGCCCGCAGAGGACCTCCCGCGGGAACGCCGCCGCGGGCGGGCGCCGCAGGCGGCGCCGGCGGATCTCCGCGCGGCGCTGTCGTGGCCGGCGGGGCAATCGACCCGCGCTCGTCGAGGACCTCGGTGAAGGGGCGGGCCGCGCCGGGCGCGCGCGCGCCGGGGCCAGTGACCGCCTGCCGGGACGGAGAGGGGGAGCCGACGCGCATGCCGGATCATCGGCGCGCTTCGGCGGCGGTTGCTACTCGCCGTCTTCCATTGCCGCCCGCAGGAGGTCGACCGCGCGGGCGTGCAGGCGGCAGGCCCAGGACTTCGACAGCCCCAGCTCGGCGCCGGCCTCTTCCAGGTTCTTGTCGGCGAAGTAGTAGAGCTCCATGAGGCGTCGTTCCTTGTCGGGCAGCGCCGCCACGGCCTCGCGCACCCGCCGGGACAGCCGCTGGCTCTCCACCGCGGCGTCCGGGGGGGGCAGGCTCTCGTCCGCGACGGTGGCCGCCGCCTCGAGCGAGGTGATGTGCACGGCGGCGACGCCGGAGAGGATCTCGCTCACCTCGGCCAGCGCGGCGGCGCCGTCGGGCTTGCCCGAGGTCGCGGCCGCGGGGCCGGCCTCGACGCGGGCCGCCCCCTCGCGGTCGGCCCGGTTGCGCAGGTACTCGTTGGCGCGCTCCTCGGCGCGGTAGCGGGCGTAGTCGGCGCGCGAGTACCAGCCCATCGCGCGCAGGCCGTCGTACATCGAGCCGCGGATCCGGTAGTAGGCGAAGGTCGTGAAGGCCACGCCGTGCCGCGGATCGAACCGCTCGGCCGCCTCGACGAGCCCCTTCGAGCCGTAGCCGACCAGGTCGTCCACCTCGATCGACGCGTTCAGCGTCTTCTTCACCTTGCGAGCGATCGCCTGCACCAGCGAGAGGTGCTTTTCGACCAGCTGCTTGACGTCCGCCGCCGCCATCCGGGGCGACTAGACCAAGGGTTGCGTCGTGCCGTCAAGTCCACCATAGTCTCGGCCCGCCGATGCGCAGTTATGTCGAAGCAGCAGCAGCTCGAGAGAACGTCGCGCGAACGCAGCGCCTCCTCGACCGGATCGTCCCCCAGCCCAAGTTGCACGCCCGGTTCGTCAACACGCTGGCCCGGCTGGAGTACGTGGGCGTCCGCAAGATCCTGAAGAGCCGACGCTCCGAGCGGCTCGACCTCGACGGGATCCAGCACATCCTCGACGAGGCGGTGCACGCGCTGCGGCTCAAGAAGGCGGCGGCGGCGCTGGGCGCGGCCACCGGCGCCGACGTGGGGACCTTCGCGCAGAGCGCGACGCTGGCCGGCGACGCGGCGGAGAACTACCTGCAGGCGCTCGATCACCGCGCCGAGGAGGCGCTCGGCGATCTCCCCGAGGGCGAGCGGGCAGAGGCCAACTACCTCCTGACCAGCGCCGCGGTCGAGGTGCGGGCGCAGGTCTTCTACCCGCTCTACGAGCAGACGCTGCGGGCGCACGACGCCGGGTTCTCGGTGGCCGCCATCAGCAAGGACGAGGACCGCCACCTCGACGAGATGGCTGCGGGGCTGGCCGCCGGGCTGCCCGACTGGCAGCGCCGGTTCGAGCCGGTGCTCGCCGCCGAGGAGGCGCTCTACGCGCGGTTTCTCTCGGCGATCGAAGAGGTGGTGGCCGGGGCGCATGGCTGAGTGGCGCAAGCTCGCCGAGGCCGACGTCCGCGCGATCCTGCGTGACTTCGGATTCGAGGGGTATCGCGCGCACCACCCGATCGCCGTCGGCACCATCAACACCAACGTCCGGGTCGAGACCGACGCGGGGACGCTGTTCCTGCGGGTCAACGAGGGGAAGTCGCTGGACGACGTGGGGCGCGAGGCGGCCATCGTCGCCCACCTGGCCGCGCGCGGCGTCCCCACGCCGGTCCCGCGCACGGCGCCGTCCGGCCAGCCTTTCGTGTTGTGGAAGGACCAGATCGTCTCTCTGTTCCCGTGGGTGGCCGGGCGGACGCTCGAGCGCGCCGAGCTGACCTCGGCGCACGCCGCCGCCGTCGGCGCCGCGCTGGCCCGCCTGCACCTGGCCGGCGCCGACTTCGCCGATCGGCGCCCTGGCCGCTACGAGCCCGACGAGATCGACCGGCGCCTGGCGTACATCGCCAGCGTCGGCCGCCCCGAGCTCATCCCGGCGCAGGCGATCCTGACCGCGGAGCTGGGCGCGCTGGCCGGCGCGCGTGCCGCCGACCTCCCGCTGGGCGTCATCCACGGCGATCTCTTCGTCGACAACGTGCTCTACCTGGACGACCAGCTCTCCGCGCTGCTCGACTTCGAGCAGGCCTCCTGGGGCCGGCTGGCCTACGACCTGGCGGTCACCGTGCTGGCGTTCGCTTTCGGCCGCGACGACTTCCGCCCCGACCTCACCCGCGCGCTCATCGACGCCTACGCCGCCGTGCGCCCGCCTGCGCCGGCCGAGCGGGCCGCCTTCGGCGCCGAGCTCCGCTTCGCCGCCTGCCGCTTCGCCGTCACCCGCATCACCGACGTCCACCTGAAACAGGGCACCGGCGCCGCCCCCGGCAAACGCTACCAACGCTACCTGGCCCGCCTCGCCAGCGTGCAAGGGCACCTGGGCGTCGGGGACGGTCTGCTTTCGCTCTAGCGAACCACCGAACGAGGGGCGTCCGCTATTTGCGGACCATGTTGATGTACTTGCGGAGCGTGTCCTTGCGCTCCTCGTCGAGGTCGACGTAGCGGATCCCCATGTCCATCGGGGGCTCGCGGTTCGCCCACACGACCTCGCCGGTCACGGCGATCGAGGCGTCGAGATCGGGAAAGTTCAGGACCAGGTCGACCATCGTGCCGACCTCCTCGACGCCCGAGGTCTGGATGCAGACGCCGCCGAGCGAGATGTTCTGGATGCGGTGGAACAACAGCACCTCGTTCCCCGTGTAGTCGACGTAGGCGTTGACCTCGAAACGGGGAAACTCGCGTGCGTGCTCGGGGAGATCACCCATGGCCGTCTCCCGTCACTATCGCAGATCCCGGTTGCGGTCAAAGGGGCCGCCTTTCGGTCCGCTTGCCAAAGTGGCACACGCTTCCTGGATCGAGCGACGAAGCGGCAGAAATCCGGGGGGGTGGCGCAGCAGGGCGGGGGCGAAAACGCTGGAACGTTTCGTGCACTCTCCGGCGGCGCTCATGTCGGCTCGTGTGTCCAGGCTTCCGGGAGCGGTCTTCGCGGCGGTGGCGTTCGCGCTGCTGGCCGGCGCGGCCGGGTGCGCCCACCGCGACTACTTCCCGGGAACGACGATCGTCAGGTCCGAGGAGAACCGGAAGATCATCGAGATCATCGAGGAGTACCGGCAGCGGCTGATGCAGCGGAACGTGGTCGGCCTGCTGGCGCTCGCCTCGCCGCGGTATTTCGAAGACTCCGGGACGCCGCGATCCGACGACGACTACGGATACGATGGCCTCAAGCAGGTGCTCGAGACGCAGCTCCCGCGGGTCAAGTCGCTGCGCTACGACATCGAGTACCGCAACATCCGCGTGAGCGGAAACGAGGCCGAGGTCGAGGTCTTCCTCGATGGCTCGTTCGAGATCTCCGCCCCCGAGGCCGGCGATCGCTACCGGCGCGTGAACGACTACCACCGCTTCGTCCTCGAAAAAGAGGGCGACGAGTGGAAGTTCCTGGCCGGTATGTGAGCGCGGCCGGCAGGAGGTGCCGGCCCTCCCGCGCCTAGTGGCAGTAGCGTTCGACGGCTTCGAACAGGCGGTTCAGGTCGAGGGGCTTCATCACCAGCTCGGCGGCGTCGACGAGGACCGGGCGCTTGCCGGTCGCCGTGATGACGACCAGCGGGATGTCGGCGATCTCCGGGTGGAGCTTCTGCTCTTTCCGGAACTGCCAGCCGTCCATGACCGGCATCATCAGGTCGAGCAGGATGACGCACGGGCGCGGCGAGGCCGCCTTGAGGTGATCGAGCGCCTCCTGACCGTTCCCGACGCAGGAGACCGTGTACCCTTCGTCTTCGAGCACTTCCCGCAGCGACTCGCGGATGTCGGGGTCGTCGTCGACGACCAGGATTCCGCCGCAGTGAGCGTCCTGTCCCACCCCGGCAGTTTCCGAGGGGGACGACGCCCTTGTCAAACAGTTTGGATAACCTAAACATGTCGAGGTCGATGCCCTTCTCACGTACGGCGCGGGCCGTCGCCGCCGCTCTGTTGGCCGTCGCCACCGGCCAGGCGCGCGCGCGCGCCGAGGTTCGGCCGGCCGGCGCGCTGGACACGGCGGTCCTGATCGCCACGCACTACCACGTCCTGCCGAACCAGCTCTATCTGTCGGTCGGCGGCTGGAACGGCAAGCTGGATCTCTACCTGCCGCGACGTCCGACCGGGTCGATGCCGGTGGCGCTGTTGTTCCACGGCGGCGGGTGGGTCACGGGGAGCAAGGACGAGATCGCGCTCGACGTGCTCCCCTATCTGGCGATGGGGTTCGCGGTGGTGAACATCGATTACCGGCTGGCGAGCGTGGCCACCGCGCCCGCCGCCGTCGAGGACAGCCGCTGCGCGCTCCGCTGGGTGATCCGGCACGCCAAGCAGTACGGGCTCGACGCCGACCGCCTGATCCTGGTGGGCAGCTCGGCGGGCGCGCACCTCGCGCTGATGGCGGCGATGGCGCCGCCGTCGGCGGGGTTCGACGGGCTCTGCCCCGGTGACGAGCCGCTCAAGGTCGCGGCGGTGATCAACTTCTTCGGGATCGTCGACGTCGGCCACCTCCTCGGGCCCAAGGATGCGCGCGACTTTGCGGTCGGCTGGATCGGCAAGGCGCCCGATCCGTCCGCGCTCGCGCGCCGGGTCTCGCCCATCACCTACGTCCGGCGGGGGCTGCCCCCGATCTTCACCGCGCACGGCGACGCCGATCCGGTCGTCCCGTTCGCGCAGGCGCAGCGGCTGCACGCCGCGCTCGAGCGGGCGGGGGTCCCGAACCGCCTCTTCCCCCTGCACAACGCCGGGCACGGAGACTTCGACGGCGCCGAGGTCCTGCTGGCGAACCGCGCCGTGCGCGAGTTCCTGCTCAAGCATGGTGTGCTTCGAAAGGGGGAGTCCGAGCTCTTGCAGTGATCGACGCGGCCACGGGCTTTGCCCGGCGCACCGCGGCGCCGGTCCGTGATAGGGTGGTTGGCGGTGGACGTCGAATCACCTTCGCCGCCCGACCCCCGCATCGGGCACGTGCTGCAGGGTCGGTACCGCATCCTGGCCAAGCTCGCCTCGGGCGCGATGGGCGTCGTCTACCGGGGCGAGCGCGTCCAGCTGGGGCGCCCGGTGGCCGTGAAGTTCCTGCACCCGTGGATCGCCGCCCAGAGGGCGTTCCTCTCGCGCTTCGAGACCGAGGCCAAGGCGATGAGCCGCCTCGGCCATCCGAACTGCGTCTCGGTGATCGACTTCGGGGTCGACGGGGCGCCGTACCTGGTGATGGACTTCGTCACCGGCCGGACGCTGCGCGAGGTGATGCTGGCCGGGCCGATGGAGGTCCAGCGGGTGTTCAAGCTCGCGCAGCAGCTCCTGGGCGGGCTGGCCCACGCGCACGCGCAGGGGATCGTCCACCGCGATCTCAAGCCCGAGAACCTGATCTTGAGCGGCGAGCCTGGGCTCGAGGAGCACCTGCGGATCCTCGATTTCGGGCTGGCCAAGCTGCGTGACGGGCCGGCGATGACCGCCGGGATGGCGGTCGGCACGCCCAGCTACATGTCACCCGAGCAGTCGGGGGGCACCGGGACGGTCGACGCGCGCACCGACCTCTACGCGGTCGGCGTTCTGCTGTTCGAGATCCTGGCGGGCCGCAAGCCGTTCCAGTCGGAGAATGTCGGCGAGCTCATCTACATGCACCGCGAGTCGCCGCCGCCGCGGCTGCGCGAGGTCGCGCCCGCCTCGGGATACTCGGCAGAGCTGGAGTCGCTGCTGGCGAAGGCGCTCTCGAAGCTCCCGGAGGACCGCTATCAATCGGCGGCCGAGCTCGCGGCGGCGCTGGCGGCGACGCCGGAGGCCCAGGGCGAGCGCGCGCGTCCGAGCGCCAAGGAGGCGCCACGCCCGCGGGCGCCCGCCAAGACGACGGTCGACACCGTCTCCGCCGTGCGCCGCCGGCTGGGGGCCGACGCGCCAGTGCCGGGCGCGGCTAAGGACCCCGCGGCCGCGGCGGCGGCCCCCAAGGCCTGGCGTCCGGTCTGGATCTTGGGGGCCTTCGTGCTCGTCGTCCTGGTGGCCCTCTCGGTGGGGCGCGGCCTGCGCCGCAAGGTCGGCGGCGAGTCGCCAAACGAAGTCGCCGCCACGGCTCGGCCGGCCGCGGCGCCCGAGCGGACGCCGTCCGCGGCGCCGGCCGCGGCCACGCCGTCGCCCGCCGGGGAGAGCCCGCACATCGAGGAGGCCCGCCAGCTGGTCGCCGCCGGGCAGACGCCGAAGGCGGTCGCGGTGCTCGAGCAGCTCCGCGCCGACAAGCCGGACGACGCCGACGCGCCTTACATGCTGGCCACGATCTACTTCGACCAGCGCCGCTGGTCGGAGGCGATCTCCGCCGCGCAGGCGGCCGTCCGGTTGAACCCGGCGCTCAAGACCGACGGGGACCTCGTCCGGGGCGCCATTCGTTCGCTGGTCAGCGATCGAGGCTACGAAAAGTCGCAGGCCTTCCTGCGCAGCCTCGGCCCGGGCGCCACGCCGTTCATCAAGGACGCCGCCCGGCGAGACCCGAGCCCCAAGGTCCGCGAGCGGGCCGCCGAGCTGCTCGAGGGGGGCGGTCGTGGGTGGGGCGGCGGCAGCCGCCAGGCCAGCTCGGGCCTTTTCAAACGATAGCTTCGCTCGACGCGGGCCGCGCTCGCCGCCGACGGCCCCTCGGCTCGAGCACGCCGGCCTGCCATCGTTTTGGTATTTGGAAAAGTAACTTTCCTTGCCTTATTGGCGGCTGATATCCTGCAACCCGTGAGGGACCTGAGACGCCCCGTCCGGAGGGCCTTTTGGCGACGGTGAGGACATCGGACATGATGGTCGCGCGGCTGGAGGAGCAGGTCCGCGAGCTGCGGGCGGCCCTCGAGGACGCCGCCGAAGGAATCTGCCGCGTCGACGTCGATGGCCGCCTCCTCTCGGTCAACCGTGCGTTCACCCGGCTGATGGGCGCCGGGGCCGAGGCGGCGGTCGGCAGCAGCTGGGAGACGTTCGTCGCCGAGGAGGATCGCGCCGCGCTGCGGGCCGACCTGCGGGCGGCGGCCGAAAAGATCGAGCGCGAGGTGCTGGGCGTGCGGGCCGACGGGGCGACCTTCGAGATGCAGCTGGCGATCGTCCCGGTCGTCGACCCCGCCCGCCCGGCGGCGCTGGACACGGCCCGCCCCGCCAGCGCGAAGGGGCACTACTTCTTCATCCGCGACCTGTCGGAGCGCAAGCGGATGGAGAACCAGCTCATCTTCGCGGGGCGGATGGCCGCGGTCGGGACGCTGGCCGCGGGGGTGGCGCACGAGATCAACAACCCGCTGGCCTACATCGTGGCGAACATCGACTTCGCCCGGCACCAGATCACCACCGTCGCCTCGCGCCTGTCGCGCAGCGCGGCCGGGGGCGGCCCGGCGCACGTCCTCGACGAGACCGGCGAGGCGCTGACCGAGGCGCGGCAGGGGGCCGAGCGCGTCCGCAACATCGTCCGCGATCTGCGCATCTTCGCCCGCGGCGACGAGGACCAGAGCGGGCCGGTCGCGATCCGGCGCGTGCTCGACTCGTCGATCAACATCGCCTGGAACGAGATCCGGCACCGGGCGCGGCTGGTGAAGGACTACGGCGACACGCCGATGGTCGAGGGGAACGAGTCCCGGTTGGGCCAGGTGTTCCTGAACCTCCTCCTCAACGCCGCGCACGCCATCCCCGAGGGGGAGACGGAGCGCAACGAGATCAGGGTCAGCACGCGGACGGACGCGCAGGGGCGGGCGATCGTCGAGGTGCGCGACACCGGGATGGGGATCCCGCCCGAGATCCGGGAGCGGATCTTCGACCCGTTCTTCACCACCAAGCCGGTGGGCGAGGGGACGGGGCTGGGGCTCTGGATCTGCAGCGGGATCCTGAACGCGCTGGGCGGCGAGGTCCGGGTCGACAGCGAGATCGGGCGGGGGAGCACCTTCCGCGTCACGCTGCCGCCGGCGGTGATGGAGGCGCCGGGCGAGCTGGTGAACCCGCCCGCGCCGGAGGCCGCCCAGGGGGGCAAGCTGCTGGTCATCGACGACGAGCCGATGATCCTGGGCGCGCTGCGCCGGGCGCTGTCGGCCGAATACAACGTCACCTGCATCGGGGACGGGCGGAAGGCGCTCGAGCGCCTGCGGGGCGGCGAGCGCTACGAGCTGATCCTGTGCGATCTGATGATGCCCGAGATGACGGGCATGGACCTGTTCGCCGAGCTCGAGAAGGTGGCCCCCGAGCAGGCGTCGCGCATGGTGTTCGTGAGCGGCGGCGCCTTCACGCCGCGCGCGCGCGAGTTCCTGGAGCGGATCCCGAACGCGCGCGTCGAGAAGCCGATCGACCTGCAGAACCTCCGCCTGCTGCTGCGGAACCTCTCGCGCTAGCGTCCGCCGTCAAAGCGCGGGCGTCCGGGCCTCCGGCCGTCCACCCGAGCTAGTTGCAGACGTCGGGCGGGCCCGCCGTGCAGGTGTTGGGGCAGGTGGTGACGGCCGGGGTGGTGGTGTTGCAGGTCCCCGCGCCGTCGCAGAAGCTCTGGGTCAGCACGAGGGCGGCGCAGCTGCTGGCGCACTCGGTGGTCGCCGGCCAGTTCTGGCAGCTGCCGTTGCCGTCGCAGAGGCCGTCGTTCCCGCAGCCCGCCGTGCTGGTGACCTTGCAGGTCCCGGTCGGATCGGCGCCGCCGCTTGGCACGTTGGTGCAGGTCCCCTGGAAGTTCGGCACGCCGCAGCTCTGGCAAGAGGGGCAGCTGGCCGAGCCGCAGCAGTAGCCGTTGACGCAGGCGTTGCTCTGGCACTGGTCGTTCGCCGTGCAGGCGGTGCCGTTGCTGACCTTGCCGGTGCAGACGCCGCCGCTGCAGTAGTTGCCGGTGCTGCTGCCGCTGCCGAAGCAGTCGCTGTCCTGGGTGCAGCCGCCGGGGCAGCCGGCGCTCGTGTTGCACGCATAGGCGCCGCAGCCGATGGCGGCCGGCGTGACGCAGGTGCCGCCGCCGTTGCAGGTCGAGGCCCCGGTGAACTGATTGCTGGTCGAGCAGACGGCGGGGCCGCAGTTCGTGCCGCTCGCCTGCTGCTGGCAGGCGCCCGCGCCGTTGCAGAGCCCGGTGTTCCCGCACACGGCGCCCGTGCCGCACTGGCCGGCGGGCGCGGTCGCGCCGTTGGGGATGGGAGAGCAGGTGCCGGCACCGTTCAGGTTGCAGGCCTGGCAGGTCCCGCAGCCGTTGCTGGTGCAGCAGACGCCGTCGGCGCAGAAGAGATTGAGGCCACACTGGTTGCCGGTGCTGCAGGTGGCGCCGGCGGCGCCCTTCGGCGTGCAGACCCCGCCCGACGTGCAGTAGTCGGTGCCGATGCAGTCGTTGTCCGAGCTGCAGCTGGTCTTGCAGGCGGTGGCGCCGCAGATGTAGTCGTTGCAGGGCTGGGTGGCCGGCGCCGGGCAGGTCCCCGAGCCCGAGCAGAACGCGGCCAGCATGCCGGTGCCGTTGCTGCACGACGGGCTGCTGCACATCACGCTCGGCGGCTGCTGCTGGCAAGCGCCGCCGCCGTTGCAGGCCCCGGTGTTGCCGCACACGCCGTTGACGGGGCAGCGCGCGTGCGGATCGGTGATGTTGGCGGCGACGTTGGCGCAGACGCCCAGGTTGCCGCTGACGTTGCAGGCCTGGCAGGTCGGGCAGCTGGGGCTGCCGCAGCAGACGCCGTCGACGCAGGCGTTGCTGCCGCACTCGTGGTTGGACAGGCAGCCGACGCCGTTCGCCTTGACGGGCAGGCAGCTGCCGTTGGTGCCGGTGCAGTAGTTGTTGTTTCCGCTGACGTTCACGCAGTCGGTGTCGACGTTGCAGGAGCTCGCGCAGCTCGCGCCGCCGCACAGGTAGGGCGAGCAGCTCGAGGTGCTGGGCGTCGAGCAGCTCCCCGCGCCGTTGCAGAACGCCACCGGCGTGAACGTCGAACCGCTGCAGGAGGCCGTGCCGCAGGGGACGCTGGTCGCAGCCTGGGTGCAGGCGCCGGCCCCGTTGCAGGTGCCGGTGTTGCCGCAGGTGCCGGTGGCGCCGCAGCGAGCGTGCGGGTCGGTGACGTTGCTGGCGACGTTGGCGCAGACGCCCAGGCTGCCGCTGACGTTGCAGGCCTGGCAGGTCGGGCAGCTGGGGCTGCCGCAGCAGACGCCGTCGATGCAGGCGTTGCTACCGCACTCGTGGTTGGAGAGGCAGCCGACGCCGTTCGCCTTGACCGGCAGGCAGCTGCCGCCCGTGCCGGTGCAGTAGGTGTTGACGCCGCCGACCGGGATGCAGTCGGTGTCGGCGCTGCAGGTGTTGGCGCAGGTGGTCGAGCCGCACTTGTAGGGCGCGCAGCTCTGCGTTCCGGGCGTCGAGCAGCTCCCGCCACCCGAGCAGAACGAGGTGGGCGTGAAGGTCGAGCCGGTGCAGGTGGGGCCGCCGCAGCTCACGCTCGCGGCTGCCTGGGTGCAGGCGCCGCCGCCGTTGCAGGTGCCGGTGTTGCCGCAGGTGCCGTTGGCGCCGCAGCGGCCGTGCGGCTCGGTCACCGCGTTGGCCACGTTCGCGCAGGCGCCCACGCTGCCGCTGACGTTGCAGGCCTGGCAGGTCGGGCAGCTGGGGCTGCCGCAGCAGACGCCGTCGACGCAGCTCCCGTTGGCGCACTCGTGGTTCGAGAAGCACGCCACCCCCACCGACTTGACGGGCAGGCAGGCGCCGCCGGCGCCGGTGCAGTACGAGTTGGTCCCGCCCACGGCGACGCAGTCGGTGTCGGCGTTGCAGGTGGTGTTGCAGGCCGCCGTGGCGCAGATGTACGGGGCGCAGGGCGAGGTGGAGGCCGGGGTGCAGCTCCCGCTGCCCGAGCAGAACGCCGTCGGCGTGTAGGTCGTCCCGGTGCAGGTCGCCGCCGCGCAGCTGACGGTGGTCGCGGCCTGGGTGCAGGCGCCGGCGCCGTTGCAGGTGCCGGTGTTTCCGCAGGTGCCGTTCGCGGCGCACTGCCCGGAGGGGGCGGTCGTTCCGGCCGCCAGCGGGGCGCAGCTGCCGGCCCCGTTGACGTTGCAGGCCTGGCAGGTGCCGCAGCTGCCGCTCCCACAGCAGACGCCGTCGGTGCAGAACCCGCTGATGCACTGGTTGGCGGCGCTGCAGCTCTGGCCGTTCGGCTTGAGCGCGCAGCTCTTGCTCGAGCCCGAGCCCTGGCAGGTGAGCGGCGCGACGCAATCGCCGTCGGCGGTGCAGCTGGTCTTGCAGGTGCCGTTCGAGGCGCAGACGAAGCCGCCCGGACAGGCCGACGAGGTGGGCGCCGCGCAGGCGCCGGTGCCGTTGCAGTGCGAGACCGGCGTGAAGGTCGAGCCGGTGCACGTGGCGGTGCCGCACGAGACGCTGGTGCCGCCCAGCTGGCAGTGTCCGGCGCCGTCGCAGGCGCCCGTGTTGCCGCAGGGCGGGTTCGCCGTGCAGAGGCCGTGTGGCTCGGTGCTGCTCGCGGGGACGTTGGCGCAGTTGCCGGCGCTGCCGGTCACGTTGCACGCCTGGCAGGTGCCGCACGAGCTGGAGCTGCAGCAGACGCCATCGACGCAGGTGTTGCCCGTGAGGCAGTCGCTGGTCGCGGTGCAGGCCTGCCCGAGGCGCTTCTTGTTGCCGCAGAGGTTGGTCTTCGGGTCGCAGATGTCGGGCGACTGGCAGTCGGCGTCGGCGGTGCACGCCGCCTTGCAGGCGGTGCTACCGTTACAGACGTAGGGCGCGCAGGGGATGGTCGTGGCCGCCTGGCAGGTCCCCTTGCCGTCGCAGGTGCGGCCGGAGGTGAGCGAGATTCCGTTCGTCGGGCAGGAGGGGGGCGCGCAGGAGGTGCCGCCGGCGTACAGCCGGCAGGCGCCGTTACCGTCGCAGAACCCGTCGGTGCCGCAGGAGGCGCTCCCCTGATCGTGGCAGGTCGCCTGGGGATCGGCGGTGCCGTTCGGCACGTTGGTGCAGGTGCCGAGCGAGGTGGTGAGCGCGCAGGACTGGCAAGCGCCGGTGCAGGCGGTGGCGCAGCAGACCGACTGCGAGCAGTTGCCGGAGAGGCACTCCGCCGCGGTGATGCAGGGCTGTCCCGGCGGCTTGAGGCCGCACGACCCGTTGATGCAGACGGCGGGCGAGACGCAGTCGCCGTCGGCGGTGCAGGAGCTCTTGCAGATGTTCGTTCCGCACTGGTACGGGAAGCAGGGCGCGGCGTTGGGCGTGACGCACTTGCCGGCGCCGTCGCAGGTCGACGTCCCGGTGAAGGTGGAGGTCCCCGACGGGCAGGTCGAGCCGCCGCAGGTCGTCCCCTGGGCGTAGAGCTGGCACCCGCCGTTCCCGTCGCACTTGCCGTTGGTGCTGCACGAGGTGGCGCCCTTGTCGGTACACTGGGCCGAGGGATCGATCTGGTTGACCGGCACGTTGGTGCAGGTCCCGAGCGAGTTGGGGAGGCCGCACGACTGGCACGGACCGCTGCACGCGGAGTTGCAGCAGAAGCCCTGGGCGCAGCTCAGGCCCGTCTGGCACTCGATGGTGTTGCCGCAGACGGCGCCCTGACCCTTGAGGCCGCAGGAGTTCGTCGTCAGGTTGCAGGTGTTGGGCGTCAAGCACTGGGTGTTCGCGACGCAGACGTTGAAGCAGGACGAGCCGTTGCAGATGAAGGGGGCGCAGGGGCGCGAATCGGGCGCCACGCACTGTCCGGTGGTGTTGCAGGTCGAGGGGCCGGTGTAGACGCCGCTCGCGCAGCTCTCGCCGGCGCACACGGTGCCCGAGGCGTAGGTCTCGCAGCTGCCGGTCCCGTCGCACTTGCCGTCCGTGCTGCAGGAGGCGGCCCCCTTGTCCTGGCAGACGCTGCGCGGGTCGGGGTTGTGGGCGGCGACCGGCATGCAGAAGCCCGGCGAGGTCGGCAACGCGCAGTACTGGCAGGTCCCGCTGCAGGCGCTCTCGCAGCAGACGCCGTCGACGCAGAAGTTGCTGGCGCACTCTCCCGCGTTCGCGCAGCTGGCGCCCATCGGCTTGGGCCCGCAGGTCATCTTGGTGAGGTCGCAGGCCGCGCCCGTGTCGCAGTCGTTGTTCGAGAGGCACGACTTGGTGCAGGCGCCGTCGATGCAGCGGAAGGGGTGGCAGTCCTGCAGGCTGGGCGCGCGGCAGGTGCCGAGACCGTCGCAGGTGCCGGCGGTGTTCAGGTGGTTGCCGGTGCACGACGGTTGCAGGCACTGCGTGTCCTTGGCGTAGTTCGCGCAGCCGCCGACGCCGTCGCAGGTCCCGTTGTGGCCGCAGCTCGCCGCGCCTTGATCCGTGCAGACGCGCCGGGGGTCGCCCTTGCCGGTGTCGACCGGCCAGCAGGTCCCGAGCCGGCCCGAGAGGTTGCAGGCGACGCAGGCGCCCTGGCAGGCGATGTTGCAGCAGACGTTGTCGGCGCAGTGGCCCGACAGGCAGTTGTCGTCGCTCTGGCAGTACTGGCCGTTCGCCTCTTTCCCGCAGCTCCCGCTCGAGAAGTCACAGGTGTGCTGCGAGTCGCACTGGCTGGAGTCGGTGCAGGACGGCTGGAAGCAGGTGCCCGTCGCCGGGTTGCAGGTGTACGGGATGCAGAGCATCTGGGTGGCGCCGGCCCGGCAGTTCCCCTGGCCGTCGCAGACGTGGGCCCCGACCACCGAGTCCCCGTCGCACGTCCCCTGGCAGACGTTGCCGGTGTAGAGGCGGCAGGCGCCGGCGCCGTCGCAGGTCCCGTCGGTCCCGCACTTCGTCGGGTCCGTGGTCGCGCAGTCGGTCGGATTGCGGGGCGCCGTCCCCGAGGTCCGCTTGAGGCACATGCCCGGCTGGGCGCTCGAGGAGCAGGTGAAGCAGCCGCCCGTGCAGGCGGTGTCGCAGCAGAGCCCGTCGACGCAGTGGCCGCTGGTGCACTCGCCGTCGCAGTTGCAGCTGACGCCCAGCATCTGCTTGGGGCCGGTCGACCCGCAGGTGGTGGTCGGTCCGTCCGACGTCCCGTCGACGCTGCCGTCGTGGTGCGTGATCGGCTTGTCGACAGGGTGGTCGCCGGTGCCACCGTCCTTGTGCGGCGTGCTGCTGTGGCCGCCGCATCCGCTCAGCGCTCCCGTGAGCGCCAGTACCGACGCCACGGCGATAGTCGTAAGAAAGGACTTCATCGAGACTCTGCCCGCCACCCGTTATAACGAAGCAGGAGCCCAAGGTAACATGGCCAAAAGCGGCCACGCCACTGGCATTCCCGGAGGTTCGGGTGCCCGCGCGCCGCGGCGTCGGGGTCCGGCCGGCGAGACCCGGGGCGGCGCGTCAGCGGCCGGGACCTGAGCCACTTGCTTTTGCGGCGCGAGGTGACGTAGACGACCGCCGCATGGCCGCTTGCCGGGGAACCGGCCAGCGACCGAGCGCTTGGCGGTCTGGCGCCGCGCCGCCCCGATCGTGATAATGTAAGTTTTTTTTCGAGGAGGACCCCCCGTGAATCACCTCGCTTATTCCCCCGTCCGTGGACGTGCGCCCCGGCTCGTCGCCGGCGCAGCGTCGGCCCTCTTGCTCGGTGCGCTGGCGCTCGGGGGATGCACGGCCGGGGTCCGGCAGAGCGGCGTGGGAACGGGCGGCAGCGGCGGCACCACGGGCACGGGCGGCTCGGGCGCCAGCGGCGGGACCACCGGGACCGGCGGGCACACCACGGGGACCGGCGGCGGGGGCGGCGACATCGTCATCCAGACCGACGCCGGCCCGTCGGACGCGGCAGGCTGCCAGACCGCCGACGTCATGTTCAACCCCACGAACCCGACGGTCTTCATCCTGGTCGACCTGTCGGGCAGCGAGTTCGACACGGCCACGACCGGGATCTTCTTCAACCTGCGGCCCGCGGTCGAGCAGGTGGTCATGAGCCTTCAGGATCAGGTCCGGTTCGGGATCGGCTCGTTCGTGGGCGATCACGCCACCGGCTCGTGCAAGCTCGACTACAGCCAGGTCGCGCCCGCGCTCGACAACTATCAGGCCATCAAGACCGCGTACGACAGCTGGGGCCCGCTGCAGCCGTACGGGTCGAAGGCCGACACGCCGATGTACGCCGCGATCGAGATGGTGAACGCCACGCTGAAGGCGGACACCGACACCGGTCCCAAGTACATGATGCTGGTGACCGACAGCGAGACCGACTTCTGCGACGACGGCAACGCGCTCTGTCCGGCCGACGCCATCACCTACCTGGCGCAGTCGATGTACGCCCAGACGCCCAGCATCGGGACGCTGGTGGTCGGGTTGCCGAGCGGGCTGACCCAGATCTCGACGGCGGTGCTGCAGAACCTGGCCAACGCCGGCGTGGGCCAGCCGATCGCCATCCCGGCCGGATCGGGCGCCTCGACGACGACCGACTTCTGGTACCAGTGCAACGGCTCGATGACCACGGGCGCCGCCTGGATGTCGCTGTATTCGCAGGCGGGCCTGACGGGGATGCGCGCGCTCGCCAACTACTCGGCGGCGGCCGGGACCGCCACCGCCTTCACGCCCAGCGACACCAGCACCGCGGCGCTGGTCACCCAGATCTCGGCCGCGATCAACACCATCCCGCGCAGCTGCGTGTTCCAGCTGCCGACGTTCACCATCGACACCACCAAGCTCAACGAGGCGCAGGTTTACCTGCTCGACAAGTCGGGCAACAAGAACGTGGTGTCGCTCGACTCCAGCAAGACCAACGGCTGGTACATGGACAACATCACCACCAACAGCCAGGGGATGATGACCTCGACGACGCTCGAGCTGTTCGGCGACGCCTGCACCCAGCTGCGCAGCCAGAACACCGTGGACATCAAGTTCAACTTCCCCTGCGACCTGGTCATCACGATCGACAAGCCGTAGCGGGCGCCCCGCCGACCGCGACAAAGCCCACGGGCGTCGCGCGCCGGGCCGGGCTAGTGTCTACGCCCGCATGACCGACTCCCGCTTCCTGGAGGTTCTCGACTGGGGCGAGCTGATCGCGCGGCTCGCCGCCGAGGCGCATTCGGCGCGCGGGCGCGCGCTCTGCCTCGAGCTGGCGCTGGCCGCCGACGCCGCGGCGGCGACGCGCCGGACGGCGGCCGTGGCCGAGCTGGCGGCGCTCGTGCGCGGGGGCGAGGCGCTCCCCTCGCTGGCGGCGCCGGAGATCGAGCCGGCGCTCGGCGCGGCCGAGAAGGAGATCGTCCTCGGCGCGGACGAGCTGCGCCCGGTGGCGGTGCTGACCGAGATCGGCGAGGCGGCGCGGCGCGCGTTTCTGGCGCCGCGCGGGGGACGGCCGCCGCTCGGCGAGGTGGCGGCGCTGGCAGAGCGGCTCGATCCGCCCCGCGGGCTGGCGCGCACGATCGGGGCGACCTTCGACGCCTCGGGCGAGATCAGCGACGCGGCGTCGCCCGAGCTGGCGCGGCTGCGCGAGGAGCGCAAGAGCCTCTCCGAGGGGGCCCGCGGCGCGGTCGAGCGGATCATGAAGTCGGAGGAGTACGCCTCCGTGCTGCAGGATCAGTTCTTCACGGTGCGGGCCGACCGCTACGTCCTCCCGCTCAAGGCGAGCGCCAAGTCGCTCGGCCTGGGGATCGTCCACGACACCTCGCGCACCGGCGAGACGGTGTTCGTCGAGCCGACGGCGCTGGTGGCGGCGAACAACCGGCTGAAGGTGGTCGAGCTGGAGATCCGGCGCGAGTCGCGCCGGATCCTGGAGGCGCTGACCGCCGACGTGGCGACGCTCGCGCCGGCGCTGCGGCAGACGGCGGCGGCGCTGGCCGAGCTCGACGCGCTGGCGGCGGCGGCGCGCCTGGGCGTCGCCTACGGCGGTGCGGCCATAGAGCTCGTCGACCAGCCCGTCGTCGCGCTGACGGCGGCGCGGCACCCGCTGCTGGCGCTGGCGCACGCGGCCGCCGGCCACGCCGGCGACGTGGTGGCCAACGACGTGGCGCTGGGCGGGGACGCGGCGCGGATCCTGATCGTCAGCGGGCCGAACGCCGGCGGGAAGACCGTCCTCATGAAGACCGTGGGGCTGGCCGCGCTGATGGCGCGGGCGGGGCTGCTGGTCGCGGCGGCGCCGGGGAGCCGGATCGGGTTCTTCGACGCCGTGCGGGCCGACATCGGCGACCGGCAGTCGGTGCTGGGGGACCTGTCGACGTTCTCCGGGCACCTGGCCAACGTGGCGGAGATCCTGAACGCCTCACCCAGCAGCCCGTCGGCCGGGCCGGCGCTGGTGCTGCTCGACGAGCTGATGGCCGGGACGAACCCCGATCAGGGGGCGGCCCTGGCGCGCGCCACGGCCGAGACGCTGGCCGAGCGGCCGGTGCTGTCGGTCATCACCACCCACTACGACAGCCTCAAGGCGCTGGGCGAGAGCGACGCGCGGTTCGCCAACGCCGGGATGGAGTACGACCTCGAGCGGCTGCGCCCCACGTTCCGGCTGGCGATCGGCGCGCCCGGGCGGGCGTACGCGTTCGACATCGCGGCCCGCATGGGGCTGCCGGCGCCGCTCCTGGAGCGGGCGCGGACGCTGGCGGGCGACTCCAGCGTGGGGCTCGAGTCGGCGATCGCGCGGCTCGAGGAGCGCGAGGCGGCGGCCCTGCGGGAGGCCGAGCGGCTGGCGGCGGCGGAGGCGGCCGCGGCGGCGACGGCGGAGGCGCAGCGGGCGGCGGCGGAGGCGCTGGCGCGGCGCGAGCGGGAGCTCGGGCACAAGGCGCGCGAGGCGGTCGAGGCCGCCATCGCAGAGGCGCGCGAGGAGATCCGCGGCGTGGTCCGTCGCGCGCAGGAGGCCGGGACGGGCAGGGCGGCCGAGGCGGCGCGCGAGGAGCTGGGACGCGTCGGCGAGGCGGCGCTGGCCAAGCTGCCGCGGCCCGAGGCACGCGCGATCGTCGAGCCGCCGCCGCTGCAGGTCGGCGCCCGGGTGCGGGTCGAGCGGCTGGGGGCCGACGGCGTGGTGGCGCAGCTGCCGGACGCGCGCGGCCGTGCCAAGGTCACCGTCGGCAAGATGACCGTCGAGGTCGGCGTCGACGAGCTGCGACCGGTCGGGGCGCCGAACCGGCAGGCGGTGCGCGCCGCAGCCGCCACCGCCGCCCGCGCGGAGGCCCAGCCCGAGGAGGCGCTGGCGCTCGTCTCGCAGGCGAGCACGCCGACCGTCGACCTGCGCGGGCAGACGGGCGACGACGCGCTGGCGGCCGTGGAGGGGGCGCTGGACCGCGCCGCGCTCTCCGGGCAGAGCCACGTCATCGTCGTGCACGGCCACGGCACCGGTGCGCTGCGCAAGCGAGTGCGCGCCTACCTCGACGACTCGCCGTACGTCGCCCGCTGGGCCCCCGGCACCTCCCGCCAGGGCGGCGACGGCGTCAGCGTCGTCGAGCTGCGCTAGGTCGATCGCGTCGAGCGTAGGCCGGCTTCGCCGGCCGGAGCTCATCGCGGGAGGTTCGGAACCCTCCCAGGGTTCCGAAGTTAACCAAACACACCGACCGCCAGGTTGATCGCGGTCGCGAGGATGGCCGTGTTGTAGAGAAAAGACAGCATGCTGTGGCCGAGGACGGCGCGCCGGATCTGCCGGCTCGGGACCGAGACGTCCGAGACCTGGAAGCACATGCCGATGGTGAAGGCGAAGTAGGCGAAATCGAGGTAGCAGGGGGCCGCCTCGTCGGGGAACGTCAGCCCGCCGACCCCTTCGTCGTCGTCGCGGTAGTAGAGGTGCGCGTACCGGAGCGCGTAGGCGCTGTGGGTCAGGAGCCAGGCGCTGGCCACGGCCAGGATGCAGAGGACGACGAACAGCCAGCGGAAGCTCGCCGGACAGCCGCGCGCCTGGCGCAGGATGACCGCCGTCGCCAGCAGGGACACCGCGCTCCCCACGACCACCAGGACCCCGACCGCGCGGCGTCCGGGATCGTGCGTCCCCGCGTGGTGGTGCGTCTCGCCGGGACCGGCGTGCAGGATGATGATCCAGGCGAACGCCACCATCACCAGCGCGGCGACGTCCCAGGCCCCGAGCGCCCGGACGACCAGGCCCAGGCGCGCGGGCATCGCCAGCGCGGTGCCGAGCCCCAGCAGGGTGGCCAGCAGGAGGCGGCCGTGCGCGTGCGGCGGGATGTGGCGCGGCAACGCGCGCAACCGCTGGCCCATGCGGCCAGCTTCGCCGACCAGCGGCGCGGCGTCCAGCGTCGGGGCGCCACCGATCGCCCGAGCTGGCATTATCTTCCCGGCATGAGCTGGCATCTCGAGCGCGGCGCCCGGGTCGGTTCCGACGGGACGGTGACCTTCTCGGTGTGGGCCCCGCGCGCCGAGGCGCTGGCGGTGCGCCTCCTGGGCCCGGACGGCGCCGTGCGCGCCGAGCTCCCGATGGCGCGCGACGCCGATGGGGTGTTCACGGTCCGCGCCGGCGCGGGGCAGGCGTCCGCCGGCACCGACTACGTCTACGTCCTGCCCGGGGTCGGCGCTCGGCCCGATCCGGTCTCGCGACTGCAACCGGCCGGCGTCCACGGCCCGTCGCGCGTCGTCGAGCCGGCCGGCTTCCGCTGGACCGACGGCGGCTGGCGCGGGCTGGCGCTCCCCGATCTCATCTTCTACGAGCTCCACGTGGGGACGTTCACGCCCGAGGGGACGTTCGCCGGCGTGGCCGGCAAGCTCCCCTACCTGCGCGAGCTCGGCGTCACGGCGATCGAGCTGATGCCGGTGGCCGCCTTCCCGGGGGCACGCAACTGGGGCTATGACGGCGCGTCGCTGTTCGCCCCGCACCAGGCCTATGGCGGCCCGGACGAGCTGCGCCGCCTGGTCGACGCCTGCCACGGGCACGGCCTGGCGCTGTTCCTCGACGTCGTCTACAACCACCTCGGCCCGGAGGGGAACTATCTCCACGACTTCGGCCCCTACTTCACCGACCGGTACAAGACGCCCTGGGGGGCCGCGCTCAACTTCGACGGCCCGGACAGCGACGAGGTGCGCCGGTTCTTCGTCGACAACGCGCTCCACTGGTTGACCGAGTACCACGTCGACGGTCTGCGGCTGGACGCCATCCATGGCATCTTCGACTTCGGCGCCCGGCCGATCCTCGCCGAGCTGGCCGACGCCTTCCACGCCGAGGCCGCGCGTCTCGGCCGCCGCGCCTGGCTCGTCGCCGAGAGCGATCTCAACGATCCACGCGTGATCCGCGGGGCCGAGGCCGGCGGGCTGGGGCTGGACGCGCAGTGGAGCGACGACTTTCACCACGCCCAGCACGCGCTCTTGACCGGCAACCGGCGTGGCTACTTCGCCGACTTCGGCCGCGCGGCGGACCTGGCCAAGGCGATCGGCCAGGGCTTCGTTTATGACGGGCGGCGGTCGATCTTCCGCCGGCGGCGTCACGGCGCGCCGTCGACGCGGGACCCGGGCGAGCGGTTCGTGGCGTTCAACCAGAACCACGACCAGATCGCCAACGCCTGCGGCGGGCGTCGCCTGGGCGAGCTGGTCGGGCACGCGCGCCAGCAGGTGGCCGCGACGGTGCTGCTGTCGACGCCGGCGCTGCCGCTGCTGTTCCAGGGGGAGGAGTACGCCGAGGTCGCGCCGTGGGACTACTTCACCAGCCACTCCGATCCCGCGCTCGCCGAGGCGGTGCGGAAGGGGCGGCACGAGGAGTATCTGCACTTGCTCGAGGAGGGGACCGAGGCCGGCGTGTGGGCCGATCCCCAGGCCGAGGAGACCTTCCAGCGGGCCAAGCTTCGCTGGGCGTCGGTCGCCGACGCGCCCCACGCCGAGATGCTCGCCTTCTACCGGCGGCTGATCGCGCTCCGGCGCCGCCTGGCGCCGCTCCACAACGGCCGCAAGGACCTGACGCGCGTGGCGTTCGATGAGGCGGGCGGCTGGCTGACGATCGCGCGCGGCGACCCCGGGGGCGAGGCCACGTTCACCGCCGCGACGCTGGGCGAGCACGGCGCGACGTTCGCGCTCCCCACCGGCGGCGGGTGGCGGGTGGTGCTGAGCACGGCCGCGCGTGAGGCCCCGCGCCTCGCCGACGGCGTGCTCGAGCTCGCTCCCGGCGCCGCCGCCATCCTGGCGCGCGACGCGCGCTAGCGCCCCGTTCGGCTACCGGCAGGTCTGCTGCTTGGATCCGCTGGTCGTCCCGCTGACGCCGGCGCTCGCCGCCGCGCAGGTGCCGCAGGTGACGAAGGTCCCCGACTGCCCGCAGGCGACCGTCGCGTTGAACCCCGCGTGGTCGTTGCAGCCGCAGCAGGCGGTCCTGATGATGATGGGCGGCCCGACGACGGTCACCGCGTCGGGCAGGACGCTCATCAGCACCTCGGCCTGCGTCGGCTGCAGGGTGGTGAGGCAGATGCCGCCCTCGAGCGGGCACGCCAGCGAGGCCTGGGTGCCCGAGGTCGCGCAGGTGGAGGCCCCCGTTCCGCAGCCGGCCGAGCAGCTGGGGCAGAACGTGCAGCTCGAGTTCGGGTATTCGCCGGTCGCCTTCTCGATCGTCCCGTCGCAGTCGTAGTCGAACGTGCCGGTCCCCTTGCTCACGGTGCCGAAGTAGGCGGTCTGGCCCGGGTGGACGTTGGCGTCCTTGTCGTCGCAGTCGGTGTTGTCGGCGACGAAGCCCGCCGGCGGCGAGCCGGCGCACCCGGCCTTGGCCGTGCCGGCGGTGATCGTCCCGTTCCGGTCACCGTACCCGTCGACGTCGGAGTCCGCGTAGAAGATCTGGCAGGCGACCCCGGCGGCGCAGGTGACACCCGGGCACTGGCACTTTCCGGCCGAGCCGGAGTTGTTGCAGCTGTTGGGGGCGTCGCAGGCGGTGTTGCAGCAGACACCGCTCGCGCAGTGGTTGCTGTTGCACTCGGCGTCGGTCGCGCAGGTGATGCCGTCGACCTTGGTCGGGGCGCAGGCGTTCGTGCTCCCGTTGCAGTAGTACCCGGACAGGCAGTCGATGTTCGCGCTGCAGGTCGTGCGGCAGGCGGTCGGCTTCGCGCCGTCGTTGCACGCGTATCCGCCCGTGCAGTCGGCGAGGCCGATCGCGCAGGTCCCCTTGCCGTCGCAGATGGGGCTGGCCACGTCCTTGCGCGTGTTGCAGAACGAGCTCCCGCACGAGGTGCCTGCGTTGGCAAACGAGGCGCAGGCCTTCATGCCATTGCACGTGCCGCCGCATTTGGCGGGCATGGCGACGATGCCGCCGTCGGGCGGGTTGATCACCTCGGCGTCGCCGGCGCCGGCGTCCTTGGGCGCTCCACCGTCGGGGCCGGCGCCCGCGGCGCCGCCGGCGCCACCGGCGCCACCCTTGCCGCCCGAGCCCGTCGTCATCGACGACCCGGCGCACTCGCCCTCGGGGTCGATCCCCGCGTCGTAGCCGGCACAGAGGCCCTTGGTGTCGGTGAGGGCGCAGTTGGCGCAGGTGTCCTTGCAGGCGTCCTGGCAGCAGACGCCGTCGGTGCAGAAGCCGCTGTTGCAGGTGCTGCCCGCCGTGCAGGCGGTGCCGAGCCCCTTGGTGGTGCCGGACGCGGCGGTGAGCTTGATGGTGGCGTCGACGGCCGCGTTGGCCTTCAGCGTGACGCCGTCGCTGGTGCCCGACCCGAGCAAGTTGCGGGCGTCGTCGAGGGCCTCGAACTCGAAGGTCAGCGTGCCGCTCGTGATGTTCGGGATGTACTGGAAGGTCAGCTTGCCGCTCTTGATCTGCGGGGCGACCGAGAGGCTCTTCACCCGAGGCTCGGTGTCGCTGACGACGATGAGCGAGCCCACCGTCACCGCCGCCAGCTGGGCCGACGACAGCGCGCTGGCGTCGACCGTGATGTTCACGCCGAAGGTGGTGGGTGCCGCCCCCATGGTCGTCGACTTGCAGCCGGTCCCGAGCAACGCGGTGGCGGCCAGCAGGGCAGCCGTTCCGCCCAACGTGCTTGCGAAGCGTTTCATCGGCGCACGACTCCTGCCATCACGGCGTCGGTGTTGTTCCAGGGGGTGGTGGTGCTGCTCGAGGAGAGCGCCACCGCGGCGACCACGGCGCCGACCGCGACGACGCCGATGGCGGTCCAGAACCACCACTTCTTGTAGACTGGCGCGCCTTCATTGGCCGGGGGCGGCGGCGAGGTCGAGACCACGGTCGCCGCGCCGGACGCCGGCGCAGTGACCTCTGGCGCCGGTGGAGGCGGCGCGGCGGCGGTCGGCGGGGGCGCGATCGGGGTGACCGGCGCCGGGGTCGGCGCGGTCGCCGGCGGAGGCGGAGGTGGCGCTGCGGCGGCGGGCGGGGGCGCGGTCGCCGCCGGTCCGCCCTGCGCCAGCTTCTCGATGTGCTCCTTCGAGTCCTTGGCGTACTTGGTGCCCGGGTAGAGCTTGACGATGTTGTTGTAGAGCAGCAGCGCCTTCTGATTGTCGCCGGCCAGCCGGAACGACTGCGCGGCGTTGAACAGGATCGCGGGATCCTGCTTCAGCTTGAAGGCCTCCTCGTACTCGACCGCGGCCTCGCGGTACTCGCCCACCGCGAAGTGCGCGGTCGCCTTCTGGTAGTGGGCCTTGGCGTCATCCTGGGCCCAGGCCGAGGCGGAGGCCAGCAGGAGGAGGATCGCCGGAATCCAGACGGTCCGTCGCAGTAGCCGAGCCGCAGAGCGCTGAGACAAGGGCATCTCCCGGGAGAGGTAGAGGCCCGACTGTATCCGAAAACGGATGGGCTCGAAAGTCCGCCTACCGGAATTCGCCCGAGCCAAAAGTGCGCTAAAGCGCACTACAAAACTGCTCGTGAACGGCCGGTCGCGCCGGCAACGGGGCCTAGTGAGCGTGCTTCTTCAGGACGCCCCAACGGCCGCTGCGGCTGCGCGTCGCTTCGGGCTCGGCGGCGGCCGGCGCGTGACGCTCGGCCACGTCCCACTTCGACGCTTCGCCTTTGCGAGGCTCGCGGGTCGCCAGCGCAGGGCGCGCGGGGGCCGTCGACTCGCTCTCCGTGAAGGGGTCCTTCCACTTCGGCTTGGCGGCCGGCGCGGCCCGGCGCGTACCGGCGGACTTGGCGCCCGAGTCGGAGTCGCCGTCGTCACCGCGGGCGGGCCGGCGGTGAGGCACGGCAGAGATGCCGTCGAGATCGTCGGCGCCGCTGTCGCTGTGGTGAGCCTCGCGGGCGGCGACCGTCTTCTTCTTCGGGGCGCCGCTGGCGGCGAACGGGTCGTTCCAGCTGCCCGAGCTCGAGCTCTGCGACGGGGCCTCGTGGCGGCTCGCCGGCACGCGGGTGGCGACGGTCGAGGTCCGGGCCGGCGGCGCGGTCACGTGCGCCGGGACCGGGCGCCCGGTCGGCGCCGCGCCCTGGGTCACGTGGATGATGCCGTCGTCCTTCTTCGGCTGCTGCCGCACCGGCAGGACAGGGGCCTCGACCCGGCTGGCCGAGATCTCGGGCTTCGCCCACTCGGGCGTCTCGTGCTTGACGTGGGTCTCGGGCATCGGCTGGGGTTTGGCCGACAGCAGCGCGTCGACGTCGTCCTTCTTGCCCTTACCCTTGGCCGGGGCCGCCGGCTTGTCGGTCGCCAGCAGGTCGTCGAGCGCCTTGTCCTCGGAAGCCGAGGTCTTGTGCTTCTTGTTGCGGCCGTCGTCCTTGAGCAGCCCGTCGATGAACTTGTCGTCGCCGTGCTTGACCGGCGGGGGAGGCGCCGCGGCGGCCGTGGTCTCGAGCTTGGGCGAGATCTCGCTGGCCTTGCCGTTCTTGCCCTTGCCCGAGTCCTCGTCGGGGAGCGTCGGCAGCGCGACCTCTCCGCCGCGCTTGTTCGTCTTCGGGGCCGCGTCCGCCTTCTCCTTGTCGCGGGCCGCCTGAGCGTCAGCCTTTTCCTTCTCCTTGGCGGCCTTCTCGGCGGCGGCCTTGTTGATGGCCTGCGCGCGGGCGATCTTGGCGAGCTCGGCGTTCTTGCCGTCGTCGGGGCCCATCACCGACTCTTCCCACTGCATCTGCTTGTTGATGGCGCTGTCGCTGCTGTCGCTGGTCGACTTCTTTCCTTTGCCCTTCGGATCGGCTGCATGCGCAACCGGTGACAGCGTTCCGAAGAGACAGGAGCCGGCGAGGGCGGCGGCGCAAACGAACGACCTGGACCGCATCGAACAAACCTCCACGTGGGGGTGGGGGAGATACGAGCCCTTATTATCGGCTGCTGTCGTTATTTGACAAGCGCCATTCGCGCATTTTCACCCGAAACCACCGACGTTGGACGTCCAAGTGGGTAGATGTGGTTTCTGTGATGCGTGAGGCGCGCCCGTCCGGACGGGCGCTTACGAGTGGACGACGATCCCCGACGCCACGACTTTGACGGTGTCCCCCTCGACGTCGACCGCGATCTCCATCTCCCCCTCGGCCCGCACGCGGGCCAGCCCCAGGCGCGAGACGGCCCCCACCCGGGCGTTCCGGCGCATCAGCGTGAAGTAGTGGGCCATGGCGTCGCTCTCCGCGTTCATCTCGGCGTAGCAGGCGCCCAGGTGGTCGATGTGCTCGCGCGTCGAGCTGTTGGTCACCACCACCCGGACGACCGCGTCCTCGCCGCGCGGGGAGACCTCCACCTCGAGCCGGCACTTTCCGTCGGAGGCGTACTTCGCGGCGTTCTCCAGCAGCTCGTGCGCCGTCATGGCCACCCGGAACACGGCGTCGTCGTCGCCGAGCACCGGCGCCAGCTTCGACTCCAGCAGCCGCCGCGTGGGCGAGACGATCGCCGGCGAGACCGTGAGGGCGAGATCGAGGTGCAGCGGCGTCACGGACGGATACCTTTGAGTAACATCAAGCGGGGCCCTTGGCGAGCCGTAGCGTCTCACCGTCCGGGCCGGGGCTCAAAATCTTGCCTCAAAGCGGGGGCCCCTCCTGTCGATGTAGGAGGCCCGCAGGCCTCGATGTCGACCGCATCCGGAGCCCCGCCCAACCCGCCGTCCGAGAGCGCCCCCACGACCCTCGTGCGGGGCGCGACCATCGGCCGTTACGTCGTGCTGGGGATGGTCGGGCGCGGCGGCATGGGGGAGGTCTATGCCGCGTACGACCCCGAGCTGGACCGCAAGGTGGCCGTCAAGCTGCTGCGGGTCAAGCCGGGGAACGGCGTCTCCCACATCGAGGGGCGGCAGCGGACGTTGCGGGAGGCGCAGGCGATCGCCCGCCTGTCGCACGCCAACGTGGTCGTCGTCTACGACGTGGGGACCTTCCGCGAGCAGGTCTTCATCGCGATGGAGTTCGTCGAGGGGAACACCGTCACCTACTGGATGCAGGCGCAGCCGCGCACCTGGCAGGAGGTGCTGCGGGTTTTCGTGGCCGCCGGGCGGGGGCTGCAGGCCGCGCACGAGAAGGGGCTGGTGCACCGGGACTTCAAGCCCGACAACGTCATGGTCGGCCGCGCCGGCGAGGTCCGCGTCATGGACTTCGGGCTGGCGCGCCAGGTCACCGAGCGGCCCGCCGCGGAGCGGACCACCGCGAAGCGGGCGCCGGTGGTCATCAGCGAGCACAGCCCCGACTCGGCCGGCGATCCGATGGAGACGGTGCTCCTCAACGGGCCGAACGGCGAGGCGAGCGGGCCGACGCCCTCGAGCCCGGCCGAGGCGTCGTCGGGCATGTTCGACGTCCAGCTCACCCGGACGGGCGCGATGATGGGGACGCCCGCCTACATGGCCCCCGAGCAGTTCCTCGGCACGGGCACGGACGCGCGCACGGACCAGTTCAGCTTCTGCGTCGCGCTCTACGAGGCCCTCTACGGCGAACGCCCCTTCATGGGCAACACGATGTTCGCGCTGACGACCGCCGTCGTGCAGGGACAGGTCCGCGAGGCGCCGGCCAACTCCAAGGTGCCGCTCTGGCTGCGCAAGGTGCTCCTGCGGGGGCTCCGCCCGCAGGCCGAGGACCGCTACGCCTCGATGGCCGAGCTGCTGCAAGCGCTGGGGAAGAACCCCAGCGCCGCGCGCGGGCGGTTCATCGCCACGGCGGCCGCGGCGCTGCTGCCGGTCGCGCTCACCATCGGCGTCCACCAGGGGCTGCAGAACCACAAGTCGATCTGCGGCGCCGGGCCGGCGCGCCTGGCGGGGGTGTGGGACCTGACCGCGCCCGGCGAGCCCGAATCGGGACGCCAGGCGGAGATCCGGGCCGCGTTCCTGCGGACCGGAAAGAGCTACGCCAGCGAGGTCTACGCCACGGTGAATCGGATCTTGACCGGCTACGCCCACGGCTGGGCCGGGATGTACCGCGAGGCGTGCGAGGCGACGTCGGAGCGGGGCGAGCAGTCGGCGGAGGTGCTCGATCTGCGGATGACCTGCCTGCAGGAGCGGCTGGGGGGGCTGCGCGCGCTCACCGACCTCTTCAGCGAGGCGACCGGCGAGGTGGTGGAGAACGCCGTCAGCGCCGCCAACAACCTGGGGTCGCTCGACCGCTGCGCCGACGTCGCGCTGCTTCGCGCGGTCGTGCGCCCGCCGGAGGATCCGACCACCCGGGCGCGCGTCACCAAGCTGCGTCGGCGCCTGGACGAGCTCAAGGCGCTCGTCGACGCCGGCCGGTACCGCGACGGCCTCAAGGCCACGCCGTCGCTGCTGACCGAGGCGCGCGCCATCGGCTACGAGCCCCTGCTGGCCGAGACGCTGTCCCTGACGGGGCGCACCTACCAGTACCTGGACGACTGGCAGCGGTCGGAGAGCGCGCTGCTCGACTCGTACCTCGCCGCCGACGCCTCGCGCGACGACGAGGTCCGCGCGGTCGACGCGATCTTCCTGGTCTGGGTGGTGGGGTACGAGGAGGGGCGCTACGACGACGCGCAACGCTGGGTCCGCGCCGCGGACGCCGTCCTGCACCGCTTGGGCGGCCACGAGCTCTTTCAGGCCTGGCTGCTCAACAACCGTGCCTCGCTGCTCGACATCCGCGGCGAGCGCGAGCAGGCGTTGCGGGCGAACGAGGAGGCGCTCGTGCTCAAGGAGCGGGCGCTGGGGCACGACCACCCCGACGTCGGAATCTCGGAGGGGAACCTCTCGCTGGCGCTGGCGGGGCTCGGGCGCAATCAGGAGGCGCTCGAGCACGTCGACCGCTCGATCGAGATCCTGGAGAACGGCCTCGGCGCCGGGCACCCCATCATGGCGGCCGAGCTCAACAACCGCGGCGAGGTCCTGAACGCGCTCGGGCGGTCACGCGACGCGCGCGCGTCGTTCGAGAAGGCGCGCATCATCTGGGAGCGCGAGTTCGGGCTCGACAACCGCAACCTGGCCTATGCGCTCACGGGGATCGGGGTGAGCTACCTCGCCGAGGGGGACGCGGCGACCGCCCTGGTGCCGCTCGAGCGGGCCTTCAAGATCCGCGAGGCGGAGGAGACCGAGCCGTCGCGGCGCGCGGAGACGCGCTTCGCGCTGGCCCGCGCGCTGTGGGGGGTGGGGCGCGATCACGCCCGAGCGCGGGTGCTCGCGCAGGAGGCGCGCGAGGACTTTTCCAAGGCCGACAGCAAGGGCAAGCGGGCGGAGGTCGACAGCTGGCTCGAGTCGCACGCGCAGGGCTGAGCGGGCGCCTCCCGGGCCCGCCGCGCGCTCCCCTCACTCCTCCGCGGCGTCGGGGGCTTCGCTGTCCGCTCCCTCGGCGGTCTTGGTCGCCTTGCCAGCCTTGGTCGCCTTGGCAGCCTTGCCCGTGGCCTTCGCGCTCTCGGGCAGCGGGGCGTCCGGTCGGCGGACCGTGACGCGGACGAAGTCGTCCTTGATCTCGACCTGCGGCGGGCCGAGGTCGGTGAGGCTGATCTTGAGCTCGGTCCCGTCCTCGGGCTTGGCGTTCTTCTCGGCCTGGTTGATGCGGACCAGCCGGAAACCCTCCCGGTCGACCTTGTAGAGCCGCATCGTGATCATCGAGGCCGCCTGGGGCAGCTTGACGACGACGGCGTGCGGCTTGTTGGTGACGTTGAAGGTGGCCCCCACGATCGACCCCTTGAGCGGGATGAGCAGCGAGGCGCGCGGGCCGTCGACGCTGAGGTCGGGGCGGTTGTGGCGCCAGGCCTCGCGCGCAACGTCCTTGTCGCCCGGCTTCTCGGCGCCATGATCCGACGCTCCGGACGACGCGGCCGGCGCCTCGGCGGGCGGCGCGGCGGTCGGCGGCGCCTCGGCGGGCGGGACCTTCCGCGGTGGGGGGGCCGGTGCTTCGGTGGCGGCGGCCGCTGTCGCGCTGGCCGGGGCGGGCGCCATCCGGGTTGCTTCCGGACCGTCGGCGCCACGGTCTCCCGCGGCGTCGGTGGGCGCCGCGCCGTCGGGGCGGGCGGCGGCGTCGGCGGCCGGCATCGGGGCAGGCGGCGGAGGGGCTGGCGGGGCCAGGACCGGCGCCGGCGTGGGCGCCGTGGCCCGCTGTGGGACGAGGTGCTGCCCGACGACGAAGACGGCGGCGGCCGTCAGCGCGGCGACCAGCAACCCTCCAGGCCGGCCGATGCCCGCCTGCCCGTTCCGGCCCCCGCGCGCGCGCAGCCAGGCGCCCACGCGCCCCATGATGCGGTCCCGGAGATCGGCGTCCATCTGCATCCGTTCCAGCGTTTGTGCCGTCGCCTGCTTGGCGCCATCGATCGGGTGGGCGGCCAGAAAGGCCTGCACCTCGTCGAGGTGCCGCCGCTCGGGGAGGGTGGCCAGCGACTCGACCAGCCGGCGCAGGATCATCGGGGAGTCTGCCTTGGCGCGCGTCTCGGTCCATCGCTCGCGGACGAGGCGGAAGGCGGCCTCGCGCGTGGCGCGGTTCCCCAGCAACACCGCCAGGTAGGAGGCGAAGTCCTGCATCGGCACGTCCGCGCTCAGAGCCAGCTCGACGGCCCGCGCCGCCAGGGCCGGCGCCTCGACGCGCGCCAGCGCGTGGAGGTAACGCCGCTTGGCCGCCGGATCGGCGTCGCTGCGGGCGCGCGCGCGCAGGTCCTCGAACCGCGCGTCGTCCGCGCCGCGGGCGGCCGCCGTGACGACCGTGTCGAGCAGGTTCGGATCGAGCGCCGCGGCGGTCGACCCGGCCGGCGGGAGGCGCCGCTGCGCCTCGGCGACGGCGGCGGGCTCGCGGGCCAGCAGCGCCAGCGCGCGCAGGAGGACCGCGCGCCGCAGCCGAACCTCGTCGTCCTCGACGGTGCCGGCGGCCGGCGCCCAGCCCAAGGCCGCGGCCTGGGCGCCGAACAGCTCGGTGACGAAGGCGCCGAAGCGCGGGCGATCGCTCTCGTCCAGGAACCGGTGCTCGATGATCGAGAGCTTCCCCACCAGCTCGTCGAGCACGACGTGGTCGGTCTCCTGCCGGAGGCCGCCCACCAGGTCGAGGAAGTCTTCGATCGTCGCCTCGCCCGCGCGCACCAGCGCCCAGGCGTCGGAGATCAGCGCCACCCGCTCGGCGGGGCGCAGCTCGCCCAGCGCCGGCAGCAGGCGGGCCCGCGCGTCCGCCTCGTAGATCGTCCGGTAGAACCCGCGCGACTCCGCGTTGCCGATGTACCAGGCGACCGGTCCCTCCGCGGCCAGCGCGACCCGCGTCTCCGCCTCGGACAGCAGCACCGTCTGCTCCTTGACGCCCGCGGCGTCCCGGAAGCGCAGCACGATGGGGACCAGCCAGCGCGTCGTCGAGCCGCGCGCGGCCGCCGCCGGCTCGGCGAAGAACCGTCGCTGCGCCAGGCGCACCATGGTCTTCCCGCCCTCCTGCTCGAGCGAGAGGCTGATCAGCGGGTAGCCGATCTGGCGGATCCAGCCGTTGGCCATCTCCAGGATCGGCTGGCCCGAGGCCTCGCCCAGCGCGCCCCACAGGTCGTCGGCGGTGGCGTTCGCCTCCCGGTGGCGCCGCATGTAGAGGCGGATGCCGTCGCGAAAGCGATCGGCCCCCAGGAACCCCTCCAGCATGCGGAGGACGGCGCCCCCCTTCTCGTAGGTGATGGCGTCGAACGACTCGCCCGCCTCCTCGGCGTTCTTGATCTCGGCCCTTATCGGGTGGGCGGAGACCAGCGCGTCCAGCGCCAGCGCCGCGCCCTTGCCGGCCTCGAAGTCCATCCAGATGCGCCACGACGGGCGCCAGTCGTCGACGATCTTGTAGGCCATCCAGGTGGCGAACGCCTCGTTGAGCCACAGGTCGTCCCACCAGGCCATGGTGACCAGGTTGCCGAACCACTGGTGGGCCAGCTCATGGGTGATCACCTCGGCGACGCGCTTCTGCACCGCCAGCGGCGCGGTGGCCGGGTCGGCCAGCAGCGCCACCTCGCGGAAGGTGATGGCGCCGGCGTTCTCCATCGCGCCCGCCTCGAAGTCGGGGACGCCGATCTGGTCCAGCTTGCCGAACGGGTAGGGGAGCCCGAAGTAGTCCTCGAGCCGAGAGAGCACGGCGGCTGCCGTCTCCTGGGCGAACGAGGTCAGGTGGCGCTTCTCCACCGTGGTCCAGGTGCAGATCGGCACGTCGCGCACCCGCGTGACCGCGCTCGGCACGATGGGTCCGACGATGAGCGCGATGAGGTACGAGGAGAGCGGCGGGGTCGGCGCGAAGGTGACGCGGCGCCCGCCACGGCCGTCGCTCTCGTCGCGCGTGGCGACGCCGTTCGACAGCGCCACCGCGTCGGAGGGGACGCCCGAGACGGAGATCCGCCAGACGGCCTTGAACGCCGGCTCGTCGAAGCAGGGGAACAGGCGGCGCGCGTCGGCCGCCTCGAACTGGGTGACCGCCAGCGGTCCGGCCCGGTAGAGGCCGCGCAGGCCCGGGCTGAAGGCGCCCCGATAGGTGAGCCGCAGCTTGGCGGCTCCGGTCCCGACCGGCTCGCCGAACCCGAGCGTCACCGTCTCGCTGATCGCGTCGGCCGTTGCGCGCGCCGGGAGGCTGCGCCCGTCCGTCCGCTCGAGGTTGGCGGCGGTCACCTCCAGCCCGACCGCGTGCAGCGCGATCTCGCTGGGCGCGGCGGCGACCTGCAGGGCGATGCAGAGCTCGCCCTCGAAGGTGCCGGCGGCGAGGTCGACGCGCAGATCGGCGTCGTAGCTCTTCGGTTTGACCTCCGTCGGGAGGCGAAAGTTTTTTCCGAGCGTCACGCGGGGGTCCTCTGGAAGACCTTGGGCCTGTGGGGGAGACGCCTTTGTACCGTAATCTAGGGACGGATGTCTCACGCGCCTGCTGTTTCCGTTCCACACGACCCTTACGCCCCGCTCAGAATCGTCAATTTCCGCTGGTTCGTCGGCAGCATTTTGGCCATGGCGATGGGTGCCCAGATCCAGGGCGTCGTCGTCGCCTGGCAGATGTACGCGGTCACCCACGATCCGCTGGCGCTGGGGATGGTCGGGCTCGCGGAGGCGGCGCCGTTCATCGCCTGCGCGCTCTACGCCGGGCACGTCGCCGACTACGTCGACCGCCGGCGGATCATGCTGGGGGCGCTGGCCATCCTCTTCGGCTGTTCGGCCGCGCTGGCGGTGGCGAGCGCGCTCTTCCTGGCGCGCGGCCGCGAAGACCGGTGGATCCAGGGGGCGATCTACGCGGTGATCGTCGTGTGCGGCGCCGCCCGCAGCTTCCTGCTGCCGTCGCGCAACGCCCTGGGGGCCGACCTCGTCCCTCGGCCGCTCTTCCCCAGCGCCGTCGCCTGGCGCACGGGAATCTGGCAGGTGGCGGCGGTCAGCGGCCCGGCCATTGGCGGGATCCTGTACGCCTGGGTGGGCGCGACCTCGTCGTATGCCATCGCCGCAGCGTTGATGGCGGTGGCCTTCCTGATGGTGGTCCGCATCGTGGCGCCGGCCCGCCCGCCGGTCGTTCGGAGCGAGTCGCTGGTGAAGAGCGTGCGGGCCGGTCTGGCTTTTCTCTTCTCGCGTCCGATCTTCCTGGGGGCGATGACGCTCGACCTGCTAGCGGTGCTGTTCGGCGGCGCGGTCGCCATCCTGCCGCTGTTCGCCGACGAGATCCTGCACGTGGGCCCGCAGGGGCTGGGCGCGCTCCGCGCCGCGCCGGCCATCGGCGCCGTGGCGATGTCGGGGCTGTTGGCCCTGCGGCCGCCGCCGGGCCGGGCCGGCCGGCTGTTTCTCTCGGCGGTGGCGATGTTCGGCGTGTTCACCATCGGCTTCGCGCTGTCGAGATCCTTCTGGCTCTCGATCCTGCTGCTGGCGCTGAGCGGCGCCGCCGACATGCTGAGCGTCTACTTCCGGGGGACGCTGCTTCAGGTCCTGGTCCCCTCGAACATGCTGGGGCGGGTCTCGGCGGTGAACCAGATCTTCATCGGCTCGTCGAACGAGATCGGGGCCTTCGAGTCCGGCGTGGCCGCCAAGCTGTTCGGCACCGTCACCTCGGTGGTCGCGGGGGGCGCCATCACCGTGGTGGTCACGCTGATCACCGCCTGGCGCGTCCCTTCTTTGAGGCGCCTCGATCGTCTCGAGGAGCAAAGGCCGGATTAGTCGAGCGCGGTCATCCGGACCGTCTTGATGTTGACGAACTCGCGCAGGCCGAAGCGGGAGAGCTCGCGGCCGTGTCCGGAGCGCTTCACGCCCCCGAACGGGAAGCGCGGGTCGGAGGCGACCATCTGGTTGATGAAGACGCTGCCGGCCTCGAGCTCGCGCGCCAGCCGATCCGCCTCGCCGCGGTCGCGCGTGAAGGCGGCCGCCCCCAGCCCGAAGGTCGTCGCGTTGGCGAGCGCGATCGCCTCGTCGGTCCCCGGCACCCGGAACAGGGCGGCGACCGGCCCGAACACCTCCTCGCGCGCGGCCGGCGCCGCGGGCGGGACCTCGGCCAGCACGGTGGGCGGGTAGAACCAGCCCGGGCCGGCGGGCATGCGCCCCCCGGTCAGGAGGCGCGCGCCGGCGGCGATCGACCGCGCCACCTGGTCGGCCACCCCCTCGCGAATGCCGGCGGTGGCCAACGGGCCGACCTGGGTCCGGGCGTCGGCGGGGTCGCCCACCACCAGCGCGGACATCGCCGCCGTGAAGGCCGCGGCGAACCTGTCGTAGACGGCGTCGGCCACGATGAAGCGCTTGGCGGCGATGCAGGACTGCCCGCTGTTCACCACCCGCGCCTTGACCGCCGTGGCCACCGCGCGGTCGACGTCGGCGCTCGCCAGCACCAGGAACGGATCGCTCCCGCCCAGCTCGAGGACGCACTTCTTGAGGTGTGCGCCGGCGGCCGCGCCGATCGCCCGCCCGGCCGCCTCGCTGCCGGTCACGGTCACCGCCGCGACGCGGTCGTCGGCGATCAGCTTCTCGACCCGCTCCGAGCCGACGAGCAGCGTCTGGAAGACCCCCTCGGGCGCGCCGGCCCGGCGGAACAGGTCCTCGAGCGCCAGCGCGCACTGCGGGACGTTGGAGGCGTGCTTGAGCAGGCCGACGTTGCCGGCCACCAGCGCCGGGGCGGCGAAGCGGAGCACCTGCCAGAACGGGAAGTTCCAGGGCATCACCGCCAGCACGGCGCCCAGCGGGTCGAACGCGACCGCGTCGCGGCCGCCGGGCACCTCCCCGACGATCTCCGGCCGCAGGAACGCCTCGCCGTTTTCCGCGTAGTAGCGGCAGGCGGTGGCGCACTTGGCCGCCTCGTCGCCGGCGGCGCCGACCAGCTTCCCCATCTCCAGCGTCATCAGGCGGCCGAAGGTCTGTCGTTCGGCCTCGAGGATCTCGCCGGCCCGCGCCACCACGGCGGCGCGCTCGGCGAGCGGCCGCCGGCTCCAGTCGCGAAACGCGGCCGCCGCGCGCGCCAGCTTGGCCTCGATCGCCGCCTCGCGCTCGGGCTCGAATGTTCGCACCCGCTCACCGGTGGTCGGGTTCACGCTCTCGATCGCCATGGCTTTAATGTAATGCCCCGGGGGCGACCCGGCCGCGGCCCGCGTGGTGAGTCTCAGGCCCCTGCGAGCACCACGACGCCAAAGGCGATCGCCGCGAGCGCGAACGAGGCCACGATGGCCGTGACGTCGAGCCAGCGCGGTGTCGGGCGCGGGATCGCCGCGCGCACGAACCCGATCACCACGCCCGCCACCAGGCCGCCGATGTGCGCGGCGTTGTCGATGAGGCTCTTGCCGCTGGCCGTCAGGGACAGCCCGACGCCCAGCACGAACAGCACGTTCAGCGCCAGCACCTTGGCCGCGCGGCGCTGCCCTGTTCGCCAGGCGAACGTCGCCGCCATGCCGATGAGGCCCATGATCGCGCCGGACGCTCCGACGGAGAGACTCTTCCCCGGACCCGGCGCCCCGTGCACGGTCGACAGGACGTTGCCGAGGACGCCGGTGACGAGATAGGTGGCGGCGATGAGGCCGCTGCCGAGCGCCTTCTCGGAGAGGGCACCGATCTGGCCCAGCACCCAGAGGTTCATGATGATGTGCAGGAGGTTGGCGTGAATGAACGCGGCCGTGAGCCAGCGCCAGTGCGTCATCACCTCGGCCCCGCCGCTCGACACCGAGGCCCCGGCAGCGATCAGGGTCCCGCTCTCGAAGGTGACCTGCCCGGAGACGAGGACCATCACCAGGTAGACGAGCAAGTTGGCCGCGATGAGCGCGCCGGTCACGGGCGCGTCGCGCAAACGGCGGAGCCAGTTCAAAGGGAGCTCTCCTTCATCGACGATTCATCGACAGTGACGGTGCCTGGAATTTTTCACCGCGCGGACTCGGTTATCCAGGGCGTTGCGCCAATTCGCAAGAATGCCTCTGGTGCCGGGCATCCCGGGCGGCTTGACAGCTCATCCAACTCGATACAAAGGAACGACATGAACCGGACCCGTCTGCGCTTCGTATTCGTCCTGGCCCTGGTGGGCGCCGCGGTCGGTTTCGGCACCCGCACGCCGGCCCCGCTGGCCCGCGCGACGGCGCACGCGGCAGGCCCGGCGGTGACCCCGAAGACCGAGGCGCCCAACGAGGCGCGCGCGCTGTCGCACGCCTTCTCCAACGTCGCCAAGGCGCTGGGCCCGTCGGTGGTCCGGATCGAGGTGGAGATCGCCCGCGGCGGACCTCACGGCCGCCTGCAGGTGCCGGACGACGACGACGAGGGCGGCGGCGAAGGCGACGTCCCACCGTTCTTCCGGCACTTCTTCGGCCCGGGTGGCGGCGGCATGCCGGCCCCCGGCCCCGCGCATGGCGTCGGGTCGGGGTTCATCATCGACACCAACGGGGACATCGTCACCAACCGGCACGTCGTGCAGGGCGCCACCAAGGTGACCGTCACGATGAACGACGAGAAGGAGTACAGCGCGCACGTGGTCGGCAAGGACGCGCAGACCGACGTGGCGGTCGTGCGGCTCGACCACCCGCCCGGGAACCTGGTGGTCGCCCGGCTGGGCGACTCCGACAAGCTCGACGTCGGCGAGTGGGTGGTCGCGGTGGGCAGCCCGCTCGGCCTCGAGCAGACCGTGACGGCCGGGATCGTCAGCGGGAAGGGGCGTCCCGGCCGGCACGTCCAGATGTCCGGGCGGCGCGTGCGCGGCTACATCCAGACCGACGCCAAGATCAACCCCGGCAACTCGGGCGGGCCGCTGGTCAACCTCGAGGGCGAGGTGGTCGGCGTCAACACGCTGATCCAGGTCGGCGCGGGCGGCGCCTACGGCTTCGCGATTCCGGTCAACGAGGTGCGCCGGGTGGCGCAGGCGCTGGTCAAGGACGGCCGCGTCCGCTACGCGTACCTCGGCCTCATGCTGACCGACGTCAAGGATCTGGACGACGCGCAGAAGGCCAAGCTCGGCAAGGCGGTCCCGCCGACCGGCGCGTTCGTCGCCGAGACGACCCCCGGCGGCCCCGCCGGCAAGGCCGGCATGCGCGCCGGCGACGTCATCACCGAGGTGAACAACCAGAAGATCGCGGGAGCCGGGGACGTGGTCGACTTCGTCTCCAGCCAGCCGATCGGCGCGCGCGTCCTCCTGCACTACCTGCG
>Ga0070734_10000681_pt1 | contig 63871 bp, 62 predicted proteins | sample Coa_R1_8_FD_66444 | JGI IMG/M metagenome (GOLD analysis project Ga0070734, IMG submission 66444) | Surface soil microbial communities from Centralia Pennsylvania, which are recovering from an underground coalmine fire - Coalmine... | ecosystem: Environmental > Terrestrial > Soil > Unclassified ...
ATTGAAATTATTTCAATAGCGAACGCCAACGGCGAAAAACTAGTTTCGCTAGACCGGCTAAGCGCGTGGCATTGAAATATGGATCAACCGGACTGGTAAGCTCCCGAATGTCGCCGCAGTTGGCATCCTGAACGCACCAATCGGCAATCATCTCGGGCGTGACTTCGAGGTGAAACTGGAGGCCGTAAGTATGGGAGCCAATCCGGAATGCCTGGTGCCGGCACCGCTCGGAATACGCCAGCCACGAGGCGCCCCCCGGAAGGTCAAAGGTTTCGCCGTGCCAATGGAAGACCGTTTGGGTCCCCTCGAGCCCGGACAAAACAGGGTCCTCGCACCCGGCTTCGGTCAGATGGACATCGAACCAGCCGATCTCCTTGGTTGAGTTCTTGTACACCTTGGCTCCCAACGCTTTGGCGAGCAACTGAGATCCGAGACAGACTCCCAGGACGGGCTGAGCCCGCTCGACCGCCTGGCGGATGATCGCGAGTTCGTGGCGAAGATACGGCAACTCATCATTGGCAGACATAGGCCCACCCATGAAGATCAATCCGGCCGCAGTGGAGACGTCAGGCACCGTGGCGCCATCCCGAAACAGGTCTGGAAATTCAACGCTGATGCCGTTGTCTTCGAGAACCGGTTGAATCAGACCGAGGCCTTCAAACGGGACATGCCGAAAAGCGACCACGCGCATCGTGGCTAGTTCTTGGCCACCTGAAAGTGGCTGAGGCCATCGGCGTAGCGCGAGATGCCGCGGTAAAGGGCTTCGGCCACCTTCTGCCGGTAGTCGGGACGGCGCAGAAGCGATTCTTCCTTGGGATTGGTGAGGAACCCGATCTCGGCGAGGACAGAAGGCATGTTGGCGCCGATCAGCACCACGAATGGGGCCTTGCGGACGCCGCGGTTCTTTTCACCCGGAAAATTCCGCGCGGAAAGCGAGAACAGCGAGGCCTGGAGGCGCTCGGCGAATTCGCGGGACTCTTCGACTTTTTCCTGGAGAGTGATTTTCTGGACAAGGTCGTGGAGTTCGAACACGGATCTGTCAGACGTGGCGTTTTCCCGGGCGGCCACTTCGAGGGCGTCTTTGGATTGGGTAAAGTTCAGGTAGTAAGTCTCAATGCCGGTGACACGGGGCGCCGCCGGTGACGAATTGGCGTGAATCGAGAGGAACAGATCGGCCTTCTTGTCATTGGCCAGTTCGGTGCGGCCCTCCAGCGGAATAAAGGTGTCGTCGGTGCGCGTGTAGATGACCTCGGCGCCCATGCGCTGTTCGACGAGTTTGCCCAGACGCTGGGCGACATCGAGAACGAGGTCCTTTTCGACCAGGCCTTTTGGACCCATGGTGCCTTCATCATGGCCGCCATGGCCGGGGTCGATCACGATGCGATTGATCTTCAAACCCAGGGCACGCACCATCGATGTTTCGCCGGCGGTGTTGAGTTTCGCGGATTTCGCCTTTTCCAGAGGGCGCGCCGGAGTGGATTGGATGGGCGCGGGCTCCGGAGGGCGCGGCGGCGCGGGCGGCAAAACCGGCGGCGCGATCGGCAAGGCAACCGGAGCGGCATCCGCAGCGACCAGTTTCGGGGGAGGCGGCAATTGCGCCGGCGGCACGGGAATAAGCGGAGCTTTCGTTTCCGGGATCTCGGACAGGACCGGAGCGGAAGGAGCCTCGGCCGGATGCAATTCGATAATCAGGCGGCTGGGGTTGATCAGCACCGACGGGGTGGCTTCCACGTTGTCGGCCAATTCGAGCACGATGCGTGTAGTGCCCGGCGTGGTTTCGGCGACGCGAATGCGCTTCAGCAAGCCCTCGCTCACCGCTTCGGTGTAGATGCGGCGCGATTCGATCAACGGCCGCGCACTGAGAATGTCAAAGTAAACGCGCTCGGGGTTGTGCAGCCGGTCACTACGGTACTGGAATCCGCCCGAGACTTCGACGGCCACGCGGGTGACGTCGCCGAGTTGCCAATGGCGGACACCGGTGACAGACCGCATCTGAGCGTGAAGGATGCCGGCAGGCGCCAGGGAAACGAAAATCGCCAGCGCCGGCAGATGCCTCATAGAGGTTCCCGGCGGGACACGTACCGGACACTGCCGTCCGGCTGGACAATTTCGAGGACGTGGTATCCGGCAGCAGGATCCACGGCGGCAGGTTTCGCTTCGGCCGGTTTCTGTTTATCAGCCGCGACCTTCTGGGATTGCGCGACGCGCTGTTTGACGGCTACGACGTATTTCTGGGTTTCGGGAAACGGCGGAATGCCGCCATAGCGCGCAACAGACTGCTCCCCAGCATTGTAGGCAGCCAGCGCGAGCGCATCGTTGCCGTGATAGAGGTCGAGCAGGTATTTCAGATATTTCGCTCCGCCCTGGAGGTTCTGGACGGGATTGGCCGGATCATCAACGCCGAAGCGGCTGGCCGTCGAGGGGACCAATTGCATGAGGCCCCGGGCGCCCTTTGGCGACACGGCATTAGGATTGTAGTTGCTCTCGGTCTGGATCACCGAACGAATCAGTTCGGGAGGCAGCGACTGCTGAGCGGCGATGGTATCCGCGGCGGCGACCAGGACCCTCGGATTCCGCACCACGACGGTGCGCACCAGTTTTCCTGTATGCGGATCGGTGCGGACGACGCTGGCGACGTCGGCCGAAGGCGAGGCCGGCGGACCACCGGCCCAAGCAACCAGGACCGTCAAGGCCGCGCACGCCGGAAATCTGAAACAAATCCGCATCAGAATGTTCTACTTACCTCTATTATAAATGTCGCCCTCAAAGAAGCAACTGGGGTGATCGCCTAATCTTTCTGACGCGGAAGCCAGAGCGAACCTCAATGTTATCATTTTTTTTGTGAGCCGCGCGGGATACGTGCTCGTCGGGGGCCGGAGTTCGCGGATGGGGCGGGATAAAGCACGGCTGCCGTTTCGCGGCGGCTGGCTGGGCGGATTCGTAGCCGGGATGGTCGCCCGAGCCGCCGGCAGCACGGTGCTGGTGGGCGATCCGGCGGAGTACAGCGAATTCCCGTGGCCGGTCATCGCCGATCGCCATCCGGGAGAGGGGCCGCTGGGGGGAATTTTGACCGCTCTTCATCATACGGAGTCGGACTGGAACCTGGTGGTGGCCTGCGATATGCCGGGGTTGTCGGAAGGCGTTCTGGAGCGGATTATCCAGGCGGCGGAGCAGTCCAAAGCCGATGCGTTGCTTCCGCAGGGGCCCTCCGGACATCCGGAGCCGCTGTGCGCTGCGTACCACCGGCAGGCGCTGGACAGGCTGGAAGCGGCATTCCGCGAAGGGGAGCGGAAAGTCATGGCCGCCGTGCGGCGGATTGGCGCCGAGATGCTGCCGGTTGGGGATCTGGCGGTGTTCCAAAACGTTAATACCCCCGAAGATTGGGCGGCTTATGGCGGACAATGAGCGCTATCCGCACTACATCGAGTTCCGGCACGTTTATAAGACGTTCGACCACCCGGTTTTAGTCGATTCGAATTTCCATGTAAATCCCGGAGAAACGGTAGCCATCATCGGGCGAAGCGGCGTCGGAAAATCGGTAACTTTGTCTCACATCATGGGGTTTTTGAAGCCGGATAGCGGGCGGGTAATCGTGGCGCACGAGGATATCACGGATTATCCCGAGGCGGAACTGCGGCGCATTCGCAAGAAGGTCACGATGGTGTTTCAGTCAGGAGCGCTGTTCGACTCGCTGACGGTGGCGGAAAACGTGTTGTTCTCGCTCGAACTAAGAGAAGATTACGACGCGCAGAACAAGGAAGACGTAGTGGACGGGCTGCTGCAGATGGTGGACATCGCGGAAGCGCGCGATCTGTATCCGGCGGATCTCTCGACCGGCTACAAGCGCGCGGTAGCGATCGCGCGCGCGCTGGCCGCCCAGCCGCAATGTATTTTGTACGACGAGCCGACCACGATGGTGGATCCGATCATGTCCGATCATCTGGGCGATCTCATGCTGCGGCTGAAGCAGCAGTTAAAGCTGACGTCGGTGGTGGTCACGCACGATCTCGATCTCATGTACAAGGTGGCGGACCGGGTGGTGTTCCTATTCGAAGGCCGCGTCATCTTTTTTGGGCCGGTCGAAGATTTGAAGAAAAGCGACCATCCGCACATCCAGGAATTTCTCGAGCTGGATCGAGTGGTTTAACCGAGTCGGGCGTCAAAATACGCTGGAGGCGTTGTGCAAAATCTGGTTACGCGGGGCGGACGCTACGGCGAGCACTCGGGTTTATCGCTATGTTGACCGGCGTTGCCGCCGTGGTGCTACTCACTGCCGGGGCCGCGATATTCTTTCCGGCGCGGCGCGCGACGAGCGTGGATCCGATAATGGGCTACGGAACGAATACAGGACATTAGGGTCTATCCCATGAAGCACGTGCTGGCGATTCTCTTGTTTGGCGTGGCGTTCGGATATCTGGAGGCCGCGGTGGTCACTTATCTGCGCGCGCTGCATGAGCCCGTGCGCCAGCGTTATTATCCCGGCCGGCCGCCGAGCGAATTATTTCCGATGCTGACGCTCGCGCAGACCCGAGCCGTTGCGCCGGAGCAAATCCGCATCATCGCGATCGAAGTCGGACGCGAGGCGGCCACCCTGATTATGCTCGCGGCGGTGGCGCTGGGAGTATCGCAAAACCTGAGCCAGTGGGCGGCGGCCTTCGCCATGGCGTTCGGGACGTGGGACCTGGCGTTTTACGGGGGGCTCAAGCTGCTGCTGGACTGGCCGGCTTCGCTGCTTACGTGGGACGTGCTGTTCCTGATTCCGGTGCCGTGGGCGGCGCCGGTCCTGGCGCCATCGCTGGTTTCGATCGCAATGATTGCGGCAGGGCTGTGGCACTTCCGCAACCCGGTGCTTATCGGGCGACTGCACTGGTGCGGGATCCTACTCGGCGCCTTGATCCTCATCGTTTCGTTCACGCTGGATTACCGGAACCTGCTGGCCGGCGGCGTGCCGCACTCGTTTGCGTGGGGGACGTTTTGCGCGGGCCTGGCAGTCGGGGTCCTCAGCTACCTGCATGCGGCGGTGACGAGCAGCCGACATGTGGAAGAAGCCATGGCTGCCGCCGCGTGACGCGCCGGCGTTACTTGTCGCGGATGACTTTGCCGCCCTTCATCACGAATTTCACGCGCTGTAGCTCGGTGATGTCGGCGAGCGGATCACCGGAGACGGCGATCAGGTCGGCGTACTTGCCCTTGTCGATGGAGCCGATCTGGTCCTTCCAGCCCAGGGCTTCCGCGTTGATGATGGTTCCCGATTGAATGGCTTGCGCGGGAGTGAGCCCTGCGATTTTCACGAGAGCTTCGAATTCCAGGGCCTGGGTGCCGTGGGCGAAAGTCGCGCCGTCGACTCCACTGCCCGCCATCGTCTGAATCCCGGGAGTGTGGGCGGCCATGCGGGCGGCTTTGGAAAAAATTGGAATGATGCGGTACTTGCCCGCGGTATTCTTCTTGTCGTTGTCATCCATGTAGGGCTCGGTGTAGCGAACGATGGTCGGGTCGTAGTAGAGCTTCTTCGACACCATCAGGTTGATCAGTTCCTGATTCAGACCGAATCCGTGCTCAATGGTGTCACAGCCGGCCACGATCGCATTCTTCAGGCCCTCACCGCCATAAACATGGCAGCCGGCCTTCTTGCCGAGGCGGTGCGTCTCGTCAATCATGGCCTGGACGACAGGCAGGGGGTACGTGACTTCGTAGACATCCTTGCCATCGGGCGTGAAGGAATACGCACCCGCCGGGTAGAGCTTGATCCAGTCAGCGCCGTGGGCGATCTGATCGCGAACCGCGGCGCGGCCTTCTTCGGGCGAGCGGACCACCGTGCTGGCGAGCGGATTTTGCGGGACTTTGGGATCGGGCGGCTTCGCGCCCCACACGATACCGAGCGTCGAAACCTGATACCGCGGCCCATCGATGCGGCCCTCGTTGATGGCATTGCGAACCGCGACGTCGCCGTATCCGTTGCCGTGCGAGGTCATATCGCGGGCGGCCGTAAATCCGGCGCGCAAGGTGGACTGCACGTTCTGGACGGCGATCAGCATGTAATCCTCTGTGGTTCCCTTGGGCTTGCGCTGATTGAACATGTGGGTGTGCGCGTCAATCAGTCCGGGGAGCACCGTGTCCCGCCGCAAGTCGATCACGGTAGCGCCGGCGGGGACTTTGATCTGACCCTCGGGGCCGACTTCAGTGATGCGTTCGCCGGAAATGAGCACTACCTGATTAGTCAGCATGCGGCCGGCATTGCTGTCGAAGAGGCGGCCGGCGCGGACCGCCACCATTCCGGCCGGCGGCGGGCATTGATGAATTCCGCCGTCGGAGCCGACGCACGGCGTGGGACCGGCGCCGCGCCAGGGAGCGGGCGGGGCCTGAGGTCCTTGCGCGAACAGGGCGGCCGTACTCAGAAACAAGATCGTCCGAATCATGCGGGTTACTCCTCCGGCGCGAATGCCAGCAGAACGTTGCCGGCCGCGCCGCCGTTGCGGGCGTAGCCGGAATTCACAAACACCATGCCGCCGACAACGACCGGACCGGCCCCATCGAGAGAGCCGCCTTTCCCGCGAACGCCATTCACGGTCTGGTAATCGCGGGCGCTATCGAAATCCCAGATGAGGCGGCCATCTTCGGCGGAGAAGGCGCGTAAATGGCCGTCGACGGACCCGGAAAAAACCACGCCGGGAATCGCGGTAACGGCGGCCGGCTGGGCGGGGCTACAATTCGGTCTCGAATCGCAGGGCTGCGGCGCGGCGTACCACGCCTTTTGCCCATCGGCGATGCGGAGAGCGGTGAGGCCGCCGCCCTGGGAGGGATCGGGTTGCGCGCCGACCTCGATCGCATTGCCGCCCCGGGCTTTTCGCGCGAGATCGGAGACGGCGGCGTAGACTTTTTGCCCGTCGCTGGCCATGCCCCACTGCACGCCGCCGTTGGTGCCTCCTTTGCCCACGCGAGTCTGCCACAGGATTTCGCCTTTGCGTTCAGGATCGAGCGCGTAGACTACGCCGGATTTCTGGCCGGCCAGCAGAATGTCCCTGCCGTTAGCCAATTTCTCCAACAGCACGGAGGAGCCGAAATCGTGATCCGGGCCGGGGCACTTGGCGGCGGTGCAAGCCCCGCTGAAAACATCGCCCGGCGTGACCTGCCGGGACCAAAGAATACGGCCGTTTTTGAGATCCAGCGCGAGGACCGCGTCACTCATGTCGGTGGCGGGCGAAGAAAAATTGTCGCCGGTCGTGACGTACAGGACGCCGCGTTTGGTGTCGAGGGTCGGCGATCCCCAGACGCCGGCGCCGGAAGGCCCCCAGGTGCCGACCGAAGCCTGAGAGTGATCCAGCTCTTTCGGTACCTCGCGAATGGTGTAAGTCTTCCAGACCTGGGTTCCATCCTTGGCGCGCAAAGCCGTTACACTTCCGCGGAACGTGCAGCAGCGGTACTCCGGATTGCTCGAGCGGGTTTCTTCCCACGAAGCAGCCGGAATGAAAACCAGGCCGTTATATACGGCCGCGGTGCCCGTCAGGCGAGTCGATTCGTGTTCCTCGGGTCTCTTCTTCCAAAGGAGGCGTCCGGTTTCGGCTTCGAGCGCGTATGCCCAACCGGTGAGATCGGTAAAAACCAGCGCGTGCGTCTTGCCGATGGGCACGGCCACGGGCGCGGAACGTACGGGGCCGCTGGCCTGGTAAACCCAACGGACACAGCCGGTATCAGTGCTCAGCGCCTGCACGGCGCCGCCCGCGCTACCCACGAACAAGGTGCGGCCTAGGACGGTGGGCGCGCCGAACGCGCTGACATCGCCGTCGTAGGCATACGCCCACTTCAACTTGAGCTTGCCGACCTGGTTGAGGCTGATGCCGCCGGCGGTGGTATAGCGGGTGTTGGAGGGGTCGGGACCCCAACCGCTCCACACCGGGCTCGGGGAAGCGCCGATGGCGACGGTCCGATCGGAGCAGTAGGCTTGCTGCGGCACCGGCGTGTCGGGCCGCTGAACGCCCAGGAAATTCGCCACCGCCTCGCGCTCGTCGCGGTTCAGCACGTAGGCGATGTTGATCATGACGCCGAAATCGAGGGTTCGCAGGATGCGGCTGACCGATAGCTGCTTGAGCGCGTCGCGGGGCGGAGTGCCTTCGCGGCCGGAGTCGTGGCAAGCGGCGCAGCGGCGCTGGTATACGGCTTCACCGGAGACGGCGGCGGAAGCAGGCTGCGCGGCGAGAGCTGTCAGCAGCAGGACGAGGGGAACAGACCGTTTCAACACGCGGTCTATTGTATCGGAATCCACTGCGGCCGGATTCACTTGCCCGGCATGTGCGACTGGTCTTTTTCGTTCTCGTTGCAGATGAACTCGAGAATATCGGTGTCCAGTTGGAGATTCATCTTCTGAATCTTGCTGGTCCAGGGCTTTTCGTACGTTTTCGGATCGTCAATGGTGGCGCGGACCTCGAGAGTGCCGAAATTGGGGCGACGGACTCGCTCGATCACGTGGAGGGCCTCCGAAGCCGGGCGGCCCATGGTGGTATCGAGCCACGTTTTGTCATTAAAGCCGGAGGTCTCGATGACCAGCGTGTCTCCGTCCCAGTGGCCGGTGGAATAGCCCAGCCAGGCCGGATTGGGGTCGGGGACGAGCTTGCGGCCATCCAGAAAGACTTGGCGGAACAGATTGAGCTGCTCGTACAAAATGACAACCACGGCGGGTGTCTGCACGATTTTGAAAGGAAACAGGCCGTTTGTATTGATGCGCGGGACGCCGTGCGGCAGACAGCGGGCCAAAGGGTCGTCGCCGTGCTCGCGCGCAACGCGCCGTTGCTGCAGGGCCTTGGCCCCCGGCACCATCATGACGTCTTCCGGCTTGAGGCCGGAAGCGAGGTCGAAAAAGAACTCCTGGCTCTCGGCCTGCCAGACGCCGGAGAGGTCGGGCTTACCATCCGACGTTTTGGGCGCGGGGGCCGAGAGGTTGGGTTTGCCATCCGGACCGCGGGGAATGCGGGCGGTGGGATAGTTGGTCCACTGGGCGAAGCACGGGACTGACGTAATCAGGACGGACGAAAAAATCGCGCTGAATCGGTACATGACGGGTTAGCTCTCTAGCTTACGCAAGTCGGGAACAAAACGCACGCCGGCGAGAAGTTCGCGGCGTTATTGCCCGCCGCCCAAGCCGACGAAGACTACACCCAGCAAGACCAGTCCGAGGCCGAGGAATTTCTGCGGCGTAAAGGTTTCGTGGAAGAACAGTCGTGACCAAAGCAGAGTCCAGACATATCCCAACGAAACCATTGGATACAGCACCGAAAGCTCGCCGCCGCGAATGCCGAGCACGTAAAAAACCGAAGAGCCGAGAAACAGGACGACGCCGAGGATGAGTTGGCGGTTGAGAAAGCTAAGGAGGGTGCCATCGAGCCGGTGGGCGCCTTTTTTCAGAAAAACCGCGCCGAAGGAGCCTACCAACGAGGCCGCGAACACCAACAGCATGGACTCGAACAATCGCGTGGTCACGTGCGCTCTCCGCGGCCAAGGATGGCGACTCCGATGACGATGGATGCAATCCCGAAATCTTTAAAAAGATTCGGGTGTTCGCCGAGCAGCGTGTAAGAGAGCAGCGTCACCCAGACATAGGTGAGGGCGATGATCGGGTAGAGCGTCGATAATTCGCCGTTCCGCAACGCCAGCACCAGCAGCAGCGTGTTGACGCCGTAAAGCGCGTATCCGGCGATCAGAGGGAGATTCGTAACAACGGCCACGAGGTCCAGGCGGAAGTGCGCCATTCCAATTTTCATCAAGAGCTGAGCGGCGGCTCCGATGACGGTGCAGCTAAAAACCAATCCCACACCGTTGCGCCGGGAGCCGGACTTTGCTTCTTTCACAGGGCTGACCGCGCTGGTGCTCAATCTTAGCCAGAATAGCAGAGTTCTCCGCTAAAATGGCCGTTTGCCATTGGAATTGTGAATCGAGTTCTTGAAACGAGTCTGCTATGCCGAACCGACATCATTACGGATTGATTCTGGCCGGAGGGCGGGGTACGCGCTTCTGGCCGCGCAGCCGCAAACATTCAGCCAAGCAGGTGCTGCCGGTAGTAAGCGAGCGTTCGCTGATTCAATCGACCGTGGACCGCCTGGCGGCGGTCATCGCGCCGGAGCGGCTGTGGGTGCTGACCAGCGAGGTGCTGCGCGAGACGATCATTAAACAAATTCCCGAAGTGCCGAAGCGGCAAATCCTGGCGGAGCCGATGCAGCGTAACACGGCTCCGGCCATCGGGCTGATCGCGCACATTCTGGCATCGCACGACCCCGATGCGGTGATGGGGGTCTTTCCGTCCGATCACGTGATTGCGCGGCCGGCGGCGTTCCGGGGCGTGGTGCGGGCATCTCTGAAAGGCGCCGAGGCGGGGCGGCTGATGGTGGTCGGAGTGCAGCCGAGGTGGGCGGAGACCGGCTACGGCTACATCGAATTTCCGCGGGGCGTTAACGCGGGGGCGAAAGCGCCCGTACCGGTCCGCCGCTTTCACGAAAAGCCCGCGCTGGCGAAGGCACGGCGGTACCTGGCGGCGGGAAATTTCTACTGGAATTCCGGAATGTTCTTTTGGAAAGCGGGCGTGCTGCTGGACCAGTTACGGCGTCACCTGCCGCGAACCGCATCGGTACTGGCTTCGCTGCCCGCGTGGGGCGCGAGGAATTTCGACCGCCAGTTGCAGGAAGCATTCCCGCGCTGCGACAACATTTCCATCGACTATGCCGTGTTGGAGAAGGCGGACAACGTGAGTGGCATTCCAGCGGGGGATTTCGGCTGGAATGACGTGGGTAGCTGGAACGCGGTTTACGAATTGATGGCGCGCGACCCTCACGGAAACGCGGTGGCGCATGAATCGGTTTGCCTGGATGCGCACAACAATTTTGTCGATGCTCGCGGCAAACTGGTGGCGCTCGTCGGCGTCGAAAACCTGATTGTGGTCGATACGCCGGACGCGCTCCTCGTGGCGGACCGCTCGCGGGCCCAGGACGTGGGAAATGTCGTAAAGGCGCTCGAACAGCGCAAGCGCGAAGACCTGCTGTAGTCCGAAACGCTATCCCGCGGGTTGGGCCTTCACCGACGCCAGCAACTTCTTCAGAATCCTCACGGCGCGGTCGATTTCCTTTTCGGTCGCGATATAAGGCGGCAGGAAGCGTAGCACCGTGTCATGCGTGCAATTGAAAAGCAGGCCCCGTTGAATGCCATCCAGGACAAGCTGCTTGCCGGGGACGGCCAATTCCATACCGACCATCAGGCCGAAGCCGCGCACCTCTTTGATGAAGGAGAACTTCCCCGCCAAATCCGTGAGTTGCGCGCGGAAATAAGCGCCCACCCGCTGGATGGAAGGCAGCAGCTCTTCGAGAATGTCGAGGAACTCCAAAGCCACGCGGCACGCCAGAGCGCCGCCACCGAAGGTGCTGCCGTGCATGCCCGGCTTGATGGCGGCGGCCGCCTTCTCATTCGCCATGATCACGCCCAGCGGAATGCCGCATGCGAGCGGTTTGGCCGCGACCATAATGTCCGGCAGAACTACCGGTTCCGACCGCTGGTAAGCGAACCACGTGCCGGGCCGGCCGATACCGCACTGGGTTTCATCGGCGATCAGCAGGGCGTTGTGTTGATCAGCGAGCTGCCGCGCGCGGGCTGCGAACTCGTGAGTCAGCGGATAAATTCCGCCTTCGCCTTGAATCATCTCCAGAATGATGCCCGCAGTGCGGCCGCTAACGGCCGCTTCCAGCGCGGGCACATCGTTCATGGGCACGAATTTCACACCGGGCAGCAGCGGCTCGAAATCGGCACGGTACTTCGGCTGGCCGGTCACCGAGAGCGCGCCGAGCGTGCGCCCGTGGAAGGAGTTATCCAAGGATACGATTTCGTACTTATCCGGGTGCAACAGATGGCCGTGAGCGCGCGCCATCTTGAGGCCGCCCTCCACGGCTTCGGTTCCGGTATTGGCGAAAAAAGCGCGTTCGAGACCGCTGATGCGTGCCAGCCGCTCCGCCAGCCGACCCTGAAACGGATGGTAATAAAGATTCGACGAATGGATGAGGAGCCCGGCCTGCTCGCGAACGGTTTTGACAATGCGCGGATGGGCATGCCCCAGTGCGTTGACCCCGATGCCGGTGATGAAATCGAGGTAACGCCGGCCCTCCTCGTCATACACATAGCAGCCCCTGCCGCGTTCGATCAGCAGCGGATAACGCGCGTAATTCTGGAGCAGGAACCGGCGTTCCAGATCGATGGCGGACTGGGCGGAAGACGGCTCCGCCACGGGCGGAAGGGGGCTGGACATTTCCTCATCATACAAAATCGCGGGGAAATTCCAGGAATTCCCTGTTGCCGTGCGCCGGACGGGCTAACCAAGGTAACCTTTGAATCCAGCGGTAGCTCGGGTAGGATCGAAACGTGGCGGCGCCTTTTATGCCCCCGGAAGTTCGCCCGAACCTGCCGGCTGGTAAGCTCGATGAGGAAATCGTCCGCCTCTATGAGGAGCACGCCACCGCTCTATCCCGCTACGCGGCTTCGTTCGCGCAGAACCAGGAAGGCGCGCGCGACGCGGTGCAGGAAGTATTTCTCCGCTATTTCATCGAACGCCGCTACGGGCGCATCATCGGAAATCCTCGCGCCTGGCTGTATCACGTACTGCGCAACTATATGCTGGATTGCCACCGCAGAGTGAACAACCGCGAAGTGATCGACGAAAATCTCGACCATCTGCCGAGCGGGCAGCAAAACCCGGAACGCATTCTGCAAAGCTCGGAAATCGCGCGCGAGCTGAAGTCGGTTCTTTCGGAACGTGAGTTCGAGTGTTTGCGTCTGCGGGCCGAAGGCCTCGATTATGCTGAAATCTGCGATGTGATGGGGATACGGATCGGCACAGTGGGCGCGCTCCTTTCCCGGGTTCAGAAAAAGATCCGCCGGTCCGCTGCGGAAAACCCGATCGATGCCGCGGGAACGGCGCAGGCGATCGATATCCTGTTCGAGAAGCGGGAAGCGTACAGCTGAGCGCGTTTCGGCGGATTCCTAATCGATTTTTGGCTTCTTTCTCGTGGTTGCGGCAACTGGTTGTGGCGCAGGCGTCACAGCACCCGGCCCCACCCGCTGGATGACTACACCCAACAACCGGACCGCCGTACGAGGTCTGCCATGGGCGTCATGCGGCACGTTCGAAATGCGATCGACGATTTCCTGACCATCGATCACCTGGCCAAAAATCGTGTATCCATGGCTTCCCGGCGCTGCATCCAGCGCCGGATAGGCATCAGCCGTAATGAAGAATTCGCATGTACCGGTATTGGGCTGGCCGAAGTTCATGATGCCCAACCGGCCCGGACGGTCGAATTGGAGATCGGGCGCGACCTCATCCTTTACCCGGATTCCACAGTCATAGGTACCGGTGCTCGTTGGGTCCCCGGTCTGGATCATGTAGCCGGGAGCCACGCGGTCGAATCTCAGATTACTGTATAGCGGGCGATCGACCATCTCGCCGGTTTCCGGGTCTTTCCAGGCCTGATGACCGGTCGCGAGCCCAACAAAGGTGCTCACGGTCGACGGAGCGTCCTTCTCAAACAGCTTCGCAGTGATTGGCCCCATCGAGGTTTTGACGATGGCGTAGAGGCCCGGTGCAACCGCCTCCGGACCACCCACCGGCTGGTCCGGCTGAGTTTCCGGCCAGGCGCATGCCGCCAATACCGCCAACAGGCAAACCGGTTTCATAGATGTTGGACCTCCCGCCAACACGATCATTGGGCGAGTCGCAGCAATGACGATGCAACCTGTTGAAACGCGGCGCTCAGGTTGCTGGAATTGTTTACCTGAATGTACATCCCCACTTGCTGGCTGGAGTTGTAAGAAGTTGAATCCTGGGTATTGGCCAGCCGCTTTAGCAGCACGGGGTCGAGCGGATATGTGCCGCTGGGATTGTTATAGCCAATCGAGAAGATCGTAATGGGGAGCATGCCCGTGGGGGCTGGCACGGAACCCATAAGTGCGCCGCTTCTGATCGTATTGCCCACATTATCCACGGTGTTCCACATAGCAAGGCCCCATTGGCATTGCGATTGAACCGTAGCGGGGTTGTAGCTCACGTTGCAGGGGCTGGCGTAAGATGCTCCCAACGTGTACGGGTTGCCGGGAGCGGGGTTGGTGGAGTTGCCGTAGATGTCGGTAGAAGGAATGTGGGCGAAGTCGCTTGCATCCCACGTACCGCTGTAGCCCATTCCGTGGCAGTTCTTGATCGCGAGCGAAGGACTGGGAGTTGCTTCGAAATCGGCACTCCCGTTCGCTACCCACCAGGTGCTGTTATGAACCGTATCGGTGGAGCGTAACAGGCTCAGACCAAGGGGGTAAGTGGTGGCTCCGCCCCATGGTGGTTTCGCGCCTTGAATCACAAACCAGCCGGCCATCGTCGTCCCCGCGCCCGGAGCCGTACCTCCATTGCTGTTGTATGTGCAGGGGCTATGAGTTGCGTCATAGGGTCCGAAGGCCTTTAAGGAATTGTTGGAAGGGTTGTTCGGGCTCACCGAGAGCGCCGTTGGAATGCCATCGGTGAAAAACACAATCGAATTCAGACTGTTATCGCCACCATTGGCCGCATCGCGATAGTGGGCCTTTTGCAGTTCGAGATAGGCCATCGCGAGCGCCTCCGCCGCGTTGGTGCCACCGTTGGCCACCATCGCGTTGATCTGGTTGAACATGGGGCCGGCGGTCGGCGAAGTCGCGAAGCTCGTGTCCGGGCCGCTCTGTGTCGCGCTATGCACATTCGGATCGTAGGGTTGCGGGTAGATGGGATATGCGACGATGGCGCTCCCGGAAAATCCCACCAGCCCCAGCTCATCATAGCTGGGCGTGAACATGCCGGTGAATTGAGTGGCGCCGGCTAACATTGCCGCCATGGTCCCCGGACACGTACCGCCGGGGGTACCGCCGCAACTCATCGAACCGGAGTGATCAAGCACCAGGACCACACGCGTGTTCTTGCGCGTAGCGACGGCGGCGGCCGCGACGGTCGAGTAATTCTGGCCGAATATACGCGCAAACATAAGGGGCGATTGCACGGTGGCCGACACGCTGATCGTATTGGTGCCGAGGCTATTCGTATAACTGATGGACGGGCTTAAATTCGCGGTGCCCCAATATCCAGTGGGAAAATTCACATTTAAGAACTCGTTGGCGATTTCGGTCGTATTGGCGACCGTGCCCAGGAGGCGTCCGGCGCCGAGCGCGGCGCCGTCCACGGCCGCCGAGAGCTTGGCTTGCACAATGTACAAGCGAGTTCCGTCAATCGCCAAGCCCACCAGTGGGATGAAGACCAGCGGCAAACCCAACATCAACAACAGCAGGGTCGCACCTTTTCGTGGGTTCTTTTTCCTGTTGTCCGTACGCATTTCAGGCCTCCTTACCTCTGGTGATCAAAAGAAACCAAACTCGTACATGACGGCGTTCGATACAAAGGGAGCCATGTTAAAACCATTCGCGGCAGCTTCGGCCAGATAAAGGACCTGACCGGAAGGCAATCCCGAGGCAACGCCATTGTTCACGGAATAGGGATTGACGCCGGTGAAGGTAGCCACGTCGCCGGACTTGGTTGCCTGGTCCGACGGCGAGATTTTGCCGTCAGTGCCAATCGTCACGCCGTTTGGTCCGCTGGTCACAGGGCTTCCGAAATTACTCGGGTGAACCGAGGTATTTCCGACAACAAGCCGTTGCGCAAACACCCACTGGGTATAGTTAGTGCAGGCGGCAGTCGGATTGCCGCTGGCATCGACGGCGCCGACGGCGGCACAGGCGTTCTTGTCCACGTAGGTCAATTGCGAAAACATGACAACGGCGTTGCCCGAGCCGGCGGTCGTGCTGAGACCCACGTTGGAGCCGAGGGCCGCCAGAACGGTCTGATTCCCGGGCAGCGCAAAATCGATGCCGCGCGCGTACATATGGCCGGCATCGCGCGCGAGCTGCACCACCTGAAGCGCGCGGATCATGTTGATGCCCATCACGCCGGTGCCCAGCAGCAGGGGCGTCATCACCAGCAAGCTGAAGGCGAACTCAATGGCCGAAACTCCTCGAGTGCTCTCTCGTTTCATAGGCATCTCCTTACGGCGCCGTCCCGATCGGAGGTGGATTTCGGGAGGGCTCGATCATGTCGGCGGAATTCACATTCGCAATCACCAGAGGGGCATTGTCGATCGCGAGCGCGGAGCTATAAATGCGAGGCATCAGCGGATTTAAGGAAAAATTCTGGACCGACACCACCATAATGTTTCCCGCCGCATCGCCGTTGGACTGCGTCGAAACATCGGTCGCGGCCGAAGTGGAGCTTGGCGCCGGCGGCAAGTAATAGTTGACCTTGATCTTGGCGAATCCGGAGGAGCCGCCCAGCAGCCCGAACGAATTCGTTTGCACGACGTCTTTGACAGCGGTGGTCAGATCTCCCGCGGCGACAATTTGGGGCGACGATGCGGTCAGGGTCACTCCCGTTCGCACGCCGATACGGACGGCCCGCTGCAGCGTGGCCTCCGCGAACACCGCCCAAGCGGTATCCACCAACACAGTGATCATGGCCAGCAGCGGCAGCAACACCAGGGTAAACTCCAACAGTTCGGAGCCTCTTCGGCGCCGGGCTCGCGCTGCGCGCCGGCCTTGCACAGTCTTAGCCGGTTCCATCTGCTTTCTCCCCTCTGCAGAGATGTCTTCGACGTATGTGAGTTGCAACGAGGCCGGTTTCTTTACGCGATACCGGCGGGGTTTTCTTGATGACGGTCCTTGCTAAGTCGGCGAAGCGGCAGCAGGATTGCCGCTGCTGAAAGTTAACCCCGAGTGGCGTGAGAGGCCCTTTTGCGTCAACATAGAAGAGAATTCAGACGAGAATGCCGTTCGTTTTTCGATTCCCACCGGTTTTGTTCCTGTTCCTGGGAAGCCAGATCTATTTCCCGTTGCGCGCCGTAGCCTGGACCCGCAGGCGGATTCACTCGCGCACCGGCCAATGGACCGCGATTGGGGCGGGACTCGCCGTCTACGTCGCGTATTTCGTCCTGAATGTCTTCTGGGCGGTCGAGCGGCCCGAACCCACGCGCATGACGCGGTGGGACGCGGTGGTCGTCGCGCCGTTCCTGTGGTGGATCTTCAGTTCGACGTTGGCATTTCTGGTGGTGGTTCTGATCTGGATCGGACGCGGCATCGCGGGGGCCGTGCGCCTGGCTCTGCGCGGCTTGTCCGCCGGTTCCCGGTCGGATCCCTCCCGCGCAAGTTCCTCGCGCCGGCAATTCCTGGAGGGCGCCGCTACAGCGGCCGTTGCCGCGCCATTCGTGGCCGGCGCTTATGGGCTGCTGTATGGCCGCCTGAATCTGCAGACCACCCATCAGCCGATCTATCTGAGGAATCTTCCCCAAGCCTTCGATGGCTTCCGTATCGCGCAGCTCTCCGATGTTCACATCGGGCCCTTCATGGGGGAAGACGAGATCCGCAAATACGTGCGGATCGCCAACGCGCTCAAGCCGGACATGATCGTGCTGACGGGAGACTTTCTGACGTTTGATCCGTCGCCCAAGCAAGCCGTGGTGGCCGCGCTTTCCGGACTGCGCGCGCCCTTTGGAGTTTTCGGCTGCCTGGGAAACCACGACAGCTGGGCGCAGTCGGAAGATGCTTTAACGGAGCTGTTCGGGCAAGCCGGCGTGCGCATCCTCCGCCAGCAGAATCTTCTCATCCGCAATTCGGGCGAACGGTTCAACCTGATCGGGATTGATTTCGCAAATTCCCGCCATATGTCCGCCGGCTCGGGGCACATGAGCGCCGACCGGCTGGAGGGCATGGAAGCGCTGATGGAGAAGGATGCGGTCAACCTCCTGCTCAGCCATAATCCCGATACGTTCAACCGGGCGGCCGAGCTCGGGATCGATTTCAGCCTGGCCGGCCACACTCACGGCGGCCAACTGGCATTGGAATTCATCAGCCCGGAGATCGCGCCCAGCCGGATCGTGACGCCCTATGTCGCGGGCTGGTTCCAACGGCCGGGCGGGCAGTTGTACGTCAACCGGGGGATTGGCACGATCGCCGCCCCGATGCGCGTGGGCGCGCCGCCGGAACTGACGGTATTTCAACTGGTGCGCGGCGAGCCGACACCGCAGAACGCCGTTACGCGCCCGGCGGGGATCCGGGAATCCCGCGGCTGATCGCCATGAATCTTCGAAAAATTCTCTATCGTAAGATGGTTTCATGAAGCGGCTAGCCGGAGCCTGGACCGTCGCACTCGCGCTGGCCGTTGCGCCGACGCCCGCTCAAGTCATCGAGTTTGAATCGAACGGTTTGAAGTACCAGACTCTGACCCGGAGCGGCGTCACTGTAATGTTCGCCCCGCTTGCCCCGCATGTGCAGGGGTATACGATTCTGCAGACGTCGATTTCCAACGGCTCGCCCGGGCCTTACGTCATCAAGCCGGAGAATTTCGTGTACATTCGGGCCAATGGCGAAACTATCCCGGCATCCCCTGCGCGATCGGTAATTTCCATGCTGATCCAAAAAGGCAACCGCAACGACGTTATCAAGCTGGTGGGAACCTACGAGACCGCCTTTTATGGAATGTCGCGAATGCAGTCCACCAACGGCTATGAACAGCGGCGGCAGGCGGCGCTGGCCGAAACCTCCACCAAGCTGAAGGCGGCCGCGACCGCTTCTGCTCTGGCGCTCGTCCTGACCAGGCTGAACCCCGGCGAATCCACCGATGGCGCCGTGTTTTTCCCGACCGACAACAAACCTTTAGGGCCCGGCCACCTCGAAGTCCGGACGAATACCGACGTTTTCGAGTTTAAGGGCGAGTGATTGGCCGCCGCCTAGTGCAGCGGGTATCCGCGGATCAGTTTGAACTCGCGCGACCAGCGCGTCTTGGCGAAGAAGTGCGTAATAATATCGACCAGATGATTGATGCCGATGTTGGGGTTGGTCAAGTCTTCGGTGGGAGCTTCGAACGACCAGTAGATCACCAGGGGCGTGCCCACCAGGTTTTCCCGCGGCACGAACCCCCAGTAGCGGCTGTCGGACGAGTTATCGCGATTGTCGCCCATCGCGAAGAGATAGCCGGGAGGTACCACAACCTCTCCATTGACGACATGGTTCTGGAGCATGTCCATCGCCGGAGCCGCCAGGGGCGCGTTCGGTGTAGTCGGAAAATTATCGCGGTAGGAATCGATGTAGCCGGTCTTGTGCACCACGTACGGCTCGTTGACGGCCTTGCCATTGAGGATGAGTTGCTTGTCCACCAGCCGGATGTGGTCGCCCGGCAGCCCGATGGCTCGTTTTACGTAGTCTTCCGTGATATCGAGCGGATAGCGGAACACGATAATGTCGCCGCGCCGCACTGCCCGATACGGTAGCAGGTGTTTTGAAACGGTTCCCGCGGGCGCGTACACCAGTTTATCTACGAGCACATGATCGCCGATGAGCAGGCTATCCTCCATCGAGGCGCTGGGGATGACGAAGGCCTGCACCAGAGTCGTCGTTCCGAAAAGCAACAACACGATCGTGACGGTCCACTCGGCAATGAAACCGCGGCGCACGTCGTGCGTCAATTCCAAATAGCGGTGATATAGACCCGCTCTCTGGGTTGCCTCTTGAGTCTCCACACGAGCCATTGTATCGGATGCCGCGAGTGGCACAGAGCTTTGTCTGCTACAATCGCGATGGGGGGTTTGCTTGTCTAAGGCCATCCAGGAGTTACCCCGTACTTTAGGCGCTCTGCGCCATAGTCCTTATTCCGAAGATCATCTGGCGAATCGTTCCGTTAAAGACGAACTCCGAAACAATCTGATGTGCAAAATCCAGCGCGGGGAGACGCTCTTCCCCGGCATTCTGGGTTATGAAGACACGGTCATTCCACAGGTGATCAACGCCATCCTCTCGCGGCACAATTTCATCCTGCTCGGCCTGCGCGGCCAGGCCAAAACTCGGCTGATCCGGCAGCTGACCACGCTGCTGGACGAGAACACGCCGTACATCGACGGTTGCGAGATTCATGATAATCCGTACAAACCGATCTGCCGGCGCTGCAAGACGCTGGTCGCGGAGGAGGGAGAAGAGACGCCGATCGCATGGCTGAACCGCGATCATCGTTACGTCGAGAAGCTGGCCACTCCGGACGTCACCATCGCAGACATGATCGGCGATATCGATCCGATCAAAGCAGCGCGGCGCGGCCATGACATTTCCGATGAGCTGACCGTGCACTACGGTTTGCTCCCGCGCGCCAATCGCGGCATCTTCGCCATTAACGAACTGCCGGACCTCGCGGGAAAGATCCAGGTCGGTTTGTTCAACATCATGCAGGAAGGCGACGTGCAGATCAAGGGCTATCCCGTGCGCCTGCCGCTCGACCTGATGCTCGTGTTCACCGCCAATCCCGAGGATTACACCGCGCGCGGGAAGATCATCACGCCGCTCAAGGACCGCATCGGCAGCGAGATTCGCACGCATTATCCGGCCGCGGTCGAGCAGGGCATCGCCATTACCGAGCAGGAAGCGTGGCTCAACCGCCCTTCCCCGGTTTCCGTGCGCGTACCTGATTACATCAAGCAGGTAGCGGAGCAGTTGGCGTTTCTGGCGCGCGAGGATAAACGCGTCGACAAGCGCTCGGGGGTCTCGCAGCGGCTGCCGATTTCGGCGCTCGAGAACGTCGTCTCCAACGCCGAGAGGCGCGCCCTCAAAGCCAAGGAGGAGATCGCCGTCCCGCGCATCCTCGACCTCTATTCGGCCATGCCCGCGATCACCGGCAAGCTCGAGCTGGAATACGAAGGCGAGCTCAAGGGTGGCGATACCGTTGCGCGCGAGCTGATCCGCACCGCGGTCGGCAAGGTGTACTCGCAGTATTTTGAAGGCGCGAACATGTCCCAGGTGATCCAGTGGTTCGATCTGGGAGGCAGCCTGAAGCTGGATGAAAATGTCGATTCGGCCAATATGGTCAAACAGCTCACCGGAATTCAGGGGCTCATGGAAAAGCTGAAGGCGCTGGGCCTCAGCGCCAACGAGCCCGACGCGGTGCGCGCATCGGCCGCTGAGTTCATTCTGGAAGGCCTGCACGCGCACCGCAGGATCAGCCGCAGTGAAGAGCGTGGTTTTGCCGCTGAGGACAAGCGGCGCGAGCCGCCTCGCGAAGAGGGTGGCGGCCGCGGCGAACGGCCGAACTTCCGCCGCCAGTACAATTAGAAACGCCGGCGATCTCGCCGTTGGTGTGTTGACAAGGCTCGGTCATGAAGTGGATCCGCTATTCCAAGTACACGGGTGAGGACCTCGGCATCAGCGCCGAGGATCTGCTGCAGGCCCTCTCCGATTTCCTCCTCGAAAGCGGCTTCAACATGCAGTACATGCCTTTCAGCGAGTGGAACCAGCACACGCTCGAGGACCTCAAGAAAGCTATCCAGCAGGCGCTCGAACAAGGCAAGATGTTCAAGGACGAGAATCTCCAGGAAATGATGGAGCAGCTCCAGAACATGTCGCCCGAGCAGATGGACAAGCTGCTGGAGAACCTGATCCAGAAAATGGTGGACGAGGGCCAAATCACCATCGAAGAGCCGGGCGAGCCCACGGCTCAGGCCCCCGGCATGGGCAAAGGCAAGGAAGCCAAGGTGAAATTCGAGGTGACCGACAAATCTCTCGACTTCCTGGGCTTCAAAACCCTAAAAGACCTGCTCGGTTCGCTGGGCAAATCGAGTTTTGGCCGCCACGACACGCGCGATCTCGCCACCGGCATTGAGACCTCCGGCTCTTCCAAGCGCTATGAATTCGGCGACATGCTGAATCTTGACGTCAGCGAGACGCTGTTCTCGGCCATTCGCCGCGAAGGCGCCAAGGTCCCGCTCGAGATGGACTACTCCGACCTGCACGTGCATCAGTGCGAGTATCAGAGCTCCTGCGCCACCGTGCTGATGCTGGATTGCAGTCACTCCATGATCCTTTATGGCGAGGATCGCTTCACTCCGGCGAAGAAAGTCGCCTTGGCGCTTGCGCATCTGATCCGCACCCAGTACCCCGGCGACAGCCTGCGGTGCGTGCTGTTTCACGACAGCGCCGAAGAGCTGGCGCTCAGCCAGCTGGCGCGCGTCCAGGTGGGCCCGTACTACACGAATACGCGCGACGGTCTGATCCTGGCGCAGAAGCTCCTCAACCAGGAGCGCAAGGATATGCGCCAGATCATCATGATCACCGACGGCAAGCCCAGCTGTCTGACGCTCGAAGACGGCCGCATGTACAAAAACGCCTTCGGCCTGGATCCGCTCGTGATCAGCAAGACGCTGGAAGAAGTGAACCGCTGCAAGAAGCAGGGAATCCTGATCAACACGTTCATGCTGGCCAGCGACTACGGCCTCGTGAACTTCGTCCAGAAAGTCACCGAGATCTGCCGCGGCAAGGCCTACTTCACCACCCCCTTCACGCTCGGCCAATACCTGTTGATGGATTATATGAACCGCAAGACGCGGACCATTCACTAACACTTTCGGCGCCGGCGCCGAAAAGCACTTGCGTTCAAATCCGCGTTCGTTGGCGGCTAATTCGTTTTTGCCCGCTCCGCCTGGAACCCCGCTAGGCCGGCGGAGTATCATTGGAGGCTTGCCGCTCACCCTGGCCTCGATTCTGTTCGGCGCGATCTTAACCCTTGCCACTGCTTATGGGCTCGGAGTGATCGCGTTGCGCGAATTACCCGCGCCTCCCGAGATCGCGCTCGGCCTCGGAGCCGTGGCGGAAAGCGCGCTCATCTTCCTGCTGCTGTGCCTGCACCAGGGCCGCCGGGCCGCGTTCGTCTTCATCGGAGCAGCGGTGTTGGGCGCGTTGCGGTGGAGGCGCCGCCACGGGCTGGCGGAGCCCGTATCGCAACCGCTCGGCATCGGCTGGGTCGCGGCCGCCGCGGTGTTCGGCGCTTACGGACTGTGGTATCTGGTCAATGCCGTCGCGCCCGAAACCCTAAGCGACGGCATCGCCTACCACCTCGGCCTTCCCTTCGAATACGTCCGCCTTCATGGCTTTCCCCGCCGCGTGACCTTCTATGACATGGTCCCGCAGGGCATGGAGATGCTATACACGGTCGCGTTTGCGTTCGGCCGCCATTCGGCCGCGAAGCTGGTCGAGTTTGCATTCTTCCTGGCTACGGTGCCGCTTCTATTCCGTATCGGCCGCCGGCTCCAATTGCCTGACACGGCCTCGCTCGCGGCCGCTGCCGGATATTTTTGCGCCCCGATCGTCGGCTTTACCGGATCCTCCTCCTATAACGACGCGGCCGGCGTTTTCTTTGCCCTGGCCTCGTTCTATCTCCTGCTGATCTGGCACGGCACAGGCGACCGGCGCTATCTTTTTCCGGCCGGTATTCTTGCGGGATTCTGTTATGCGATTAAGTTTCCCGGCGCGCTTACCGTCCTCGCTGCCGTGGCATTCGCCCTGGCGGGGCGCCGGTGGCGCGATGCGCGGCCGGTGGCCTGCGCCGCCGCGCTCGTCATGGCTCCCTGGCTGGTGCGCGCGGCCCTCGTCGCCCACAATCCCGTTGCCCCGCTCCTCAACGGCGTGTTTCCCAATCCCTACTTTCACGTGGATACGGAGCAGCAGTTGTCTTCGTATCTTCGCTCTCTTCCCTCGGCCTCTCCTACTGCTATCGTCCGGGAGCTCGTTTTCGGTGATCGCCTGGCCGGCGCCTTCGGACCGTTCCTGCTGGCATTGCCGGTCGGGCTGCTCGCTTTACGCCGCCGCGGAGGACGCTGGGCTTGGAGCGCCGCCGCCCTCCTGGCTCTGCCGTGGTTTTTCGATACCGGCGCGCGTTTTCTCATGCCCTCTATGGCCTGCGCCGCGATCGCTTTGGCAATGGTCCTCCCCCGCCCTGCCGCTTGGGCGGCAATCGCCATGCAGGCGGTCCTCTGCTGGCCGCCGCTGATGAACTGGAGTCATCGCCCCGCACCGTATCGCCTGCACGATTTTCCGTGGACTGCCGCGCTGCGGATCGTCCCGGAGCCGCGCTATCTCGCCGACCGCATCGAGGAATTCAGCGTGGCCCAAATGCTCGAACGCCAGACAGCGCCTGGCGACAAGACGCTGGCTCTGACGTCCGTGGCCCACGCCTATTTGGATCGCGACGTGCGTGTCTGGTGGCAGTCGGCCGAGACGGACCGGCTGGGCGATGCCCTGCGCGCCGCGGCCTTTTCCCGCGAGGGTGACCTATTCCGCTGGAACGCCGCATGGCCTCTCATTAGCGTGCAGGCGCTGCGCTTGGTGCCGCCCCGCGCCGGCTCCACCGAGTTTGATTTGACGGATGTCTGGCTCTACACGAGCCGGAATTTGGTCTCTCCGAGTCCCCAATGGAAGATTCGCGCCTGGCCCAACCCGAGCGAAGCGCCCCTCGCGCTCGATGGCAACCTGCTCACGCGCTGGCGGTCGCGCCGGCCCGTCGTCACCGGCATGTTCCTCGAGATTCGGTTCGACCGCCCGCTCTTGCTGTCGCAAGCGGTTGTGTTCTCGCATGCATTCCGTCCCGGCGTTCTCGACGTGTTCGGCCAATGCGACGACGGCGTGTGGCGCCGCTTGGGCGGCGCCGCGGCTGAACACCGTCCCGCCGAACGCCTCCGTCTCGAAGCCGGACTGTCCCTCCGCGCTTCCGGTTATCGGTATCTTCTCGCGCCTACCGGCGGCGGTGGGTACGCCCCCGTGGGAAATGCCTTACTCGCCGACCCGCCCGAGTGGGGTTTCACTTTCCTCGATCGCGCCGGCCGCTACTGCCTTTTTCGCGTCAAATAGTAGGACGCGCGCTCGCCGAGTGCTTGTCATCGGGTTTTGGATTCGATACAATCCGCAAGCTTTTGGTAAACCTTGCCACACTTTGAGAGGAGAGAGGATCAAAAATAAATGAGACGACCAACCGTTTGGCGCGCGGCTCTCGCCGCGGGGCTCCTGGTGTTTTCGACAGCGCTAGCCTCGGCACAGGGGAGCAGCTTGCAATATACCGGGCAAACCATTCAGATTCCGGGATGGCATCCGACCGGAACTGCCGGCAACGCGAATGTCGACTTGCTCGGATACAACCCGGTGACCCGCATGATGTACCTCGCGGATCGCACCAACAAGGGAATCGATGTGATCGATACCCACACCAATGCTGTCGTAGGCTTGATTCCTATGCCGGCCACCTCCGTCTACACGTCTCCCACCGGCCCGAACGGCGTCTGGGTGGCCGTGAACCTGCAGCAGTTGGTGGTCACGGACGGATTGCAGTCCGTCTACGTTTGGGATTTGCGCGCGCCGCAGGCGCAACCGGATGTCTATACCTTCCCCACCACCATGGGCACCGACACTGACGGTATCGCTTACGATCCGGTTAACCAGGTGGTGTACGTGGTTACAGACAATCCGCCGGAGTACTTGATTGGCATCAGCCTGCCGTACAAAACCGTTGTAACCCAAGCCGCATTGCCGGTAAGCGCCGACTTGATCGCCTTCAATCCGACGGACGGCAAAATCTACGTCGCCGCGGAAGACGCTGAAGGCACTCCCACGAACAATGCGGCCGGACTTTGGTCGTTTGATCCGGCAACCGGCAATTTCGCCAGCGTTGCCAAGGCGGGACCGGCTTGTCCCGGCCACGGTATCGACATCGACCCGATCTCGAATGTGGCGGTGGTCGGTTGCGCGGCGTCGCCCCAAGCCGTCGCGAATATGGCGGTGAATCTCTCAACCGGCGCCATGAAGTTCTTTTCCGATCAGGGAGGAACCGACGCCATTGTGTTCAACCCGAATACGCGCCGCTTCTACGCCAACGGCTCCAACTACACGTCCACAGCCGCCGCCGGCACCGCGCTGAATTGCCCCACCAGCAATTCTCCAACGAATATCGCCAACAAACGGCCCGGCGTCCTCGCCATCTATGATGCGATGTCCGGTAGCCCGGCCAACCTCGACGGTCTGACCTGCGGACCCAGCGGCCACATCGTAGGCGTTGATCCGATCACCAACCTCGTGTATGTGCCGACCGGCCAGTACCCGCTCGACCCAGCCACCAATACCAGCGGCGTGAACGGTATCGCCCTCTTTCGCGATAATAATCCTCCGGCGCAGGCGCCCGTCAGTTCGGCGCAGGCTACGCTCACCGCCGCGGCCGGCTCCTCGGCATCCGGTACCGTACAGACTGCCGTATCCGGCCGGAAGCTGCGCGTCACCGCCACGGCAAGCAACCTTCCGAGTTCCGGCGTGGCGGCCTGGTTGACCGTGCCGACCACGGTCACCAATGAGTTCGTCGCTTGCGCCGTCAATCCGAGCAACCACACGGCGTTTTGCGGCGAAGACTTGCTGGGCGACCCGCTGATCGGCGCCACCATCACGCTCTCGGTGGACAGCGGATCCGGCGGCGTGGCGGTCGCGCGCGGCCCGATTACCGGCCACTAGGCTTCTCTACCGGCGAAGGGGCGATCGGCTTCGCTCCTTCGCCCTGGGGCACGAACCGCCACACCTCAAACGTAGGACGGCCGTGGCGGTCCGCGATCACGGCCAGCATGTCGCGGCGGTATCCCAGACCTTCCCCGAAGCGGATCAGTCGCGCGCCAAAACCGCGGAACAGTTCCATCTCCGCCGTGTGGGTCACGAAGAGGGTATCGGGCTGCCTCACCATGGCTCCGACACGTTCGCGGTCGGCCGGTGTCCATGCCGGTTTCGCGAGTTCCTCCCATCCCACCAGCACCGGCACCCGGCCCCGGTTCAACAGGTGCAGACTGCTCATTATTCCCCAATCGAGACAATACACCGCGCGCCCCGGCACGGTCTTCATGTAGCCGGACAACTCATAGATGGCGTCGTTCCAGTTGACCGCGCCGCCGTTGCGCGCCATCAGCACCCGATATTCATCGATCACCGCCGCACCGGCAATCATCGCGATCGCCAGAGCCGCCGCCGCGGCCGGCCGTCCCAGCCGGCCCAGCCGGCGCGACGCCACCGCCCACGAGATCCCGATCGCCATTTGTGGGAGCGGCCATAACAGAATCGCATGGTGGGCGCCCCCGCCGGCGTTGGCCGTTGCCGCAATCTCCGCCCAGATCGCCGCCAGAGCCACCAGCGCGAAAACAGCGGCCCGCCGCGCGTATGGCGTTCCGAGCGGGAGCAGCAGGACCGCGATCCCGAACGCGGGCAGCAGCACGTTCTTTTTGGGATTGCCCATCGCGGCGGCGGCCGCCGCGGAGAGGCGCTGCAGCTTCGTGCGCGGTTCGCTCGGATGCGGCGCCGGTGCGTCTCCATTGAGCAGCCAGCCGAACAGCAGCGATCCGTCCGCGGTCCCCCGCAGCACCCGAACCTTCTGTGGAATCCCGGTGGTTTCGGTCGAAACCGTGTCGCGGAATGTCCTGCCTCCGCTTGCCACGTTATAGGCGATCAGCGGCAGGGCTCCCAGCGTGAACGCCAGGCTTGCCACCGCCAGCCGGCGCGCCGTGAGCGACCGAAGAATCGCCCGCGGCGCCGTGATCATCGCCGCCAATGCCAGGCCCGTCAGGCTCCAGACGGCCGACGCCTTGTCCCACATCGCAAGCCCGAATAGGAAAAAAGCCGCGGCCAGGGCCCATTCCTCCTCTTCTTGCCGGAATCGGACAGCCAGCAGCATGCCTCCGATCAGCAGCAGATGCTGGAGTGCGACCGGCCCCCAGTCGAAGCAAATGGTGAGCAGGTACGAGACATCGGCCGCCAGCAGCCCGCAGCCGATTATCGCCGCACGCTCGTCCGCAACGCGCCGAAGCAACAGGTAGAACAGCCAGATGCTGGCCGCGCCCGCGAGCACCATCGGAACACGCACCGCCCAAACGTTGGTTCCGAAGATCGCGAACACCGGATAGTACAGCCACGCCTTGAGAGCCCCGACGTAACTCATCACCATCAGCGGCAGTTCCACCGAGCCCAGATGCGGGCTGTAGACTCCCGCCCGCGGCGGAACCGCGGCAAACCCGAACAGCGCCTCGTCATCCTGAATGCCCAATAGCGGAATGAACGACAGGCCGACCAGCACGAACAGGCCGCACATGCCCTGCACCGCCCGGCGCGTCATTGAGGTTCAAGCGCGATGCTCGTCACCACGATGCCGAGTCTCCGCGTATCCTGTCCCACCGGCGGCAAGACTTTATCGAGTTCGAAATCGATGTGCGTCTCTTCGGAGAGCAGCTTGGGTGCGATCGCGCGAACGTACTGGTAATTGCCGGGGCGGGTGTAAGTCTCCGGATCCAGCCGCGAGCCCCCGACCATCGCCGACAGCGAGATGCTGTGCAGCCTTTGAATCACGGGCTCGGGGATGCCGAGTTGCACCACCAGGCGCGCGCCCTCCCCGTTGCCGCCCTCGGGCGGCCGCAGCACCACCGAAAACCGCTGCGTCGTCCACCGCCACGAGTACTCTTCAATCCGGTAAAAGCCGCTCACCAGCTGAGCCGCGGCGTTCGGGTCTCCCGTGTACACGCTCGAGTTCAGCCGGGCCGCCGCCGATTCCGCCGGAACGGCCACCGGTTTGTCGGAGCCGCAGCCGGCAAACGCCAGCCAGAGCGCCGCAGGAACCCAATATTTTCTCGCCGCCTCGCGCCGCTTCTCCGTATCCGGCATTTCTGGCAACCGATGGCTCTCCCGGTCCGCGGATAGTATACTACCGCTCCCCAGCGCCGGGGCTCCTACTTGCTCCAAAGCCGTTTGCTCGCCAGCCGCGCCCCTTCCGCCATCGCCCGAAATTTCGCCCACATCACCGTCGGATGCACCTCCGGATGATATGTCGCTTGCGAGGAAAATCCGCAATCGCTTCCCGCGATCACGTTCTCGCGTCCGACCCGCTCCGCGTACCGCACAATGCGCTCCGCAATCAGCTCCGGATGTTCCACGATGTTGCTGGCGTGCGTAATTACGCCGGGAATGAGCGCCTTTCCTTCCGGAAGCTTCACATCCTCCCAGACGTGGTACTCGTGTTCATGCCGCGCGTTGGCAGCCTCGAACGAATATGCCCCGGCGTCGATCTTCAACATCACATCCACGATGTCTTTGAGCGGCGCATCGTAAACCCGCGGGCCTTCATTGATCCCATAGCACGTGTGAAAACGGATCTTCTCCGGCGGGATGCCCGCCAAAGCATGATTGAGCGCCTCCACCCACATCTCCGCTGACCGGCGGCGTTCCGCCGGGCTCACTCCCGGCCGGCTGAAGATCTCGGTGAGAAATGGATCGTCGATCTGCACCACAAATCCGGCATCCACGATCGCCCGGTATTCGTGGCGCATCGCGGCGCCCACGGCGGCGAAGTATTCCTCCTCGCTCCGGTAATATTCGTTGAACCCGACACCGCTCGGCGCCACCGAAGGCATGAAGACGTCCTCTACGGTTGCGCGCGCCAGCGCCGCTTTCAGGTTATCGATGTCGCGCCGCACCGCCTCCTCCCCGCGGTACCGCACCGGTCCCGTGCAGACCAGCGGCACGATCGCCGCGACCGCCGCCCCGGTCATGGCGCGGCCCATGTATTCCGCATAGTATTCCGGAAACGCCTCGGTTTCCGCGGTAAACCGCGGAAAGTGCGCTTCCGGCCTTGCTTCGAACCCTTCCAGCCGCTCCCGCACGTACGCAAAAAAGCCGGGCTTGCCCTGCTCGCCATCGGTGGGAATATCGATGCCGCTCTCCACTTGCTGTTTGACGATCTCTTCTACCGCGCGCCGCACGCGCGCCTCATAGGCCTGTTCGTCGCCCGGCCGCCCTTCCAATCGCGCCTTCATCAAATCCAGCAGGTCTTTCGGCCGCGGCAAGCTACCGCAATGCGTCGTTAAAATCCGGTTTGCGCTGCGCCGCATGTCCTGCCAGTGTACCTCGCACCCGGCCATGCCGTGTGTTACACCAAGGTTTGGGATGAATCCTTCGGACGACAAGTACCGGGGATTGCGGCGTCTCCCGCCCTTCCCGGCAGTCGCCACCAAATTGTTGCGGCTCCTTTCCAACGACGATGTCGCGGTGAGGGAAATCGTCTCCCTCATCCGTGCCGACCCGGCCCTGGCCTCCGAGTTGATGCGCGTCGTCAACTCTCCCCTTTACGGTTTCCCGGCGCGCATCAGCAGCATTCAGAACGCCGTTACGCTGCTTGGTCTCCAGACGGTACGTAGTTTTGCCTTGACTGTTTCGATGAAAGGATTCCTGCACACTGCCTTGCGGCTTGACCTGCTGCGCCGGATCTGGCGCCACAGCCTCGCCTGCGGGATCCTTTGCGACGATATATCCGCCGCCTGCTCGGCTTCGCAGGGGAGCGACGACCGCGCCTATACCGCCGGACTGCTGCATAACGTGGGCCGCCTCGGGCTGTTCGTCGCTCACCCCCGGGCTTATGCCGAGATGCTGGCACAACCGTTCGAAGGTGACATCCTGGAGCGCGAGCGCGAAACCTTCGGCCTCGACCATTGCGAAGCCGGCGCCTGGCTTGCCCGCTCCTGGGGCCTGCCCCAGGAGCTGGAGATCGTGATCGCCCGCCACCATCAGCCTCCCACTCCGGCTTTCGATCTCGCCGATCTGGTTCGCGTCGCTGTGCTCCTGAGCGATCTTCTTGGCTTCGACGTCCTGCCTCCCGCGCACCCCTACACGCTGACCGAGATCCGATCGATGATGCCTGCAGCGGCCCAGTATCGCTTTCATCCCGACCAGGACGCGCTAACCGCCCGCCTCACCGGTCGGCTCGACACCTTTGACTGAGTTCACTCGATAATCAAATCGGCGAACAGGGGCAGATGATCCGAGGCCACCAGCGACATCCGGCTGCGGTGAAAGCGCGCACTCTCCACCTGGAAATGCTGGTCATAATAAATATGATCCAGGTGCAGTAGGGGCAACCCTGATGGATAGGAGCGGGTTCGCCTCAGGTGCCCCCGCAGGTCCGTCAGGTGCAGCCCGTTGGTGAGCGTCCGGGTTGCCAGGCCCCACGTCCATTCGTTGAAGTCTCCCATTACGATCCGCGGGCCCGAGATGTCGATCGCCTTCAGCAGGTCCGTATCCATCAGTCGTTTCGCCTGCTTCCGCCGTTCCAGATGACCGGTGCCCAGATGAATGTTGAACACGTGCACCAGCCGTTTGCCGAGCCGCAGGTCCGTGCGCAGCACGCCGCGCTCCTCCCGGCCGAACACGCTCAGATCCGCGTGCCGCGTCTGTTCGAATTTCCACCGGCTCAGCGTCACGTTGCCGTAGGCGCCGCCGCGGTATTTGCGCGTTTCCCCAATCGCGTAATAGTAACCGAACTCTTCGGCCAGGTATCGCGCCTGATGATCCTCCGGCGCCCGCCCTTCACAGCTCACCACTTCCTGAAGCGCCACGATGTCTGGATGCACCGCGCCCACCACGCGGGCAATTCGCTCCACGCGCACGCGGCCATCGATGCCCCGCCCTTTGTGAATGTTGTACGTCGCGATACGAATTCGATGCACGGACGCGCGCTCAGGCTTCCCCACCGCCATCCTACTCGAATCGCCTTGTCCTGGCCTGTAGCTTTCGATACACTAATTATAAAGCAGCTAAAGAGACCTTTAATTATGTTAATGCGTAAACCTTTTTCGATTGTCCTCGGGCTCGGCGTTGCGGCTCTGCTTGCCGCCCAACTGGTCCAGCCGGAGCGGACGAATCCACCGTCGGATCCGACGGCATCGTTTGAAGCAATCGCCGCCCCACCCCATCAGGTCTCGGCCAGCCTTCGCCGCGCCTGCGGCGATTGCCACTCGAATCAGACCAACTGGCCTTGGTATAGCCGCATTTCGCCAGTTTCCTGGTTTATCGCGAACGATGTGCACGACGGCCGGACTCATCTTAATCTGTCCGCCTGGAAACAACCGGGGCAACCACAGGAAACCCCCGAAGTGGGCGAACTCTGCACAGAGGTGAAAGCCGGAAAAATGCCTCCCCGTTCCTATACCTGGCTGCATTCCGCTAACCTGCTGAGCGACTCCGAGATAGCCGCGCTCTGTGCGCTCCCGTTCGCCGAACCCGCTGCCGCCACCGAGTAGACTTCGCGTGGGCAGGCCGGATGCCCGCCCAGCCCGCGGCCCTCTGCGCCTTTATATTTTTAGTTCCTGAAACACCTCGCGCGCCAGACGAAAGCTGTCAACCGCCGCAGGCACTCCGCAATAGATCGCCACCTGCAGAAACACTTCCTTGATATCGTCCTTCGTCAACCCGTTGTTGAGGGCGCCTTTGATGTGCATCTTCACTTCGTGCGGCCGGTTCAGCGCCGAGATCATCGCCAGGTTAATCATACTGCGCGTCTTTCGATCCAGGCCCGGCCGGCCCCAGATCTCCCCCCAGCAATATTGCGTCACGAGTTCCTGCAGCGGCCGGCTGAAATCGTCCGCCGACTTGATCGCATTGTCAACGTATTCAGCGCCCAGCACCTGGCGTCGGATGGCCAGGCCTTTCTCAAACATCTCTCGATCCACTCATATCTCCTTTGATGATGTGCTTGCGGAATTGCGTCTTTCCATCATGCAGGATTTTGGCGATCCATGCAGCACGCCCCAGTGGTGAATTTTCCCACTTTTAGGATATTAAGCTCCTATAATCTATATTTCTGATGGCTCTCATCCCGCCTCTCCAGACCTATGTCATTGAAAAATCGGGTCGTACGCCTTTGGCGTGTAGCGTGCCCTGATTCGTCTAGTTCCATAGCGGTACGGAACCGTTCTGCATCCCAGGCAAAGGAGAAATATGGGATTAAGACAATATCAGAGGGCGGCCTTGCGCAGCCTTCCTTTAACTGCCGGGCTGATCGCCTTCAGTCTCGTACTTCTGCTCGCAACCCTGACGCCTGCCTTCGCTCAGGAACGATTCGGCAGTTTCATCGGCACCGTCACCGATCCGACGGCCGCGATGCTGCCCGATGTGAACGTAACGGCCGTTAATAAAGACACTGGCCGGGAACTCACGACTCGGACCAATGCAACTGGTGATTTCGTCTTCAAGAGTGTCGAGCCGGGCCGTTACCGGTTCACTTTCGACCGCTCTGGTTTCGCGGGCTTTCAGGTGGAAGATGCGCTCCTGCTCGTCGGGCGCGAGATCCGGGTCGACGCCCAGATGGAAATCGCGTCCGCCCGCTCGACAATTTCGGTTTCCGAGACGGCGCCCTTGATCGATACCAGCGGCGTCCTCACGGCCAACAACATTACGGCTGAAGAGTTCAGCAACCTTCCCAAGGGACGCAGTTTCCAAGGTCTGGTCACGCTCGCTCCCAATGTCAATTCCGGGACCCTCGAGAGCGGATACCAGGTCAATGGAGCTAGCGGCGCCGAAAACCAGTTCCTCGTCGACGGTGTCCGTACCAACAGCCTCATCGACGGCCGCTCGCGCCAGAATGCCGCCTTTGAAATCCTGCAGGAAGTCCAGGTGAAGACCGGCGGGATGGATGCCGAATACGGCGGCGCCTTAGGCGGTGTGATCAGCGCCGTAACGAAATCGGGCGGTAACCAGTTCCACGGCGAGGGCCACTACTACTATTTCGGCAATGCCATTTCGGCGGGGCCGGTGCAGCGCCTTTACCTCTACGACCAGTACGGAACCGGGAGCAATCCTTTTTACGTGCAGGACCACAAGAACCAGAACGATACCCACGAATTCGGTGGATCGTTGGGCGGTCCCTTCATCAAAGACAAGTTGTTCTTCTTCGCGGCCGCCTCTCCTCAGATGCAGCGGCGGAGCAACCTTTATTTATTCAACAATGGCACGCAACCCGATACCATCAACTCGAACGTCACCACCCAGCAGGTCTTTACCAAACTGACCGCCGTGCCGGCGCAGCGCCTGCGTATGAACTTCACGTGGGCCTGGCAACCGACCCGTACCGAAGGTATTTTACCGGCCTATGATGGTGTCGGAAACGCAGCGCTGACAACTGCCGCCGGAGCGGCGCCCAACAAGACGCGCGGCTGGAGCAATCCGCAAACCAGCTACACCGGCCGCATCGATTATACGGTGTCTCCCACCGCGGTCCTCAGCGTCAGCGGAGCGCGTTTCTACGACAACTTCCGCACTTGGGGCATTCCCACGATCAGCAGCATGACCTTCCAAACCGCGCCCGACGGCATCGTCGGGTTGCCGGCCAGTCTCGCCAATACGGTCGCCGGCTTCTCCAACACGCCTCGTGTACAGCAAACCTATTACGACCTCGCCACCCAGACCAATTACCAAATAGACTTCGGTAAATACGTTGCTCACGCCTGGGGCTCCCACGATCTTAAAATCGGCGGCGGCACGTCGAAGGGCGTCAACAAAGTCGATATTTCCTACCCCGGCCCCGGTTACGTTTACGTCTATTGGAATCGGCAGTATACCCAGCCTGGGACCACGAACAAGGTAGGCGGCCAGTACGGCTACTATGAGGTCGACCTGATCGGCAACGGCGGCAGCACCGGCGGTACGATCAGCAATCTCTATATCCAGGATCACTGGCGCATCGTCCCTCGGCTCACCTTAACCCTCGGGCTTCGCGTGGAAAACGAGCACATTCCTTCCTTCCGCCCCGATATCCGTCCCGACGCCTTCTCCTTTTCATTTACAGACAAACTGTCGCCGCGCCTGGGCTTCGCCTGGGATGTGAAGGGTAACGGCAAATTGAAAGTTTTCGCCAGTTACAACCGGCTCTACGGATACGTGGGATATGAAGTGTCCCGCGGTTCGTTCGGCTCCGATTACTGGAAGGTCTACTATCGCTCCTTGGATACTCTCGACGTACTCTCGATCAACGGCAACAATATGCCCGGAACGAACCTCTGGCCCAGCGGCCCGTATCGCGACCGCCGCGTTCCGAACTTCAATTCCGTCGATCCGAACATCAAGCCGATGGCTACCGACCTCTTCAACGGGGGAGTCGAGTACCAGTTGACTCCCGCGACGGTTATTCGCGCCGACTATGTCGGCAATCACTTGATCCGGACCATCGAGGACATGGGGGTTCTGGTCAATGGCGATGAAGTCTACCAATACGTCAATCCGGGCGAAGGGCTCGCCTCGACGTTTCTCAGCAGCAGCGCCACCCCTAGCGGATTCGCCACGCCCAAGCCGCAGCGCGACTATGATGCCTTGGAACTGACGCTGACCCGCCGACTTTCCCGCAACTTCTCCGGGCAGTTCAGCTACGTATATAGCCGGCTCTACGGCTTCTATAACGGCACTGCGAACTCCGATGAGATCGTGCTGCCCACCAGCGGCGTGAGTTCGGCGACCACGCAGCAGTCCGGTGGTAGCGTCGCGCGCCCCGGCAGTAACGCTAGCCGGGCGTACGATCTCGATGAAACCCTCTTCGATGCACACGGAAATTTCCTCTTTGGACCGCTGGCATCGTCACGCCCGCACATGATCAAGATCTACGGCAATTACACCAAGCCGTGGGGCGGCCGTAAGGGCGATTCCCAGATTGGCGTTTTCTTCCGCGCACAGAGCGGAGAGCCCATTACCACCGCCGTCGAAACCGTCAATCAGGTCCAGATCTACGTCAACGGACGCGGAGATCTCGGCCGCAACCCGTTCTTCAATCAGACCGACCTGGTCTTGTCTCACGAATTCAAGATGGGCGAGCAAAAGGCGCTCCGGTTTGAGTTCAACGCCATGAACCTCTTCAACCAGAAAACGAATCTCTACACGTTCAACCAGGTTAACCGCGGAGCCAATACTAGCAACGATCCGAACGCCGGACTCGATGCGAGCAGCATCAACTTTTTTAAGGGCTTTGATTATAAGTCGATGCTCAATGCCTTGGGCCCGGCTTCTACCGTCTATGATCCTAGGTTCGGCATGGCCGGCTTCTTCAACACCGGCTTCTCCGGCCGCTTCGGCGTGAAATTCTCGTTCTAAGTGGAGGCGTATTCTTCACCTCAATCCTCTGGGGCGCCCGCATCGGGCGCCCCTTTTTTTGCCGCGCGCTACAATCAAATCGGATATAGACATCTCTTAATGAGCAGGAGGATCGTATGGATAAAGCGCGACGTCCTCACGTCATTCGAACCTGGAGAGTCGAACGAACTAAGCTGCAATACCGGCCGGCCCAGGTTGTGAAACCACCGGCGCACCCCTTCCGCCGGACCAACCCGGCCGGGTCCAAATGATGCCTGCCTTACCACCGTGCTCTCCGAAAGGAACTCCCGTGTCAACTGTGATGGAAAAGAAAGCCGACCTTGCCGGACCCGGCATCGGCGACTACGCGGAACTCGCCGAAATTCTTCCGCGAGATTATCGTTCCCTGTTGAATCCCAAGGAAACTCAAAAAGCAATTTTCGCCGCCAGGAATTACATCGAGGAGAATCTCTGTAAAAAGCTCAACCTCATGATGGTCACCGTTCCCCTCATCGTCGATGTCGAGAGCGGCGTAAATGATTACCTCGACCGCGATGGCTCCCGCACTCCCATCCAGTTTCACATCTCCAACGATTACGACAAGCACCCGCTCGATGCCCAGGTGGTCCAGGCCGCTACCAAGTGGAAACGCATGGCGCTGCGCCAATTCGACATGGGGCCCGGAGAGGGCTTATGCACCGACATGCGCGCCGTCCGTAAGGACTATTTCCTCGATCATGATCACAGCGCGTACGTCGATCAGTGGGATTGGGAGAAAACCATCACTGCCGGTCAGCGCACGCTCGAGTATCTGAAATCCACCGTGCGCGCGATTTGGCAGGTTCTGGTCGGCGCCGAGCGGCATGTCCAAAGGCTTTTCCCTCAGTTGATCGATCCTCGTTATCCCAATCTGCCCGATGAGTTGATCTTCCTCCACGCCGAAGACTTGCTCGAAATGTTCCCAGACCTGCCGCGCAAACAGCGCGAGACCGCGATTCTCCAGAAATTTCCGGCTGTGTTCATCATCGGGATCGGCTGGACTCTGAAAGACGGATTCCCGCATGAAATGCGCGCCGCCGATTATGACGATTGGGTAACGGAAACCCGCACCGACGCCGAGCGCCCGGCCCATGGCTTGAACGGCGACATCTTAGTGTGGAATCCTGTGACGCGGCGCCGCCACGAGCTGTCTTCGATGGGCATCCGGGTAAATCCCGAGACGCTGCGGCAGCAGCTCGAGCTCACCGGCCAGCTCGATTTCCTGCGCTTCCCTTATCATCAAGCCATCTTGAACGGGGAAATCCCGCTCAGCATCGGCGGCGGCATCGGCCAGTCCCGTACCCTGATGCTGCTGCTGCGCAAAGCGCATCTCGGAGAGGTGAGTGTCACCGTCTGGCCGAAGATCTTAAAAGAGATGTGCGGCCCGCGAAATATTCACGTGCTCGAATAGCGGGACGTTCAGGCGTACATGGGCATCGTTGCTACCGGTCGCCTCTTCCAAGCCGGAGTAGCGGAACGCTCCACCCAGCGAACCCATGCCATGTTCAGCACGCGCGCCACTTCGCTGGAATCATAAGGCTTTGCCAATACATCGTAAGCGCCCAGGTTGAGCGCTTCTGACCACAGCCGATCATCGGCAAGACGCGATGTGACGATCAGGAACGGCGGATCGGGTAAGGAAGGAAACTTATCCAGGACTTGGCGCCACCCGAAGTCCGCATCACAGACGACAATCGGGATTCGAGTGTTCCGTAACACCGCGAGCGCCCTCTCGACGGTGCCACAGTACTCGATCGTGCCGCCGCCGGCTGGGAAACCGGATTGCTGCAGAATTTTAGAAAAGGCCGCCTGGTGCTGATCCGCGGGGCCGATCGAGAGGACCGCAAGGCCGGTGTTCTGGGTCATTTAAGAGCAACAATATCCGAAATGCGCCGTGCCCTCAAGGAATCTTATGTGGGCATAGCGGCTGCCCCCATTTGGGGGCAGCCCCGCCGGAATCGCCGGATATTTACTCCAGGACCTTGACCGCGACGTACAAACCGCCGAACACCAACACCGATAACGCCGTGACCACCACCCATTTGACAGCCTGCTCGCGCTTGGTGGTTTCCGCGGCGGCATCGTGTTTCATTTGTTCGTCCAGGGAATCGAACATAGAAGCCTCCTTTTCCCAAACCGCACGTCGAAAGAAAATCCACGCCCGAAGCGACCCTTGTTGCAAAGAATCTGGGCCCCCGGCCGCTGTCCCGCTACTATATTAACAGATTTTCAGAACTTTTTAGCGGTAAAATTGGAGGGGAGTGCACCCATGCTTCAGCGCTCTCCGCACCTGATTGCAGCGACGTCGATTCTCGCGCTGCTCAGTCCGGTGACCGCCGGCGATCCCTCTGGCGCCGTGCGCGAGCGCATGGTCCGGGAACAAATCGCCAGCCGAGGAATCCGCAATCCGGCGGTGTTGCGCGTTCTCCGGGCGACGCCCCGCCACTTATTCCTTCCCGAAGCGATCCAGGCCAATGCTTATGAGGATTGCGCTCTGCCGATCGGATACGGAGGAACGATTTCGCAGCCTTATATCGTGGCGTTGATGACAGAATTGCTCGCGCCGGAAAAGAGCCATCGCGTTCTGGAGATCGGAACCGGCTCCGGATACCAGGCGGCCGTGCTGGCTCAACTCGCCTGGCACGTATACACGATCGAGCTCGTACCGGAACTGGCGAATTCGGCGCGCCGCCGCCTGGCCGCCCTGGGATATCTCAACGTGACGGTCCGGGACGGCGACGGCTATGAGGGCTGGCCGGAACACGCGCCCTTTGATCGAATTATTCTAACGGCCGCGCCCGAGGACGTGCCTCGTGTTCTGCTGGATGAACTGGCGCCCGGCGGCCGCCTGGTAGCTCCGGTGGGCATCGCCCGCGATCAAGAGCTGATCGTGATTGAAAAGCATCCAGATGGCACGCTGCGCCGCTCCTCCGGAGTGCCCGTATTGTTCGTGCCTATGCGAACGCGCATACCGGCCCGAGGGGACTTGAGGAATAGCAGATCCAGGTAACAGAGGGGAAGAGAAACCAACCGAGGATCTCGTGAACCGCGATACGCAGTGGTTTCCCTCTACGGCGCCGCCTTGCGCTTGCCGTAGTTGGGCCGGTAACGCAGGTGACAAGTAACGCAGGCATCGTTGAGGCGTTGGTTGAGCGCCGCGATTGCCGGAAGGTCCCTGGCCTGCGCCGCTTTGTACGCCGCAGCGCCGACGTCCACCATTTCCTGCGACTCCTTGATCCAATCGCCCTGATCGCGCGCGCGGCGGCCCATCATCAGCAAGTTGCCGGACTCGGCGAGGATCAACGCCTGGGCTTGCAGATCGTTCCAATCCTTTTCCGTCTTCGGAGGATTGCGTTCCACATAGAAGATTGCGTCCGAACTCGGATAGGTGATGGAGATCATCACTTGCGAAACCGTGCCCACCGGCTGGAACGTCGGCGCCTGCGCCACGATCGCGGCGGCCAGCAAAAATAAAACAGGTATCCGCACCTCGCCTCCTCGTGCAGAGAGGATTCTATCACGCGCGGCCGAACGCGCGATCAATCCAGGAAGAACGGTGTTTCGTTTTCGCCGCGCAACACGATGTCGAACCGGTACGCGGGGATGCCGCCCGCATCCAGCGCCGCATCGCGCACGGCGAACAAGCGGCGGCGCGCGGCGGAATCGCCAACGCATTGCAGGACTGGATCCCGCGTGATCTCGGGCGCATCACCGAAGAAAACCGTCGTCACCAGGCGGCGAGTCAGGCCGATTGCCAGCACCATCAGATTAATGTGGGGGCAGCGGACAGTTCCGCTTTCCTCGCGCGAACTCCCGGGCAGCACGGTGCGAAACTGATAACGCCCATCTTTGTCGCTGCGCGTCCTGCCCCAGCCGAAAAAGCCGGGGTCTGCCTCGCCATGCCGCGGATCCAGGGGGTGCCGAAAGATTCCGTTGGCATCGGGCTGCCAGATTTCCAGCACCGAATTCAACACCGGCGCGCTGCCTTCCTCCATGACGCGGCCGGTCAGCAAGATGTGTTGGCCGGCCGCATGGCGGCCGTTCACGCGGGTAAGATCGTCGCATCCGTCGATCAGCGGCTTCAAATAAAACGGACCGATCGTGCTATACGGCGATGGAATCATCGTGCACCCCTCAATCCACTGCGGGCGTCGAAAGTTTGCCACGCAGCACAAAATCCTGCCGGAACTTCATCAGGTTGGGAACACCCACCTTGGTCGGCTGCAGCTGGAAGATCACGCGCTGGCGCGCTTCGGGATCGCGAATGCCATTCAGCAGCAGATCAATCTCATTGAGCGGCTCGCCGGGGAAAAACATTTGCGTGATGTAACGGCTCATCCAGCTCGGCCCCATGATGGAAAAGTGAATGTGCGGCGGACGCCACCACCAATCGGATTCCGTCACCGGATAGGCGCCCGGCTTGATCGTGATGAATTCGAACTCGCCATCGGCCCCGGTAACCAGGCGGCCCCAGCCGGTGAAGTTCGGATCGAGCGGCGCTTCATGGCGGTCGGCCTCGTGAATATATTTGCCGGCGGCGTTGGCCTGCCACAATTCCATCACCGCTCCGCGAATCGGCGCGCCGTCCTCATCCATCACACGTCCGGCCACCTGGATGAGCTGGCCGATAGCGCGCGGACCATCCGCGACAGGGCGCGAAAGATCGTAATCCTTCGCGAGCAATCTCTCTGCTAATCCCGTCGGCCCGGTGCGCTCGGAAAGCGTGAGCGGCCGCCGGATGAGCGGCTGCGCCGGGTTTCGTGTAAAGCTTCGCGGGTATCGCGGAATTTGGCGATCGGTCTGCGTCGTGTCGTCGTAGGGCAGATACTCGATCCGAGGAAGACTTTTTGCTGGAGTGCCTGGCATGATTTCCTGCGCGGAGAGGGTCATTTTATCACGCGCGCCGGCCCGTCGAATGCCGCTTGTTATGATCGCAGTAACGGATGAATCCCGATTTCTTGGTGATTGGAGCAGGTGTCGCGGGTCTGCGCGCTGCCATCGAACTGGCCGAAGCCGGGCAGGTGCTGGTGGTCGCCAAGGACAGCCTCCAGGAATCTTCATCGGAGTATGCGCAGGGCGGGATCGCCGTGGCCCTGAGCGATGATGACGAGGTCGAGCTGCACGAGCACGACACGCTGTACGCCGGCGACGGTTTGTGCGATCGCGCGGCGGTGCGGATCCTGGCCGAAGAGGGTCCCGCCGCCATCCAGCAACTGATCGAGTGGGGCGCGGCCTTCGACCGGACCGAGACCGGCCTGGCCTTCACGCGCGAAGCCGCGCACAGTCGCAGCCGCGTCCTCCACGCGCACGGCGATTCGACCGGTCGGGAAATCGCGCACACTTTACACCGCAAGGCCTCGTCGCTGCCCAACATCACATTCCGCAGCTACACCGCGACCACCGACCTCCTCCTGGATGACGGCGCCGCAGGCGCTTTGCTCTACGATGCGGGCACGCGCACGACTACGCAAATTTTGGCGCGCGCCGTACTGCTTGCCACCGGAGGCTTGGGCCGCGTCTTCCTCAATACCACAAACCCGGACGTAGCCACGGGCGATGGCGTTGCCATGGCGTTCCGCGCGGGCGCGGCAATCAGCGATATCGAATTCGTGCAGTTTCACCCCACCGCCCTCCACGTCGAGGGCGCTCCGTGCTTTCTGCTGTCCGAAGCGCTGCGCGGCGAAGGCGGCTCGTTGCGCAACCGGGAAGGGGAACCGTTCATGGAACGGTATCACGCCCTAAAAGATCTGGCGCCGCGCGATGTTGTGGCGCGGGCCATCGTCACTGAAATGACGCGCACAGGCGCCCCGCATGTCTGGCTCGATTTAACCCATCTGGGCGCAGCCTTCCTCCCCGAGCGGTTTCCCCGCATTTACCAGACCTGCTTGCAATACGGCGTAGACATCACGCGGCAGCCGGCGCCCGTCCGTCCGGCCGCGCATTACGCGATGGGCGGCGTGCGCACGAATCTCGACGGGAGTGCCAGCCTGCCCCGCTTATTCGCCGCCGGTGAAGTGGCCTGCACCGGCGTCCACGGAGCCAACCGGCTCGCCAGCAATTCGCTGCTCGAGGGTGTGGTATTTGGCGCGCGCGCCGGGCGAGCCATGCGCGAGACCACGGCCGGCGTCAGCTCCGCGAGAGCGGAGAGCGTATCCTTCGCAGCCCCCGCGGCCACCGCATCCGAGATCCGCCATCTTGCCTGGGAGCAGTGCGGGATCGTTCGGTGCGGCGATGGGCTCCGAACCGCCGTGGAGCGCCTCGAAAGCTGTGCGTACGGGCCGCTGCCGCCCACTCGCGAGCGCGCCGCGCTGCGCAACATCCACCAGGTCGCGCTGCTGATCGCTCGCTGCGCCCTGAGTCGCGAGGAAAGCCGCGGCGCGCACTACCGCACCGATTTTCCCGTCAAGCGCGCGGAGTTCGAAAAGCACTCCGTGATCCACAAGGATTTCGGTGTCCGGTTCGAATGAGCGGCGAGTCGCGGCGCCCGTCTGCGCGCTGCTGCTCCTCGCGGCCGGCACCATTCCCGAAGTAAACCCGTCATCGGTCTTCTGGACCGCGCCTTCCATTCTCGTCGCCGCCATGCTGATCGCCTGGGCGGCCGAATCGGCGCAATTCTTCATCGCGCAGGGCTTCGCGCTGGCGATCCTGGCGTGGCTGCAGACGCTGCCTGAGTTCGCGGTCGAAGCGGTGCTGGCTTGGAAACAGCAGGTCCCGCTTCTGATGGCCAATCTCACCGGCGCCCTGCGGCTCCTTACCGGCCTGGGGTGGCCGATGATCTATTGCACAGCCGCGCTCTTTCATCGCTCGCGGCGCCGGGGGCCTCTGGGCCAGATCCAACTCACGGATGAACAATCCATTGAGGTGGTGGGCCTGTTCGCAGCGATGGCGTACCTGTTTGTGGTCTGGTGGAAGGCCTCACTGGGACTCTTCGATGCCGCGATTCTGATTGCGGTCTACATCGCCTACCTGGTGATCCTGCGGCGCATGCCGGCGGCCGAAGCCGAGCAGATTGATGACCTGGAGCGGATTCCGCGAGCCATTGTGACCGCGCCGCCCGGCCCCCGCACGGCCGCCATCGTGATCCTGTTCGTAGCGGGAGGCGGCCTCATCTACTTCATGGCGGAACCCTTTCTCGCCAGCCTCCTCGCGGTCTCCGCTTCGCTGGGCCTTCCGAACTTCATCTTCATCCAATGGGTGGCGCCGTTCGTCTCGGAGTTCCCGGAGAAAGTTTCGGCTTTTTATTGGGCCCGCACGGTGGAACGGGCCTCGACGGCGCTTATGAACATGGTTTCGAGCAACATCAACCAGTGGACGCTGCTCGCCGCCATGCTGCCGATCACTTACTCGCTGAGCCGTGGTGCGATTTCGTCCATTCCCCTCGACAGCGAACAGCAGTTGGAATTGCTGATGACCCTCGGTCAATCGCTGTTGGGCGCCATCTTCCTCATGGACATGAGACTCGCGTGTTGGGAAGCCGCCGGCTTGTTCGGCTTGTGGCTGCTGCAGTTCCTCTTTTCGCCGATCGCGCCCGGGCCGGGCTTTCTCGGTTTCCTGTCCGACCATGTCCGGGAAGCGGTCACGCTGGCGTATTTCCTGTGGGCCGCCGCCGAAATAATCCGGATCTTCGCAGGCCGCCGCCGCTGTCGCGCCTTCCAATTGTTCGCCACGATGTGGAACAGGCACATTCGATCGGTGCGATAGAATAAAGTTCCACGAACAAATGCGAGAAAAGATTCGGTCGACGACGGTGCTCTGCGTCCGCCGCGACAACAAGGTCGTCATGGCCGGTGACGGACAAGTGACCCTCGGCAACGAAGTCATCAAGGGCTCCGCGAAAAAGCTGCGCCGCCTTTATAACGACAAGATCCTGGCCGGCTTTGCCGGATCGACCGCCGATGCTTTCGCGCTCTTTTCGCGCTTTGAATCGAAGCTCGAGCAGTTCAACGGGAATCTGTCGCGCTCCGTGGTCGAACTCGCCAAGGAATGGCGCACCGATCGCGTCTTGCGGCACCTGGAAGCCCTTCTGCTCGTCTCCGACAGGAGCAGCACGTACCTGGTGAGCGGCAATGGCGACGTGATCGAGCCGGATGAAGGCATTGCGGCCATCGGATCAGGGGGCCCTTTCGCGCTTTCCGCGGCCACGGCCCTGTTGCGCAACACCAAACTCTCGGCGCGGCACATCGCCGAGCAAGCCATGGACATCGCGGCCAAGATCTGCATATATACAAATGACAGCATTACCTACGAGGAGCTGGACTAATCATGGTGATTTATCTTCCCGGCCAGTCTGTGGACGAAGAACCGCTGCTGGATGAGCTGACGCCGCGGGAGATCGTGCGCGAGCTCGACAAACATGTCATAGGCCAGGCCGAAGCCAAACGCGCCGTCGCCATCGCGCTCCGCAACCGCATTCGCCGCCAGAAACTGCCGCCTGAGATGGCGGAGGAAGTGATTCCCAAGAACATCCTCATGATCGGCCCGACCGGCGTCGGCAAGACCGAACTGGCGCGGCGTCTCGCCCGGCTGGCCAATTCGCCGTTTCTCAAAGTGGAAGCCAGCAAGTTCACCGAGGTCGGGTACGTCGGCCGTGATGTGGAATCGATGATCCGCGACCTGGTGGATATCGCCATCGACATGATCCGCGAAGAGCGGCTCGACGAAGTTGCCGACCGCGCCGAGATGAACGCCGAGGAACGCCTGCTCGATTTACTCATGCCCCCGCAGCCCGAGGCCAGCGAGAGCATCGAGCGCACCCGCGAAAAGCTGCGCGAGCGTCTGCGCGAAGGCAAGCTTGACGAGCGCATGGTGGAGATCGACGTCAAAGACCGCGGCCCCACGTTTGAAATCACCACCAACGCCGGTATCGAAGAGATGGGCATCAATTTGAAAGACATGCTGCCCACGCTGTTCGGCCAAAAGACGCGCCGCCGCAAGATGCGCGTCGCCGAGGCGCTCGATTACCTTGTCCAGGAAGAAGAGCAGAAGCTTATCGACATGGAGCAGGTGACGCGCGTCGCGCTGGAGCGCGTGGAATCCAGCGGTATCATCTTCCTTGACGAGATCGATAAGATCGCCGGACGCGAGAGCGGCCACGGCCCCGACGTCAGCCGCGAGGGCGTGCAGCGCGATATTCTGCCGATCGTCGAAGGCACTACCGTGAATACGCGCCACGGGTTCGTCCGCACCGATCACATTCTCTTCATCGCCGCCGGCGCCTTCCACGTCTCAAAGCCGAGCGATATGATTCCCGAGCTGCAAGGCCGCTTTCCGATTCGGGTCGAGCTCAAGTCCCTTTCGGTGGAAGACTTCATCCGCATCCTGAAAGAGCCAAAGAACGCGCTGGCCAAGCAGTACACCGCCCTGATGGAGACCGAAGGCATCAAGCTGGTGCTGACCGACGATGCGCTCGAAGAGGTGGCCAAGTTCGCCGCTCAGGTGAACGAATCGTCGGAAAACATCGGCGCGCGCCGCCTTCACACGATCATGGAAAAACTGCTTGAAGAAGTCTCTTTCGAAGGCCCGGACCTGAAAAAAAAGACCGTCAAAATCGACAGCAACTACGTACGCAAGCAGTTGGCCGAGATTGTGAAGGACCAGGATTTGAGCCGGTATATTCTTTGAACTGCATCGGGCGTGAGAAATTAATAGCACGCGCGAACATATGGCTGCGGAACTCAAGCCATGAAAACGTATCTCGCCGAGCTGTCAGCGCGTCAGCGCCAGTTGCTCGGATGACAGGTGCTTGATCCACTGTAGCTGGGCATCCGTCTCCGGAATCGTTTCCCGGCGAGCGGCCGTGACGGCAGCAATCGCTGCCTCAGCCGTCATTCCTGATCTGATCAACAATCCCGCTGCTATAAGTCCGGAACGTCCAACACTCTGCCGGCAATGAATCGCGACACTTTCTCCTTTTTCGAGCCTGCCGGAAATTTGAGCCAATAATGCCAGCGCATCCTTGATGGACGCCGGCACACCGGCGATCGGGGATGGGGAATGAAATGAGTTGGACGCCATTGGATTGGGCGGCGGCGCCTTCCCGACTCAGTTCGAGTTGAGCGGACTCTTCCTTTTCCAGCAGCGAAATTACTGCATCCAGACCAGCCTCACGCCAGGCCCGGGCTTCGTCTTCGAGCCAGTCTCCGCCGCGCGGCCGCGGCATGATTGCGAGGGCCCCACGCCAAGGTCCGGGCACCGTGAACAGCTCAGGAGTCATTTTTCTTTTTCAATTATCTCTCGCGGAAGGGTGTCGATGTTTTCACCCCTCTCCTTAAGGACCCTGAGCCGATGATGGCCATCTAAGATAGTTCCATCATTACGGATTTTCAGCGCTCAGGGCTGCCCCGGGACAAGCGACGATTTCAGGTCCTCGGTAGAGAGCCGGCGAAAGATCGAGAGCTTGACTTGACTCAAAGCGCTCTCAGAGTGCAGAAATCTCAGCCTGGATGGGTCAGATTCCATATATATCTATACAAGTAGTGCTGGCTGGTACCGAAATTTCTCTTTCATCTGTACGATGACCCTATGAACCGAATCCTCGTCATCGGCGCTACCGGCACGGTCGGCCGCGAGGTCGTTTCTCAACTGGCCGAAGCGGGCGCATCCATTCGCGCTCTGGTCCGTAACCCGGATGCGGCGCGCCTGCCGCCAATGGTCGAACTGACGCGCGGAGACCTCACGGTTCCCGAAACCTTGGACGCCGCCTTGGATGGCATCGACGCTGTGTTTTTGGTGTGGGTCGCCCCGGCCGCGACCATCGGCCCGGTTCTGGAACGTATCGCGCGCCGCGCGCGCCGCATCGTCTTCCTCTCCGCTCCTCTGAAAACCGCGCATCCGCTGTTCCGGCAGCCCAACGCTTTACGCGAGCTACACGCCGAAGTGGAACGGCAAATCGAAGCTTCCGGTGTGCACTGGACGTTCCTGCGGCCCGGTATGTTCGCAGCCAACGCGTTGCGCTGGTGGGCGCCCCAGATTCGCGTCGGCGCCCTGGTGCGCTGGCCCTATCTCTCTGCTCCCACCGCGCCGGTTGATGAACGCGATATCGCCGCAGTGGGTGTCCGCGCGTTACGCGAAGACGGACACGCCGGCGCGGAGTACGTGCTGACCGGGCCGCAATCGCTCACCCAATTCGAGCAGATCTCCACCATAGGCCAGGCGATCGGGCGTCCCCTGCGGATAGAAGAAATGTCCCCGGAGCAGGCGCGGTGCGAAAGTCTGGCCGGAATGCCCCCGTTCATAGCGCATATGCTGCTCGACGCCTGGGCGGCCGCACTCGGCCAACCGGCCTTGGTGACATCCACGGTTGCGGAGATCACCGGCAAGCCGGCACGCCACTTCGACGAGTGGACCGCCCATCACGCTCCGAAGTTTCGCGCGTGAACGCCGTCCCTAGCCGCGGCCGAACGGCGCTTCGAGCGACGCGCTCTGCGGCGTGAACAACTCCGCCCCGCGTTCGCCGATGTGCATATCGTCTTCCAGCCGGATGCCGAATTCACCGGGAATATAGATTCCCGGCTCATCGCTGAAGGTCATGTTCGCTGCCAGCCCGATGCTGCGGCCGTCCTCCTGCAGCGTGTTGGTCGCGGTGAGATACGGCCATTCATGTTCATCGAGTCCAATCCCGTGCCCGATGCGATGGGTGAAATACTTGTACCCCGGCCCGTAACCCGCCTCTGTGATCACCTTGCGCGCGGCCGCGTCGACGGCCTCGCACGCCGCTCCGGGCCGGGCCGTCGCCCGCGCCGCGCTTTGCGCCTCGCGCACAATGTCAAACACCCGTTTCATTTTGTCGCTCGCCCGGCCCAGTACAAAGGTGCGGGTGATATCGGAGTGATAGCCCTCCACCGTGCAGCTGCCATCGATAAGAACGATCGTATCCTGCCGGATCACCTGCGGCCGCCGCGAGCCATGCGGTAGGGCGGCGTACTGCCCCACCAACACATCGGCCTCTCCCGGAAATCCCAGTTTCTGGTGCGCGGCGGCAATCAGATCGCCGAATTCCCGCTGGCTCATGCCCTCCCGCAGCGATTTCCACGCCGCCTCGAACGCCTCCAGCGTCACGCTGTTGGCCAGCCGCATCAGCGCGATTTCATTCGCGCTCTTGATCATGCGGCAGCCGGCCGTCACGGGCGTCGCGCTCCCGAAGGTGGCAGCCGGCGTCGCCTTCCCGATGCCGCTGGCGAACACGAACGGCGTGCGCTCTTCCATTCCGAGGTGTCCCGTCGCTAAGCCGTGTTCCTTGAGCGCCATCGCGACCGTCTCATAGGGGCTCGCGTCTTCTTCCCAGGTGAAAATCTGCGCTGATTTGCGGAACGCCCCCTCGGCGATCTGCTCCAGCGCCCGGCCTTTTTCGAAAGCCGGCGCCACGAAGAAAGGATCGCCATTCGCCGGCAGCACCATCAGGAACAGCCGTTCGCTGACGCCCCAACGCACCCCGCTGAAGTAGAAAAGCGAAGATCCGCCGCCGATCGCGATCCCGTCCAGGTGATTCTGGCGCATCAGGCGCTGCGCCCGCTCCACACGCGCCAGCCTCTCCTCGTTCGAAATCGGCTTGGCTTCGCCGCGGCGGCTCTTCAACGCGGCGATGGCGGGAATTTGCGCGAATGCGGAATCGGCAAGCGCAAAGATGCTGGAGCCCAACACAGCGCGGCGGGTGAGCATCGTGGTGCTATCGTATCACCCGCCGCTGTGCTACGCCCTAAGCGCAACCGGCGGCCATTGTCCGCGGCCGCGCTGCCTCCCACAGATCGATCTCGCCGTGCCCATCGGTGAGCAGCACTTCAAAATCCACTGCATCGTTATTTTCGCCGCGCCAGCGGCCTTCCACCCGGCGCAGTTCCCTCGCGTCGCCGTCTCCCCGCAACACCACGCGCATCGAATCCTGATTCATGGCCAGCAAAACACCCTCCTTCAGCCGGCCGGAACATAACGTGAGAATGATACTCAACATTGGTTCTCTCCTCGCACCCACTCATATCGCGGGCAGGAGATCACAACAAGGCTGCCATCCGATAGGGTGGTACTCAAGAAAGTCTCAGTACTTACATCCGGGAAAACCGCTCCGGAGAAAACCGCCCGCCGCCCGCGCAACAGGTGTGAAGTTGATCACGCGCGCCCGCGCCGCAGCAGCCACGCGCTGATCACAACCGCGAAAACCAGGAGGTTGCCCGCTGCATCCACTCCGAACAGGCCGTGCGTGCCGAAGCGGCGATAGCCTTGCCCGTCCAGCCATAGCACATACGCGATCGGCAGATTCCCCGCCGCCAGAAACAGGCTGTAGCGCGTGCTCATACCGTGCTCGCCATGGCCGAGAACGTCCATCACCAAGGCGGTGAATCGCGCGTACCCGAACCCTGTTGTGATCAGGTAAAGAACCGTACCGGTAAAGTAGACCGCCGGCCCATTGCCGGCCAGCAGCGTCAACGACGCCAGCCCGTTCAGCAACCCGGCTGTGGCATACATCAGGCGGCGGTCCCATTCGCCCGGCACCAGCGTCGCGAGCAGCGATCCAAAAGCGAGCACCAGTCCGCCCGCCAATCCGTTTACCCACATGACGCCCTGCGCTCCGACTGCATAATGCGACGCGACCGCCGGCAGCAGGTTCAACGCGGCTCCGGAACTTACCGGCGACGCCAGCAGCAGCAGCCCCCATACCGCCCGGCGGGAATGAAAGACCCCGAGCAACTCTTTACCGATCTTGCGGAAATGATCGAGCAGATCGGCGGCTTTGGCGGGCGGCGCCTCGGCAATGCTCAGACCGGCCAGCGACGGGATCGCGGTCATCCCCGCCGTCAGCAGCCCGGCAAGCGGCAGCGGCAGCCGCGCCAGCAGCCATAAGGTGATCCCCGCGCCGAGCGCCCCGCCTCCCAGGTTTCCCGCCTGCGTCCAGCCGGATGCCTGCGCCTGCCCGGCGCGAGAAAGGGTGCTCACCATCAGTCCGCCCTGCGCCGAAGAGACCAGCACGTTGATTGTCATCCCGGCAAACAGCAGTGCCGTGACCGCCGTCAGATAGCGAGTGCTCATCAGCGGCGTCGCAAATGCCAGGCAGCCGGCGCTCGCGAACGAAGCCAGCATCAGCCAGGTCCGCTTCCGCAGCTTCATGTCTACCAGAGGAGCCCAAAAGAAGTAGATCACCGTGGGCACTTGCAGCAGCGATTCGAGGTTGGCGATCCGGTCCACCGGCACGCCTGCCTGGCCCAGCACAAACGGTAGCGGCGTTTGCGTGAAACCGTTAAAGATTCCACCCGGAAGGATCAGAATGAGAAAAAGCCAGGGCGGCGGCCCGCGTTTTGTGGTCCCAGACATGAAGCGGCAAGCATAACACTCCGCCGGCCGCTCGCGCCCCGATCCTTAGTGGGTTGAGGTAGTCGCGGAACTGCCGCCCGAGGCGCTGCTGGAGCTCCCGGTCACCAGGGTCGAATTCGCCGTCGACCACAGGTCGCGCATGCCACCCGAAAGGTGGATGTATAAGCCCAGCGCCGCCAATGCAATAAACGCGGCCGCCAGACAATATTCAGCCAGGCCCTGTCCTTGATCGTCGTGCCGGAAACAGGCCCAAATCGCCCGTAGCATCTATAAAGTTAAGGCTAACGCCCAAAGTTGAAGCGTTCCAGCATCTCTTTTGTTAGTACCCCTGGAACGAGTGGAACCCGCCGTTAATTCAAGTTTCGGGGCGAACGAGCCGATAATGACCATGGGAGGTTCATGTCCGCACCCGTCACCGCCTTAGGGAACAGAGTCTGGACTCTGCCCCCCCTTATCCTGCACCCCTTCAACGAACAGGTGCCTCCGCAAGCCCTTCTGGAAAACTCGCGCGCCGCCCTCATGCTCTCCGGCCTCATCTCGAACGAGGGCAATGAGCCGGAAATTCTGCTCCGCCGCCTTCTGGCCGGCCGCTATGCCGAAATTCGCATGTTGTTCTTCCTAGGCAAGGATTTGCTCCGCTGGATGGAACAATGTGGCGAGTCTGTCGAGCGCACTCGCGAACTCCACGACGCGCGCATTCGCCCGCAGAGTTTTGCCGCTCTTCTGATCGGCAACCCGCCCCAGGAAGTGAAGGAAAAGTTGATGCGTTGGGGCGTCGCCGACTATGCGTCCATCTTTTCCCGCGCCCTCGGCTTGAACATGCTGTTTGTGCGCCCTCCCGAAATCGATTTGCTCGCCGAGGAATTCCTTCGCGGCTATGACCGGTACGCGGATTCTTTGTTCCGCTGCTTCCTGGAATCGGAACCGTACGCTACCATCAGCTCGGATAATTTCCACTTTGCGCTATACGCCTCGGGAGAGTATTCCCGGATGCTCGAATCGGAGTGGGCCGATCCGGAGCAATAGATCGGGACGGTAAGATAAAGGGGATGGAACTTCCCCGCCTGCTCCTGGTCCGGCAGAACTATCCTGACCGCAAAATTCCCGATCTTCCCTCTACCGTTGCTCGCGAACTGGCGGCGTCCGGCCTAGCCGCCCAGCTCCCTCGCGGCGCCCGCCTCGCCATCGGAGTCGGCAGCCGCGGCATTCGCAACCTCGATGTGATCGCCGCGAGCGTGGTCCGCTACTGGCAGGACCAGGGTGTTCAACCCTTCTTATTTCCCGCCATGGGCAGCCACGGCGGCGCCACCGCCGCCGGCCAGGCCGATGTGCTGGCGCATTACGGCATCACCGAAGCCGCCATGGGCTGCCCCATCGTGAGCCAACTCGAAGTGGTCTCGCTCGGCAAGACTTCCGACGGCATTGAGGCCTTCATGGACCGCATCGCTTACGAGGCTGATGCCGTCCTGCTCCTCAATCGCGTCAAATGGCACACCGACTTTTCTGGCGCCATAGAGAGCGGCCTCTTTAAGATGATGGCCATCGGCATCGGGAAACTCGCCGGCGCTCAGCGCTACCATGCCTATGGACTCCGCCTCGGACTCGAATACGTGATCCGCACAGTCGGCCGCCTGGTCCTACGCTCGGGCAAATTGCTGGGCGGCATCGCCATCCTGGAAGATGCTTATCATCAAACCGCCAAAATCGATGTTGTGCCTGCCCGTCAGATGGAGCAACGCGAAGAAGAAAACCTGGCTCTGGTGAAATCGTGGATGGCTAGAATTCCGATGGATCTGGACCTGCTGGTAGTCGATGAGATGGGCAAGAATATCAGCGGCTTGGGCATGGACACCAAGATCATCAACCGCACGCATCGCGGTGAATACAATTTATTCCCGGACGCGCCTCGCATTGAGCGCATCTTCGCCCGCGACCTGAGTGACAATACCTACGGCAACGCGCTCGGTGTGGGCAGCGCCGACGTGGTCACCGACCGCCTGGTGCACGCGATCAATACCCACGCCACCTGGATTAACGCGCTCACCTCCGTTAACCCTTCGGGCGCTCATACGCCCATACACTATCCAACCGATCGGGAATGCCTGGAACAGATCATGCCAACCACCGGCCGTCTCGATCCTCAAGACGTAAGAATCGGCTGGATCCGCAACACGCTCGAACTGGCGCGCCTCGGTTTGAGTGAGAATTTACGGGATCAAATCGCGCTCCACCCGCTGCTCGCCATCGAAGATACCATCCCGATGGAATTCGATCGCACGGGCAACTTGCTGAGCCCTTTTGCTCCGGTGCCCGTGTAAGGCTCTAGCGGCGCCCTCCGAAGCCGCCGCCCTGGAATCCGCCGCCGACGCCTCCTACTCTGCCGAACCCGCCGGTGCGTCCGTTGAAGCCGCCGCCGGGACCGGTAAACACGTGTCCATTAAACCCGCCGGGCCGACTAACAGAGCAGCCAGGAAGACGCCTCCGAGTGCCATCCCCTTGATCGCATCATAAAATTAATACCTCTTATATTTTGGATGCGGCTGCGAAAGGCCCAGTTGCTACCCTTGCTCTGGTGGCGAGAACTCCGGAGCTTAGCAGGAGCTGCGCTTGAGCTGCCCGCACGCTGCATAAATATCCAGACCCCGCGGCTTGCGCACGAAGCAGGGCGCAGACCGCCGTACAATCTCCTGAAAGCGCGCCACCTGGGCCGCGTCGGGCGCTTCGTAAGGGATTTCGGGTCCTGGGTTTAGCGCGATCAAGTTGATCTTGCAGTTGAGGTGAGCCAGCAGCTTCGTCACCCGCCGCGCGTCGGCTTCCGTATCGTTGATGCCCTTCAGCAGCACATATTCGAATGTCAGCTTCTCCCAAGGCCGCAGCGGATAGCCCCGGCAGACTTCCAGCAACTCCTTCAAGTGATACTTACGGGTAATCGGCATCAGTTCGCGGCGCATCTCTTCGGTCGAGGCGTTCAGCGAAATCGCAAGTTTTGGTCGCACTGGTTCGCGTCCGAGCTCTTCGATTTTCGGAATGATGCCCGACGTGGAAAGCGTGATGCGTCGCGGCGAGAGCCCGAACCCGTTCGAATCGAGTAGAATGCGTGTGGCTTTGATCACATTCGGCAGGTTCAGCAGCGGCTCGCCCTGTCCCATCATCACGATGTTCAGCCGGCCGCTATCCTGGCGCAGGCGGTTTTCGCGCGCCACCAGCAGCACTTGTCCCACAATTTCCCCGGCCGTCAGGTTGCGCTCCAAACCGAGCAGCGCCGTCATGCAGAATTTGCAGTCGACCGGGCACCCCACCTGGCTCGAGATGCAGATCGTATCGCGCTCGCCTTCCGGCATCAGAACCGTTTCCACCGTGCGGCCATCGTCCAGCCCCAGCAGGTAGCGCCGCGTGCCATCGTTCGACTCGTAAACCCGCGCCACCTCGGGTAAACCGACGGCGTGGCGGCCGGCCAACTCCTGGCGCGTCCGTGTCGGCAAGGTCGAAATCTGAACCAGATCGGCCGCCTGTCCCCGGTAAATCGCCTCATACAACTGCCGCGCCCGGTAAGCCGGCTGGTCCGGCCCCAAGGCCTCCTGCAGTTCGGGAAGTTCCATTCCTACCAGGGGTTGCATCGGTTAACTAGCTTCATGATAGCGGCTTGGTGCCGCGGGATGTTACAAAGTAGAGGAGAGCTTCCCATTGGCCACCACCATTAGTCCAGTCCGCGAGATCGAAACCACCACGTTGAAGAACGGCGTCCGCGTCATCACCGAATCCATGGCGCACGTGCGCTCGGTTTCGGTTGGCATCTGGATCGGCACCGGCTCGCGCCGCGAATCACCCGAACAGAACGGCATCAGCCACTTCATCGAGCATATGCTGTTCAAAGGCACGACCAATCGCACGGCGGAAGACATCGCGCGCTCGGTCGATTCCATCGGCGGCAATCTCGATGCCTTCACCGCCAAGGAGCTGGTTTGCTTCAACACCAAGGTGCTCGATGAACACCTCTCGCTGGCCTGGGACGTCCTCGCCGACCTTGTTCTGAACCCGCTGTTCCGCCCCGAGGACATCGAAAAGGAAAAGGGCGTCATCCTCGAAGAGATCAAGATGGAAGCTGATAGCCCCGACTATCTGGTCCACGAAATCTTTTCGTCCAACTTCTGGAAGGATCACCCGCTCGGCAAGCCCATCCTTGGCACGCGGGAAACCGTCAAGAAGTTCGATAGTGACGGCATCCGGCGCTACTACTCGGAGGTTTATTCGCCCGGCAACCTGATCGTGACGGCCGCCGGCAATCTCACTCACCAGCGGCTGGTCAAACTCGTGCGCGACCACTTCGAATCGCTGCCGCCCCGCGCCCCCGCGAAACCTGATCCGGTCCCGAGCACCCACGCGCGCATCGCTCTGCGCAGCAAGCGCTCCCTCGAGCAGGTGCATGTCTGCCTCGGCGTGCCCTCCTATCCGCTGCCGCACCAGGAGCGGTTCGCCTGTTACGTTCTCAACACGCTGCTCGGCGGCGGCATGAGTTCGCGCTTGTTCCAGAACATCCGCGAGCGCCAGGGCCTCGCCTATGCCGTGTTTTCCGAGCTCAATCCATACCGCGACACAGGCTGCCTCTCCATCTACGCCGGCACGTCGCTCGAATCGGCGCGCCAGGTGGTCGAGTCCATCATGAACGAGTTCCGGCAGTTGAAAGAAGAAATTATCGGCGACGAAGAATTGCGGCGCGCCAAGGACCACCTGAAAGGCTCCCTGATGCTCAGCCTGGAATCCACCGCCAGCCGTATGTCGAACCTTGCGCGCCAGGAGATGTACTTCGGCAAGTTCTTCACGCTCGACGAATTGATTGACAGCATCGAAGCCGTCACCGCCGGCGACGTGCAGCGCATCGCGCGCACGTTCTTCGACCCCAAGCAGATCGCGCTCACCGTCCTGGGGAATCTGGAAAACTTCAAAATCGGCCGCGAAGACCTGGTCTGCTAGCGCGCTTACTGTGCCGCCGCCGGCTTTCGCATCTTCTGAATAATGATGTCTCCGTACCCGGCCCGGAGGTACAGTTTGTGTGCTGCCTCTTGGACGTCCGCAACGAAGCGGTGCCCTACCAGCCAGAACCGGCGCCGCTCTTGCCCTGGAATATCGGAAACCACGCCGCCGAATTTACTTCGGGCATCGACGGCGTAGGCGGCGTCCGGCGGCAACCGCAGCGTGATTTCTCCGCGTGTGTTCGTGACGCGGACATCTCCCGCCACATCCACCACGTGGACCTCGCCGCCGGCGTGCTCCACGATCAGGCTCGCGCTCCGTGGAACTCGAATGCGGTAGTCGAAACCCCCTCGGTTATTCAGCGTCCGCCCTCGCAGACCCGTGGTGATGGTGAGTTCATTCCCGTTGTGCTCCGCCGTCACGCTGGTCCCCTCCAGCCGCCGGGCCTCCGCTCGATCATACGCCGCCGGCGGTTTCGTGATGGTAATTTCCATCCCGGGCTGATCCCCGCCCTCCACCGTCACTTCTCCCACCGAGTGCTTCAGATGCAGCACCCCGCCGGCCGGAAAATCCATCGTTTCGGTCTTACCGATATCGAGCTTCTGCGCCGCTGCCGCGCAGCTCATCCCGATCGCGAGCAAAATCAGGGAACGCCGCTTCATCTTACTGGCTACCCTTCGTCTCGGCCCCGGGCGCCGCGCGCGCGTAAAAGCCCGCCAGGTCCGTCTTCAATTGCTTCAACGCATCCACGTTTAGATAAATCATGTGCCCCGACGGATAGTATGCGAATTCGATGTTCCCGCGCAGCTTCGGTTCCAGCTCGATATGCGCCAGGTCGTATTCGGTAATGAAGAACGGCGTCGCCAGATCGAATAGCCCGTTCACCGAAAACACCCGTAGCCGCGGATTCTTGCGAATCGCGTCGGCCAGATCGCCGGCCACATACGCGTCCCGCATCGCCTGCCCTTGTCCTTGACCTCCCGTCGGCAGTGCGGACCCAAGCCGGTGCGTGTGGTCCCAGATCTGATTGACGCCCGGCCCGCTCGGCAGATAGGTTTCGTCCGAAGTGTATTTCAATTCCCGATCCAGGTAGTCGTGCAAGGCCGTGACGAACGCGCCTTCAATGCCCGAGTTTGATGGATCGTACCCCGGGTTCTCGCCCGCGGCATCCACATCAGATCCCTCGAACCGCGCATCATACCGCCCGAGAATGGCGCGCTGATCGCGGAGCAATTCCTTGCGAAAACGCGGCGGGCTCACTCGCAGGTTCGCTTCTTTGATATATTGCGCGCTCAGGCCCGTATAGCCGGCCAGCTTGGCCGCAATCGACTCGACCTGCGCCTGCGGCAGGTTATGTCCCTCCGCCAGCGCCTCCGCGTACGGCCCGCGCGCGAACGCCCGCACCTCGTTGAGAAATGCCTTCTCGTCCCGCCCTTTGTGAGAAACCTTTTCGTAATGCCACGCAATCGCCGCATAGGAGGGCAGATTGCCGATAAAGAGCGCGTCCGACCCCGGTGCCAGCGCGAAGTAATTCAGAATCGACGACATGAGAACGACGCCATTCATCGACATCCCGCTATTCTCGAGTGCATCGACGAGCGCCGCCGACCGCGTCGTTCCGTATGATTCGCCGAACAGAAACTTGGGCGAATTCCAGCGGTGATTGAGGCTCACGTACCGGTAAATGAATTTCTGGAATGCCCGCACATCCTGATCGGTGCCCGCAAAATCGCGAATGTTCCCCTTCCCCACCGGCCGCGAATAGCCGGCCCCGACCGCGTCCACGAACACCAAATCGGATTTATCCAGAAGGCTGTACTGGTTCGGCACTACCTCGTACGGCCCCGGCCCCGTCGCTTCCGGGCTCGCCGTCACCACCCGCACCGGCCCCACCGACCCCATGTGCAGCCACATGCTGGCCGATCCCGGCCCGCCGTTGTAGAGAATCGTGAGCGGCCGCGATCGCATATCCGTGACGCCATCCAGCGTATACGCCGCATAAAACACACTGGCATACGGCTGGTCATCGTCGGCGGGAATCAGGAGCGTTCCCGCCGTCGCGGTATAGCGAATGGTTTTGCCGCCCAGCGTGATCTCATGCGAAGTGACCGAGCTCTTCTCCGAAGGAATCGGATTGATCGGTCGTTCGACAGCCGGCGATGTAGTGGCAGCCGCGTTAGGCGCCCGCTGCGCGCGTCCAGGCAGGCTAACCAGCACTACCGCCATCCCAACTAACAGAGTGTTTCGCGAAGGTGACATGCGGCCCCTCCCTCTTAGGCTATCCTACGTAAGGCCGGACGATCTTGTCGCGGGTGTATTTCAAAGCGCCTTCAACGCCCGAGCCACTTCCGTCACTCTGCGTCCGTGAGCCCGCGCCGCTTGCAGAGCATCGGCTTCAGACCCGTAGTGTGCCGGAACCAGAATCAAGTCAAGCCGCGCCAAAGCCTCGTACACGCCTGGCAGAGCGCAGTCATTCGCCCCCGCTCCGGAAATGACCGCCGCACCGGCTCTGGAATGCAACTGCCCTTTGCCGTGCGCCCCCCGCAATAGCTCGAAATACGCCTGAAACTCCGGCCCCGCGAGTTCCGCCCGCGCCGGTGCGCCCACAATCACGGCGTCCGCCCAGGCCAGGTCTGCTTCGCGCGGCGCCACGTATTCACCGCTCATGCGCTCGCGGTTCTCGCTCCACCCTGGGACTTCGCCAACCAGGCGTTCGTCCACATCCTCGCGCAGCCAGCGCAGCCGGATGTTGGCCCGCGCCTGCACGGCTCCGAGCGCCGCTGCCAGCGCCAGCTTTTCCGTTCTGCCGGTCCGCGACCAGAACGTCACCAGCACATTCACGTCCTGCATAGTTATGACAGATCGAAGAACAGAAACTCGGCGTCACCCGCGCCTTGCCCCGACAACGATACCTCCCGCTCCTCGCTGAGAGCCGCGCCATCTCCCTCCGCCAGCACTTCCCCGTTTACCGCCACGCTCCCGCGTGCCACCTGCACCCAGCCGTAGCGCCCGGGCGCTATCGCCTGCGTGAGTGTTTCCGCCGGTCGGAGCATGCCGGCGTAGACCGCCGCATCCTGGTGAATCGCCGCGGCGCGCACGCCGTCAGCCGCTTTACCCGATGCCAGCAGCCGCAGCTTTCCGCATTTCTCGCGCGCATCGAACGGAATCTGCTGATAGCTCGGCTCGACGTCGTTGACCCCGGGGACAATCCAGATCTGCAGAAACCGCACCGGCTCGCTCGCCGACGCATTGAACTCGCTATGGATCACTCCCGTACCCGCCGACATCACCTGGATCGTATTGACCCCGAACGTATGCTGCTCCCCCATGCTGTCTTTGTGCGTCAAGCTGCCGTCCAGCACATAGGTCAGGATCTCCATGTCGCGATGCGCATGCGCCCCGAATCCGCGCCCGGCCGCCACCCGATCGTCATTGAGGACCCGCAGCGCCCGAAAACCCATGTGCGCCGGATCGGAGTAACCGGCGAACGAAAACGTGTGATATGTGTTGAGCCAGCCATGGTCAAAGTGGCCGCGTTCCTCGCTTCGTCGAATCGTAATCATGCGCGTTCCCTTGGCATATCCAGTTTACCCGTTGCCTCTGCTGAACCGCTCTGCTTGACTCCCGCTTGCGGTTTCTGATAACTGATAACGGGAGGTCTGAGTCATGAAGCAGCGGCTCTCTTTGGTGTTGGCGATTTTCGGTTCGTTATGGGCCGGCGTGCCTGCGTCGGCGCATCACTCCGTTCAGGCTCAATTCGATCTGCAAAAGCCCTTCACCTTGACCGGCGTCGTCACTAAGGTGGAATGGATTAACCCGCACTCCTATTTGTATCTCGATGTCAAAGACCAAAGCGGTAACGTGAAGCACTGGGCCTTCGAAATGGCCGGCCCCGGCGCTCTTCGCCGCGCCGGCCTGAGCCGCTCCGATCGCGGCGGTATGAAACCCGGCGACACGATCACGGTCAACGGCGTGCTCGCCAAGGACGGCACCGATTCCGGCCTCATTAAAGAGTTGAAATTCGCCGATGGCCGTGTCTTCACCATTTGGGCCGGCGATCCCAACGCGAGGTAAGTCGGTATGAGCCGGCTTTGCCTTTGGATCTGCGCCGGCGCTGCCCTGGCCGCCACGCTCAGTCCCGCTGCCGAAACTCCGCGAACGCCCGACGGCCACCCGGACCTCAACGGCGTCTGGAACGGCGGCGCCGCCGGCCCCTTCATCAAGGTCGACGATCCTAACGCCTCCCTGCTGGCCGCTCGCGACGGCACCCTGCTCAACTTCGAGCGCGACAACACCATCGTTCGCCGCTCCGATCCCAACAAGCCCCTCTACAAGCCCGAATTCTGGGAAAAGGTCCAGCAGCTCGACCAGGACGGCAACAAGCAGGATCCGTCCTACGGCTGCATGCCCGCCGGCGTTCCGCGCATGGGCCCGCCCGTCCAAATCGTGCAGACTCCCAAGGAAATGGTCTTCCTGTACGTCAGCCCGCCCGCGCAGGGATGGGGCGATCAGTACCGCGTCATTCCCACCGACGGCCGCGCGCACACGCCGCTGCAGGACCTCGATGGCACCTGGAAGGGCGAATCCATCGGGCACTGGGACGGCGACACGCTCGTCGTCGACACCATCGGGTTCAACGACACCAGCTGGCTCGATATCGGCGGTTATTTTCACAGCGAGAACATGCATGTCATCGAGCGCCTTCACCGCGACGGTGACACGCTTACCTGGCAGGCCACTGTCGAAGATCCGGACGTGCTGATCAAGCCCTGGGTAATGAATCCGCGGACCCAAAACCTGAATCCCGACCCCAAAGCCGTCCTCGCCGAATCGCTTCCCTGTGTCGAGCGCGATCTCTCGCATCTGGTCACCAAGGAACATCACTAGACGTATGCGCTCGCCCGTCTTCTTTATCCTGGCGGCGTTGGCCGCTTCATCACTCCCTGCGCAAGATGCCGCCGCGACGATCAAAGCCGCCGAGTACGCTCTCGGCATGATCCGCGGCCCGCGGCGGGTTGACGCCATCAACACGCTCGAATACTGGGGCGCCGGATACACCTACGCCTTCGGCCAGGCCTACCATCCGGGCGCGCCGTGGCCCGCGTTCAAAGTCACTTACCATGCGAGCATCAGCTACGCGCTCCCGGCCATGCGGGTCGATATCACGCGCAGCAATCCTGAGGGCCCGGTCCAGGGAGGCGGCGGCCTGCCCTTGGCGGCGCCGCAACGGCAGATTCAGGTCGTCAGCGGTGACTTCGCGTGGAACGAATCCGTGCCGGGCGCCGGTTTCATCGCCGGCAGCACCGCTACACCCGCGCCCGGCGCCGCCGCCGATCGTCTCCTCCAGCTCTGGGTCACTCCCTTCGGCGTTCTCAAGATGGCCGAGCGGGCCGGAACCAGCGCGCAGCTCTCGACCGAAGCCGGTCTCAGCATCATCACATTCCCGCTCGGCGGCCAAACGGTCAAACTCTCGCTTAACTCCAAACAGCAGGTCGAGCGCGTCGAAACCCACTCCACCAATCCCGTGCTCGGCGACACCCTCGCCGAAACTACCTACTCCGATTACAAAGATCTCGGCGAGATCACCAGCGACGTCCTGTTCCCCTCCCACATTGTTCAAAAGCAGGGCGGCTTCCCGGTGTTGGATCTGACCATCACCAAAACCGATCCCAACAACCCCTACGTGGTCTTTCCCGTTCCCGACAATGTCGAACGCGCCCCGAAAACGCCCGTGCCGGTCAAAGTCGATGCCCGCAACGTCGCGCCCGGGGTCTGGTATTTGACCGGCGGCACGCATCATAGCGTGGCCGTCGAATTCAAGAACTATGTCGCGCTCGTCGAGTGCCCGCTCGACGACGAGCGCGCCCGCGCCGTCCTTGACACCGTCAAAAGGACGATTCCGAAGAAGCCGATCCGGTACGTCGTCAACACCCATCACCACTTTGATCACTTGGGCGGCCTGCGCGCCTGTGCCGCCGACGGCGCCACCATCCTCACCCAGGCAGCCAACAAACCCTACTATGAAACACTGTGGCCGTCCACCAGGAAGATCATCGAGCCCATCGCCGAGAAACGCGTGATCGCCGATGGCACGCAGTCTCTTGAGCTGTATCATCTGCAGGGAAGCAATCACGCCGATACCATGCTCATCGGCTACGTGCCCAAAGCCAAGGTGTTGATCGAAGCCGACGTCTACACCCCCGCCGCCGCCGATGCCCCGCATGGTCCGGTTGTCAAAGAGAACGTGAATCTGAACGATAACCTGAAGCGCCTCGGCCTCGACGTGCAGCAGATCACTCCGCTCCACGGCCGCGCGGTAACCATCAGCGATCTGCGCCAGGCGATCGGCGCGAACTAGCGCTTATCCCCCCGTCCCGAACAGCACCTCGAACGCAATCCCCCGCCCTGCATACGCCACGCCAAACCAGCAGATCAACGACAAGCACGCGGCAATCTTCCCCGCGCCCGAGCCCGCGTACATCCCGGAGCGAGCGTGCATCCCCAACTGCAGCCCCATGCCGCAAGCCAGCAGCGTCATCTTGATCGCGAACGGAGTGCTTCCGCTGTAAGTCACCGCCGCCGATAAAAACATCGGCACACCCGAGGCAATCATCACCACCAATCCGGCCAGCCCCCACGGCGCCACCTGCCGCGCCAGTCGCTCCGCCGGTTGCCTCATCCCGAAACCGAGCACTGTCAGGTCCACCACCAGGATCGACCCCAAAACCATCACCAGCCCGGCGATGTGAAAGGTCTCCAGCACCGCGAACCCCCACATCGATTGGCTGATCAGCCGCGCCAGCGGCGTGTTCACGCACCATTGAAAAAACCAGCTGGGCAGCAGATGATTCATTTCGCGCGCCGGTAGAGCTCATCCGCGAAATACGCCGTCCATCGCCCGAGAACAATGATCGCGAGCCACAGGAACGCGGAAACCGCCCCCACCAGCCTCCCCGGCCACGGCAGCGCCGCTTCTTTGTCCCACTGCGCGACGTGGGGGTACACTTTGCGATGAAAGAACAGCACATTCAACCCGGCCACCGGCAATAGCAGCAGCTTCGCCCGAAACACGGTGGTGGTATAGTAGGTCTCCGGCTTTCCCAGAAACAGCAGCACCCCGCTCAGCATCATGACCGTAAATCCAAATGCCGCCCATGGTTCGAGCCGTCCCACTACGTCGGTCACGCGCTGGTCGCGCATGCAGATTCCCATCAGCCGCAGATCGATCCACAGCACTGTGCCCACCGAAATCCCGAGCCCCAGCAGATGAATCGCTTCCGTGAGCGGGAACGCCACCTCGCTTTCGCGCAGGTACACGCTCATCGATGTTTCGTTCAGCCATTGCACCAGCGAAAGAACCGACACCGGCACCAAACCTAGCGGAATGGCAAGATTCTTGTCAAGCTGCAGCCGCGTTATACTGCCTCAATACCGGCACGACTGGTCATCGGGAGGATGCGATGAGAATGCTGCGAACCGCCGCTTTGACGGTTTTCTTTATCGTTGGCGTACGCGCCCAGGATAATTGGCCGGGATATGCCGGCGACCCCGCCGGGCAGCGCTTCTCGCCGCTCTCGCAAATCAATACCCGCAATGTTTCCAAGCTCAAGCTGGCCTGGCAGTATGGCGTCAACGCCGCCGGCATCGACCTCAATGCGGCCACCCGCGTCCTGACTTCCACCGAGGCCGTTCCGGTCATGGCCGGCGGTCTGCTGTTCACTCCTACCGTGCATCACTCCGTCGTGGCCCTCGAGCCCGAAACCGGAAAAGAAGTCTGGAAATACGAGCTGCCCAATAACGTCGCTGCTCCGCTGCGCGGTGTGACGTACTGGGTGGGCGACAAAGACCGCTCCCCGCGCATTTACGCCGGCCTCAGCAACGGAACCCTGATCGCGCTCGATTCCAAAACCGGCAAGCTCGTCCCCGGCTTCGGCAAGGAAGGCATACTCGATCTTCGCCCCGGCGTCGCCGATAAATCTCCCGGCGCGCCCTATCACATCAGTTCGCCCCCCGCCGTTTTCCGCAACCTGCTCATCACCGGAGCCCAAGGCAAGGAAGACGACCCCGACGGCCCCGCCATGGATGTCCGCGCCTGGGAGATCTCCACCGGCAAACTCGTCTGGACTTTTCACACCATTCCCCACCCCGGGGAAGCCGGCTACGAAACCTGGCCCAAAGACAACTGGATCAACGCCGGCTCACCGGCCAATTGGGGCGCCATCACGCTCGATGCGCAGCGCGGCCTCATCTTCCTCCCCATCGGCCAGCCCGCCGCGCAATATTACGGCGCCGCCCGCCATGGCCAAAACCTGTACTCGTCTTCGATCGTCGCTCTCGAAGCCGCTACCGGCAAAGTACGCTGGTATTTTCAATTGACCCACCACGACCTCTGGGACTACGACGCCGAAGCAGCCCCCTCCCTCATGGAGCTCACCCGCGACGGCAAGAAAATTCCCGTCGTGATCGCCGTCTCCAAGCCCGGCCTTATGTTTTTCCTCGATCGCGACACCGGCAAATCCGTCTACCCCGTCGAAGAGCGTCCCGTCCCCCAGAGCGACGTTCCCGGCGAGGAAACCTGGCCCACCCAGCCCTTCCCCCTGAAGCCGCCGCCGCTCACCCGCATGAGCGTGAAGCCGGAAGAAATCTTCACCGGCGAACCCGATCACGAAAAATTTTGCCGCGACCTGGTCGAAAAGATCGGCGGCATGCACAATCTCGGCCCGTACACGCCTTATAGCAGCAAGGAATTCCGCATCATTTTTCCCGGCCAGCAGGGCGG
>Ga0070734_10000683_pt1 | contig 63772 bp, 55 predicted proteins | sample Coa_R1_8_FD_66444 | JGI IMG/M metagenome (GOLD analysis project Ga0070734, IMG submission 66444) | Surface soil microbial communities from Centralia Pennsylvania, which are recovering from an underground coalmine fire - Coalmine... | ecosystem: Environmental > Terrestrial > Soil > Unclassified ...
GTACATAGATAGCGAGCCCTTCGAGGGTGACACGGCGCTCGCGGGCGCGCAGGTAATCGAGCCAGATCAGCCCAAAGGAAAGCACGGCTGCCGTATCGGCTTCCGGAGGGCTGGCGATGGCCGCCCAGCCGTGTTGGCCGTGGCGCAGAAAAGCGCGCGGAAAGGCGGGGGATAGGCTGAACTCGAGGTTGGCCTCGGCGCTAATTTCCGCCAGTTTCCATTCCGGGAACTGACGGTGCAGAAACAGCCGGAACCGTTCGCGGAAGACCAGGCGATGGCTGCGCTGCCCCAGTTCCGCTCCGGTGCGGCGCGCCAGGTCCAGCAAAAACATCTGCCCCTCGCGGCGGCCGAAGCGTTCCACCACCAGTTCCAGACGAGCCGCCGAGGAACTTTTCACCGCTGTGATGCGGCGCGCCAGGTTGCGGGTGCGGTCCCAAGCTTCCAAGGTCAGGCGCGAGCCGCGAACTTCCAGCGAGAAATTGTCGCCGGTGAGCGCGAGCAATTCCTCCCCGGGCTCCAGCAGGGCGGGTTGGCGGCAATTTTTGAGGAAGCTCTCAATCGCAGCACGGGTCTCCGGGACGCTACGGCCCTCGACCCGCTGTGCGGCCGGCATCGAAACCGAATTGTAGCGCGGGGCACAGAGCAAAACACCTGGGAGGGCGGACACCCTACCCGGCAAGGGAGGCGAATCGCCTGGGCCACCCGCGGCGATCTATAAAGTAGGTATGGACATCAACCGTTACACCGAAAAACTGCAGGAAGCTTTGCACGCCGCCCAAACGATGTCAGTTCGTTATGGGAACCAGCAGATCGGTGTGGAGCACCTGCTGACGGCTCTGCTGGAACAGCAGGGCGGTCTCGCGCCTTCGATTCTGAACAAGGCGGGAATCAATGTGGAGGCGCTCACAGACCGGCTGGCAACCGAAATTGACCGGCTGCCGAAAGTTTCGGGATCGCCCGCCGCGACCGATCGACTGTATGTTACCGCGGGCTTGAATCATCTGCTTACCAAAGCCGAAGACGAGGCGCGCAAGCTGAAGGACGAGTACATTTCGGTGGAGCACATCCTGCTCGCCGCCACCGATGATGGCGGCGCCGTTGGCCGGCTTCTGAAAGAATTCGGCCTGACCCGCGAACGGCTGATGCAAGCCTTGCGCGAAGTGCGCGGCAGCCAGCGCGTGACTTCCCAGAATCCGGAAGCGACCTACGAGGCGCTGGAGCGCTATGGCCGGGACCTGACGAAGCTGGCGGCGCAGAGCAAACTCGATCCGGTGATCGGCCGCGATGAAGAAATCCGGCGCGTGATCCAGGTGCTTTCCCGCCGCACGAAGAACAACCCCGTGCTGATTGGCGAGCCGGGGGTAGGAAAGACGGCTATCGTGGAGGGACTTGCCCTGCGGATCGTCCGCGGCGATGTGCCGGAGGGACTGAAGAACAAACGCATCATCGCCCTGGACATGGGCGCGCTGATCGCTGGAGCTAAGTATCGGGGCGAATTCGAGGAGCGGCTTAAGGCCGTGCTCAAAGAAGTCCAGGATGCATCCGGCGAGATCATCCTGTTCATCGACGAGCTGCACACGGTTGTCGGCGCCGGCAAGGCCGAAGGCTCCATGGATGCCGGCAACCTGCTCAAGCCCATGCTGGCGCGCGGCGAATTGCATTGCATCGGGGCGACCACGCTGGACGAGTACCGCAAGCACATCGAAAAGGACGCAGCCCTGGAGCGCCGCTTCCAGCCGGTGCTGGTAGACCAACCTTCGGTGGAAGACACCATTTCGATTCTGCGCGGGCTGAAGGAGCGGTATGAAGTGCACCACGGGGTGCGGATCAAGGATGCCGCACTGGTCGCCGCGGCGGTGTTTTCCAACCGGTATATTACGGACCGGTTTTTGCCGGATAAAGCGATCGACCTGGTAGACGAGGCCGCCGCGCGCCTGCGCACCGAAATCGATTCAATGCCTGCCGAACTCGACGAAACGCGGCGACGCATCATGCAGCTCGAAATCGAACGCGAAGCGCTGCGCAAGGAGACCGACCTGCCCTCGAAGGACCGGCTGGCGCGGCTTGAAAAAGAGCTGGCCGATTTGAAAGCGGAATCGGACGCCCTAACCGCGCGCTGGCAATCGGAGAAGAATGCGGTGCAACGGCTGCGGCAAATCCGCGAGCAGGTGGAGCAGACCAAGCAGGCAATCGAACAGGCCGAGCGCCAGTACGATCTGAACCGCGCGGCCGAGTTGAAATACGGCAAACTGGCTGCGCTCGAGCGCGAGCTGCAACAGGCATCCGACACCTTCGCGCGGCAGCAGAAGCAGGGTCGCCTGCTTAAGGAAGAGGTGGATGAAGAGGACATTGCCGAGGCGGTCAGCCGCTGGACCGGAATTCCAGTGACCAAACTGCTCGAAGGCGAAATGCAGAAATTGCTACACCTCGATAGCGAACTGCACAAACGCGTGGTCGGACAAGAGGAAGCCGTTACCGCCGTCGCGGAAGCCGTGATCCGCGCGCGGTCGGGCCTGAAGGACCCCAACCGGCCCATTGGAAGTTTCATTTTTCTGGGTCCAACGGGCGTGGGCAAGACCGAACTGGCGCGCGCTTTGGCCGCGTTTCTCTTCGATGACGAACACGCCATGATTCGCATCGACATGTCGGAATACCAGGAGAAGCACACCGTGGCGCGGCTGGTGGGCGCGCCGCCCGGATACGTGGGCTACGAAGAGGGCGGCCAGTTGACCGAGGCGGTGCGGCGGCGCCCGTATTCGGTGGTGCTGTTCGATGAGATCGAAAAAGCGCATCACGATGTTTTCAATGTGATGCTGCAAATTCTGGATGACGGCCGGCTGACCGACGGACAAGGCCGCACGGTGGACTTCAAAAACACGATCGTAATCATGACCTCCAACGTGGGCAGCCAGCGCATCCTGGAATATCGCGGCGCCTACGACGGAGAAGCGTACGACCGCATGAAGGAGGCCGTGCTGGAGGAGATGCGGCATCAGTTCCGGCCGGAGTTCCTCAACCGGGTCGATGAGATTATCGTCTTCCATGCATTATCCGAGGAGCACCTGAAGGAAATCGTGGAGATTCAGTTGGGGCGGCTCCGCGCCCGCCTGGCGGACCGGCACATCACCTTACAACTGACGGATGCCGCGCGCGCCAACCTGGTGCGCACCGGCTACGACCCGCATTACGGCGCGCGGCCGCTGAAACGCGCCATTCAAAAGAAGATCGAGACCCGGCTGGGCCGCCTGCTGCTGGAAGGCGCAATTCGCGATGGCCAGACCGTCCGAGTGGATGCGCCGCATGAGACTGGCGAGTTGACCTTCACGCCGCAGCCGGAACCGGTGGCGGTGGGATAGCCCATCGGCGGTGGGCGGGTCGGAACCTCACCGGCGAGCGCCGCGGCCCTCGGCCGCCAGGGTCTCCAAGGCGTGCAGGTCTTCCTGGCCGCCCATCACGATCAAATAGTCGCCGCCATGGACCGCGGTATCGGCGGGGGGATTGAAGAGCATCTTCCCATCGCTCTTGCGAATCGCCATGACGATGACGCCGCGCTCGCGGCGCAGTTGCAGGTCCTGAATCGTGCGGGAAACGATGACACTGTTTTCCGCCACGCGGACCTGCTCGATGCTGACATCCATGCCGATATCTTTGGTGGTGAAATCCAGGAACTGTACAACGTGGGGCCGGAGTAGAGACTGCGCCAGCCGGTGGCCGGTGATGGAGTAGGGCGCAAAAACGGCATCTGCTCCGGCGCGCCGCATTTTCTCTTCGGCGCCTTCTTCGGCGGCGCGCGCCGCGGCGAAGATTCGCGGGTTGAGCCCCTTGGCGGAGAGCAGAACGAAGAGATTGTCGGCATCGGTGCTCAGGGCGGCGATCAGGCCGCGGGCGCGCTGCACTCCGACCTGGCGGAGGGTTTCATCGCGGGTGGAATCGGCAGCGACGGCCAGCATGCCCGCGGCAATGGCCTGCTCGGCGCGCTCGGGGCGCACGTCTACGACAATGAATGGCGCCCCGGCGTGCTGCAACTCAGCGGCCGCGCCCCGGCCCACGCGGCCGTATCCGCAAATGATGAAGTGATTTTCCAGCTTTTCGATCATACGTTTGATGCGGCGCTTATCGAAGGCATCGCCGAGTTCGAGCTCGATGATGGTTTGGGTCATTGCGCCGATGCTGATGGCGATGGTAATGACGCCGAAGGAGATCAGGAAAGAATTGAAGATTCGGCCGGTCCGGCCAAGGGGGTGAATTTCGCCGTATCCTACGGTGGTCAGCGTTGTCAACGTCATGTAGAACGCATCGAAGGGAGGATATCCGGCAATCCAGGTGAAGCCCACCGTGCCGATGGTGATAGTCGCCAGGATGGCGAGCCCTACGATGAGGAAACGGCGCGCCACGCGGCTCATGGGGAATCGTCTCGACCGAGTATATCGGATAACGGTTCGGAGCGACTTATCCTGGCGAGACCGGCACGAGGGCGACGCCGATTACACAGAGATCCCCCTCCGGGCGGCAATAGCGAACCACACCATCCGCAATAAGGCCGTTGCCGTCTAACCGCACCGCCTGCCCGGGTTCCACGGGGGTCTGCGTTTTGAGGCACAAACCCGATTCGGAAACATCGCACAACCAGGCTGTGATCGGGCCTTCTCCCTCGATCACCAGGTCGAATTTGCCACGTGACCGCACGCGCGGCTCTGCGCGTTTTTGATTCGCGTCCATGCATCAGAGATCGGCGGAACGAGGAAGAACTTTAGGGTGCGGATTGCGGTTTCCAGTTCAGCACCACATTCAGATCCTGGCGGCCGCTGCCGGCGGGAGGCATGGTGAGCAGGAATTTTTGATGGTCGCGGGTGACATCGGCCAGTCCACCAGGATTGACCGAAAGGCCGAGGAAAACCAGCGGCATTTTGAACAGAGGATGGGGCGGGGTGGTCTGGAAAGCGGCGCCGGGGATCACGTCGGCGGCCATTACGCTCCCGTCGGGACTTAGATACAGAAGTTCCTTGGCGTCGGCGCGCCAGCGGGCCATTCCGGTGGCACCGCGAGAGACGAGCCATTTGCCGGATGCCGAAGATCCGCCCGACAGATTGACTCCCTGCACATAAATCTCAGACCGCCCGGATTCGCTCGACATGTATGCGATCCAGCGGTTGTCGGGCGAAATATATGCCCCGAGCTTCCCGTCGGGTGATTGGACGAGGCGCCGGGTTGACGGCTGTCGAGCGGAAGGGCCCAGACGTCGCCGCCATAGTTATAGATCAGGTAACGGCCATCATGCGACCAATCCGTGAGGCTGAGCTGGCGCGGTTCGCTGAACTGGTAAAGCAGTTCGTCGGTACCGGAACCGTTGGCGGCTTTCCGGTAGATTCCAAAGTGGCCGCCGCGGTTCGATTGCCACGCGATTTGACTGCTGTCGGGTGACCAGACCGGCTGGGTGTTGCTGGCGGAGTTGAAGGTGAGCCGATTGCTGGAGCCGTGTACCAGGTCCACCACCCAGATGTCCAAATTTCCCTGCGGGTCGGGACGGTACGTGGCGCATTTGGTTCCGTCGGGAGCAACCTTCACGACCCCATAGAACCCCGGTTCGCCAGGCGTGCCCACGGTCTGTCCCTCGCGATTCAACCAGGTGAGTTGAAGGTTGCCGCCGGTAGATGTCCGGTAAATCAGGGAACCGTTCGGAGCTATGGAAAACTGGGCCACCGCACCAGCGGCGGTAGCGACCTGCTCGGCTATGGGTACAGGGTCGCCTTTCAATTTCATATGGCTGGTATCCAGCGCTTGCGCCAGCAACGTGCCGTCCCGGAGGTAAACCAACTGGCCCCAGGAGGCGACATAAGCAAAGCTAAAGTCGGTATTGAACAACGTATTGGTGCTTTGTTCGGCAGGCTTGCGAGCCAGGTCTCCCACAAAGACCGAACGTTTGCCGGGTCCTTGGCTGGTGAGATAGAGGAAGTGACGTCCATCGGGAAGGAACCAGGGAAAAGCAGAAGTAGTACCCGGTGGAACCGCAATCACAGGCGAAGGGGCGCCGCCGGCAGCGGACACCTGCATGATGGCGGTATTGTTGCCGCCCGCGAAGAGGATCACATCATCCCGGTTCCAGGAACCCCCAGCGAATCCGGCGACATCGCAGATGATTTGCGCGGGTCCGCCGGCCACGGGGATGCGTTTCAGCTTGCCCATTTGCGGATACGCGATATAGCGGCCGTCGGGCGACCAGATCAGGCCATAGATGTTGCGATCGGTCTCGGAACCCTCCAGCGGCCGGGCCTCCAAGGAATCCAAGCCGCGGATCCAGATGCGGGGGACGCCATCGGCGGCATAAGCGGCGAAGGCCAGCTTGGTTGCGTCGGGCGATAGGGCAAACGCTCCGTTCTGTGTGAAGGTTACGTTGTCGGGAAGGGAGAGGCGGTAGCGGAGCGCGTTAGCAGCGGGCCGCTTCTCGCGAAAGTGAACGATGGCCAGCACGGCGAAGGCAAGGAAGAACAATGCTGCAACGGCGGAGAGGATCCACAGGCGCTTACCGGCGGGGGCGCCGGAGGAGGGCTCCGGAGTCATTTCCAGGAGCAGCATGGCATCGCCGATATCCCGCAGGCGGCGCTTGGGATCCTTTTCCAGGCAGCGGCGAAGGAGCGGGCGGACGCGGGCCGGCACCTGGTTCCAATCGGGTTCGGAACGTACCACGGCGGCGAGGACATCGGTGACGGTGTCGCCCCCGAAAAGTTCCTTCCCGGTGAGCATTTCATAAAAGACGACGCCGAACGCCCAGACATCCGTGCGCTTGTCGATGGCCTTGCCGCGAGCCTGCTCCGGGCTCATGTAGGGGGCAGTGCCGAGGATGGAGCCGACCTGGGTGGAACCCATGGTCATGGTGGGCATGTCGATGGCGGAGGCGGCGGCTCCTGGGCGCCGGCGATCTTGGCCAAACCAAAGTCCAGAACTTTGACGGTGCCATCCGGCTTGAGCTTGATGTTGCCGGGCTTCAGATCGCGGTGGACGATCCCTTTGTCGTGAGCAGCTTCGAGCGCATCGGCAATCTGCCGCGCGATGGGGATGGCTTCCTCGAGCGGAATGGGGCCACGCGCGATGCGATCGGCGAGAGTCTCCCCTTCCACCATTTCCATGACGAAGTAATTGGGGCCGACATCATGGATGGTGCAGATGTTGGGGTGGTTCAAGGTGGCGACGGCGCGCACCTCGCGGTCGAAGCGTTCGCTGAAACGTTCGGGCGAGACTTTAATGGCGACGTCACGGCCCATGCGCGGATCGTGGGCCAGATACACTTCTCCCATACCGCCAGCGCCGATGGGTTTCAGGACCTCGTAAGGCCCCAGTTTCTCACCTGGGGATACCGACATGTTCCAAATAGTCTATCCCGGTGGGCGAGTGCGCGGAGATTGACAAAACTCAGACCCTGAGCAAGCCGCGGAACGCCCTGCCGCTATAGAAACAAGGCGCCGTGTTGTGATAGACGAAAACCTTGTCGAAGCGCCGGTCTACGAAGAGTGCGCCGCCGAGTTTGCGGATGCCGGGAGGCGTTTTCACCCAGCTTGACGTCTTCGTATCGAAGGTTCCGAGTTTCTGGAGCTCTCGATATTGTCCTTCGGTCAAAATCTCGATGCCCATTTCCTCTGCCATACCCAGGGCGTTGCCGGGATGCAAGCCTTGCTTTTCTCTCGCCTGTTGCCCTTCCTGGTCGTAACAAATATTCCTGCGGCCTTTGGGAGTTTCCGGCGAACAATCACAAAAAATGTACTCGTCCGTCTCTTTATCGTGGCTAATGACATCCGGTTCCCCGCCGGTTCTTTCCATTTCATGGAGCGACCATAGTTTTTCGGGGATCGCTTCGAGCCGCGCTTGGACTTGAACCCAGGCAAGCCCTTTATGACGGTTCATGTTTTTCTCAAAACGTTCTTTCAATGTTGTGAGCAGTTCTTGGCGTTGTTTTGGCGACAACTCGTTCTTATTTTTCTTTGCCATGAGCATGCATCTTCAGATTGCGGCGACGAATCGCACCGTCGACAAGATCGACGGCGCCACGGGAGACCAGCAGTGAAGCTACCGCCGCCTTGCGGCAATTCTTGGCTCGCTGAAGCGGAGTGTCTCCGGCTTTGTCTCGCACGTTCGGGTCCGCGCCGCAGTCCAGCAGAGCCTCGGAGACTTCCACGTTTCCGCGCCGGGCCGCCACATGGAGGGCGGTGCAGCGCTTCGCGCCGACCTGCCTATTTACCTGCGCTCCGGCCTGAACCAAGGCGCGGACGACGCCGGCGCCGCCGGTCAGTTGCTGGTTGGCCACACAGTAAAGAGGAGTGCGTCCGCCCGGGGCCGCATCGTTGGGGTCGGCGCCGAGGCGAAGCAGCAACCCGACCATCCGCAAGTTGCCCTGGGCGGACGCGTCGTGCAGCAGCGTCAGTCCGTACCGGTTGCGGATGCGAGCGAGTGGCGGATCGGCCTGGAGTTCCCGTTCGACGTATTGCAGGAGAGCACTACTCCCGAAGCTCATGATAAGCCCCAGCGTGTGCGCAAAAACCGCGCGATCGCGTGCGAACCGCGCCTGGAGCGGCGGACTCTGCGCCAACTCGAGAACACGACCCGCATTGCCGTGGCGAAAGGCCGCTACCAGATCATCCAACGCTTGCTGTTCGGCCCATCGTTGGTCCATTTCGCCTTGGATGCGGTCGTCTGAAAGACTCCGCAGTGCGTTCGGTTCAGCCATCCCTGGACCGGCATTTACCAGGTAGGCGGAGGATCGCTCGAAAAGGCCGCGCAATGCCAGGCGGACGGGCTCGTCAATGGGCACCTCCTCGAGAGCTGCGACCATATTGTTCATCCAGGCCTGCCGCTCCCGCGCTCCGATCTGGAAGCGCAGATGCGATTCCCGGAGGCTCAGGAACCACCGTTCCCGGGCATCCTCTGCAGGCCCGCCAAGGAACTGCGCGAGAAAGGCTGCAAAGGCTTCGATGGCGCAACGCAGGCTCTTGCCAGGAAACAACGGCCGCAGGACGGGGTCCCGTTTCACGCGGGCGTAAAAGGCCTCCGATAGCTGGCGGCACACGTCCCGGCCGCCGACGCGGTGATAAAGATCAACAGACCCGCCCGGCATGGGCCAATTTTATCGCGGGTATCGCGCCGCCATACAATCGGATTTGGTCCTCGTTCAAAACCTTTCCAAGCTATACCGTTTGTATCAGCGGCCTTCGGACCGGCTGTGGGAGTTGCTGCCGGGGAGCCGGCCGCGGCACCGCGACTTCTGGGCATTGCGCGATATCAGTTTCCAAGTGGAAAAGGGCGAAATGCTGGGCGTGGTCGGGCCGAACGGTTCCGGCAAAAGCACGCTGCTGGAGATCGTCAGCGGCATCCTACAGCCGACTTCCGGACGGGTGGTTACGCGGGGACGCGCCGCCGCGCTGTTGGAATTGGGCGCCGGCTTCAATCCCGAATTTACAGGCCGGGAGAACGTGTATCTGAATGGCGAAATCATGGGGCTCAGCCGCGCGGAGATCTCCAAGGCAATGCCTTCGATTGAGGCATTCGCCGAAATCGGGGACTTCATTGCGCGGCCGGTGAAGGAATACTCCAGCGGAATGTATGTGCGGCTGGCGTTCGCCACGGCCATTCACGTGCAGCCGGAAGTTCTTATCGTGGATGAAGCCCTGGCGGTGGGCGATGCTGTTTTCGCCAACCGCTGCGTGCGCAAATTCGAAGAACTGCGCGAGCGCAACGTTACGGTGCTGTTCGTCTCGCATGATCTGGGGCTGGTGAAGCAGCTCTCCACGCAGGCCATCCTGCTGCTCAATGGACGCATCGAGGCGCACGGCACACCGAACGATGTGATCAATCGCTATATCGGCCTGGTACTGGAGAAGGAGGCGCCGAAGATCGAAAAGGGCCAGGTGCGCGCCAGCTTCCGGCACGGGGATGCATCGAGCGAGGTGCTGAGCGTCGAAGTGCTAAACGTGCGGGGCGAACCGGTGACGGTGGTGAACGGCGGCGAGTGCATTACGGTGCGGGTGCGCTCGCGGTTTCACAGGGCGATCGTGGACCCGATGGTAGGTATCCTGATCCGCACGCGCATCGGCATGGAGGTCTACGGCACCAATACCCGCATCGAAAAGCTGCATTTGGGCGAGATGCAGCCTGGCGATGACCTGGAGGTCGATTTCCAAATGGAGTGCTGGCTGACTCCGCAGTCGTATACGCTAACGGTGGCCACGCAAAATGCGGACGGCACGAGTCACGACTGGCTCGATGACGCTATTGCGTTTGAGGTGGTAGACACGCGCGCCGCCGCGGGAGTGGCGAATTTGCGGGCGCAGGTGCGATGGCGCGTATCACGGTGAAGGTGCATCCGCGGGCGAAGCGTACGGCGGTCGCTGGGCGCTTGGGCGAGGCGTACAAGCTGGATCTGACTGCGCCACCGGTCGAAGGCAAAGCCAACGACGAATGCATCCGCTACCTGGCGGAAGTGGCCGGCGTATCACGCTCGCAGGTGCGGATCGTCACCGGTCTGACCAGCCGCACCAAGGTGGTGGAAATCGAAGGAGTCACACAGGAGGAGTTGGAAGCGCGGCTGATAGACTGAATGGCGGATCATGGAACTGGAAAAAATTCAGCGTGAGCTCGCGAACCAGAAGCTGGATGGCTGGCTTTTTTTCGATCACCACCAGCGCGACCCGCTAGCATATCGCGTGCTCGGATTGCCGGCGCGCATGGCCACGCGGCGCTGGTATTACTACATCCCGGCGCATGGGGAACCCGCCGGTTTGGAACATCGCATCGAGCGCGGGATGTTGGGTTCGCTGCCAGGCGAAAGGATTCCGTATTCGAGCTGGACGGAGCAGGTAGCCGGGCTGCGCAAGCTGCTGAGCGGGCAGAGGCGCATCGCCATGCAGTATTCGCCGAACTGCGCCATCCCGTATGTCGCCATGGTGGATGCCGGAACGGTGGAACTGGTGCGCAGCGTGGGCGTGGAAGTGGTCACTTCAGCCGAGCTGGTGCAGTACTTCGAGGCGCGCTGGCCCCCCGAGGCTTTGGAGAGCCATCTGGAAGCGGGCCGCCGGGTGGACCGGGTGCGCGCGGCAGCCTTCGAGCTGATCCGCGAACGGACGCGCAATGGCGCGCCGCTCCAAGAGGTCGAAGTCAAGCAGTTCGTGCTCGACGGCTTCGCCAAAGCCGGAATGGTAACCGATCACGGGCCGATTGTGGGGGTGAACGCCAACGCCTCCAATCCGCACTACGAGCCGACGGCCGAGGTGACTTCTCCGATCGGGCGCGGTGATTTCGTTCTGCTGGATATGTGGGCCAAGCTGGATCAGCCGGGCTCGGTTTATTACGACATCACCTGGACCGGCTTCTGCGGCGACACGCCCACCGAAGAGATGCGCACGGTGTTCGAGGTGGTCACGGGCGCGCGCGATGCCGCTATCAAACGCGTCGAGAGCGCAGTTGCCGCGGGACACAACCTGTGCGGGTACGAGGTGGATGACGTGGCCCGCGGTTTCATCGAGAGCCGCGGCTACGGCTCGTACTTCACGCACCGCACCGGCCACTCGATCGGGCAGGAAGTTCACGGGAACGGCGCCAACATGGATAACCTCGAAACGCATGACGAGCGCCGCGTTTCGCCTTGGACCTGCTTTTCGATCGAGCCCGGCGTCTACCTGCCCGAATTCGGCGTGCGCTCGGAGATCAACCTGTTCGTGGGCGATCGGGAAGCCCGCGTGACGGGCGAAATCCAGCGCGAATTGCTTTTGTTGTAGAGAGGTTCCCTTGCAGTTTTTCAGAAGCTCCACACCTTCTTCTGCGCGACCGCTCCCTGGCGGTCGCGGCTCAGCTACGACGGGTCATCGAATCCTACAATTGTTTTGTTTCTGGGCTGCCATTAGCCCATTGAGCGCGCAACCGTTCAGCGCGGATCAGTTCCACGATTTGCATTGGCGTAATATCGGACCGTTTCGCGGCGGGCGAACCCGGGCCGCTACCGGCGTTCCGAGCCAGCCCAACGTCTTCTATATGGGACAGGTGAATGGAGGCGTGTGGAAGTCAGACGATTATGGCCGCACCTGGAAACCGATCTTCGACGGCCAGCCGACGCAATCGATCGGTGCGATCGCCGTCGCACCCAACGACCCGAATACGATTTACGTGGCCAGCGGAGAGGGTCTGCAGCGGCCCGATCTTTCGGTCGGGGATGGCATATACAAATCGACGGATGGCGGGAAGACCTGGGCGTACCTTGGCCTGCGTGGCGGGCAACAGATCCCGGCGCTGGCCATCGATCCGAGTTCGCCTAACACCTTGTTTGCCGCTGTCCTGGGACACCCGTTCGGTCCGAACCCGGAGCGTGGCATCTTTCGCTCGCGCGATGGCGGCCAGAACTGGGAAAAAGTTCTGTACGTGGACGAGAATACCGGCGGCTCGGACGTAGAGGTCGATCCCGCCAATCCCCAAATCATCTACGCGGGTCTGTGGGAGGCGCGCATGGGGCCGTGGGAGTTCAACAACACCTACAGCGGCACGCATGGCGGGCTCTTCAAATCGGCCGATGGCGGCAGCACGTGGCGCAAAATCACCAATGGCCTTCCGGCGAACCTTTCGCAGATCTACGTGACGATTGCAGCGAGCGACTCGCGCCGGTTGTACGCCACAGCGGCGTTCGGCAAAGAAACCGGCATCTTCCGCTCCGACGATAGCGGCGAGAACTGGTCTCGCGTGACAATGGATAGCCGCCCGGCCACGCGCATTGGCGGAGGCGACCTGCCCATCCCTAAAGCCGATCCCAAGAACCCGGACGTGGTTTACAGCACGAGCATCGTGACGTGGCGTTCGATAGATGGCGGGAAAACGTGGACCGGCATCAAAGGCGCGCCGGGAGGCGACGACTATCAAAACATCTGGATTAATCCGAATAACCCGGATATCATCCTGCTGGTGGGTGACCAAGGCGCGGTGGTCAGCGTCAACCGCGGCGTCACCTGGAGTTCGTGGTACAACCAGCCCACGGCGCAGCTCTATCACGTTTCCGCCACTACCAACACATTCCCCTACCGGGTTTGCGGAGGCCAGCAGGAGAGCGGCTCCGTGTGTATTGCGAGCCGGGGCAACGATGGCGCGGTCACGGAACGCGAATGGCATCCCGTGGGCGTGATCGAATATGGATACGTGGCGCCGGACCCGCTCGATCCGGACATTGTCTATGGCGCGGGCCGTGGCGAGGTCTCGAAATTTCACTGGAGCACGGGCCAGGTGGAGATGGTCACGCCTTCGCCGCTGCGCGAGGCGAAATACCGGACGGACCGGACGCAGCCGATCCTGTTCGCGCCCACCGATCCGCACGTGCTGTACTATGCTGCCAACGTGCTGTTCCGCAGTATAGACGGCGCACGCTCCTGGCAGACGATCAGCCCGGACTTGACGCGGCCGCATCCCGGGATTCCAGCGAATTTAGGCACCCTGGCCGCCGAAGACAAGGAGGCTGACAAGCAGCGTGGCGTGATCTACGCGCTGGCGCCGGCGTTCCGGAACCGGAGCATGATCTGGGCCGGCACCGATGACGGGCTGATCTGGTTGACGCGCGATGGCGGGAAGAACTGGAAGGACATCACGCCGCCGGTGCTGACTCCTTGGAGCAAGGTGACGCAATTGGAGGCGTCGCATTTCGATGCCGAATCGGCATATGCGTCGGTGAGCCGGCTGCGCGTGGACGACTTGAATCCGTACATCTATCGCACGCATGATGGCGGCAAAACGTGGCAGCCGATCGTCAACGGTCTTCCGGATGGCGCGCCGATCGATACGGTGCGCGAGGATCCGGTCCGCAAGGGACTGCTGTTCGCGGGCAGCGAGACGAGCGTGTGGGTGTCGTTCGATGATGGCGATCACTGGCAATCGCTGCAGTTCAACCTGCCGCATACCTCGATGCGCGATTTGTGGATTCACGATGCAGACCTGGTCGTGGCCACGCACGGGCGGTCGTTCTGGATTCTGGACGATATCACGCCGTTGCGGCAGTTCTCAGCCGGAGCGGCGCAATCGAATGCGTGGCTGGCGCAGCCGGCCCCGGCTTATCGCGTGCGCCGCGATGCGAACACCGATACGCCGCTGCCGCCGGATGAACCCTTCGGGGAGAATCCGCCGGATGGCGCGGTTCTGTATTATTTCTTGAAGCAGCCAGCGTCCGGTCCGGTAATGCTGGAGATTTTGGATGCCAAGGGCAAACTGGTTCGGCGCTATAGCAGCGCGGACGAGGTCGAACGGCCCGACCCGGAGAAACTGGCGATTCCTCCATTTTGGGTACGCGAGCCCCGCGCACTTCCGGCGACCGCGGGAATGCACCGCTGGGTATGGGATTTGCATTACGGCGCGCCGGAATCTTTGCACCACGAATATCCGATTTCCGCGGTTCCGCACCGTACGCCGCGGCGGCCGCTGGGTCCGCGAGCGTTGCCGGGCAGTTATACGGTGAAGCTGACGGTGGATGGGCGCAGTCTGACGGTCCCGCTATTCATCCGGATGGATCCGCGCGTGCGAACCGCGCCGGCCGGGCTCGAAAAGCAATTCGAAATGGAAACACAGCTCGCTTCCATGATGACCAGCAATACGCAGGCGATCCTGCAGGCGCGCTCAATCCAGGAGCAGATCGAGAAGGTCGGCAAAGGTGCCGCCGAGCCGTTGGCCGGGCAGTTGGCGGAGCTAAGCAAGAAGGTGCAAGCCGAATTGAAGACGGGCGAAGACGCCGAAGGCTCGCTGGCGACACTCAGCAACGAGCTCTGGTCGCTTTACGGCCAGGTGGATAGCGCCGATGCGGCCCCCAATGCCGCACAGACGGCGGCAGTGGCCGAGACCGGCCGGGACTACGCGGCGGCAACTACCCGTTGGAGCGGCGTAGAGGCAAGCTTGCGCGCACTGAACAGCCAACTCCAGGCCGCGCAACTTCCGGCTATTCGAGCTGACGCGAAGCCCGCCAACCAAGAAGATCTGGAAGATTCGGATCTGGAGTAGAGTTCCATGCGGGGCAGCCAATCCTGGCTGCCAGAATTACGATGGACAATTCTCCTCTGCAGCTCAAAGATGCAGCTAGAAAAGGTCTGAATAGTCTTGTAATATTTCCCACAATGCAGTACTGTTGAATCCATATAGTGCTTGGAGTTGTGCCTTCACTCCGTCGTGAGTGGACTCGGGCACTCTGACCGGGGTTTTGGGTGATGTGTCGGCGGCTGCGCCGAAGCCAACAACTGCTTCGTACTGGAGGTGTGTGTGAAGAGCCTTGTTTGCGCCATGCTGTTCGCGCTTATTTGCGTGACAGCCGTTTCAGCTCAAGAGACTACTGCTGGAATTCAGGGGACTGTCAAAGATCCCTCGGGAGCTTCGGTGGCTAATGCGACGGTGGAAGTCTCCAGCCCCGCGTTGCTCGGCACCCGAAAAGTGCAGACCGATGTCTCCGGCAACTATCACTTCGGAGCACTTCCTCCGGGCGACTACACAATGACGGTGTCGGCGACCGGGTTCCGGACGTTCAAGTCGACGGGTATTGACCTCGCCGTCGGGCGGCTTCCAGTTTTCGATGTCACCCTGCAAGTGGGCGTAGTGACCGAAGCGGTGGAAGTTGCGGCCAACGCGACTCTGGTGGATGTGACGCAAAGCAAAGTTGCGGTTGACGTGGAGAAAGAAGTCATCGACAACATTCCCAAAGGCCGCTCGTTCCAATCCCTGATCACATTCGCTCCCGGCGCCCGCATGGAGCCGCTGCAGGGCGGGCGTAATGATAAGGGCAACAGTTTTCAGGTGGATGGCGCGTCGGATGCCGAAAACGTTTACCTCGTGGACGGCGTGAACATGACTGACGCCCAGACCGGGGGAGTCGGAAAGAATTTCCAGATCGACTTCATCGAGACGGTGCAAATCAAGTCCACCGGGTTTGAAGCCAAATATGGCGGCGCTTTGGGCGGAGTCGTCAATGCCGTTCCCAAGCGCGGATCGAACGAATGGCACGGGGCGCTCCTTACGTACCTCCAACTGAATGGCCTGAATGCCATCGATCCCTGCCTTAGCGGAATGACGGCAGGGTACAACGGCGCCAACTTTTCGGGACCGACGGCGGCGAACGTCAACGTATTTACGCAGAGCCAGGTGTGCGGATTGCGGCTCGATCCCGCGACCTCGTTGAACAATGCCCGGCGCCTGGACGGAACGCCGCAGTATTACATCCCCAAGAAGGACGGGCGGAGCATTGTCGAGCCCGGATATGAACTGGCTGGGCCGCTGCTCTCGAACCGCTTATGGCTCTTCAGCAGTTACATTCCAACTGTAGATACGATTCACCGCACCGTGAACTTCACGGGCGCCAATCCCGGCGCTAGAACCCTTACCAGTTCGTTCGTGCAGCACAACATGTACAATCGCTTCGACTTTGCTGCCGCGAGCAGGCTGCGCCTGTTCGCATCCTGGAATTATTCCTACGGCCGGCAGACGGGCCAGCTTGTGCTGCCCGATAGCGCAATAGGGCAAGTCAACACGCAAGCCAGTACCGATCCCAATACACTTCGCTCGGATGCGGGGTTCACCTATCCGGATTCGGTGTATAGCTTCGGCGGCGACTGGACTCCGACGTCCAAACTGGTGGTTACCGCGCGCTATGGCTACTTCTTCAGCAACGTAGAGCAACGCGGCGTTCCGTCCGGCATTCGGTACGTCTATCAGGCAAGCGTGAACGCCAACAGCAAAGACCTCACGGGCGCGGCGTTTCCAACCAGCGCGTTTAATACGGCGGGATTCGCCAATATTTCCTCCAATCTGGCGCGCATCTATGACGCATTCAAGCGCAGGAGCTTCAACATCGATGCGTCGTATATTGCGCATGCGGCCGGTCTGCACACTTTCGAGTTCGGATACTTCCAGCAATCGCAATCGAACAACGTGCTCAACGGATATCAGGGCGCAATCGTTGACCTCTTTTGGGGACAGTCCTATCAGCCTCTGACGAGCGCTTCGGCATGCGATGGGGTAAAGAGTCAGAACGCTTCTTTATACGGCGCGGCCGCGGGGAGCCAATGCCAGGGGCTTTACGGCTACTTTCAGGTGGGCGGGCAAGCGGTTACGAATACCGGATCGACAACCCAATATGCGCACGAGTTCTACGTGCAGGACGCCTGGCAGCCGTTTCGAGGCCTGACGTTGAACTTGGGAGTGCGGTTTGCCCAGGAGCGGCTGCCGGCGTACGATCCCAAACGGTTTCCGTCGCTCGAGTTCGGTATCGGTCAGAAGATCGCGCCGCGGATCGGCGCCGCCTACGACTTGCGCCACAACGGCAAGATCAAGATATTCGGCAGTTATGGCGTGTTCTACGACATGATGAAGATGAACCTGGCGCGCGGCTCGTTCGGTAGCGATTATTGGCACCAATGCACATATGCGCTCGACACGACGAACTTCAGCAGCATCATTCCCACCGATTTTAGCGGCGACGGCGGTTGCCCCGCGAGCGGACCAGCCCCTGGCGTGAACGCCCGGTTTATCGAAAACCTGGACCTGCGGGCCACCAAAGCCGACCCTCGCGACCCTGGGATCGACACGCACATGGACCCGATGAAACAGCACGAGATTACCGGGGGCGTCGAGTGGGCAGTCAGTTCGAATTGGGGCTTCGAGGCGCGCTATTCCCACAAGCGCCTGGACAACGCGATCGAGGACATGTCTCTGACGGACAGCCTCGGTTACTACATTGGCAATCCCGGTTCGGCATACGCCGACATCCTGCACCGCCCAGTTTCGATCCCGTGCGTTCCGGTGGCGGGGTTCACTTGCACTCCGGATGCTGGAGGCAATTACTACGACACGACACCGTTCTGCGCGGAATGCCCGCACGCCGTCCCGGCGATCCGGAAGTACGATGGCCTGGAATTCCGGTATTTCAAACGGCCCACGAACGGGAAGTGGTTCGTGCAGGTTTCGTATACCTACAGCAAACTTCGCGGCAATTATTCCGGCCTCGTGAACACCGATCCGACGGATGCCAGCGGCGGGCGCCACAGTCCAAACACCAGCCGGGCTTTCGACATCCCGACGATGACTTATTTACCGAGCGGCAAGAAAGATGATGGGCCGCTGGCTTCGGATCGTCCCAACGCCGCCAATATTTTCGCATCGTATCCCGTGAAATGGTTTGCCGGAGTCACGAACTTTGGTGTGAGCCAGACGCTGTACCAGGGCACACCGATCAGCACCTGTCTACCCAGCATCGGCACTTCGTCGGCCTGCCAATTGGCGGAAGGGCGTGGAAACGTGTCCTTGTTCAGCCGCGATGCTAATGGAAATTTCGTGCTGAACGGAGTAGACCGAGGGGCGCGCACCGACCCTTTCATCCAAACCGATTTTTCGGTGCGGCATGAGATTCCCGTCAGCAAGTCCCACGAGCAGATGCGGCTCATGGTTGAGGCGCAAGCCGCCAACATCTTCAATCAGCGCGCCGCCCTGGCGTTCTACCAATTCGCGATTCCTTCGAACACGCTGGCGCCTTCGCGTTCGGCGCGCTTCGCGGGCGACCCCCTTTACGATTACGGCCTGCTGATGAACGGTTTTAACTACGTGGACGCACTGAATGGAACCGGTGCATTCGCGGGCAAACAGGCGCCTCTCACAGTCGCCAGCCGTTACGGTTTGCCGCAGTTGTTCCAGCCGGCGCGCACCATGCGGTTACAGGTTCGCTTTACGTTCTGACCAGCAGGATTCGGAGGATCGGTAGAAGTGCAGTACCATTGAGGCATAGGATCACTCTGTGACCGACGTGCAGATCCTCACTTTAACCATCGCGATCGTGTTTCCGGTCGTGGCGGTCATTTACTCCAACAGTCGTGTGGGAGATCTTAACAACCGAATCAATGACGTCAACGGCCGTTTCGACGGCGTGAACCATCGGTTCGATGAACTTCGCGCGGACATTCGCGACCTTCGCGAGGATATTAAGCTGCTCACCGGCAAGGTCGTCGAGATCGACAACCGCCTGACCCGCATGGAGAAATAGAACTCCTACCGGTAGTGCTACACTCCGGGGAATGTCCCAGGCCGCGAAATCAAGGCTTCGGCGCGCATTGGGTCTGCGCGACCTCGTTTTATTCAATATTGCGACTGTGGTCGGCGTGCGTTGGCTGGCGGTCGCGGCGCATACTGGTCCGGGCGCGGTCACGTTATGGATTTCGGCGGGACTGTTTTTCTTTATTCCTTCGGCGCTGGTGGTTGCGGCGCTTTCGCGGCGCTATCCCGAAGAGGGCGGGCTCTATATCTGGACCAAGCAGGCCTTCGGTCCCTGGCATGGATTCCTTTGCGGCGCCGTCTACACGCTCAGCACGATGTTCTATTTGCCTTCGCTGCTGCTGTCTGGATTGGCTATCGCGGCGGTGGCGTTCGGATTCGGGCAGGATAAGTGGTACATGGTCGGGCTCTCGCTGGCAATCATATGGGGGGTACTGGCGACGAATGTGGCGGGTCTCGAATTCGGGAAATGGACGAGCGACTTGGGAGGCGCGTCAACTGTTTTGGTCGGAGCGATGCTGATGGCGGCGGGCGCGTTCGCCTGGCTGCAGGGCGGCTCGACCGCTTCGACCGGTAGCTTTGTGCCGCGATGGGATTGGCAGAAGCTGAACTTTTGGTCTCAAATCGCGCTGGCGTTCACCGGCCTGGAGCTAGGCGCTATCATGGCAGGCGAGATTCGCGACCCGCAGCGTACCATCCCCCGAGCTGCCTGGATCTCGGGGCTGGCGATTTCCGCATTCTACGTAGGCGGAACGCTGGCGGTGCTGGGGTTGATTTCGGCGGAGCGGGTAGACATTATGGCGGGCCTCGTGCAGGCAGCGCAGGAGGCCGGCTCGCGGCTCGGCTGGACCGGATTTCCGGTCGCGATTGCATTTCTGATTTTGATCGGCACCGCCGGCGGGTTCAGTTCGTGGCTGAATGGCAACGCCCGCCTGCCGTTCGTGATCGGTATCGATGCGTTTCTGCCGCCGGGCTTTGCGCGCCTGCATCCGCGTTTTCACACGCCTTGGGTGGCACTAGTTGCCGAAGGAGCGGTTTGCACGCTTTTCCTGGTGCTGATGACGGCTGGCGAGACGCTGCGGGCGGGCTATCAGCTTCTAGTCGATCTGACTACTGTCACCACGCTGCTGCCCTTCTTGTACCTGTTCGGGGCTGGGTGGATGAACGGCCAACGCGTGAGCGCGATCTGCGGGTGGGCCGTTACAGTTCTGGCGATAGCGCTGAGCTTCGTGCCGCCGGAAGGCACGGCCTGGAGCTACGAAGCCAAGCTTGTGGGCGGGTGCGCCGCCGTCGTGCTGGGCGCTAGAATGAATTTTAGATACGCGTTGCGCCGCCAAGCGGCGCGGCTTTTATGATCGACCCAGAACTCAAAGAGGAACTCGGCCGGCGCTTCGACGCGGCCGCAAACCTGATTTCACGGCACATGAATCATGTGGACCGCCGCTTTGACATGGTGGACAACCATCTCAGGCGAATGGACGCACGGCTTGCTGGTATGGAATTGAATTTCAACGCCTTTCATAAAGCGCTCGACGGCCATGACCGCGTGATTATGGGGATGATGGGCACGCAAGCCGCGCAGCAGCAGGCTATCGATCAAATCGTGGAACGGCTGCGCCGCCTGGAACATCCTCCGCAGCCTCAATGATCCAACTTACGGGGGCCGGAAAACGGTACGGCCCCAAAATCCTGTTTGAAAACGCAGATTGGCTCGTAACACCCAACGAGCGCACGGGCATTGTGGGGGCGAACGGCACGGGAAAGTCGTCGCTGCTCAAGGTGCTTGCGGGGCTGGACGGGCTGGATTCGGGCAGCATCACGGTGCAGAAAGGCATCACCTTCGGCTACCTGCCGCAGGAAGGGCTGACGCTTTCGGGACGCACGGTGTTCGCGGAGTGCATGACCGTATTTGCCGAGTTGCGAGCACTCGAGGAAGAACAGGAGCAGCTTACCGCCCGGATGGCGGAACTCGACCCGTCGAGCGAGGAATACGCACAGGTAGCGGAGCGCTTCCACGTGGCGGAAAGCCAGTTCCGGGCGCACGACGGGTATTCGATCGAAGCCCAAGTGGGTACCGTCCTCTCTGGCTTGGGGTTTTCGCAGCGCGACTGGAAGCGGCGGACGGAAGAGTTCTCCGGCGGATGGCAAATGCGCATCGCGCTGGCCAAGCTGCTGCTGGAAAAGCCGAATTTGCTGCTGCTGGATGAGCCCACCAACCATCTTGACCTGGAAGCCCGTAACTGGCTGGAGGGGTATCTTAGCAGCTATCCCCATGGGTTCGTGCTGGTGTCGCACGACCGCTACTTTCTCGACGTGACGGTGCGCAAGATTGTCGAGCTATGGAATAAGGGGCTGCACTTTTATACCGGCGGCTACACCAAGTACGAACAGCAAAAGGATGAGCGGCGGGGCCAACTGCAAGCCGCTTTTAACAATCAGCAGGACCGGATTAAACAGCTCGAAGCGTTCATCAGCCGCTTCCGATACCAAGCCACCAAGGCCAAACAGGTGCAGAGCCGCATCAAGGAACTGGAGCGGATGGAAAAGATCGATATTCCGCCGGAAGAAAAGTCGATCCATTTCAGTTTCCCGCAGCCTAAACCAAGCGGCCGAGTGGTGGCGGAATTCAAGGATGTGAGCAAGAGTTATGGCGATCACCTGGTTTTTTCGCATGCCAGCTTCTTTATCGAACGGGGCGACCGGGTGGCTCTGGTGGGCGTCAACGGCGCCGGCAAATCGACATTGATCAAAATCCTGGCCGGCACGGAAGCGGTAACAACCGGAGCATACACGCTGGGTCACAACGCCCAGCCAGATTATTTTGCGCAGGACCAGTACAAGGAACTGGATCCAGGGGCGCGCATGATCGACGATCTGGCGACCGTAGCGCCGCGCGCGACCCATACCGAACTGCGCAGCATCCTGGGATGCTTCCTGTTCGGAGAAGACGATGTTTTCAAAACGATTGGCGTGCTGTCTGGGGGAGAACGCAACCGCTACGCCCTGGCTCGGATGTTGATGATGCCTTCCAACTTCCTGTTGCTCGACGAGCCGACCAATCATCTGGACATGCGCGCTAAGGACGTTTTGCTGACGGCGCTCCAGGAATACAGCGGGACCGCGGTATTCGTTTCTCACGACCGTTACTTCATCGACCGCCTGGCGACGCGAATTTTCGAGATTGAAGATGGTAAGGTGACCGTCTATCCGGGGAACTATGAAGATTATCTCTGGAGGAAAGAGGGCGGTGGCGCCACCGCGCCGATTTTACCGGACGCGAACCCGCCAGTTGAGGTATCAGCGGAGCCAACCCCCAAAGCGCCCGAGAAACGGCTGAATCCCATCAAACTGCGGCAGGCACAGGAGCGCCGGCGCGCTATTGAGGAAAAAGTAACGCGGCTGGAAGCCGAAATCGCCGATTACGAAGCATCCCTGGGCAATTTTGTAAGCGTCGAAGAAACCAAGCGAACCTCCGAGATGCTGGACGCGCGGCGGTCCGATCTAAATACCCTGATGGCTGAATGGGAGGAGGTTTCGCAACTCCTGGAAGCGCAATCCTGACTGAGTAAGCAGAAGCGCGCGGTCGGACGCTATTCCTGGGCGGGCATCTGCTGTTCGATTTCGCGCCACGCGCTGATTTTGAGACGCCGGCACACCCAGCACAGCGGCTCGGAGCCCGCACTCATGGTTTCGGTGCCGCAGACGGAGCACTTGATTGCCTTTTTTAGGCGATCGGTAGAAATCGCCTGTTTCGCCTGCTCCAGAATCTCCGGAGGAACTACCGGCTCCAGTTTGGATGCTTTACGTCTCATACCCAGTCTCAATTCACTATCGCAGAAATCCCCGCCGCGAAACAACCCACCCCTGGTAACGTGGGTACTAAGCTGCTTCCGGAACCTGGACAATCACAGCAACATCCAGGCAAGAGCCACAGCGCGGACACCTTTGGCCAGTGGCGACGCGGGGGTTCTTTCCTTTCAGATCGATCTCCGCCGGCACGGTGTGGGTGCAGATCGGGCAATGAACTTGGCCCAATGTGTGGTTTTCCATAAAAGCTTTCATATTTCCGCCTCACTTCATCCGACGAGAAAGGAGTAGCAACGGTTGTACCAAAATCGTAAAGATTTTTGATTTGTCCACCAGATCAGCCGTTCGACCGGTATGCAGGTCTGCAAAGCGCTCGGCCGCGTAAGGCGGAACAGGGCGGTTTCCGGAATCGCGGTGCTACTCTGAAGCTATGACGCAGCCGGCCGCTCCCAAGATCCAGCTCAGCAACACGCCCGATTACCGCGAGAATTATGCCAACAGCGTGCAGGTGCGCGTGAATTTGTGGGATTTTCTCCTCCTGTTCGGACGTGTGAATCAGACCGCACCGGATAACGTGGCCATACAGAATTTCCAAGGAATTTACGTCAGCCCGCAACAGGCTAAGGCCTTGCTGAATGTACTGCAACAAAACGTCACGCAATATGAGACGGCATTCGGCGAAATCCGGCTCGAACCACAAGGGGGAGCCGGGGGTATTGTGCAGTAACGGAGTATGCAGGCCAGGGTGGCGGAGCTCCGTAACGCCTCTTTGCATTCCTCCGCCGCGTACTTTTTAGCTTTCGCATCCTTTCTTTACCTTTCTCACTGGCCGCTTCTGCGCCTTCCCTACTTCTGGGATGAAGCGGGCCAATTCGTCCCGGCGGCGCTGGATCTGCTGCACTCCGGTGGGTGGATTCCACACTCGGTGGTTCCTAACATTCATCCTCCCGCCGTGGTAGCGTACCTGGCCGCGTGGTGGCGGATACTGGGAGCAGATCCACTCACCACGCGCGCCGTCATGCTTCTGCTGGCAGCCTGGGGAGCGTTCACGACATATCTGCTGGCGCGCGAACTCTGCCGAGAGTTACCCGAAGCAGCGAGCCTGTTTGCCGCCGGTTTCCTGGTAGTGTCGCCGCTCTTTTTTGCCCAATCCATGCTGGCCGAGCTGGATGCTCCCGCCATGCTCTTCACTGCCCTGGCTCTGTTGCTGTTTCTCCGCGAGAGGATGGGGTCCGCCGTGGCGGCTTCGATCGCGTTGGTGTTGGTGAAGGAGACTGGATTGGCCGTTCCCTTGGTTCTGGGTATCTGGCTGGCGCGACAGAGGCGCTGGAAGCACGCCTCCTGGTTTGCCCTGCCGGCCGTGGTGCTGGCTCTGTGGATCGGTTTCCTGGCGTATCGGACAGGCTACTGGGGCGGCAATCCTCAATTCACGCAGTACAACGTAAGATATGCGTTCGAGCCCGGGAGAATTGCGATTTCTTTGGCGCGGCGGTTGTACTACCTTTTTGTGGCTGATTTCCATTGGATTGGCACGGCCAGCATTGTGTACACATTGAGGAGCAGCCGGTTGTTCGCTAGCCGGCCATGGCGCGTGGCTGGGAGCCTGGTGCTGGCGCACGTGTTAGTCGTATCTCTTTTCGGCGGAGCAGTGCTGGAGCGCTATCTGCTGCCGGTAATGCCCGTGGTTTATGCGGCGATGGCGGGGGCTTTATGGGTGGCTGGGCAGGCCCGAAGACTGCCACTAGCGGCTTTGCTGGTGGGACTCGCGGCGTCAAACTGGATCAATCCACTCTATCCGTTTCCTTATGAGGACAATCTGGCGTTCGTCGACTTCGTGAAACTGCACCAGGAAGCCGCCGCCTGGCTGTCGGAGCGGTACGGGCATATGCCGATCGGCACGGAATGGCCAATGACGGCAGAGTTGTCGCGGCCGGAATTGGGGTTTGTCCGATCTCCGCTGGAAGTTCGGGAGGTTCTCAGTCCGACGGACGCGGACGGCGCCGGCCTCGTGGTGGTCTTTTCGCGAGATTGGGAGCCCAAGCATAACCTCATGCGGTACCGGCCCGTTCGCGATCTCTGGGAAAGGGTGTACCCGGACGCCTCCTTGCCGGGTGCGGCGGCGCTCCTAACCCTTCCGCGCGTTGCGCATTTTGAGCAGCGCGGGCAGTGGGTGGATATCTACCGGAATCCGCGATACCATTCCCAGTGATTATGCCCGCCGATGCTTCCCTGCGAGAACACCTGATCCAGTTGCTGGAAGGCGGAAACGCCCACGCCAAGTTCGATGATGCCGTAGCCCGCATGCCTTCCGAAAAGATGGGGGTGCGCCCTGCCGGCGCCGAACATTCGCCCTGGGAGATTCTGGAACATATGCGCCTTGCGCAAAACGATATCCTGCGGTTCAGCATGTCGGCCGACCATGTCTCGCCGAAATGGCCGGAAGGATATTGGCCGGCAAACCCGGCGCCGGCGAAGGACACCGATTGGTCCAAATCGGCGCGTAGTTTCCGCAAGGATTTAGCGGAGTTCCTTGCGCTGGTCCGCGATCCCAACCAAAACCTGCACAAGAAGTTCCCTTGGGGCGACGGCCAAACGCTGCTCCGCGAAGCGCTGTTGATCGCCGATCACAACTCCTATCACTTGGGCGAACTGGTACTGGTGCGCCGGCTGCTGGGCGTTTGGCCGAAATAATCAGCCAACCTTGGCGCGGCCCGCTAGTTTCTCGAGCGCATCGCGTAAGTCAGGCTTTTCAGTTCCTCTGAAGGGCGCAAGCCGGGAGTAGATTTCGGCGGCAGCCTGGTGAAAACCGCCGGGCATGCCGACGGATTCGAACGTGGCGACAATCTCGCGCATTTCAGGCACGAAGCGCCAGGCTTTGGGCGCGGTGTGCTGGATGGATGCCACCGCTTGCGCGAAGGGCGGACCGGATCGCGACCATTGCCGTTCGAGGTCGGCCAAGACGCCCAATTCTTCGGCTGCCGCGAGCACGGCTGCACGCAGCGCGGCCAGTCCCTTGGTATGCGCTGCAAAGCACATCTTCAACGCGGAAGCCTGCCCGATGTCGCCCGCCAGCCGTTCCACCTCGAGCGGCCCACCAGCAAACAGCGGGACGGCATCGGCTGCGTGCGGGCCGGATAAATAGATCCACGTCTGCCCCGGTTGGGTTGCGGGGAGGCCGATGATGCAGCCATCCACGAACTCCACACTGTGGGATTCCAGAAATCGGCCCATGCGCCGCGTTCGCTCGGGCGCAATGGCATTGGCATCAATATACAAGCCGTGGAAACCCAGTTGAACCACTTCATGCGCCATCTCTTCGGCGAACTCGGGAGGGCACACGCTGACGATCGCTTGGCAGACCCGGCAAATCTGTGCGGCAGAACCGGCATCGATGAGGCCGCCGCTGGCAGCGCGGCAGGATGTCTCCGGACCGCGGCCTTCGGATGCCCAGAAGACCTCGTGGCCGGAGTTTCGGATCGTCGCCGCCACGGCTATGCCCATCTGGCCGGGATGCAAAAGCCCTACTGTGCGACTCTGCATGGGATCGTCTTCCTATAATAGTTGCTTCTATGGATATACAGAACCTGATTGCGATCGACACACACGTTCATATCGAATCCAACACTGGAAATGCCGCCGATGAGGCTGCCACCAAGTACTTCGGTGAGAGCGGGCCGCGGCCCACTCCGCAGGAGCTGGTGCAGTACTACCGTTCCCGAAAGATCGGGTGCGTGGTCTTCTCAGTGGACGAGCGCCTGACGGGCCGGCCGCAAGTGCCTAATGATGACGTGGCGGCGCTGGCAGCCGAAAATTCGGATGTGATGATGGCCTTTGCCAGCGTCGATCCGACGCGCGGCACGGAAGCTCTCAGCGAGGCACGCCGGCTGATCGCTTTAGGAGTGCGCGGGTTCAAACTGCACCCGCCGCTCCAGAGATTTCACGCCAACGATCGCATCGCGTATCCGTTTTACGAGGTGATCAATGAGGCCCGGCTGCCGGTCATTTTTCACACCGGACATAGCGGTATCGGCACGGGCATGCCGGGCGGTGGAGGCGTCCGGTTGAAGTACGGGAATCCCATGGATATCGACGACGTGGCTGTCGACTTCCCGGATATGCCGATCATTCTGGCGCACCCTTCGTTTCCGTGGCAGGATGAAGCCATTTCGGTTTGCCTGCACAAGCCGCAGGTGAACATCGATCTTTCGGGATGGTCGCCCAAGTACTTTCCGCCGGTGCTCATTCAATACGCCAATACCTTGCTGAAGAGTAAGGTTTTGTTTGGCTCCGACTACCCGCTGATAAAGCCGGATCGCTGGTTGGCGGATTTCGAGAAGATCGCCATTCGAGATGAGGTAAGGCCGTTGATTCTGAAGGAGAACGCCGTTAAGCTTTTCGGTTTGGGGGGTTAGGGACGGGGCAGGATCGAAGCCTGCCCCGGTCTACTAGTTCTTTTCTTCGTCCACCGCGATCTTCAACGCGCGGAGGAAGCGCTGATCCTGCGAAGTCAGTTTGATCTTGCCAGTGGTTTCGAAAGTCCGCCTCGGCTCGTCTGGGGTATCGGCGGCCTCGGTTTCCTCACCCTCATCGTCCTCATCGCGCCGGTTAAAGCCAATTGTGGCTTCCAAAACGAGGAAGACATCGTAACCGGCCCTCTTGATCTCGCCGATCGCTTCCGCAATGCGGTCGGACTCGGAAAGGGAATCGTTAATCGCGTTTCCCAATTCCTGCATGAGGTGCTTCAATGGTTCGTCCACAGATCCCCCTATAGTGGATGCGCCGAAACCAGCCGACGTTCCACAAGATGGCCAGCCCCACCCGTTCCGATTGTAGTGGAGCACGGCCAGGTTCTCAACCTTTCTATCGGCAATTTATCAGCCGGTCTCTATCCTCATTCGGCCGGTGGTGCGCCTTTTGTTACGATGAAAACTGTGAAGCGTCAGGCGATTCAACAGGGACGCCTCCTGGTGAAGCATCTTCTCCCCGCCGTTTGGAAGCCCGTACATACCCTCTGGAACGAAGTTATCTCGTTCCTTTTCCTATGCATGGCGGCAATCCTCGGATTCCGGCTAGTACGCGCCGTACGGGCTGGGGACACATTCACCATGGTGCTGGTTGGCTTTGGAGCTCTGATCTGTGTGTGGTACGGCATCAGTTCGTATCTACGTGCGCGTAAAATCTCGCGATCATGACCGATCAGGCGGGTAAACCTGGCCAGTTCCCCTACACTCGGGGCATTTACCGCGATGGCTACCGCAGCCGCCTCTGGACGATGCGGCAGTACGCGGGGTACGGTACTGCGGAAGAAAGTAATCAGCGGTATCACTATCTTTTGTCTCAGGGGACCACGGGCCTTTCGGTAGCGTTCGACCTGCCCACGCAAATGGGTCTGGATTCCGACCACCGCATGGCCGCGGGAGAAGTCGGCCGAGTAGGTGTCGCGATCGCGTCGCTGGCGGACATGGAAATCCTGTTTCGCGGGATTCCGCTCGACACCGTCTCCACGTCGATGACCATCAATTCCACAGCGGCGATTTTGCTGGCCTATTACGCGCTCGTGGGGCAGCAGCAGGGGGCGGAGGTCCGGAAACTATCGGGCACCGTTCAAAACGACATTCTCAAAGAACATATTGCGCGCGGCACTTACATCTACCCTCCCAAACCGGCCATGCGCATCATCACAGACCTGTTCGCATGGGCGGCTCGCGAGATGCCTGAGTGGAACACGATTTCGATCAGCGGGTATCACATTCGGGAAGCCGGCTCGACGGCGGTCCAGGAACTGGCGTTCACGTTTGCCAACGCCATTGCCTACATCCAGGCGGCAATTGATGCCGGCCTTGCGGTGGACAGTTTCGCGCCACGGCTCTCCTTCTTTTTCAACTCGCACAACGGCTTTCTGGAGGAGATCGCCAAGTTCCGGGCGGCACGGCGCATTTATGCTTGGCTCATGCGCGACCGGTTCGGCGCGCGCGATCCGCGATCCATGATGCTGCGGTTCCACACACAGACGGCCGGATCGAGTTTGACTGCGCAGCAGCCAGACGTAAACATTGTGCGTACCGCAATCCAGGCTATGGCCGCGGTGCTGGGCGGCACACAGTCGCTGCATACGAATTCCCGCGACGAGGCGCTGGGGCTGCCGACGGAGGAATCGGCACGGATCGCACTCCGCACGCAACAGATCATCGCGTACGAGACTGGCGTCACCAACACCGTGGACCCGGTAGGCGGAAGCGAGGCCATCGAGTCCCTCGTCGATTCCATCGAACAGGGCGTGCGCGATTATCTGAAAACCATCGATGGAATGGGCGGCACGCTGCGGGCTATCGAAACAGGTTTTATCCAGGCAGAAATCCAAAGCACTGCTTATGAATATCAGCGCGCGATTGAGCGTGGCGAGCAGGTCGTAGTCGGGGTAAACCGGTTTCAGCTACACGAAGAAACTGGAATCCCGGCGTTCCGGCTCGATCCGGCGCTGGAACGCGCCCAGATTGAACGCCTGCGCCAAGTACGCGCATCGCGCAGTGCCGCGGCGGTGGAGCAAGCGCTTGCGGCGCTCGGCCAGACCGCGCGCGGCGATGGGAACCTGATCCCGCCAATCCTCGAAGCCGCCGCTTGTTACAGCACGGTGGGCGAAATCTCGGACCGGCTTAGGAGCGTATTCGGCGAATACCGGGAGGCATAAGTCAGCTCGGCCGGCGCCCGGCGAACCCGCGTGCGCGCGCGGAGACCCAAACGGTGCATAATGCGGCCGACATGATCGGGATCGTAACGGACGCCATAACGCGCAAAGATTGCCTCGGCGAAGCGCGAGGTCGTCCAGGTTTGAGTATCGAATCCCGCAGCCCGGGGACCCGCCTGGTAAATCTCGGCTAATCCTCTAAACTGGTCAGGATTCAAGCGGCTGGGGCGTCCAGGAGCCCGGCGCTTGCGCAAGCCCTCTACCCCGCCGCCGCTCAGCGCCCGGCACCAACGAGAAGCGGTGGTGCGGCTGACGCCAAACTTGCGGGCCACTTGCGATTGCGATAGTCCCCTTTGCAGGTCCTGAGCTGCTTCCAGGCGCCTGCTTTCCATTTCGTCGCGAGTCAGCATACTGGGTGCGGCAGTATCCATTTCTCTCGCGCGGATTTTATTGGGCCAGAGCGATATTAGAATATCAGAAAACGAGAAAACTGCAAAATGTTTTTTGCAGTTTTCAGTAAGAAAGGGCGCGGCTACCGGCCGCGTATCTATAGGGGCAGGTCTGGCGCCTGCCCACAATCATTTGATGGTGTAACTGCCGGGAGAGCCGCCGCGGTGAGCCATGTGGCACTCGCCACAGGACATGTTCAGGGTCTGCAGGGACGATTCCATCTTGCCTGCATCGCTCGCTTTGGCCGCTGAAGCCAGATCGTCTGACGCCTTTTCCGCATTCTTGGCCATATTGGCCGCATCACTCATGTTCTTGCTGGTAAGGTAGGAGCCGACCTGCTTGAAATCGCTGGCCAGGTGCTCGGCGTCGGTAGCGACTTCCGTGTTCTGTTTGGCGGCTACTTCTTTGGTGACTTTTCCTTTGGTCTTCGCAATATCCTTCATCCACCCGGAGTACTCGGCTTCGGTTTGAGCGATGACGCATACCGCGAATCCCAAAACTAAAAATCCCGGTAACAAGAAGGTTCTTTTCATGGCCGGAATCATATCAGAGGCGTGCGCCGGCGACTGGACGGTAGCAAACAAGCCATCAGGAATCAGGAATCAGAGATCAGTTTCTTGTGAGCGGTTTCACATTTACCTGCAGGCGGACCGTGAATTTCTGATTACTCGATTGCTGACGGCTGATGACTGATTACTGACTACTTTTGCGGTACTCTGATTGCTTAGGACTTCCACCGTTGCCAAAAGCCAAGATCACCTCTCTCGGGTGCTATACACCTTCGCGCGTCCTCACCAATCAAGACCTGGAAAAGATCGTCGAAACCAACGACAAATGGATTACCGAACGGACGATGATCCGGGAACGCCACATCGCCGATCCGGGGATTGCCACATCGGATATGGCCATTGAGGCGGCTCGCTGCGCTTTGAAGTTCCGGGGTATCGAAGCCGGTGAAATCGACGCCATCCTGGTTTGCACGGTGACGCCGGACATGATGTTTCCATCTACGGCGTGCCTGGTGCAGAACGCGCTAAAGGCGCCGCGCGCGTGGGGGTTCGACCTGGTAGCGGCATGCTCGGGCTTCGTCTATGGCTTGACCACTGGGGCCCACCTGGTAGCGGCGGGAACGCATAAGAAGGTGCTGGTGATCGGATCCGATACCATGAGCCGGATCATCGACTACACCGATCGCGCGACGTGCATCTTGTTCGGTGACGGCGCCGGCGCTATGCTGCTGGAGCCTAGCGACGACGGAACGGGATTCATCGATTTTCTCGGCGAAATCGATGGCTCCGGCGGGCAATACCTCTGCATGCCCGCAGGCGGCAGCCGGCTGCCGGCGTCACATGACACCGTGGAGCAGCGGCAGCACTATGTTCATCAAGAAGGGCAGCAGGTGTTCAAGTACGCTGTTCGCAAGATGTACGAGTGCTCCAAGGAGTTGCTGGAGCGGAATGGACTGACGGCTCAAGATGTCGCCCTCCTGATTCCGCATCAGGCGAATGGCCGGATCATCACGGCCACGGCCGACCGGCTGGGCTTGCCGCCAGAAAAGGTTCTGATCAACATCGATCGTTACGGCAATACGACCGCGGCGACGATCCCCCTGGCCACGCGCGATGCCATCCAGCAGGGTAAGCTGCGCAAAGGCGACCTGGTGCTGTTTGCCGCCGTGGGCGCGGGCTACACGGTAGGGGTGAGCCTCTGGCGTTGGGCTTACTGAGGGTTGGGGTGCAGCCGGACGCCGGTCTCTTTCCCGTGTAGGAGATCCAGGACGAGAATGCCGCCGGGGTCGGCGTTTTCCTCGAACATCTCTTCGTCATCCACTTCCACCTGGTAGGTCCGCCGCGGATCGAGCCCGGCGATAATCAACGACGCCTGGCCCTCGGCCAGCGTCACGCGCGCGTTCAGAGCGCCGCCGAAATCAATCTCCGCGCTATCGAATATGAGCGGGCCGGGGGTCTTATGCAGATCCAGCGCAATCACGCGGCCGTCGCGGAATAGTTGCGCCAAGCCATTGAAGTACCCGAACCAATCCGAGGAATCTTCCCAGCTCGATCGTACAAACAGATGCCCGGTTGCGGCGTTGTGGTAGATGAGCGGCAGCAGGGTGAAGCCGAGCCCTGGCTGATAGGGGTTGGCCCAAAGAAATTCATAAGGGGCGCCTAGCGGGCTGCGCAACATGAAATTATCGTGCATCAGCCACCCCTGGACATACTGGCTCTCTTCCGCGTTATTGTCGTAAGCCACCATTTCGAGCTCCGCGGCGCGCGAAAGCGTGGCGGCGTGCAAATCAGGCTCACCGATTTTGGCGGATGCCCCGATATGGAAATCGTTATCTTCCCCCCGATATGTTGCGGGGTAGTGGCTCATCACGTGTTCCACCGGAAATTCCTTAAAGAAGCGAGCGCAGGCTTCCCGCAGATCGAGGTTGGTGTTGTCGCGAATGGCGTGGAGCAACTCCCATAAGGGGTACGCGTCGTCACGGGCCATGGAGTCGTGGCCGGCAGCCAGCGCCGGCGCCAACTTCTGGCCCCACCAGGTGTGTACCACCGTCTCCAACTCGCGGTTAGGGAAATCGGGGACGTGGTCGTACAAGGCTACTGCCGCGAGCACGCGCGACCGCACCGCGCCGATGCTCTCGTCGGCGCTCGTCTCCGACATACGTTGGCGGATTCGGCCGGCGAGAGCCTGCCGCTCGGCATCGGTCAGGAGCTTTTGGCACCAGTCGAAGACGAGTGCCATCTGGCGTAGGTCGTTCGCGGTTCCCAGAGCCCACGCGATGGCGCGCCGTCCCGCCGCCTGATTGCCTGCGACCTGATAATAAAGCGCCTGTGCGAAGCCGGGTTCCGGCAAAGGCGCTTCGGCCGAGATGAGGGAATCAAACTGCTGCCAGCGCACGGAGGAGCGTTCGCGCTCCCGCTGCAGCAGGCGCAGCCGCGCGGGGCGCAGAAACAACCGCGGGTGTTCCGTGAAGACGGCCACGGGCTCTTCGGCGGCGGGAACAACCTCTGAAGCCGCCAGGAACAGCAACGCGGCGGCGGGAACGAGACGCATCACCCGACATTGTGTCATAGCGGCGCGGCACCCGAACGGTGTGTCCTTACGCGGCGTTGCTGGATATGTGTGTCATCGCGACACACGGGGCTGCCCCAGGCGCCCCAGCCGAATTGGAGAGTTTCCCACAAAATATTTGAATCAAAATGGGTTGCAGAGATTGACACACGGAGGTCTGATTGCTAAATATGGTTCTGAATTGGCGAAGTAACAACTTCGAACCTGCCCTCTGCTGCAACAGGCAGGCGGAAGAGAGTGAGCCAAAGAGACAGCGTGCTTGCGGGAGCCGGTGTTTGCAAGAGTTTTAGCTTACGATCTTCCCTTGGCGGTTGCTGCAGAGGGGTTTTTTTGTAGAACGGTTTCAAACGATCTCTCCGCGGGGTCTCAGTAGCGGAGTTGCCGGGCGTTTCTGGGAGGGGAATAAGGACGCGGACCCGACCAGGAATGAAGGAGTTTGGACTCGGCAGCCCGCCGCGGATCCCAGCCCAACTTGGGCGAGCCGCATCGGAGTCGGTCCCGAAGGTCTGGGGGCCGGCGCCGATGCGGTTTTTCTTTTTAGTGGATTCCCCCGATGGATTGCCGATAAGTATTTCTGAGAGGGCAAAGCGATGAATCAGGAACGCCCAATAGCAGACGCCGGCAAACAGCCCCACGCGACGGATGAGCCCTTGGCGGCCCAGAACACTTGCTATATCGACCCCGCGCCCCTGGCCGCGGTCCTGTTCGACCAACTGGAGTATCTGGTGGAGCACCATGGCGAGCAGTGCTCGCCCGGCTGCCTCGATTGTGGGAGGCTCATCCAGGTAACAACGTGGCTGATGTTGCCGTTCGCCCCCGGCGCGGATGCCCGATAATATTTGACCGGCTATTTTAACCGTTGGTCAAACCGAAATATCCTGGATTCGAGGAATTCGATGTACTGGAAATCTGAGTGCGTCGGGCTGAGAATGTAGTTGAATTCCCAGGGAACGATTACCGAGGGCACCACCAGGACAGCGTATTGTTCAAGCCAAAACGAGCCCTCGCGCTGAGCTTCCGTCACGCCCTCCGGAGCAAGTACATCCCAATCGGGAGGAAGCATCCCAACTGCTGGTTGGATAACCGACACTCTCCCAGGAATCCGAATTGCCGTAAGTACGAAATTCTTGGGCAGCACCGAATAATGTGCCAGGATTTCCAGCGTTGCCAACGAAACAGATCCGGATGTGTAGATCGCCTCTTTCCCGGGCAGATTCCAGCGGCTCCATGCATAGCCGCTCCCTTGCCGCTGTTTGAGGGGTATCGGCCCGAATGCAACCGTTAGACCGTTCTTCGTGACGAGGCCGAGACAGGTGATTCCGCGTCTGCAGAAGTCACAAAACCCCATGCTCGAGCTTATCGAGCACGGCCAAAACCTCAGCTTCACCCCGCCGGTCCGCGAGATGCGAAATCGGAGTCGTGTAATCTAGCGCGCGCAGCGGCGTCCCGAGCCATCGTAGCGCTTCTGCTTTGTCGCCGATAACCTCAATTGCGCGGTCAATCACTGGCTGCTGCCGCCGGGTATTTGGGACCGAAGCCTGTCCTCTCCGCGTGGGCACCGGTTTGCCGCCCCTGCGACTTTGGCGGTTGCCACGCTGTCCGGCCATCGCTACAAGCTTTCGTGCAACTTCCTCCAGAGCTTCTGCCGTCCTGGTTATAACCCGCGAGCGCACCTCGTCAACGGTGTCCTGTGCGCTGTGGCGCGCTGTTCGCTTCATATCAGCCGCTGACGATCGCGCCCTTGGTTTCCGTGGCATCGCAATTCAATTGTATAACCGCCCAGGTTCGGGCTTTTGCTCAATGCCAAAGACGTCCCTTTCCCAACTCCAAGCGGCAACGCGCCCGCCTCTCAGTAGCTCAACGTCCCGCTCCGCGGCGTTTCTTCCGGGTTGGGAAGATATAGCGTCCGGCAGTCCTGGCAGCGGTAGATTTCCGCAGCCGCGCCAAATTTCTGCTTCACCTCTTCGCCGTATTCGTACCAGCGTTTCAGATGGCCCGCGCAGAGCTTGCCTTTGTCATCCTTCTCGTCGCACGCGCGCATGCGCAGCACGCGGCGCTTCACTTTCGTCCCATCGCTAAGGGTTGCCACCAAGTCGGACATTGCGTTATTGAACCGGTATCACCACGCCGGATGGCGAGGTCTGGCCGCCAACCGTAATGGTGATGGGCTGATTGCCTGTGCCAATGCCGGCAGGAACCTGCGCATTCACCTGGTAGATGGCGAATCCTGGCGCCAAGCCGCAGAAGCTCGGCGTCACCTGCTGGCCGCCGATGCTCACCGAACACGGCTGTGTGGTGGTCGAGTTCGCTCCGGATGCCCCCGCGCCATCCGCGGGTGGATTGTTCACTGGCCCCAAGCCGTTGGCGAAGAGCTGAATCACCTGGCCGCGCACGGCTGCGTGGCTGCTCGTGATCACCTGGTTGCTGAGATCCAAAGCGTCCGCGACGTTCCCGCTGTTCGTGAAGAACGCCGGCGTGTAGTCGGACATTGCCGCAGAGACCACATTGCTGTAAATCGAAGTCCCGAACGGCTCATCGACGATGACCTTTACCTGAGCCGAGGTCTGCCCCTTCAGTTCCCAAGGAACCTGGACGTTGATCTGGCCTGCGCTAACAGCCACGATTGGAGCCGGCACGCTGATCTTGGCGGAAGGCACGTCGAAGCTCACGTTGACGCCGTCGAGTCCCAGCGGCCAGGGCGCGGTGGTGGCCAAATCGTAACCCGCAGCCGTGTTCATGAGGAGATCCGCATCCATCAGATTCGAACCTTTGATGGCGACAATTGAGCCCGGAGCAATCTTTGGCTGGAACGCGGCATTGTCCAAAATTTGCCCCGCGGAAATGGCTGGCACTGGCAGGATAAACGCGTTGAAGGTGAAAGTGTTGCCGGCGGCTTTCGCGGTGATCGTCGGTTGACCGGTGTTCGCACCCAGCATCACCTCGGTGTAAGCAATGCCGTAGTTGTCGGTGGCGCACGCTGCCGATGGCGAGTTATTGGGCGAACAGGCCGGCTCTCCCGTGACAGTCTGGAAGGTGACGGTGCCGCTCGGCGCAGAGAACGATACGGGCTGGCCAGTGACAGGCGCTCCGTACTGGTCCACCACTTGAATGGCGATCGTTCCGCCGTCGGCGCCTGGAGTCCCCTGGATGGCCGCGAAGAGGGGTAAAACATTGTAGGCCACGCCCGCAGGCACCAGGAACAGATAAGGTACACGCACGGACACGCCGGAGGCCTTCAAAGTGACCGCTCCGGAATAAGAACCGGCAGGCGGAATGGAGCCCGACAGGCTTACATTCAACGTTGCCGTGGCGCCGGCCGCAATCGTCATGCTCGTCTGGTCGGTAGCGACCGTTACACCGGAAGGATTGGAATTGGGCGCCACCGCAACGGCAAGAGTGACGGAACCGGAACCCCGGTTCGCTACGGTAAGGGCTTTTTTAACGGGGAGCGCCGTTCCCGGCTTCAGGAACCCGAACGAGATCGTGGCGGGTTGCACCGTTACCGTGCCTCCGATGGCGGCGTTCGCATCCAGCCGGCCTCCGCCGATCGATTGCACGTCCACCGTGTCGCCCATTGTGTCCGTCGTTGTATCTTGGGCAGCCTGGTTAACCATGACGGACTTAACGTCCGCCACTGTATAACCGGGGTGTGCCTGTTTCACGAGAGCGGCTGCCCCAGCCGCGATGGGGGCCGCAAAGCTGGTCCCGTCGCCGCCGGTATAGCCATTCACGCTGTAGAGGATGCCATTCGGATCGAACGATTGCGCTGCCAGGTACAATCCCGGCCCTGCGCCTACGCTGGGATCGAGCCCGCCGGTGGCTACAAGGTCCGGCTTAATCGCGCCGTCCGGCGCCGGACCGAGAGAAGAGTAGGTCGCTAGCTGGTTGGCCGCAATCGGTGGGCTGATCTGCAAGTTGTTGTTGTAAGTGGGCAGGTCCGTTTCGATCCCGGCGCTATCGATGATCACCACTTGGCCCGGATTCGCATCGATATAGCTTTTGAGCGCCAGACCGTCGGAATTGGAAATCATGACTGCCGGGCCGGTGAAAGAGGTGAGTCCTCCCGGGCTGATGGTAGCGGAGGAATCCGCCATGTAGAATATGACGCCCACGGCGCCGGCCAATTGGGCGTTCGTGGCTTTATTGGCGAAGGAGCATGGGTTAGAAGCGGGACCGCGTTCGATCAGTGCGTATGAGCCGTTGAGGGAACCGGCCGGCAGCGCCGTGCAGGCGAATCCGTCATTCCCGCTCTTCGTGATGTCCACCAGCGGCGCCTGGTTAGCGCCTTCACTCGAAGGAAAGAACGTCGCGTCGCTCAGTTGCGCAGAGATCTTTTGCGGCCCATTCGCGGCTTTTGTGCTGACACTGGGCGTGAGTGCATGGGAATTGGTGGTTGCGCCCACGCCGATCACCGAAGGCGCGCTGGCCGGGCTGGAAATTGTGTTGAACCCGGGGTAGTTCTCATTCCACGTGTTCAACGCATCGGAACCGCTGTTCCCCGCAGCCACAGTAATGATTAATCCCGCTTGGGCCGCAGCCTCGAAGGCAGCCGCAAGCGGGTCGCAGGTCTGAACCTTCTGACTCGGAGGGATACCGCAAGCCGCTCCTGTATCCAAGGCGCCCGTTAACGCCGGGCCGCCCCAGGAGAGGCTCGCCACATTCATGCCATCGCGCAGGGCGTCGTTGATCGCTGAAATCATCACGTCGTCAGTCGGACCATCATTGACGCCCGGTGATCCGACTATTTTGTAGTTGCCCAGGTAGGCTTTTGGCGCCATCCCGGTAAACGTAACCGCGCCCGTATTCTGATTGGCAGCGGCTGCGGAAGCCACTGCCGTCCCATGTCCCAGCCGGTCGCGCGGCGTGTAATCGTCCGGCTGCGATTGCGCGGCGGGATTGGTCGGATCGGTGATGTTGGACATGGCAAGCTGCTGCACGTAGCTGCGAGCCACGATCACTTTGGTGTTGGTGAATGCGCTGCAAGATCCCGAGAAGCCCGAGCAGATCGGAAATCCCGAGGGCATGGAAAGGGAGGAATCCTGAAAAGCCGGATGGTTCTGGTCGATGCCGGAATCCAGGATTGCTATCTTCATCCCGGCGCCCGCCTTGGTCTGGCCCCCGACCGCGTTCCACGCGGCTTGCGCGTTCATCAACTGCGTCGCCTTATTCAGCAATGCGTGGTAGCGGCGCATAGGGCGCACGCCCGCCACTCCCGGTATGCCCAACATCTCCGAAATGCGGCTGGCGGGCGCGGTCACGAAGACGGCATTTAACAGGTCGCTGACCGACCCGGTTACCTGAATATTGCGCGACCGCAGTTCCCGAATGACCTCCTGCTGGCGAGCTTCGATCTGCGCCCGGTACGCATTAGCCGCGGCGGACTGCATCTCCTCGCGCTTTTGGAAACGCGAAGCGACTGGCGGGTCCTCGAGCAGGAGGGTGTACCGGTTCGGAACGAACTGTGCAAAACCGGGCAGGATGCTGAAGAAAAAGGGGATTGCGCAGCGCAGCGCTTTGCCTACAGGGCCTCTAAACATGATGGTAGGACGATAGTAACATCCAGCAGGTTTCGGAAAACAGGCCGGAGGACGGAATGCCAGGGCCTTGCCACCAGGGCCGCCACACTGTGCGGCCCCATACCGCGCGCTGCTAATAAACGCCTGTACCTTCGAATTATGAAGCTTGCGGGAAAGCACGCCCTAGTCACCGGCAGCGATCAGGGCATCGGCCAGGCCATCGCGCTGGCATTCGCCAAAGAAGGAGCCGATGTGGTGGTGAATTACCGCGCCAATCAGCGCGGAGCCGAGGAAACCGGCACCGCCATTCAGAAGATGGGACGGCGGGCTCCGGTGATTCAGGCCGATGTCGGCGTCACCGCGGACACTCACAAACTCGTGGCGGAGGCGATCGCCGCCTTGGGGTCTCTCGACATCCTGGTGAACAACGCCGGCATCGAAAAGCGCGCGCCTTTCCTCGAGGCGACCGAGCAGGACTATCGCAGCGTGATCGAAGTCAATATGACCGCGCCTTACTTTCTCTCCCAGGATTTCGCGCGCCATTTGCGCGATACGCAGCGCCCCGGCAAAATCGTCAACGTCAGTTCGGTGCATGAGGAGCTTCCGTTTCCCCATTTCACGTCCTACTGCATGGCCAAAGGCGGACTGAAGATGATGATGCGCAACCTGGCCATCGAGCTGGCCAGTTGCGGGATCACCGTCAACAACATCGCGCCCGGCGCCATCGAAACTCCCATCAATCGCAAGATGCTGGAAAACCCCAAGGAGGTGGCCGCGTTGAAGGCCAACATCCCTCTGGGCCGTATGGGACAACCTTCGGACGTGGCGCACGTGGCCGTATTCCTGGCTTCCTCCGATGCGGACTACATCACCGGCACGACGATCGTGGTGGATGGCGGCCTGCTCTGGAATTACAGCGAACAATGAGCTATCAACCCATCGCCGACTATGGCATCATCGGTGACCTGCATTCCGTAGCCCTGGTGGGCAAGAACGGCTGCATCGATTGGTGCTGCCTGCCGCGCTTCGATTCCCCCAGCATCTTCGGAGCGATTCTCGACGAGCGGAAAGGTGGATGCTTCGAGCTGCGCGCCACCGGCGGCGACGTCAAGCAGATCTACTTGCCGAATACCAATGTTCTGCTGACCCGGTTTCTCAGCGAGGAAGGCTTGGCCGAGGTCATCGATTTCATGCCCGTTTCCCGGGAATCCGGAGGCCAGACTGTTCAGCCGGCCCGGCAATTGGTGCGCATTGCGCGGGCCATCCGCTCGCCCGCGCGTTTCTCGATGGAATGCCGTCCGGCGTTCGACTATGGCCGCCAGGCAGCGGAAGTGCACCTCGACGCGGATGCGCGGAGTGTAGTGTTTGCCTCTCCACAGCAGCAGTTCGCGTTGAAGAGTCCCCGTCCGTTGCGGCAGGTGGAGGGCGGCGTGGCCGTGGAATTCGATCTGCCCCCTGGGGAGGAAGCTGTGTTCGTGTTGCGCCACCGGGAAGGCCGCGCCGACCAATCGCTCACCGAGCCGCCCGTAGATGGCAATCAACTCCTGACCGAGACCGTTCGGTTCTGGCGCGATTGGGCGGGCCGCAGCCAATACCACGGCCGCTGGCGCGAAATGGTCACGCGCTCCGCCCTGGCGCTCAAGCTGCTTACCTATCGGCCCAGCGGAGCGATTGTGGCAGCCGCGACCACCAGCCTCCCCGAATACATTGGCGGGGTGCGCAACTGGGACTACCGGTATACCTGGGTACGGGATGCGGCTTTCACGGTGTATGCGCTTATGCGGCTCGGGTATACCGACGAAGCTGCCGCGTTCGCCCGCTTTATGCAGGATCGCGCTGCCGAACCGGAGGGCGATAACGGCCCGCTGAACGTCATGTACGGCATCGACGGCCGGCACGATCTGACCGAGGAAACGCTGGACCATCTGGAGGGTTACCGCGGCTCGCGGCCGGTTCGTGTCGGAAACGCCGCATCCGGCCATCTGCAACTGGACATCTACGGCGAACTGATGGATTCCCTCTATCTGTACGACAAGTACGGAACTCCATTCGCTTACGAGATGTGGCGTGAGGTCGAAAATCTGCTGGACTGGCTCGCCGCCAACTGGGAACAGCCCGACCAGAGCATCTGGGAGGTGCGCGGCGGACGCCGCCAGTTCACCTATTCCAAGCTGCAATGCTGGGTGGCGTTCGATCGCGGCTTGCGGTTGGCGCGCAAACGCTCGCTACCCCTGTCCGGCAAACGCTGGGAGGCCGAGAGGGACCGGATCTACCAAGCCCTTATGACCGATTCGTGGAACCAGGAGATGCACGCCTTTACCCAGTACTTCAGCGCCGATGCCATGGATGCCAGCGTGCTTCTCATGCCGCTGATGCGCTTCGTTTCACCAACCGATCCGCGGATGGTCTCTACCATCCGCCGTGTGCGCGAAGAACTGGCCGAAGACAGCCTCGTGCAACGGTATCACCCCGGCAAAGCCGCGCGGGATGGTTTCCCGCCAGGCGAGGGCTTTTTTACGGTGTGCTCGTTCTGGTTGGTGGAAGCCATGGCGCGAGCCGGCTATGCCGAAGAGGCCCAGCTCATGTTCGAGAAGTTGCTCTCGTTCGCCAATCATCTCGGGCTCTTCTCCGAGGAACTCAGCCCCAAGGGCGAACTGCTGGGGAACTTCCCGCAAGCCCTCACGCATCTCGGTCTGATCAGCGCCGCCTTCAGCCTCAACCGCGTCCTGGATGAGGGAAAATACGGACAGCAGTGAAATATTATCTGGCGAAAACCGATCCCGCGGCTTACTCCATCGATGACCTGGAGCGGGACAAGCAAACCACGTGGGATGGAGTCACCAATCCGCAGGCGGTGCGCGCCATAAGGGAGATGAAGCCCGGCGACCGCGTCTTCGTGTACCATAGCGGCGGTATCTCAGGCGTCGTCGGCTTGGCCACGGTTCGCTCCGAGGCACGGGACGACCCCAAGAACCCAAAATCCGCAGTTGTGGATTTAGCCTTCTCAGGACGGCTGGAGCCGCCCACCTCTCTCGCCGAGATCAAGCAATCCAAGAAGTTCGAGGATTGGGCCCTGGTCCGGCAAGGGCGCCTTTCCACGATGCCGGCGCCTGACACTTTCGTCGCCTGGATGCGGCTCCGCTATCCCGGAGCGAAGATTTAACGAAACGGCGCCCCCGGGACGGCGAATTTCAATACAGTTGTAACCTAATTTCTGCTAAACTCTGTTCTTTCCTGGGTGACAAACGGGTCTCGTATACCCAATGGTCTGCCCCTCCCGCCAGGGGCTAAACGGCGGCGCGCGAGGGGCTGTGCGCCGGGGAGTCTCGAATATGAAAACGATTGCAAAGCTTGGAGTCTGTCTGTTTTCCGCGCTGGCAGCCTGGGGCCAAATCACCGGCTCCGGCACCATTACCGGAACCGTCCGCGACCCCAACCAGGGCGTGGTTCCGGATGCCGGCGTCACGATCCACAACGTGGATACCGGCGTGGATCGCGTGGTGCAGACGAATGACGTCGGTCTCTACTCGGCACCGTTTCTGGTACCCGGCAATTACGAACTCACCGTCAACAAGCAGGGCTTTACCAAGCTGCTGCGCAAGGATGTGGCGCTGCAGGTTGGCCAAGTCTTAACACTCGATTTCCAATTAAGCGTGCAGGCCACGGCCGAGTCGGTCACGGTGACCGGCGAAGTGTCGGTGGTGGACACCGAAAAGACCGACATGTCCCAGGTGGTGAGCCAGGTTTCCAAAGAAAACCTGCCGCTGGCGGGCCGCAACTGGGCTCAGTTCCAGTTCCTCACTCCCAATGTCACCAATGACGGCACCAACGGCCTGGCTTCCTACCGGGGCGTCTCGGGTCTTTACAACAGCAGCAACGTGGATGGAACCAACAATAACCAGGCGTTCTTTTCCGAGCAGAAAGGCCGCACCAACCTGCCGTACGTCTACTCAATGGACTCGATCCAGGAGTATCAAGTCGCGTCCAGCAACTATTCGGCGGAGCTCGGCCAGGCGGCCGGCGGTGTGATTAACGCGGTGACCAAGGCCGGCACCAACGAGCTGCACGGGGATCTCTTCTATTACCTGCGCTACCCAACCTGGAACGCTCTGGACGCGCTGCAGAAATCCAAGGGCATTTACACGCAGCCCATCCACCAGCAGCAGCAGTTCGGAGGCAGCTTGGGCGGGCCGATCGTGAAAGACAAGCTCTTCTACTTCATGACCTACGATGGTTCGCGAAAGGTCAACCCGATCTCGTATACCAGCAGCAGCACCTTCCCGGCCCCTTGCCTGGCGGCCATCTCCGCGGCGACCTGCGCGGCAGCCAACGCCTTCATCACGGGCAATCTGGGTGCGTTTCCGCGGTTTCAGAGCCAGGACGTCGCCTTCGGCAAACTCGATTATGCCGTCACTCAGAAGAACACCGTCAACGCCTCGTTCAATTTCGACAACTTCCGCTCTCCAAATTCCTATAACAGTGCCATAACCTCTAACAACAACTCCAATTCGGCGAACGGAAGGGCGGTCTTCCACGAGAGGAATTTCGTTTCGAAGTGGAGCTCCACTTTCAGTCCCACCACCATTAACGAGTTGCGCTTCCAGTGGTCCCGTGACCTCGAGACTACTACCGCCAATGCCACCGCTCCCAGCGTCAGCATTACGAATTACTTTGCTTATGGAATGCCGAACGCGCTGCCGCGGCCCGCATTTCCGGATGAACACCGGCTGCAGTTCTCCGATGTGCTGAGCAAGATTCAGGGCACCCACACGCTGAAGTTCGGCGGCGACATGAATTTCGTCCACGAACTGCTGATCAACCTGTTTCAGGGCGGGGGCGTCTATTCTTACTCCGGGTCCGCTGCCTTCAGCAACTGGGTGGCGGATGTGGCGGGGGTCAATCTGGGCGATGGCCTGACGGGGCGCCATTGGAGCACCTTCGTCCAGGTGAACGACCCCGTAACTGGCGTCGGCAAGGATGATTTCTACAACAACGATTACGCCCTCTTCGCGGAAGATAGCTGGAAAGCGCGGCCGAACCTGACCATCAACTATGGTCTGCGCTGGGATATGTCCACCATACCGCAGCCACCCATGCCGAACACCGCAACCCCGCTGACCACGCTTTACACTTCGACCATTAACATTCCGAAACACGAATTCGCGCCGCGGATCGGCATGGCATGGCAGGTTTCGAAACGCACCGTGGTGCGTGTGGGCTACGGGTTGTTCTACGCCAAGACCTCTAACAGCATGTTCTATGCGACGCGCGTGGAAAACGGCGTAATCCAGCAGACTTTCAACTGCACGCCAACCACTTGTCCCACGCTGGCGTTCCCGAACCTGATTTTCACGCCTCCCGGTGGCACGCCGGTTGCTCCGTTCCCCGGTGCCCTCACCCCTGTGGTGACGACCTTCAAACCGCCGGCTCTGACTCAAACCTCGCGCGGCCAGGTTCCCGACTTCGCCAACCCGCGCGCGCACGAAGGCGATGTTTCCATTGAACGCGAACTGCCTGGCAATATGAGCATTTCGGGCAGTTACGTAGTGAGCCGCGGAATGCGCCTGCCGGCCTTCATCGACCAGAACATCGCTCCGTCCACTTCCACCCGCACCTATGACATCACCAGTCCGACGGGCAGCACGATTCGCTCTTTGACCGTGCCCTTCTACACTTCACGCATCGATCCGACGGGCCCGGTCCTGACCGGCTTCAGCGATGTCAATTCCTGGTACAACAGCATGGTTCTGACGTTCCGGAAACGCTACTCCCATGGCGTTGAGTTCATCACCAACTACACACTCGGACGAGCCAATGACGGTGGAGAGATCCAGGGCCAGTTCGGCACGTTCAACGGAGGCGGCCAGAACTTCCCGGTGGATCCCAAGAATCGCACCCTGGAATACGGACGCTCCGATCTCGATCAGCGGAATCGCTTCACCGGAACCGTGGTGTGGACTCCGGACTGGAGTAAGCACATTTCCAGCCCCGGTGCCAGGTATGTAGTCAACGGCTGGACGTTTTCGACGATTGTCTCCGCCATGACCGGCCAGCCGTATACCGCTACGATCAACGGGGCCTCTCCTCCGCCGGGCGGCGTGCTGGGCGGTTTGACGGGTGGGACCAATAACAACTCGGGAACGGCGCTTAGCGGCGCCCGACTTTACGGCGACCCCCGCAACGCCTATACGCTACCAGGTATCAAGAACCTGGATTTCCGCATAGCCCGCACGTTCTCGTTCGCGGAGCGCTACAAATTTTCGATTCTGGGTGAGGCCTTTAACCTGTTCAACTTCACCAACATCTACCAGGTGAACAATACGCTCTACAATTTCACGGCAGCCGGCACGGGCGCGTGCGCCGGCCATACCAACAACTGCGTGGTGCAGAATTTCTCACCTACGGGTTTTGGCGCGCCGACGGCCACGAATACGAACCTCTCCGGCGCCCGGCAGTTGCAAATCGCGGCCCGCTTCGCGTTTTAAGTGTGCAACCGCTCCCTGCCGGTCGCGGATCGGTAAACCGACAGGGAGCTGTAGGTGTTAGCGTGAATCGCCGTCGTGGTCTGCGTCGCCAGCCGCCTTTTTGGCAGCCGGGCTCAGTTGAACCGTATCCTGTGGCGCCTCGCTCTTGTGCGGCTGCTGCGGGGCAGGTTTCGTGTGCGGCGGCTGCACATTATTGGTCGAAGGACTGGGCGTCGAGTTGATTCCAGAAACCATGATCGGTTCTCCTTAAAGCCCTTATCGGCTGGGAATGGCGAAAATCCAGCCCTTTTGGAGCGGTAACGAAATCAGCCCGGCCTACGTTTGGAATATCAGAGGTCGAGTAGCCGATGTTCCAGAAATGGGCCCTGATCCTTGTGCCCGTCCCTGTGCTCTTGTTCGCGGCCGGCGAGCAGGCGTGGAAAGACAAAGCCGTCCCGGAGTGGACGGATGACGATGCCCAGCAGGTACTGAAAGACTCCCCCTGGGTACGGGCGGTCAAGCCCTCAGTGGACCAGTCCAAAAGCGACCAACCCTCCAGTGGTGGCCGGCGCGGCGGCGGATTCGGGATTCCCGGCATGGGGCGGCGCGGCGGTTTTGGTTATCCCGGGGGCGGTTATCCGGGAGGCGGCTACCCCGGGGGTGGTGGTGGATACCCCGGTGGCGGCCGATCCCGCAGGAATGATGACCAAACGTCCGACCTCTCGCGTCTGCCCACTCTCAAACTTCGCTGGGAAAGCGCTCTGCCCATTCGCGAAGCGGAATTGAAGGCTCGCGATACCGACGCACCCACGTTGGATCAGGAACACTACGCCATAGCCGTGTACGGAGTCCCCCACAATATGGCTAGCGGCGATTCGAAAAACCTCGGCGACCAGTTGAAGAAGCAGGCCAGCCTCAAGCGCGACGGGAAGAAAGAGCTGAAACCATCGAGTGTCGAAGTTCTCCATCGGGAAGATGGGCCCGTCATCGTGTATCTCTTCCCCCGCAAGACCGAAATCACGCGCGATGACCGGCGGCTGGAGTTCGACGCCAAGATTGGCCGTCTGGACCTAAGCGAATCGTTCTATACCGAGGACATGGTCTTTCAGAATAAGCTGGAGCTCTAGCCCGCCCCTCGTTGCTGCCGGGGAGCGTGCTCCGCGGCGCGCGAGCGCTTCAGGGTGTACATGGCCCGGTCGGCCTCATCCAGTGCTTCCCGCAGCGGGCGCCCACGAGCATCCGCGGTTCCCCAACTGAACGAGATCGGCAACACGCCAAAGCCGCGCACCCGGAACTCGCGCAGGCGCGCTTCGATCTCGCCCATGCGCTTAACAGCAACACCAACCTGCTGATTATGGAATAGCACCACGAACTCATCACCACCCCAACGAAAGGCTTCGTCCTCCAACCGGATGTTCGATTGCAGCAGGTGACCGATGTTGCGCAGGATTTCATCGCCCACCAGGTGCCCATACCGGTCATTAATCTCTTTGAAATTGTCCATATCGCAGACCGCTACCACGCCCTCGAACCCGGCAGGCGCTTCCACTCGCGCGGCCAGGGCCGATTGGTTGAACAACCCGGTAAGCCGGTCGAGATCGAGGCTGTGCTTGGCTTCGCGCCGTAAGTGGTCCAGTTCGTTGGTCAGATCGCGGACGCGATCCAACTGGCTCTCGCTCCACATCGCCATGGCCGAAAATGCCAGGACACAGTGGAGAATCAGATCGTAGTAGGTTTCGTGGTGCAGATAGCGCGCCCAGGCGGGAGCATCGCCCGTGTTATAGAGGTAGACCAGAATGATGGCGTGCTCCAGAAAGACGGCTGCCAGAATCGCCAGCGAAAAGCGGAAGACTCGCGCACCGACCCCCGTGTTCTTCCGCAGGGTCCAGAAATTGTAGAAGTAGACGAAGCCCAGAATCAAAGCGTGCGAGGCATGGTAGGCCTCCAGCTTCGAAAGGAAGCCGACGGCGTACACCAGGGCCACAAAGATGGGCAGAATCGCGATCAACCGGAGCACAGTGCGCCAATCGCGCACACCCGCCGAGAAGCCCGCCCGAGCGGCGGCAATCAGCACAATGGCGAACGCAAACTCGAAAACCGCATACGGCGCCAGGTAACCCCAAAGGCCTGTGCGCAATAGTTGAAAACCGAAAATGGCAGCCAGGAACCGCAGAACCCACGCGCCCGACCACAACCCGAAATAGACCACGCGCGATTGCCGGTAGAGGAAGAAAAACACCAGGCCGAACAGCAGCGCGCCGATCTCCTGGATGAAAAAGGCGGTGACGTCGACAACCGGACTGGAGGGATCCATCCTTCAGTCTCCGCTGACCGTGTGGCGGCGGACCGCTCGCGCGCGTCCGGTGGTTTCATCTACGTCGACGATTACGGAATGCAACTCGGGCGCGAGCCGCGAGGCTTCCATCCGCACAGGCAATCCCGTCAGGAAGCGCTGCAGAACGATGCCGGTCTCTACTCCGATCACGGAGTGATACGGGCCGGTCATACCGCAATCGGTCTGATACGCCGTGCCGCCCGGCAGGATGCGAGTATCGGCAGTGGGCACATGCGTGTGGGTGCCCACCACCGCGGAAACCCGTCCGTCCAAGTACCAGCCCATAGCGATTTTTTCGCTGGTCACTTCGGCGTGAAAATCCACGAACCGCACTTTGACTGCGGCGTCGAGTTGGCCAAGGATTTGATCCGCTTTGCGAAAAGGACAGTCGGTAGAAGGCATATAGGTGCGCCCTTGCAGGTTCAGCACGGCACACTCCACCCCGTTCCGCGCGCGCAAAACAATTACTCCGCTGCCCGGGGCTTCCGGGTAATTGGCGGGACGCAACAGGCGCGGCTGCCGCCCGAAGTAATCATACACCTCCCGCTTGTCCCATACATGGTTGCCGGAAGTTAGTACGTCGAGCCCCAGGGCGAGCAATTCTTCGGCGATGGCCGGCGTTATGCCGAATCCACCCGCGGCATTCTCGGCATTGGCAATCGCCAGGTCGATGCCGTTGGTTTCCACGATATCCTGCAGATGATCGGATACGATCCTGCGTCCCGCGGACGCGAAGATGTCCCCGATGAACAGGATCTTCATGCCTTGAGATTCAACGTTAGCACGATGTTAATTTGCATCGTGTCTGCAAGAGCTTTCCCGGGCCGTGAAATAATACGATCTATGAAAGGCGTGAGATTGTTTTGTTGGGGTGTGGTGTCCTTGCCGGCAATTGCGCAGAACGCTCAGTACGTTGGGTCGGCCGCGTGCCGCACCTGCCACGCTGCCATTTACGACCGCTGGAAAAACAGCCGCATGGCGAATGTCGTCACCGATCCCAAGCAGCATCCCGAAGTCATTATTCCCGATTTTTCCAAGCCCGATCCGCTGCTTACGTTCACCAAGAACGACATTGCGTTTGTCTACGGCACCAAATGGAAGCAGCGCTACTTCAAGAAGGTCGGGGACGAGTACTTTCCGCTGCCTGCCCAATGGGACATCGAGAACAAAGTCTGGCGCGCTTATTTCGTCCGGGAAGGCACTGACTGGTGGGTGCCGTTTTACCCCGCCGACAACATGAAGCGGCCTACGGGCCCGACGTGCGATGGGTGCCACTCGGTAAACTACAACATCCAGACCAAAACGCCTACGGAATGGAACGTGGGCTGCGAGAAGTGCCACGGCCCGGGCAGCGCGCACGTCTCGGCGCCTTCGCGCGCCAATATCGTGAATCCGGTACGGCGGGATGCGCCGCACGCTAGCGACGTCTGCATCCAATGCCATTCGCAAGGCCGGCCGCTCAAAAACCCGATCGATGGCCGGTATTACGATTGGCCCGTGGGATACCAGGCGGGTATGAACCTCGGCGATTATTGGCAACTGGAAGATCACAACCTGGGCGAGACCAGTTTCACCCATTTTCCTGACGGCACGGCGCACAAGAATCGCATGCAGGGCAACGACTTCGTCCAGAGCGTGATGTACACGCGCGGGGTAACGTGTTTCAGTTGTCACGACGTTCACGGGACGGGCAACAATGCAGACTTATTGAAGCCGGCACAGGTGCTGTGCCTGGAATGTCACGGGCCCAGTTCTCCCAATGGGCCGCATGCCGCCAGCATCGAACAGCATACGCATCACCGCGCCGGATCAAGCGGTAACGAGTGCATCGGCTGCCACATGCCCAAAATCGAGCAGACCATCGCAAACGTGAACGTCCGCAGCCATACCTTCCGCTTTATTCCTCCGGCCGAGGCCGACCGGTTGAAGATGCCCAACTCCTGTACCAGTTGCCATACCGATAAGACTTCGGCTTGGGCTACCGACGCTCTGAAGACCTGGAAGGAGTTTTCGGTCTGGAGAGTGGCCCAATAATTTCGAGTCATTCGACCCGTTGACACCGGGCGCACCGCCGGAGTAGGCTACTTGGGAATATCCGGACTGCCAAACGGAGGATACCAATGAAAATCGCGATTTTTGCTTTTGCGGCTGTGTTGAGCCTGTTCCCAGCGGCTGCGCAGGAGAGGGGATTTAAGCCTCCCACGGGACCGGCGCCGCGCTTGGCGAATGGCCACCCGGATTTCGGCGGCGTGTGGCAGAGCCCGCGCATGGCCGACGTCACTCAGGACATGGCGTGCTGCAAGGGCGTCAAAGAACTTCCGTTCACCCCCTGGGGTAAAGAACGATGGGAGAGCTACGACGCGGCCAAGGGCGATTACGCCGGGAGTTGCCTACCCTTCGGCTTGCTGCGCTCGGTAGGAGGGCCCCATCCGATTCAAATCGTGCAGAACGACAAGTACATCGCCTTTCTGTACGAGCAGAATAGCTGGTTCCATGTAACGCCGATTGACGGGCGCCCGCATCCCAAGGACCCGGAGCCGACCTGGTTCGGCAATTCCGTCGGGCACTGGGAGGGCGATACGCTGGTGATCGACACCATCGCGTTCAATGGGAAGACCCGCGTCGACACCATCGGCCACCCGGTCAGCGACCAATTGCACACCATCGAGCGATACAAGCGCCGCGATTTGGGGCACATCGATTACGTGCTCACGATTGACGATCCCAAGACCTACACCAAGCCGTGGGATAGCGTGAGGACGTGGACCCTGCGGCCGGATTGGGAAATCATGGAATACTCCTGCGAAGAGAACAACAAGGATCTCTTCGAAGGACATATCAAAGCGGGCGTCCAACCGTAAAACGGCACGGCCGCCGTAGCGGGCGCAGGTTTCAGGAGGCCAGTTATGCGCAATATCCGAACGAAGCTGCTTTGTAGCGCCGCGACATTCTGTCTGATATTCGGCGTAGCCACGGCGGTGGCCCAGACGCCTAAGCCCAAACACATCAACCGGGCAATTGAACTATTGGAACAGGGCCAGCCGATTTATTACACCGGGTCGCATTCGGGCACGGAAGGCAGCTTCGAGCAAGGCAAAAAAGATGCCCAGACCTATGCCGATTACATCAGCTACGACATGGAGCACGCACCCTTCGATGTGAAAGGGCTGGCGGAGTACATGAAGGGGTTGGTGGCTGGCGGTCCGACCAAGAGCGGCCATCGCACACCGGCAGTCATTGTCAATGTGCCCGTGAACGGTACCGATGAAGCATCGGTGCGCGCCAACGCATGGATGTTCCAGCAGGTGTTAGCTACGGGAGTGCACGGCATTCTGCTGACCCATGCCGACACGCCGGGGGCGGTGCGGGCTTTTGTGGAAGCCTCGCGGCTGCCGATTCACAAGGAAGGCGTGGACAAAGGCGTGGGCGAAGGTCGGCGTGGCGCGCATGGGACTCCCACGGCCGCCCAGATCTGGGGTGTTTCAAACGAAGAGTATGAGAACCGGGCCGACCCTTGGCCGCTCAATCCCAATGGCGAACTCCTCCTGGGCCTTAAGCTGGAGGATAAATACGCGTTGGCGAATGCTGAGGAGAACCTCAAAGTTCCAGGTATCGCGTTTGCGGAGTGGGGGCCGGGCGACATGTCGCTATCGCTGGGCGTGCGCGGGCCGAACCCCGAGCGGGACCCTCGCATGGTGGCGGCGCGAGCGAAAGTTTTCGCAGCCTGCAAGGCCAACCATATCTTCTTCCTGAATTCGATGAACCCGGCCAATGTCATCGACATGATAAAGGAAGGCGTGATGATTGGACCGGCCAGCCAGCAAGCTGCCGAAATCGGGCGGAAATATACGAACCGGCAGATGCCCTACTAGCGGCTATTCGGGCTACATTTGACGACCGCTCCGTCGCAGTCGCGGCTCAGAATCGGCGCTTGCTACAATTTGAAAGCTGCATGGAAGACCTGAAAAAGCTCATCCGCGAAGTGCCCGACTTTCCCAAGCCTGGCATTCTCTTCTACGACATCACTACTCTGCTCAAGGATAAGTGTGGCTTCCGCGCAGTGATCGATGGTTTGCGTCACCACTACCAGGATGCGCAGGTCGATACCATTCTGGGAATCGAAGCCCGCGGGTTCATCTTCGCTCCGGCGCTGGCTTATGCCCTGGGCGCCGGTTTCGTTCCCGTGCGCAAGCCTAAGAAGCTTCCGGCAGAGTGCGTCACGATCGCGTACGATTTGGAATACGGCAAGGACAGCCTGGAGATGCATAAGGATGCGATCGCCAACGGCCACCGCGTCTTGATCATCGACGACCTGCTGGCCACTGGCGGCACGGCGGCGGCCGCCGCGCAGATGGTGCAAAATGTGGGCGGCGCCGTCGCTGGAATCGGCTTCGTCATCGAGCTGAGCTTCCTCAAAGGACGGCAGAAGCTCGGGGGCTTCGACGTCTTCTCGCTCCTTCAATACAACAAATGAGCGCCCCGCGGCGCGTTCGCGTGCGCGCCCTCGCGAAGATCAACCTGGAACTGCGGGTTCTGGGCAAGCGGCCTGATAATTACCACGAGCTGCGCACGATTTTTCAAACCATCTCGCTGGCGGATTCCTTGGAGATTGGCTTCACGCCAGCGCGGCGCACCGTTATCGAGATTCAGGACCGGCTTGCCATCGAGGACAATCTGGTTCTGAAAGCGGCGTGCCTGATCCTGGATATGATGCGCACGACCGGCAAGGTGCTGATCCGCCTGAGGAAACGCATTCCGATGGGCGCTGGGCTGGGTGGCGGGTCGAGCGACGCCGCGGCGGTGCTGCTCGCGATGCCCGTGCTCGCGGGCCGCGTGGTCGAGCTTCCCGATTTATACAGAACCGCGGCCGCTTTGGGCAGCGATGTTTCATTTTTCTTACAGGGCGGCAGGGCTGCTGCCATCGGACGAGGCGGTGAACTCTTCCCACTCCCGGATGTTTCCCCTCAGCACGGTGTTCTGCTAACTCCGGAGGTACACGTGTCGACCGTTCAGGCTTACCAGCGCCTGAGCCCCCGTTTGACAACTGAATCACAAGAAAATAAAATATTTAGTTTCCAGTCTCGCTTGTGGGACGGGGGTGTCTCCGAAGGCGTCTGTAACGATTTTGAAGCGGTGGCCTTCGATGAGCATCCGGCGTTGCGTGGTCTGAAACGGCGACTGGTGCGGGCAGGCGCTTCGCCGGCGTTGATGTCGGGAAGCGGTTCGGCAATATTTGGGTTGTTTGCGACGGGCGAGGAGGCTCAACGCGCCCTGACTGGATTCGAAGGCGAACGCGCCTTTCGCATTTCGCTGGTAAGCCGGACGCGCTATCGTGCAATGTGGTGGCGCGCTCTCAAGGAGCACATCGATCAGAAGCTATGGCCGCCCCGAAGCCGATACGCGCGATGACCCACGACCGCCTCATCCTCTTTTCCGGAAACGCCAATCCCGCTCTCACGCTGGAGATCTGCGCGGCACTGGATCTGGACCTTGGCGAGGCCATGGTCAAGCAGTTCTCCGACGGCGAAATCTACATCCAAATCCACGAAAACGTGCGCGGCGCGGATGTGTTCGTCATCCAGCCGACCTGCAAACCGGTGGACCGCAGCATGATGGAACTGCTGCTCATGATCCAGGCTCTGAAACTGGCATCGGCGGGGCGGATCACGGCAGTGTTACCCTATTATGGATACGCGCGGCAGGACCGCAAGGACAAGCCCCGTGTTCCCATCTCGGCCAAGTTGGTGGCCAAGTTGCTGGAGACCGCGGGCGCAGACCGGGTTTTGACCATGGATTTGCACGCCGCGCAAATTCAAGGGTTCTTTGACATCCCGGTAGACCACCTGTTTGCCACCCCGGTCTTGATCGAGCATTTCCGGGCACGCCACACGAACAATCTAACCGTGGTTTCGCCCGATGCCGGTGGCGTGGAGCGGGCAAGGGCCTTTGCCAAACGCCTCAATGCTCCGCTGGCCATTATCGATAAGCGCCGGGAAGAGGCGAATGTAGCCGAGGTAATGAATGTGGTCGGCGACGTGGAAGGCCGGCACTGCCTGCTGGTGGACGATCTGATCGACACCGCCGGCACACTGGTAAAGGGGGCCGAGGCTCTGTTGGAAAAAGGCGCGGCTGGCGTTTCGGCCTGCGCCACGCATGCGGTGCTCTCCGGACCGGCGGTCAGCCGGATCGAGGAATCGCAGTTGGAAGAAGTGGTAGTTACGAATTCGATTCCGCTCTCGAAAGAGGCGAAGAAGTGCAGCCGGATCAAATCGCTGTCGATCGCGAAACTGTTGGCGGAAGCCATCCGGTCGATCCACGAGGAGACTTCGGTGAGTGTGTTGTTCGTTTAGAGTAGTCAGTGATCAGTAATCCGCCAAAACCGGTGTTGATTTTACTGATAACTGATTACTGATAACTTGTTTTTCGGGCCTATCGGACTTCGGGCGCAATTTGCTCGAACCCACGCTAGCCTGTAAGGAGAATTGAGTGAAGAAGGATATTACCGTCGCCGCGGACGTGCGTACGTCCCGCGGCAAGAATGAAGCGCACCGTACGCGCCGCGCCGGGCAGATCCCGGCGGTGGTTTACGGAGCCTACCAGGACCCAGTCAGCATCGCCGTCAACCCGCGCGAGATTCTGAAGATCGTCCGCAGTTCGACGGGTTACAACACCATTTTCAATTTGCAGATCAACGGCGGCGGCAGCACGCCAGTGATGGTGGTCGACCAGCAGGTTGACCCAATCAAGGGCACGCTGCTCCATGCCGACTTCAAGCGCATCGACCTCAGCAAGCGGCTGAAAGTTACCGTCCCCGTACATACCACGGGAGAAGCGAAGGGCGTCAAAGTGCAGGGCGGACTTTTGGAAGTCATCACCCGCTCGATCGAAATCGAGTGCCTGCCGGACGACATTCCCGAGCATTTCACGGTGGATGTGGGCGAGCTGATGATCGGCCAGAGCAAGCGTGCCGCCGATGTGCCGCTCTCCGGCTCCATCAAGCTGGTCAGTTCGCCGGATTCGGTGATCGCGCACGTGGTCACGCTACGCGCTGAAGAAGCCGAAGCTGCGCCGGCGGAAGGCGCCGCGGCCGCCACACCCGCTGCGGGAAGCGCCGCAGAACCCGAAGTCATCAAGAAGGGCAAGAAGGAAGAAGAAGGCGCCGCCGAGGACAAAGGCAAGAAGAAGTAACGCGCCATGTTCCTGGTCGCCGGCCTGGGCAACCCGGGCGAGGAATATGCGCTCACGCCGCATAACCTCGGCTTCCTGGTGCTCGACCGGTTGGCCGAGCGGTATGGCATCCGCATGAACCGGAAAGATTCCAAAGCGCGCGTCGGAGTGGGCGAGATCGACGGGCATCCGGTGATGCTGGCGCAACCGCAAACGTTTATGAACCTCAGCGGCACCTCGCTCCAGCCGCTGATGGAAAAACACGGTATCGAGTTGCCGCAGGTGTTGGTGGTTTACGATGAGTTGGATCTGCCTTGGGGCACGCTGCGAATCAAGCCCAAGGGTTCGGCTGCCGGTCACAAGGGTATGAAGTCAGTGATCGCGGCCCTCGGCTCGAGCGACATCGTGCGCGTGCGGCTGGGGATTCACCCGGGTCATCCCGTTCGGGATGGCGCGGCATTTGTGCTGGCGCCCATGGGCCGCCAGCAATTGAAGGAATTGGACGAGCTCACCGGCTATGCGGCCGATGCGGTTCGCGCCATAATTGCCGAAGGCGTCGAAATGGCCATGACGAAATACAATCGTCGCGCCCCAGGCTTAAAAACAGAGGAAGCATGACGAGGATTTACGAAGAGTTGTTCATCGCCAAGCCGGATGCGCCGGATGAGGAGGTCGATCAGTTCGTGGAGCAACTGCGAACGCATCTGACCAACGCCGGGGCAACGGTGGACAAAATCGATAAGTGGGGCAAACGCAGGCTAGCCTACAAAGTGGATAAGTACCGCGAAGGCGCCTACGTGTTGCTGCAATTCTCCGCCGGTCCGGAGACGGTCAAAGAACTGGAGCGCCGCTTGCGCGTTTCCGACCTGGTGATCAAGTTTCTCACCGTGCGTATCGACCAGACGCTGAAGCGCCTGGACAAGCGCAAGAAGGCTCGCGACAAGCGTGCGTCGAAGCGCGCGTCTGGACCGCCTCCCAGCGCGGCTCCCGCGCCCGCCATGCCGGGCATGACGCCAGAGACTCCGGTGATGCCGGGATTGCCGAAGGAGAGCTAAGGAGAATCAATCATGGCTGAATTCAAAGGAAGACCAGGGAGCGCGGCGCAGCGCCCAACCGGCGGCGATAAGGCTGTTGCCGGGCAAAAAAAGCAATATTTCCGGCGCAAGAAAGTATGCCGCTTCTGCGTGGAGCGGATCGACGACATCAATTACAAAGATGTCAAAATGCTGCATGCCTTTGTGGCCGAGCGCGGCAAGATCGTGCCGCGGCGCATCTCGGGCGTTTGCGCCCCGCACCAGCGGCGCCTCACCGACGCCATCAAAAAAGCGCGCAATATCGCGCTGCTGCCGTTCGCGGCGGCCGTGTAAGGGGGAAGCATGGAAGTCATTTTGAGAGAAGATATCGAGAAGCTCGGCAATCGCGGCGAAGTGGTCAAGGTAGCGCCCGGATACGCCCGGAACTTCCTCCTGCCCAAACGCCTCGCCGTCGAGGCCACCGATTCCAATCGCAAGATCGTCGAACAGGAGCGCCAGGCTCATCTGCGCAAGGAAGCCAAGCTCAAGACCGAGGCGGAAGACCTCTCCAAGCTGATGACTGGCGTCTCGGTGACGATCGCCCAGAAAGCCGGCGAGCAGGATCAACTCTTCGGTTCGGTCACCTCAGCCGATATTGTCAATGCCCTGGCGGCCAAGAACTTCACCGTCGATCGGCGAAAGGTGCAGTTGGACGAACCGATCAAGCAGCTCGGCGAATACAAAGTGCCGGTTCGCCTGCACAAGGACGTAACGGCCGAAATTACCGTCAGCGTAGTGCGCGAAGAGTAAGTGGAGTAGAGGTGGAGCAGACGCTCTTGCCGTCTGCTCTTTCCGAGATACAATGGGCCTAAGCCTCCCCATTAGTCCCAGCGTTTCATGAAACTCTCTTCCGCGCTTTCATCGGATTTCGATTACAATACTCGCTCGAAAGGCACGGCGTATTTCCGGTCGGGTGCGGTTCGAATCAAGCTGGCGACCGACACGGAAGTCCACGCCAAAGTTCACGGCTCACGGTTCTATGAGACCGAGCTGACGTGGGATGCCGGAGAGGGCTTGGATCTCTGGTGCGACTGTCCGTATTTTGAAACCAGCGGTCCTTGTAAACATCTATGGGCGACCATCCTGGCAATAGAGGCAAGGGGGTTGCTCAAAGCCGTCTCGGAGCGTGATTCGGTACGGATCACATACGGTTTCGCCGAGAACGACGTCGACGAGGACGAACCATTCGCACTGGAGCCCGCACGCCCGGTGGCAGCTCCCCCGAAGCCTCCTGCGTGGCGTCAGCACCTCAGTCAGATTGCGCCCATTGCCAGCGGAGCGGAAAAATGGCCGTCGACACGCGAGCTGTCTTACGTGGTCGATGTCCCCAGTAGCGTGAGCCGCCGAAGTTTGATTGTCCACGTCTGGACGCGGGAGCCCAAGCTCAAGGGCGGATGGAAAAAGCCCGCGAAGCTGCGCCTGTCGCGCGAAGCGATTTCTTCGCTGCCGAATCCGGCAGACCGCGAGATCCTGGGCCTGATTGCGGGGGCGAGTGGTTATAACGATTGGAGCTATCCCAGCTCGTACGACACGCTACCCGACTGCTTCCGCCTGTCGCACGCGCTAGCGGCCCTGGTATTGCCGCTCATGGCGCGGAACGGGCGTGGGTGGCTGCAAGAGACACCTTACAAGGAAGAGTGGTTGCCGCTGACGTGGGACGAAGGCGAGCCGTGGCAATTCCAACTGCGCCTGCGGCGCGATCCGTCGGGGAAAGCCGTAGTGACGGGCTGCTTTCGCCGCGGTGAGGAGGAGATGGAGCTTACGACTCCGGTTCTGATCACGCAAGGGATGGTATTTCAGCGTGACCGCGTGGCCGTGTTAGCGGAAGGCGCGCCGCTCCAATGGATATCCCACCTGCGCAAGGAGGGCCGCATCGAAGCGCCCGCGGCCGATGCCGAGGAGATGATGCGAGCGCTGCTGGAACACCCGCTCGCCACCAGACTCGAGGTGCCGGAAGAGTTCCGGTATGAAGAGCTACGTGCGGCGCCCCGTCCTTGTCTCACCATCCGCTCGCAGAAAGCCACGGCCTGGCAAGAGGAGCGCCTGCGCGCATGTCTCTCCTTCGACTATGAGGGCCGCCGGGTATCGGGCACGGATAACGCCCGCGGCTTCTATGATCCCGCTACACGGGTCTTCCTGGCCCGCGATCAGGCCGCCGAAGAGGCCGCCCACGGGCTGCTGAGACAGCTCGGGGCCTCTGGGCCGGCTCTGGATTATGGCGAGCGGGAGCCCACCTGGGCCTTGCTTCCCAAGAAACTGCCGGCCGTCGTACGCGCATGTCTGGAAGCCGGCTGGCACATCGAAGCGGAAGGCAAGAGCTTCCGACGCCCCGGGTCTATGCGTGTCGAGGTGTCGTCCGGGGTGGACTGGTTTGAGTTGCACGGCGAAGTCGAATACGGCGGAACCAGCGCCAAACTTCCCGCGCTGCTCGCCGCCCTGCGGCGCGGTGAAACCATGGTCGCGCTCGATGACGGCACCTACGGCCTGCTTCCGGAAGAGTGGCTCAGCCGCTTCGGGACGATCGCTGGCCTAGGCACCGCGGACACAGACCACCTGCGCTTTCGGCGCAATCAGGCCGGCCTGCTGGACGCGCTGCTGGCTGGGCAGCCCGAAGCCACTTGCGATGAAACGTTCGCCCGCGTACGCGACGAACTGCGCCGCTTCGAGGGGATCCGCGCGGCCGAGCAGCCCACCGGATTCAGCGGCCAGCTTCGCGATTACCAACGCGAAGGCCTGGGATGGATGGATTTTCTGCGGCGCTTCGGTTTTGGCGGCTGCCTGGCCGACGATATGGGCGTGGGCAAGACGGCGCAGGTGCTCGCTCTACTCGAACACCGGCGCGCGCTACGCAGCGATCCCACAGCCAATGGGCACACGCCCTGCGGACCGTCACTCGTGGTAGTTCCCAAGTCCCTGGTGTTCAACTGGAAGCAGGAAGCGGCCCGATTCACCCCGCAACTCCGCGTGCTGGATCACACCGGACTGAGCCGCAGCGTGGATGGCTTCGCCCAATACGATGTCATACTGACGACCTACGGGACGCTGCGCCGCGATGCATTGGAATTCAAGGATCTGGAATTCGACTATATCGTGCTGGATGAGGCGCAGGCGATCAAGAACGCCGGGACCGAGTCCGCCAAGGCCGTGCGCCTGCTGCGCGGCCGGAACCGCCTGGCTTTGAGCGGGACGCCGGTGGAAAACCACTTGGGCGAGTTGTGGAGCCTGTTCGAGTTCCTCAACCCGGGCATGCTGGGCGCCGCGAGCGTATTCAAGCTGGCCGGAAGCGCCGGGCGCAATCCCAGCGAAGACACCCGCGACTTGCTGGCGCACGCGCTGCGCCCGTTCATCCTGCGCCGGACGAAGGAACAGGTTGCCCGCGAGCTTCCCGCCAAATCGGAGCAAACCATCTTCTGCGAGCTGGAGCCGCCGCAACGCAAACTCTACAATGAATTACGTTCGCATTACCGCAATTCCCTGCTGAACAGCATCGCCACACAAGGGCTGGCGAAATCGAAGATCCAGGTGCTCGAAGCGCTCCTGCGGCTGCGCCAGGCAGCCTGTCATCCCGGGTTGCTCGATCCCAAGCGCCTGCACGATTCCAGCGCCAAGCTCGATCTGCTCATGGACCAGCTTGGCGATATCGTCGCGGAAGGGCACAAAGCGCTGGTCTTTTCCCAGTTCACGAGCCTGCTTTCGATTCTCCGGGAGCGTCTCGACGCCGCTCAAATCCCGTACGAATACCTGGACGGCGCCACCCGCGACCGCCAGCAGTGCGTCGAGCGGTTTCAGAACGATTCCGCCTGTCCGCTATTCCTCATCAGCCTCAAAGCCGGTGGACTAGGTTTGAACCTGACTGCGGCCGAGTACGTCTTTCTGCTGGATCCCTGGTGGAACCCGGCCGTGGAAGCCCAAGCCGTGGACCGCGCTCACCGCATCGGACAGACGCGCCAGGTGTTCGCTTACCGGCTGATCGCGCGCGACACGGTCGAAGAGAAGGTCCTGCAACTGCAAAATACGAAGCGCGACCTGGCCGCCGCAATCATCAGCGCCGATAATAGCCCACTGAGCAATCTGCAGCGGGAAGATTTGGAATTGCTGCTGTCGTAGACGGAACGGAATTCCGTAGTGATGCGTGCCGCAGCACTCAACGCGGTTGTTTTCATAAAATAGATTCGATTCAACGATTGGTTTTTTTGACACTTTATGGAAAGCGAAGACCGCGACCCGAGATCGCCCGATATCAACTCGCTTCATCGCTGGTACCGAGAAGGGCGGCTTCGTCTTCTGATTGGCGCGGGGACCTCGATTCCATCCGGCTTTCCCACGTGGGACGAATTGAACGTCGGCCTTCTTCGCGAGCATCTTATGGACGACGGCGTACCTGTTTCCATTGTCGAGACGCTTGCCCATAAGCTCTATAGCACCCTAGGGCGTGAGGGCTCAGCCGACTTTGTCCGGACTGCTTCCGAAAATGATGGAAAGTTTCACAAGATCGTGGGGAAAGTGCTCTATGCGGGGAGAGACGTTCTGGATCTGCCAGTTCGTTCGGTTCACCGGCAGATCGCTGCTATGTCACCGAAACTGAAGATCTATACGACCAATTTCGACCCACTCATCGAACTCGCGCTCTCGGATCGTTTCAACCACCCTTGGGAGAGCTTTCGGAGTCCACGTCCGGACAGAGACGTCACCGAAACCGCGGTCGAGCACATTCACGGCTGGATAGACCCAGACGGCAACTATGCCGGACAGATCATACTTACAGAGTCACAGTACATAGAGTTGACGCGTGAAGAGACTGCCGCCGCCAACTCACGCCTGGTCGAGGTGTTTGCGCCTGTTCAGAACGGCCAGAGAATCCGCGGCGGAACGCTAATCATCGGAATGAGCCTCGCTGACGCCAATCTGAGGAGGCTGCTGTATCACATGCGTTCCACTCAGCTGACTGCTCCTGACGCGATCTATGCTGTGGTGCTCCAAGAGGACAATACACTCCAGCGATATGCCCGTGACCATTGGAAACGGCGAGGCATCGACTTAATCGCGATTAACAATTATGAGGAGTTGCCGAATCTGTTGCGGGACGTGCAGTATGGGGTGCCCGACGCGGGGGCATCGCAATCATGGATTGAGCAATCCTGCGCTCATCTCGTACAACAACGCCTCATGAGTTTAATATTCGAGGATTCCTGGCAGGAGGCGGCGTTTAGCGTCTTGGAAATGATGCGAGAGCGAGTGCGCACGGTGTTTGCGGTGCACACGGAGGAACATATCGAAATATCGCTCTTTATTCCGCTTCGCCTGGCAGAGTCAACCCCAAAGCTGTACTGTATCGCCAGTTCACACTCCAGACGCTCGGGTCGCGAAGCAGTCGACCGGGCGGAGGCCCGTTCCTTGGGAATCCAGCGGTTTCAGCAGCAGGGCGTAGCGGGAGTGGCATTTGTTACCGGTTCCGAGCGAGAGGCGATTGACGATGGTCCGGAGATTGACAATCAGTTCACAGCCGACATGAAGCGTGACTGGACGCGCAATTGGCGTTCCATCGTAGCTATCCCGATACATTCGGGCCCGAATTGGCTGCCGGTGGGGGTCGTCGTCGTCACGTCTAATCTTCCAGAGCCGTTTTGGAGGTGTTTCGGATCCCGCCATTCGCTATATTTCTCACAGTTTTCGGGTGAACTCGTGGAAGGTGCCAAAGTGGCCCTTGGCATTTGATCTGCTACCATGAGAGTGGAGGCTGGGATGGAAAAGGACAATGAGCAGCAACGCCATTTCTGGTCGGATCTATGTGACTGGGGCCTTTCACCCACGGACCACGCGGCCGCCAAGCCGGTACCTTCTTATCGTGTTTTCCGCAGGGTGAGAGTACCGCGGCCATTTCTGGGGCGCCTCCGCCAACTGGCCAAAGCAGTCGGCCACGCTGCCGCCGTTCGCTAGTTACGGTTGCTGAATCCGGGGTGACACCGCCGGAGCGAATTCCCTTACGAAACCAGCTTGCGGTACGTACTGCTGACGTTCGATTGCGGCAGCGCCACTCCTATTGCGACAGAATTACCGCGCTGTACTTGCCGAGGCCGATCGAGCCGGAGCAAGGCATGCTGTCCATCGCTCCGCCATTGGCCTGCGTGTCGAAGGTGGAGTGGTTGCCGAAATCCGAACTGTAACCTTTGGAATCGCTGTTGAAGCGGACGCGCCACAATCCGCCGCGGGGAAAGCCCAGAACATAGCTGTCGTAGGCCTGGTCCGCCAGGTTCACCACCACCACCACGTCGTCACCCGGCCCACCCTGATCCCAGCGGTGAAAGGCGATCACTTTGCCGGAAGAGTTCACGTGATGAACATGCAGGTTCTGGCCGAGCAAGCCTCGCGTGTTATTAAACCAGTTACGGCGCAGGTGGATGAGGTCGCGATAAAGATTCACAATTCCGCTTTGGCTTACGGTGAGGCTCCAGTCCAGCTCCTTGCTGGCATCGAACCACCCATATTGCAGAAACTCCTGACCCATGAAAATCATGGGAATTCCCGGCGCAGTCAGCACCAGCGCTGCGCCGAGTGTAGAGCGTTTCCTGGAGAAATAACTGCCGGCATTTCCCGGCCAGATCTCCTCCGGAACCCGTTGGTGTCCGTTGGCATCTTCGTCATGGCTTTCGGTGTAAATCACCCGTTGGAACGCATCGCCATTGTAAATATTCTGGAGCGCGGCCTGCACCGCGAACATGTCGCGGCCGGCGTCATCGGACGGAATGATGGCCGCCCGGATGGGATGGACGAACCCTGCATCCCACTGCGAAGTGAACCCGGCCCCGCCCTCGCTGGCGGGCTTGGTGATCCAGGGGTTCTGCTGCATATCCTCCGCGATGCTCAGCTTCCAGCCCTGGGTGTGGCGAATTTCGCCGTTAATTCGCTGCATCAAGGCCCAGCCATCGGGAATGTCGTTGGCAGGATCGTTGTTACTCCCAAAGACGTTGCGGATCCACCCGGTGGCATCCCAGCGCAACCCATCGCAGTAGCGCTGCTCGAGCCAGCGGACGGCATCGTCGCGCAAGTATTGCTGCACTTCCTGGCGTCCGTAATCCGGCCGGTTGTCGCCCCAGGGAGTGACCCTGCGCCAATCGTTGTAAAAGTAAATCCCGCCACCGCCATTCTGGCTCCAGCCATCGAACTGCCAGAGGTCGCAATCGTTCGGCCCGATGTGATTGAAGACGACGTCGAAGATCACGCCGATGCCGCGCTTGTGCGCCTCATTCACCAGCGCGCGAAAGCCGTTGGGGCCGCCATACAGGTTCTCGATGGCGAACATGTACGATTGGTTGTAGCCCCAGGAATAATCGAACGGAAACTCTCCCGCCGCCATGATCTCGATCATGTTGATGCCGAGGTTCCGCAGGTAATCCAGCTTGGAGATCAGACTCTGAAACGTTCCGCGCTTGTAGCCCAGCGCCGCTTCCGTGGTGGGATCGAATTTGAAGCTGCCCACGTGCACTTCATAGATCACCGTATCGTTCCAGGCCGGAGTCACATAGCCTGCCGAGTCCCAAGTGAAATTTGCGTCGGCCACCACACTGTTGCCGTTCGATTGCGTCAACTGGCGGGCGTAGGGATCGTTCTTCCATAAGGGAGCGGCGATATGCGGATTGGTGACGGCGAATTTGTATTCGTCGTTTACCTTGGCGCCGGGCACATCCACCGACCAAAAGCCGTTTCCCTCCAGGAAAAGCGGATTGGCGGAGTCCGACCAGCTATTGAAGGTTCCGACCACGCCCACGGCCTTGGCGAAAGGCGCCCAGACGCGGAAAGTAACCCCTGTGTCATATGGGGTCGCCCCCATGAACGGCCGTTGGGAAGCGGGCATGAGCTATCCTCCGTGGCGCGGGTCTCGTTTTTTTATAGCGCAATCGGTACGTGGGGCGGAGTCGGGAACATCCCTCGATTGTTCCGATCTTCCATCGAGCTCCGGTGGCGCAGCCAATTCCAACGCGGGCAATGCCGGCGTAAGCGGCTGATCCGGCTGAGGTAAGGTCGAAATTGGGTTCGGTCCTGTATTTTCTGCGGGGTCCTGCTCGGGCGGGGCGCCGGAGGGGTCGATGGGGGGTAGGTCCTCAGAGAGTTTGCGGAGGCGGTAGAAGGCTTCCAGGCCCATGCGGAAGGCACGTTCGACGCTGGAGAGGCGG
>Ga0070734_10000685_pt1 | contig 63571 bp, 53 predicted proteins | sample Coa_R1_8_FD_66444 | JGI IMG/M metagenome (GOLD analysis project Ga0070734, IMG submission 66444) | Surface soil microbial communities from Centralia Pennsylvania, which are recovering from an underground coalmine fire - Coalmine... | ecosystem: Environmental > Terrestrial > Soil > Unclassified ...
AGGTAGTCCTCGTCGAGGTGCGGCGGCCCGGCCTCGGCGCCGGTCGCCTGCGGCGGGTCGAGCGTCAGGTCCGAGAGGAACCGCTCGCGCGAGGGCGCCGCCGCCGCCAGCTGCTCGAGCTGCTCGAGGTCGCCCAGCCGCACGCGCGCGTCGTCGTACAGCCGTGCGAGGTGCGGCTCCAGCCAGCGGCGAACGAGCCCCATCTGCGCGGCCCAGGGCGCCGCCGCCGCGCACAGCCTCCCGAACAGCTCGGCGAACGCCGGCCAGTCGGCGCGGGCGGGCGGCGGAGGCTGGAAGGTCGCCAGCGCCGGCGGCAGCGCGAACCGCGCCCCCGCCACGTGGCGCACGAGCGCGTCGGCGAAGCGCGGCCCCATGCCGGGGAGGAGCTGCGCGACCCGGAACGCCGCCAGGCTGTCGCGCGGGTTCTCCGCCCAGCGCAGGCACCCGAGCGCGTCCTTGACGTGCGCCGCCTCGAGGAACTTGAGGCCGCCGTACTTGACGAAGGGGATGTTCCGCCGGCCGAGCTCGACCTCCAGCGCGTCGCTGTGGTGGGCGCTGCGGAACAGCACCGCCTGCTGCCTCAGCGGCACGCCCGCCTCGCGCCGCTCGAGGATGCGCGTCACCACGTGCACCACCTGCGCCGACTCGTCCTCGACGGTGACCAGCGCGGGCCGGTCGCCGCCCGGCCGCGCCGCGTGCAGCCGCTTCTCGTAGCGCTGCTTGCTGAGCGCGATGACCGCGTTGGCCGCCTCGAGAATGGGCCCGGTCGAGCGGTAGTTCTGCTCGATGGTGACGACCGCGGCCGGCGGCTGGTACTGGTTTGGGAAGGCCAGGATGTTCCCCACGCTCGCCGCCCGGAAGCTGTAGATCGCCTGCGCGTCGTCGCCGACCACGGTGACCCCTCGCCCGTCGGGCTTGAGCGCGCGCAGGATCTCCGCCTGCAGCGTGTTGGTGTCCTGGTACTCGTCGACCAGCACGTGCTCGAACAGCCCGCCGATCCGCGCCGCCAGCGCCGGCTCGGACATGAGGTGGAACCAGTAGAGCAGCAGGTCGTCGTAGTCGAGGACGGCGCGCGCCGCCTTGGCCTCGACATAGTCGGCGAAGAGGCCGCGCAGCCCCTCCTCCCACTCGAGGCACCAGGGGAACCGCCGCTCGAGCGAGGCGCGCAGCGTCTCCTGCGTGTTCACCACGCTGGAGTAGATGGCCAGGCAGGTCCCCTTGCGCGGGAACCGGCGGTCGGTCCGGGCCAGCCCCCGATCGTGGCGCAGGCGATCGAGGAGGTCGGCGGCGTCCTCGCGATCGAGCAGCGTGAACGCGGGGTCGAGCCCCATCTCGGCGGCGTGCAGCCGCAACAGCCGGTTGGCGACGGCGTGGAAGGTCCCGGCCCAGGGGAGCGCGGCGTCGGCCGGCCCGCGCCGTCCCACCAGGCGCGCGGCCCGCCGGGTCATCTCCTGCGCGGCCCGCCGCGAGAAGGTCAGGAGCAGGATCCGCCGCGGGTCGGCGCCGCGCGCGATCAGCACGGCCACCCGGTGCGCCAGCGTCTGCGTCTTTCCCGTCCCGGCCCCCGCGATGATCAGCAGCGGGCGATCGTCCGCGGCCGCGGCGCGCCGCTGGGCTGGGTTGAGCGACTCCACAATGCTGTCGACGGCGCACGCGCCGCGCGCCTCGCTCGCTTGCCCCGGCTGCATCGGGCCGAGACTATACGAATGTTCAGGTCGCCGCCAGTTTTGGCCAGCGCGGCTAGAACACCAGCAGCGCCACCAGCCCACCGCCGCTGCGCCCGTCGGTGAAGGGGAGCACCCGCGGCGCCAGCGCCTGCACGGGCTTGGCCTTGGTCTCGCCCGACTGCTCCTCGATGTGCAGCTTCAGCCGCTCGTTGTACCGCTCGGTCATCTCGGCGGCCTCGTCCTGCGACACCGAGGGCCCGGTGAAGAAGGTGGAGAAGTAGGCCGTCCCCAGGCCGGCGCCCGCGACGAGCAACCCCGTCCCGAGGCTCGGATCGAAGCCGCCCGGCGAGACGTGGGCGTAGAGGAGCAGCCCGCCGGCGACCACGCCGGCGCACCCGAACCAGAGGAGCGCGTGCGAGGTGGCGGCGGACGACGCCTCCCGCCGCGCCAGATCGCTCCGCCCGACGGTCACGTAGAAGTCGTGGCGCGACAGCCCCGACCGGTACTTGCCGCGGTTGGCGCGCCAGCCGTCGGCGCCGACGCGAATGATGTCCAGCGTGTTGAGGTCGTAGGTCTCGGCGGCCCCTTTCTGCACGTCGACGAACGGGAACCAGGGCGCATCGCCGATCTGACCGCCCTCCGCCGCAACGGCCGGGACCGCGGCCAGCGCCACGGAGAGCACCGCCCCGCCCACCAGGACCCGCATGCAGAAAGTCGAGCCACGCACGGCGCGTTCCAGCGTAACATGTTGCGGGTTGCGAATGGGTGACGCGATGAAACGGATCCTGCTGGTGGTGGTGGCGCTCGCTGTCTCCACGTGCCTTTCCTGCGCGCACGTCATCATCGACTCGCCGATCCCGCTGCGGGGCGACGGCTGGGAGCTGACGCTGAAGCGGCTGACCGACGGTCCCAACTCGTTCGGCGTGGGGAACACGGTCTACCACCCGGGCGACGGCGAGCGGTTCATCTGGGCGCACGTGACGCTTCACAATCCGGCGAACGCGCCGCGAAAGTTCAGCTTCGATCGGTGCGACCTGGACGCGGGCAACGAGGGCGTCGTGCCGGCGATGGTCTCGTTCGCCTTCCTGAACGGCGACGTCAACCGCGAGCCCGAGCTGGCGGCCGACGAGACGATCGACCGCCGGCTGATCTTCTCCTACCCGATGCACCAGTCGCCCACGCGGCTGCGCTGCGCGCCGATGACCGTCGCCTTGCCGCAGTTCTGAGCTCGGAGCTCAGAACTCGAACCCGACCATCCCGCCGACGTCCCAGTTGGTCAGCGCGCCGGTCCCCTCCCCGCGCAGCGTGGTCTGCCCCGCCGTCGGGCGGAACGTGGCGCGGACGTCGGCGACGAAGCCCTTGTAGCCGGCGGCGAAGCCGGCCGCGAGCGGGAGGGCGAGCATGCTCTGGCCGCTCGGGCTGACGCTGGCGGTTTCGCTGTCGACGTTGGTGATCCGGTAGCCGTTCCAGCCCAACCCCGCCGCCGCGTACGGCTCGAGCAGCGTGCCCCCGCCGCGGCGCAAGGGCGCGTTGATCCGCACCATCCCCTCGATGCCGTTGCGGATCAGCTTGGTCTGGCTGGTGTCCAGGCCCAGGCTGTGGACGACGTTGGCGCCGCCGATGTAGGAGACCTCGAACCCCACCACGCGCCGGGTCCGGAAGGCGAAGCGAACGTCCCACGACCCGCCGACGTCGGTGACCTCCCGGGCGCCGGCGGAGGTGAAGTCGGTCACCCCGCCGCCGGCCGCGATCGTCATCCCGAAGCCGCTCAGAGGAACCCAGCGGGCCGGCGGCTCTGCCGTGCGCTCCTGGGCGCGGGCCGGCGCGGCCAGGGCCAGGGGCGCGGCCAGAACGATCAGGGCCGGCAGAAGACGAAACGCCCGCTCCAGGTTCACCCGATCTCCTCCCACGGCGGCCGCGCGCCGCGCCCCCCGGGAAAGGTGAAGCTGCGGCGAGCGACGTCCGCTCGGGCACGCTCAGTATCCAGCGTTCACTGACGCCGTTCGCCGGGGCGAACGCGCCGGGCGGCCCCACCTTCTTGGTTGGGCCTCGACGAGAGCGGGAGTGGCGCCGCGACGAGCGAGTCCGCCGCGGCCGAAGGAGGTGGCGCATCCCGTTCATCCCCTCATCGAAAAGGCGGGCGTTCCGCGGGCGGTGCGCGCGGGCGGCCGTCGTCGCGCTGGCGCTGGGCGCCTTCCTGCCGGCGGCGGCGCGCGGCGCGGTGACCGAGGACAACGACACCGAGTCGACCTCGCAGAACCCGCCCCACCCGGTGCTGCGCACGTTCCTCGGCGAGCTGGCCTTCCTGACGCTTCAGGGGGCCTGGTACTGGGGCCACCAGGAGCACTCCGAGTCGGAGATCGACGCCGACTCCTGGTCGACCTGGCGCGGGAAGCTGTTCTCGCTGCGCTACTTCAGGTTCGACAACGATCACTTCAACACCAACGCCGTCGGCCACCCGATCTCGGGCCTCATCTCCTATCAGATCGCGCGCGGCAGCGGCCTCGGCGTGGGGGGCTCGATGCTGGCGACGGTGGCCTCCTCCACGGCCTGGAAGTACTTCGGCGAGTCGAACCAGAAGCTGTCGATCAACGATCTCGTCATCACGCCGGCGTCCGGCTGGGTGCTGGGCGAGGCCAGCTACCGGCTGGGGAGCTTCTTCGCCGACGGCGCGCCCACCCTGGCGAACTGCATCGGGGCCCTGGTCTTCTCGCCGGTCGCGACGCTGACGGAGGCGCCCGTCTGCCGGGGGCGGCGCCGCGATCCGCCGTTCGACAGGTTCGGGCTCTCGCGGCGGACCTGGCACCGCCTGGCCGTCGAAGTCGGCCTGGCGCGCGCGGTCTTCGACGGAGAAGACGCCCGCACCGAGACCACCCTGGGCCTCGGCGCCCGGATCGTCGCCCACGCCTACCACCAGCGCCCCGGCCGCGGCGCCACGACCGCCAAGCCCGGCCAGTGGAGCACGCTCGGCGCCCGCTGGATGCTGGACGGGAGCAGCCTGACCGGCGCCAGCCTCCACGCCGACACGCTGGTCATCGGGCGCTACTTCCGCGAGTACGGCGACGTCGCCGGCCCCTCGGGCGAGCCCGACGGCCGCGGCTTGCTGCTGGGCCTCGGGAGCTCGTTCGACTACGACGGGCGCCAGCTCCCCACCATCCTCGACCGGACGCTGGCCCTGGGCCTGCTCGGCCCCAGGGTCGAGCTGGAGGCGCGGCGGGGCCGCTTCGCGCTCCGCGCCACGCTGGCCGCGAGCTACGGCTTCGCCATGGTCACCTCCCTGGCCTGGGCGCAGGCGGCCGCGGACTTCGCCGGCGTGGTCGTCAAGAGCGAGCTCGCGTCGCAAGGGTACTACTTCGGGCAAGGGCTGCTGACGTTCGCGGCGCTGGAGGCAGAGCTGGGCGACTTCCGGCTCCGGCTCGACGGGCGCGGGCAGGACCTGTGGTCGTTCAACTCGGCCGACGACCACCAGAGCCAGATCCAGAACAACTTCGCTCTGCACGACACCCAGGCCTTTCTGTCGGCCACCGGCGCCCTGCAGCCGTCCGGGGGCCCGTTCCGGCTGACGATCGAGCTCGACGACATCGTGCGCGACAGCCGGCTGCCCGGCACCGTGGTCAGGTCGAGCGAGCACCGGATCATCGGCGCGGCCGCCTTGGTTTTCTGAGGGTCTGAACGCCCACACGGACGTCCGCCCGACGTCCGACCGCCGTCGTTCGGGCCGCGAGGACGGCCCGGAAGTCAGAAAGACGTCCGAAAGCCGCCCGCAGAACCGATCGAGATCACGCCGCCGGGCGCGCCCGCCCTGGCGCGAAACGTGCTTTTCCCGGGGCGTCGATCGGCGGACAATGATCATCGCGGGAGAACCGATGTCACGGTTGAAACGACCCTGGATGGCCGCGCCTCTGGCCTTCGCCGGCCTGGTCGGCTGCCACGGAAGCGGCGGCGGCGGAACGACCACCACGGTCAGCGCGCCGCTCTGCGCGACCGACCCGGGCCCGGCGCCGATGCGCCGGCTGACGCGGTTCGAGTACGGGCGGTCGCTTGCCGATCTGACCGGCGTCGATCCGTCGATCTCGGCAGGCCTGCCGCCCGACGAGGAGACGATGGACTTCGACGACATCGCCGACGCCTACAGCGTCTCTCCGCTGCACGCGGAGAGTTACCTGTCGGTGGCCGAGCAGGCGGCGTCCACGCTGCTGGGCAGCTCGGCCGCGACCACCGCCGTGGCGGGCTGCGATCCGACCGGCGGCGACGCGACCTGCGTGGCCGCGTTCGTCGGCGCGTTCGGGCGCCGCGCCTGGCGCCGGCCGCTGACCAGCGACGAGCAGCAGGCCATGGTCCAGCTCTACGGCGCCACCGCCTCGCCGGGTCCCACCGACGGGCTCACCGCGGTGGTGGCCGCCATGCTGCAGGCGCCGCAGTTCATCTACCGCCCCGAGGCGCCCGTGACGACGTCGCAGCCGGTCGACGGGTACGCGCTGGCGACGCGGCTCGCGCTGCTGCTCACCGGCGCGGCCCCCGACGAGACCCTGCTCGAGGCCGCCGCCCGCGGCGACCTCGGCACCGAGAGCGGGCTGCTCGCGCAGACGGACCGCTTGCTGGCGCTCGATCGGGCCGGCGAGCTGTTCGTCCACTTCGCCGCCGAATGGTGGGAGGTCGAGACCATCACCAGCGTCGACAAGAACCGCTCGCTCTACCGGAACTGGACCGACGCCACGGCCCCCGCGCTGGCGCAGGAGACGTCGATGTTCCTCACCGACGCCTGGCAGAACGGGCCCACGCTGACGACGCTGCTGACCGCGCCGGTCAGCTTCATGGACGCCTCGCTGGCGGCCTACTACGGCCTGCCGGCCCCCGCCGGCGACGGGTACCAGAAGGTCGCGCTCGATCCGACGCGGGCCGCCGGGATGCTCACCCAGGGCTCGTGGCTGGCGGTGCACGCCAAGGCCGATCAGACCTCGCCCGTCCTGCGCGGCAAGTTCGTGCGGGCGCAGCTCTTCTGCACGCCGCCGCCCCCGCCGCCGCCCTCGATCGTCGTGGCGCCGCCGGTGGTCGATCCCCGGCTGTCGACGCGCGAGCGGTTCGCCGAGCACACGGCGAACGCGGTCTGCGCGATGTGCCACACGCTCATGGATCCGATCGGGTTCGCGTTCGAGAACTGGGACGCGGGCGGCGTCTGGCGTGACACCGACGCCGACGAGCCGGTCGACGCCACCGGCCAGCTGACCGGCACCGACGTCGACGGCAACCTCGACGGCGTCCCCAGCCTGGCGGCGCTCCTGACCGGCAGCGCCGAGGTGGCCAACTGCGCGGCCACGCAGTGGTTCCGCTACGCGTTCGGCCGCAGCGAGCAGACCTCGGGAGATCTGTGCGCCATCTCGGATCTGGCGGCCACGCTGACCGGCCCGGGCGGCGACTTCAAGAAGATGGTCCGCGAGACCGTCCGCATGTCCGCGTTCCGCAACCTCCCGCCGGAGGCCTCGCCATGAAGCCCATCTCCAGACGAACGGTCCTCCGCGGGGTGGGCGGCGCCGCCATCGCCCTCCCCTTCCTGGAGGCCATGCTCCCCAAGCGGACGCGCGCCGCGACGCCGCCCAAGCGCTTCTTCGTGATGTTCTCCGCCAACGGCACCATTCCCACCGCCTGGACGCCGACGGTGGGCGGCACCGATGCCGGAGCGACCGCCGGAACCGACGCTGGCGTGGACGCCGGTGCGTACCAGAGCTTCACCCTGTCGCCCATCCTCACGCCGCTGGCTGCGCACCAGTCGGACCTGGTGATCATCCAGGGCCTCCTGCAAGAAGGGGGCGGCGGCGACGGCCACCAGAACGGCATCGGCGGCATGCTGACCGGCAGTCCGCTCAACCCCGGCCCGTTCGCCGGTGTGGGGGCGCCGCCCGCCGGCTGGCCGACCGGCCCTTCGGTCGACCAGCGGATCGCCGCCGGGCTGGCGGCGCCGACGCCGCTTCGTTCGCTCGAGCTCGGCGTGCAGGTGGGCGCCGCCGACGACTATGGTCGGATGATCTACCAGGCCGCCAATCAGCCGCTGCCGCCCATCGACGATCCGGTCCAGGTCTACAACACGGTGTTCTCCGACCTGCACACCGACCCCGCCGTGCTCGCCCAGCAGCGCGCGCGGAACAAGTCGATCCTCGACGCGGTCGGCGCCGAGTACACCCGGATCGGGACGCAGGTGAGCGCCGCCGACAAGCAGCGCCTCGACGCCCACCTGCAGGCGGTGCGCGAGATCGAGACCCGACTCACCACCGATCTGACCGTGAACAACCCCGCTTGCAGCGACCCGACCGTTCCGGCGGTGGACGCGCAGTCGAACGACTCATACCCGACGGTCGGCGGGATCATGATGGATCTCCTCACCATGGCGTTCGCCTGCGATCTCACGCGCGTCGCCTCGCTGCAGTGGTCGCGCTCGGTGTCCCAGGTCCGATTCACCTGGCTCAACATCCCCGACGGGCACCACGATCTTTCGCACCACAGCGACAGCGACGACGTCGCCGTCACCAAGCTGATCCAGATCAACACCTGGTACGCCCAGCAGATGGCGGGGCTCATCGACCGGCTCAAGAGCACGCCCGACGCGGGCGGCGGAACGCTGTTCGACAACACGCTGATGCTGTGGAGCAACGAGCTGGCCAAGGGGAACACGCACAGCCGGCAGGACGCCCCCTACGTGCTGGCGGGGAACGCCGGCGGCGCGCTGGCCACCGGCCGCTTCCTCAGCTACGAGGGGCAGGGCCTCAACCACAACAACCTGCTGCTGGCGCTCATCAACGCGATGGGGGTGCCCGACACGACCTTCGGCGAGGCCGACTGGTGCACCGGGCCCCTGACCGGACTGCTCTGAATCAACCCCACGGGAGAGGACCCATGACACCCTATCTTCGACTGGCACCAGCGGCGCTCCTCGCGCTTTCTCTGGTCGGCGTCGGGCCCGGCTGCGGATCCGATCAGGCGGCCGGCCCCGCCCCTCCGTCGGGCAGCGCGGGCAGCGGACAGGGCGGCACGCCCGGCACCGGCGGCGCGGGCGGCGGCGCCACGCACCCGGCGATCGCCTGCCCCGACGGCGGCGGTCCGGTCGACCCCACCGCGCTGATCGACGACATGGAGGCCGGCGGCCCCTCGCTCCTGATGGAGGCGGGACGGAACGGCACCTGGTGGGCGGGGGGCGACGCGGTCTCGCCCGGCGCCAGCATCGATCCGAACGGCGAGGCCTCGTCCGAGCTGATCCCGAACGGCGGCCGCTGCGGGAGCCTTCACGCCAAGCACGTCACCGGCCAGGGGTTCACCAACTGGGCCGTCCTCACGGCGACCCTGCGCGTCGGCCAGGTCGACGGCGGGGCTTACATCCCCTTCCCCTACGACGCTCACATCCGGACCGGCGTGACGTTCTGGGCCCGCATCGGCTCCACCTCGGCGGCCCAGGTCCGCTTCGCGGTCAGCGACAAGTACACCCGCCCCGAGGGCGGCATCTGCGATCCCAACGCCGCGACCGGAAGCACCGCTTGCTACGACACGGCGGGCGTCGACCTGACCCAGCTGGGAACGACCTGGACCCAGTATCGGATCCCGTTCGCCGGCCTCGGCCAGCGCAACTTCGGGCTGCCCGAGCCGCAGATGGGGCCCGACACCAGCGCCCTCTACACCATCGACTTCAACTTCTACCCGAACGAGATCTTCGACTTCTGGATCGACGACATCTCGTTCTACTAGCGCTTGCGCCGCCGCGGGCCCGTGGGTCGCGTCCGCACGGCGCAGGCCTCGGGCTGCCATCCGGTTTTCGCCGACTGACTCAGCCGCCCTTGCGGGTCTTGCGAAGCTCGGGGACGTCGGACGGCCCCTCGAGCAGCCCGACCAGCTCGCGGGCGGCGCGCTGGATCGGATCGCCCTTGGGGGCCTCCTGCGCCGCGCGCCGCGCGAACATGAGGGCGCGATCGTGCTCGCCCTTGCGGTCGGCGATGCGGGCCTGGCGCAGGAAGGCGTCGGCCAGCGTGATGGGGCCGGGCGCGTTGTTGGCGGTGATGAGGCGCAGCGCCTTGAGCGCGAGGTCGAGGTCGCCCGCCGCCTCGGCGCGGTCGGCGACGGCGCACATGATCTGGCCGTTCTTCTTGTCGGCGTCGAGGGCGCGGGTGAGCGCGGCCAGCTCCTCCTTCGCGTCGCCCGCCAGGGCCGCGATCTTCGCCAGACGGCCGTGCAGGACGGCCAGGGCCGGCGAGGCCTTGCTCTTGTAGGCGGCCACGAACGGCTTCAACGTCGCGGCCGCCTCGTCGAGCGTCCCCGACAGGACGTAGGCGTCGGACGTCAGGAGGCCGGTCTCCTCGTCGCCCGGGCGGATGGCGAGCGCCTCGTTGAGCGCCATGATGGCCATCGAGCCCTCACCGACCTCCAGCGACACGCCGCCGGCCCGCCGCAGCAACGAGAACCGCTGGTCCTCGTCGGCGGCGCGGCTCGCGGCGTCGTACAGCAGCGTGGCCAGCTTGCGCTTCTCGCCGGCCTTCTCGTACACGCGGGCCAAGAGGTCGACCAGCTCCTGGCGCGCCGGATCGGAGGCCACCAGCTGCTCGATGGCCGCGGTCGCGTCGGCGGTCCGGTTCGCCCGGGCGGCCAGCTCGACCAGCCGGTTCGCCGCGGCGATCTGCGACGCGCCCTGCTCCAGCTGCATCAGGTTGTAGCTGGCGTCGACCGCCCCCGCGATGTCGCCGTCGGCCTCGGCCAGCTCGGCGTGCAGCCGGAGCAGCTCGGCGTCGGCGTCGGCGCTCTCCAGCAGCTCGCTGGTGAGGCGCCGGGCCCCCGAGACGTCGCCGCGCCGGCGCGCCTGCTCGGCCAGCTCGAGGGTCGCCGCGCGCAGCTCGCCGGGTGAACCGGCGCGGGCGGCGGCGGCCCGCCAGACCTCCAGCGCCTTGGCCAGCCGCTCGGCCGCCTGGGGCGCGACCTCGAGCAGCCCGCGCAGCTCGGTCACCGCCGCGCGGTGGTTGCCGCGCGCGCCCTCCAGCTCGGCGAGGGAGAGCGAGAGCCGGACCCGGCCCGCGGGATCGATCGACTTGCCAGCGGCGATGGCGGCCGTCACCTCGGCCACCGCGCCGTCCAGCTCACCGCCGGCGGCGAGCACGCGGGCCAGCGCCTCGACGACCTCGACGTTCTCCGGCTGGCGCTCACGCGCCGTCCGCAGGGCCGCCAGCGCGCCGGTGGCGTCGGCCAGCTCGGTCTCCAGCAAGGCCGCCGCCTCGAGCAACAACGGGACGGCGTCTTCGCCGTTCGGCTCGTGCGCGGCGCGGTCCTTCAGCAGGCCCGCCAGCAGGGACCACGACTTGCGGCCGCGGTAGAGGCCGTCCAGCTCGGTGGCGATCGCCTCGTCGGCCGGGGCCAGCTCGTGCCCCCGCTCCAGCACGCGCCGGACGGCCGACTGATCGCCCAGCTTTCGCCACAGCTCCGCGATCTCCTGCACCAGGCCGACCGCCTCCGGGCCGGTCTCGGCGGCCAGGAGCTCCTCCATCTGCTTGGCGTACTCGGCGGTCGCCTCTCCCCCGCGCAGCGCGATGAGCCGCTCGAGCAGCTGGCGCCGCCCCTTGGCGACGCCGAGCGCGCGCTCGTACAGCGCGATGGCCCGCGCCGCGTCCGCGCCCTCCACCAGGCGGCCGAGGCGCAGCGCCGCCTCGACCACGTCGTTCGGCTCGCGCGCCTCCAGCGCCGCCTCGAACCGCTGCTCGAGCAGATCGCGCAGATCGTCCTCCGCGCCGGTGCGCTCGTAGTAGCCGGCGAGCAACCCGAGGGCCTCGGCGTTGCGCGGCTCGTCGAGCAGCGTGTCCCGCAGGATCTCGGCGGCCGCCGGGTCGCGCTCGTCATCTCCCAGGAGGACGCGGGCGCGCGCCAGCCGGAGCTGGTTGCGCCGCTCGACCTCCGGCAGGAGCGGCAGCGTCTCCTCGACCACGCGCTCGAGCGCCGCCCGGTCCTGGAGGGCGACGTAGTGGGCCAGCAGCGGGCGCCAGAGCGTCTCGTCGGCCGGGGTCTCGGCGCGCAGGCGTTCGAGCAGCGTCGCGCCCAGGCGGTGAAGGTTCGCCTTCGCCGCCCGCTCGGCCAGCTCGCGCGCCAGCGCCGCGAACCGGTCGCGGTCGACGACGTTCGTCTCGACGGCCCGCTCGAGCGCGGCCGCGGCGCCTTCCAGATCGCCGGCCGCCTTCCGGCGCTGGACCAGCTCCAGCGACGCCCAGGCGGCGTCGCGGCGACCCTCGGGATCCTTGGCCCCGACCTCGGCCAGGCGCACCAGCAACGGCTCGACGCGCGCCGGCTCGCCGAGCGCGACCGCCAGGTCGACCGCCTCGCGCGCCTCGACGACGGTGATCTCCGGCGTGGCCGCCCGCCGCTCGAGGTAGTCGAGGAGCAGGCGCTCGTCGCCCGAGCGGCGCGCGATCCGCTCGTAGAGCGGCAGGATCTTGACCAGCTCGCCCTGCGAGAGCCCGGCCGCCTCGACCAGCGCCGAGGCCCGATCCAGATCGGGGTTCTTCTCCAGCGCGGCGCACAGCTTGGCGATGCCGGCGTCGCGGGCCGCCGCGCGCGGCAGCTCGAGCGCCGCCGCCCGGTACAGCGCCTCCGCCGCCTCGGTCGGCGTGGCCGCCTCGGCCGCCAGCTCCTCGAGGCGGGCGGCGATTCGATCGCACTCGGCCTCGTCGCCGCGCGCGCCGGCGAGACGCCCCAAGCCGGCCAGGACGGCCAGCGAATGCGGCTCGACCTCCTCGGCGCGGCGAAGCAGCTCGAGAGAGCGCGCCCCGTCGCCCAGGTCGCGCTCGGCGATCTCGGCCACCCGCAGCAGCAGGACGGCCGCCACGCCGGACTCGGTCTTGCGGCGGCGGCGCTCGACCAGCTCCAGCAGCCGGTCGACGAGCACCTCGGTCTTCCCCGCCTCGCGCCCCAGCTCCAGGAGGGGCTCGTGGAAGGTCTCCCGTTCGGGCGCCACCTCGACGGCCGAGAGCTGGGCGTCGAACGCCTCGGCGAGGCGCTTCTGCGCCCGCAGGCTCTCCGCCTGCTCGGCGAAGACTTCGGCCTGCGTCGCGGTGTTGGCCAGGCGCGCGAGCCGCTTGGCGAACAGGCGGTCGAGCAGCTCGTGCTCGCCGCGCGCCAGCAGAGACTGCTGCAGGCTGCGCGCCTCGGCGGCGTCCTCGAAGGCGGCGGCCAGCGCCGACTCGAGGAGCTCGTCGGCCTCGGCGCCGTCGCCGCGCTTGCGCGCCAGTCCGAACAGGCGCAGCAGGATCTCCGTCGCGGCCGGCCCGGTGCTTCCGCCCTCGGCCCGGCGGACCAGCAACGCGCGGTAGGCGCGCTCGGCCTGGGCGTCCGCGCCCGCCGCCTCCGCCGCCTCGGCCAGCTGGCGCAGGATGTCCGCGTTCGAGGCGTCCATCGACGACGCCTGTTCGAGCTCGCGCAGCGCGCCCGGCAGGTCGCCCTCCAGGCGCGCCAGCTCGCCCAGCCGCTGGTGGAGCGCCGCGCGCTTGCGGCTCTTGCGCCACCCCGCTTGCTCGACCAGCGTCAGCAGCTCGCGGCGGGCCTCGTCGCGGCGGCCGCACTGGCCGAGGCCGTCGGCCAGCGCCAGGCGCAACCCCTCGTCGCGCGGCAGGAGGCGCACGGCGTGCTCCAGCACCGGCACCGCGCGCGCCAGCATCCCGAGGCGCGTGTAGACCTCGGCCGCCTCGCGCGCCCGGGCCACCACCAGCGACTCGTCCCCCGTCTCCAGGCAACCCTCCGCCAGCACCCGGGCCAGCGGCTCCCACGCCTCCGCCTCGCGGTAGAGGCCCGCCAGGCGGTCGCGCAGCCCGTCGGCGCGCGGCTCGTCGCCCAGCACCCGTTCGAGGCAGGCGATCGCCCGGTGGCGCTGGGCGGCCGCGAGGTGCGCGGTGGCGAGCGCGCCCGCCACCTCGACGCGCGCGGGCCCCTCGGTCATGGCCAGACGCCGATCCAGCCAGCCGGCGGCGGCGCTCGCCTCGCCGGCGTCGAGCGCCAGGCGCCCGAGCGCGTCCAGCGCCTCGGTCGTGGCCTCGCGCTCGGCGACCTCGGCCCACGCCGCGGCGGCGCGGCGCGGATCGCCCAGCTTCTTCTCCGACAGCCGGGCCAGCTCGGCCCACAGCGCGGCGGACGCAGAGGGCTGCCCCTCCTCGGCCAGGATCTGCGCCTGCTGGTGATAGACGTCGGCCAGCTCCGCCTGCTTGCCCTTGGCCAGCATGACCTCGGCCAGCCGCCGCACCGTCTCGGCGTGGCCCGGCCGCTCGGCCAGGTTGGCGCGCAGGACGTCGGGAGCGTCGCTCTGCTTCTCGAGCAGCCCGGAGAGCCGCACGATCTCGAGGCGCAGCGCCAGGCGCCGCGCGCTGTCGCCCGTCCCCTCCAGCTCGGCCAGCCGCAGCGAGGTGGCGTCGGCGAACCGGCGCTCGCGCTCGTAGAGCCGCGCCAGCGCCTCGCGCGCCCCGGCGTCGGTCGGGGCCTCCTCGACCAGCGTGCGCCACGACCGGATCGCGCCGGCCGTGTCGCCCAGCTCCTCGGTCAGCTCGGCGGCGCGCCGCAGCCAGGCGCGCCGGGTCTCCGCCGCCGCCGGCAGCCGTGCCCCCTCGAGCAGGAGGGCGATCGCGCGCCGGGTACGCTCCCCGCCGCCGGCCGCCAGGTGAAGGCGGACGCTCTCGTCGATGGCGTGAGCGGCGGCGTCGAGCGCCGCGGCGCCGGTGTTCCCGCCGTCCAGCTGCGCGAGCCGCGTGGCCCGCTCGGCCAGCCGGCCCAGCAGATCGACGGCCGACGGTTCGTCCGACCGTCCCATCGCCACCGCGGCCGCCTCGCGCAGGAACTGGAGGTCGTTCGGCTGCTCCTCCGCGAGCCGCCGCAAGGTCGCGACCAGCCCGTCGCCGCCCTGGGCGCGCTGCAGCTCGGCGCGCTGTCGCAGCGTCGGGACGTGTCCCGGCTCGGCGCCCAGCGCCCGGGCCAGCGCGGCGTCGGCCGCCACGGGGTCCTGGCACTCGCCGATCAGCGTGGCGGCCACGCGCGCGTGGACCTCGCGCCGCACGGACGGCTCCAGATCGGCAGCGGCGTCGGCGGCCCGCGCCAGCGCCGCGGCCGCCGCCGCCAGCGTGCCCGCTTCGCGCGCCAGCGACTCGTAGAGCGGCAACAGGACGTTGGTGCGCGTGGCGGGCGAGACCGCCGCGTCGACGACCAGCGCCGCCGCCGCCGGCAGGTCGCCCAGGCGGACGGCCACGCCGAGCGCCCGGCGCCGCGGCCCGAGGCGCTCGGGGGTGATGGCCAGGGCCGCCTCGTAGCTCACGCGCGCGTTCGCCAGATCCTTGACGTTCTCTTCCAGCAGCGCCCCGCGGCGCTCGTGAAGGTGCGCCAGCGGCAGCGGGGCCCACCCGCCGGCGCCGATCGCCCCGGCCAGCGCCCCGGCGGCCCGCGCGGCGCCGCCCGTCGTCTCGGCCAGGCGCAGGACCTCGCGCACGAGCGCCAGATTCTCGCCCGCCTCCGGCAACGCCTGACACAGCCACTCGAACGCGCGCCCCCGATCGCCGGCCCGCTCCTCCGCGATGCCGGCCGCCTCCTCGAGCAGCCGCGCGCGGGCGCCGCCCGACTCCAGCGCCGCCAGCCGATGCGGCAGGAGGTCGAGCAGCAGCTGCCAGCCGTCGGTCCGCTCGGCCGCCGCGGCCAGCGGCGCGGCCGCCAGCGGCGCCAGCGCCGTGTCGGCGAGCAGCGCGGTCAGGCCCGCCCGGGCCCGCTCCTGGGCCGGCTCGACCTCCAGCGCGCGCCCGTACCACTCGATCGCGCCGCGCGCGTCGTCCAGCTTCTCCCGCAGCGTGTCCCCCAGGCGGGCCAGCCGCTCGGCGTGCACCCGCCGGTCGACGCCGGCCCGCCGCCCCAGGAGCTCGCCCAGCTCGGCGAAGCGGCCGCTCTCGGCCAGCAGATCGACGAGCATGTCGACGCACGCGTCGTCCTCGCCGAACCGGGTGGCGATCTCCCGCCAGGCGTCGACCGCCGTGGGGAGATCGTGCGTCCGGGTCCGGGCCAGGGCCGCGATCTCCGCCAGGTCGGCGCGGATCTGATGGTCGGCGGGCGCGCTCCCCACCCGCCGCCGCAGGAGCTCGATGAGCGCCGGCCACCGCCCGGCCTCGAGCAGCAGGGCCCGGCTGGCCGCCAGGGCCTCGCCGTCGGCCGGGTCGGCGTCGAGCCGCCCGTTCCAGGCCCGCAACGCCCGATCGACGTCGCCGCGCGACCGCGCCAGCTCCGCGACCCGCGCCCAGGCCAGCCGCTTGTCGGCGGGCTCGGGCTCGGCCGCCGCCAGCCCCTCGAGCGCCGCGAGCCGCGACGGGACGTCGCCCAGCTCGTCGTGCAGCGCCTCCAGCCGGCGGAGCGCCTCCAGCTTCACCTCGAGCGGCGCGCGCGGCTCGCCGGCCGCCGCCGCGAACAGCTCGGCGGCCCCGGCCTTGCGTCCCAGCTGGCGATCCTCGACCCGCGCCGCGCGCATGAGGAGCTCGACCCGCCGCTCGTCGACGGAGGTGGCGCGCGCCGCCGCGGTCAGGCCGCGGGCCAGGGCGGCCGGATCGCCGCCCAGCTCGGCCAGCTGCCGCAGCCGATCCTCGGTCTCCCGATCCTCGGGGCAGAGCGCGAAGAGCGCGACGTACTGCTCGATGGCGCCGGCGACGTCGCCCAGCGCGCGCCGCCGCTCGCCGCACTCGCGGCGCAGCGCCTGCAGGCGTTCGCCCTTCGAGAAGTCGATCGCCACCGCCAGCAGCTCGGCGACGCGCGCGGCGCGCCCGGCCGCGAGCAGGTGGGCGCGCAGCGCATCGAGCACCTCGAGGCGCGTCTCGGTCGGGGCCCGCCCCTCCTTGTCGAGGAAGATCTGCTCCAGCAGGTCGGTGAGGCGCGCCGGGGCGTCGGGGGCGCCCAGGATAGGGCGCAGCACGTCGACCGCCTGGGCCGGCTCGCCCAGCTCGGCATGCAGCACCGTCGCCAGGCGCAGGCGCTGCTCGCGCGCCTCGTCGCCCGTCAGCGCCTCGAGGCGCAGGCGCCAGACGGCGCAGAGCTCGGTCCAGCGCCGGTCGCGCTCGAGCAGCCGCTCCAGCGACGACGCGACCTGCGCGTCGAGCGGCCGCATCCGGAACAGTCGATCGAGGTACCCGATCGCCCGCGCCCCGTCGCGCGTGAAGTCCTTGGCGATGCGCGCCGCCTCGCCCAGCAGCTCGGCGCGCTGGTCGTCGCCGCGCCCGGCGGCGAGGCGCGCGTCATAGGCGTCGAGGACCTCGCCCCAGCGCTCGGCCATGGTGAGCGCGACGATCAGCGGGCGGAACGCCCAGTCGGCGTCGGGCGCCGTGGCCAGCACGGCGCGCAGGACGTCGATCGACTCGGGGGCGTTCTCGCCGAAGCAATCCGCCGCGAACCTGACCGCGCGGCGGGCGATGAGGTCCTGGTGCGGACGCGAAAGATCGGTGCCCAGCTGGGCGCGGTAGGCGTCGAGCAGCCGGCGCGACTGCGCCTCGTCCGCCGCCGCGGTCTCCTCGAGCCGCCGCCAGGGCGCGTCGTCGCCCGGATGGCCGAGCGCCTCCTTCAGCGCTTTGCCGAAGGTGTCGACCGGGCTCGGCCCGGACGCTCGCAAATCGACCCGTACACCCGTCACGCTCATCGTCGTCGCTCCTTGAGCAGGCCAGGGAAGATCGGCCGATCGACCCGGATGTTTGAGGGCCCGGCGTCAGAAAAGCGACGTCGGACTTGGTGAGACCGCCGCCTACACCGGCGCCCGGCGGCCCGCCTCCATCGCGACGGCGCCGCCTCTCAGCCGCGCGCGCCGGCCAGCGACCGCAGCTCGAGATCGAGCGCGGCGTAGACGTCGGGCGGCGCGTGGCGTTCGAACTGCGGGTAAACGAACCGCTCTTCCTTCGCGTCGTGCGCCGCGAGCAGCGTCTCGAGCGCCGTCGAGGCCTCCGCGATCGGCTGCTCGTCGCCAAGAAGCTGCTCCATCAGCGCGACATACGCCTCGATCTCTCGGTGCTCGGCCCGCATGACGGCCGTCGGCCCGCCAGCGGTGCGCGTGAGCGCCTCGAACGAGGGGAACATCAGCTCCTCCTCGACCGCATGTGCTCCGCGAGCTCGGCCTCGAACTGCACCCGATCCAGCATCTCGTCGAGGCGACGGTGGTGAAGCTCGAGCACGAGCGTGACCGAGCGAGCGGCCAGGTGCGCGGCGGACGACGCTCCGTGGGACATGGGTTCCTCCTCTCGATGGGGCGCCGGCAGGTCAGCCGCCGGCGGGCCTCCGTTGCTCGTGGTCGCCGAGGGCGGGCTCGGGCCTCTCCCGGGCGGGCGACCCTGGTGTCGTGCGGGTCGCGCCGAGGATGGCGCTGGCGGCCAGCGCGACGCCGGTCGCGGCGACGAGCCCCGACGAGCCCGAGATCCAGAGCAGCCGCGGCGACCCGAGCAGCGGCGCCAGGACCTCCGCCTCGCGTCCGACCAGCCCCACGGCGATCAAGATCAGGCCGGCGTCGCGCGCGCCGGCCCGTCGCAGCGGCGCGCCGGCGAAGCGCGGGACCAGGTGGCTGCCGAGCGCGAGGATCATCGTGGTGATGCACCCCAGGGCCAGCGCGTGCCGCGCGCCGTCCCAGGCGGCCGTGGGGAGGAGGTGCCCGGTGAGATCGGCGACGCCGCAGGCGAGCGCCAGCGCCGCGAACAGGACGGCGGATGCGAAGGCGAACCGGACCGCCCGGCGCACCGCCAGCGGCGCGAGGTGAGAGGAGAACGGCCGCGGCGCCGACCGTTCGAACACGCGTGCGCCGATGACGAACGCACCGAGCGCCAGCGCCGCGACCACCAGACCGGCGTCGCGGAGGTGGTGCGCGGCCGAGTCGGCTGGCAGGGCGGCCCCGACCGTCGCCGCCGCGGCGCCGAGCTGTGAGGCGGCGAACGCGGCCGCCAGCCACCGCGCCCGGGGCGGCCGGAACGCCAGCGCGGTCGGCTCCATCCGCCGCACCATCCCCTGGACCCAGGACAACGCGCCGCCCAGCAGCGCCGCCAGGTAGAAGGACTCATTGTAGCGGGCGCCCAGGTCTGCGTCGCCGCCGCGGACGGCCCGGACCCCCTCGAGGACCAGGAGGGCGGCCGCGACCATCCACCAGAGCGTGCCGGCCGCGATCTCGGGGCAGCCCACGCGCGGCCGGGGATGAGGGACCGAGCGCCAGGTGGCCGCCAGGACGGCGACGAACGCCACCACGCCGCCGAGGATCGCCAGGCCGCCCAGCAACAGCGACGGCGCCGTCGCCGGGAGCAGCGGGCCGAACTGCCCGTAGGCCCGCAGCAGCAAGCCGCCGACGGTCAACCGGAAGCTCGCCCGCGCCAGGTCGACGCGCGCGAGCGGGACGCGGCAGCTGCGTGGAACCACCTGGTAGGCCACCCCCATGACGAACAGCAAGACGAAGCCGATCAGCTGGAAGCTGGCGTGGACCCAGTTGTGCGCCGGCGGGACGGGCCCCAGGGCCAGGTGGATGGTGAGCAGATTGATCGCGCCGAAGCTCGCGCCCATCGTCAGGGTGCACCAGAGGGCCGTCTTGATGAACCGCCGCGAGAGCGGCCAGCTGGCCCGAAAGGGCGCGCTCTGCGCCGCCAGCTCGCCGCCCGTCTCCGCGGCGAGCGGAAGATGACGCCGGCGCGGCCGCCCGACGTCGGCCGCCGCAGCCCTCGCGGAGATCGTCGTCGGGCCCGTCGTCGTCACCCTCGGCCCCCGAGGAGGGCTTGCACGCTGGCGGCCAGCCCGGTCCGGACCGGGCCCAGCGCCACGCGCTCGAGCTCCGGGTAGAGCACCCGCTCCTCCTTGAAGTTGTGGGGGCCGAGCTGGGCCTCCAGCTCAGCGGTCGTCCGGCTGATCGGGCGCTCCTCGGCGAGCGCCGCGCCGACCGCCGCAAGAAGGGCCCGGATCGCCAGGTGCTCGCTCCGCATCACCACCGTCGGGCCCCGCAGCACCGGGGCCGCCCGCTCCAGGGCCGGGAACATCACCTCTTCCTCGAGGCGGATGTGCTCGTCCATCTCGCGGCGAAAGACCTCGAAACGCCGCTTGGCGTCGCTCCAGCTCTCGGCGTCGGCCGAGAGCTCGACCTCGTCGAGCATGTCGTCGAGCCGCCGGTGGTGCAGCTCGAGCAGCGCCGCGGCGGACAGTTCACGGGGGATCGTCTCGGTCATGGGTGGGTGCCTCCGTCAGGCCGTCATCGAGAAGCGGTGGGGCGCGGGAGCGCGGCGATAGGCGTCGAACACCTTGGCGACGTTGCGGACGAAGGCCGCGCCGAGCGGCGTCAGCTCGAGCGCCTGGTCCCCGAGCCGCAGCAACCCCTCGCCCTCCAGTCGGCGCAGCTCGGCGAGCTCGTCGGCGAAGGCGTCGGCGAACCGAATCCCGAACCGCTGCTCGAGCGGCGCGATGTCCAGCCGGCCGCGGCACATCAGCGTCCGGATGATCTCGCCGCGCAGGACGTCCTCCGCGGTCCGCAGCACGCCGCGCTCGGTCGGCAGGACGCCGGCGCGCGCGGCGGCCTGGTATCCGGCCAGCGCCCGCGCGTTCTGGAAGTAGCCGCGCGGCAGGTCGCTGATCGCCGACAGGCCCAGCCCCACCAGCGCGTCGGTGGCGGTCGTCGTGTAGCCCTGAAAGTTCCGGTGCAACGTCCCCGCGGCCGCCGCGCGGCCGAGGTCGTCGGCGGGCAACGCGAAGTGGTCGAGCCCGATCGCCAGGTACCCGGCGCCGAGCAGCTCGGCGCGCGCGGCGGCCATCAACCGGATCCGAAGGTCCGCCCGCGGGAGCGACGAGGTCGGGATCAAATTCTGAAGCGGCTTCATCCAGGGGACGTGCGCGTAGCCGAAGACGGCGACGCGATCGGGGCCCAGCGCGACCACCCGCGCGACGGTGCGCGCGAACGTCGCCTCCGTCTGCTGGGGAAGCCCGTAGCAGAGATCGAGGTTGATGCCGGCGAACCCGACGTCGCGCGCCGTCTCGAAGGCGCGGACCGAGACCTCCGCGCTCTGGCGGCGGCCGATCGCGCGCTGGACGCCGTCGTCGAGATCCTGAAATCCGAAGCTCACCCGGCCCACGCCCAGCCGCCGGTAGCGGGCCAGCTTCTCGCGGTCGACCGTACGGGGATCGGCCTCCAGCGAGATGGCGGCGTCGGCGGTGAAGCGAAAGGTTGCGCGCAGCGACGTCATGACCCGCTCGAAGTCGTCGGCCTCGAGGTACGACGGACTGCCCCCTCCGAAGTGGAGCTCGCCGACGGGTCGCCGCGTCCCCAGGACCGCCGACACCGCCCGGGCCTCCCCGGTGAGCGCCTCCAGGTACCGATCGATCCGCTCGGGCGTCCGCGCGGTCAGCGCGTGACACCCACAGAAGTGGCAGAGCTCGCGGCAGAACGGGAGGTGGACGTAGAGGGCGATCGGCCCCTCCCCCGCCCGGCCGACCTCGTCCAGCGCGTCGCGGAGCTCGGTCGCGGTCGTGTTCGGCGAGAACTCGGCCGCGGTCGGATAGCTCGTGTAGCGCGGCGCCTCGATCGAGAACCGAGCCATGTCACCGGCGGTCACCATCGTCTGGCCAAGCAGAGAGCAAGTTCGAGACCCAAATCCCGACCTGGCCGCTCGGCGCCCGACTGCGGGTCTCTCGTTTGCAACTGCCCGCCTCGTGCCTCACCGCCGCTGCCCCGACCGCGCAGATCTTTCGCCCCGCAGGACCGCCTCGCGCAACCGGTGCGGCCCTCGCCGCGCAGACTGGCGCCTCCCCCTCCTCGGCGCCGCGCTCATCGGCGTCGTCGGCTGCCACCAGCGTGCGTCCGGATCCGAGGCGGCGGCCGTCCTGACCCCGACCGATGCGCCGGCCGTCCCCGCGCCGGTCTACGACCGCGAGCCCCGGCTGAACGTCGTCGAGCTCGAGGTCCAGGAGAAGGTCATGAACCTCGCCGAGGGGGTCACTTACACCTTCTGGACGTTCGGCGGCCACGTCCCGGGCAAATTCATCCGCGTGGCCCAGGGAGACACCATCGAGCTCCACCTGAAGAACGACGCCGGGAACAAGCTGCCGCACAACATCGACCTGCACGCCGTGACCGGGCCCGGCGGCGGCGCGACGAGCACGTTCGTGGCGCCCGGTCAGGAGAGCCAGCTCACCTTCATGGCCCTGAACCCGGGCCTCTACGTCTATCACTGCGGGACGCCGCCGGTGGGGATGCACGTCAGCAACGGGATGTACGGGCTCATCCTGGTCGAGCCACCGGGGGGGCTGCCGCGCGTCGACCGCGAGTACTACCTGATGCAGGGCGACTTCTACACCGTGGGCGCGCACGGCGAGCCTGGCCTGCAGGCGTTCGACGAGGAGAAGGCCCTCGCCGAGAAGCCGAGCTACGTCGTCTTCAACGGCATGGAGGGCGCGCTGGTGGGCGACCGCGCGCTGACCGCGCGGGTCGGCGAGACCGTCCGCCTGTTCGTGGGGAACGGGGGGCCGAACCTCACCAGCAGCTTCCACGTCATCGGCGAGATCTTCGACCGCGTCTACGCCGAAGGGGGGACCAAGATCGAGGAGAACGTCCAGACCACCGTCATCCCTCCGGGAGGCGCCACCATCGTCGAGTTCAAGGTGGAGGTCCCCGGGACGTACCTCCTGGTCGACCACGCCCTCTTCCGGGCGTTCAACAAGGGCGCGCTGGGGCAACTCAAGGTCGTCGGCCCCGACGCGCCCGGGATCTATTCGGGGCCGCAGACGCCCCGCCCACTCTCCGACGCCCGCGGGGGGGCGCCGGCCGGCGCCGACGAGGCGGTGGCCGCGACGGAGGCGCACTGAGATGCGCGGGCCGATCCTCGCCCTCTGCCTCGCGGCATCGGGACACGGAGCGATGGTGGTCGTCCCGGGCGGCGCCTACCACGCCGCCACCGCGAAGGCGTCCGAGCCGACGCGCGACGTGCCGGCGTTCTCGCTCGACCGCACGCCGGTCACCAACGAGGCGTTCCTGGCCTTCGTCGGCGCGCACCCCGCCTGGCGGCGCGATCGCGTGTCGCGCCTCTTCGCCGACGAGCGATACCTCGGGCAGTGGGCCGGGCCGCTGGCGCTGGGACCACAGGCCCCGCCGCGGGCGCCGGTGGTCGGCGTGAGCTGGTTCGCCGCCGGGGCGTTCTGCGCCGCCCGCGGCGCCCGGCTCCCCAGCGAGGCCGAGTGGGAGCTGGCCGCCGCCGCCAGCCCCAAGGAGCGCGACGGCCGCCGCGATCCCGCCTGGCGGCAAACGCTGCTCGACTGGTACGCGCGCCCCAACCCGCCGCGGCTGCCCGACGTCGGGCAGGGCCCGGCCAACGCAGGGGGGATCTACGACATGCACGGGCTGGTCTGGGAGTGGGTCAGCGACTTCGGGGCCTCGATGCTGGTCGGCGCGGACGCCAGGCTGTGCGGCGGAGGCGCGCTCGAGGCCGCCGATCCGCTCGACTATCCGGCCTTCCTGCGGGCGGCCTTCCGCAGCTCGCTCGAGGGGCGGACCACGACGGTGAACCTCGGGTTTCGGTGCGCGGCGGGCGCGCCGGGCGCGCCGGAGCGGGCGCCATGACCCGCGCCGGCCGAACGGCGGTGGCCCTGCCGGTCGCCGCCTTGATCCTGATGGGCGCGGGCGTCCTCCGCCCCGCGCCGGTCCGCGCACCGGCCGGGCCCGCGCGCGCGCCCGCCGCGACCGCGCCGCCGCAGCCGCGCGGCTCGATCTACGACCTCGGGCTCCGCGTCCGCGACGCCGACGGGATCGAGCGGGGGCTCGACGACCTCCGCGGTCACCCGGTGCTGGCCAGCATGTTCTACGCCTCCTGCACCTCGGCCTGTCCGCTCCTCGTCAGCAACATGAAGCGTGTCGCCGCCGGCGCTCCGTCCGGGCTCCGCGACGACCTCCGCGTCCTGCTCGTCAGCTTCGACCCCGCGCGCGATCCCCCCGCGGCGCTGGCGGACGTGGCCCGCCGTCACGACCTCGACGTCGGTCGCTGGCGGATCGCGGTCGCGCCCGACGAGGCGACGGCGCGCGCGCTGGCGGCCGTGCTCGGGATCAGGTACCGCGCCACGGCCGACGGAATGATCGACCACACCACCGCGATCACCGTGCTGGATCCGGCCGGAGGGGTGCGCGGACGCGCGGAGGACCCGTCGGCCGTCGCCGCCCTCCTCGCCCGCCTGACTGGAGGGACCGGCTCGTGAGCCTGGCGAACGGGCCCCCGGCCGGACGGCTGCGCCTGCCCGTGCGGGCGGTCGATCGCGAGCCGCCGCTGGTCTACGGCCCGGTCGACAGCCTCCGCTACGGCCGCTCGCTGGGCATCAACCTCCTCCCGGCTGGCCTGCGCCTGTGCAACTTCGATTGTCTCTACTGCCAGTGCGGCGGGCGCCGGAGCGACCGGCGCGAGCGCGATGACCCGCCGTTCCCGACGCTGGGTCAGCTGGAACGGGAGCTGTCGTCCGCCCTCACGCAGGGGCCGTTCGTGGACGACATCTGCTTCGCGGGGGCGGGCGAGCCGACGATGCACCCCCGGTTTCGAGAGGCGGTGCTGCTCGCGCGCTCGCTCCGGAACGAGCTGGCGCAGCGGGCGACGGTGACGGTGCTGTCGAACGGCACGGCCGCCGGCAAGCCCGAGGTCCGCGCGGCCCTCGCGCTGGCCGACCGCGCGGTCCTCAAGCTCGACGCCGCCCGCGACGACCTCCTGGCGGCGCTCGATCGTCCCCCGAGCGGGCTCTCCGCGCGCCGGCTGGTGAGGGCGCTGGCGGAGATGATCGGGCTCGAGACGCAGACGATGCTGGTACGCGGGCCGGTCGACAACGCCACGCCCGAGGCGCTCGACGCCCTGGGCGATGCGCTGCGCTTCATCTTCCCGCGGCGCGCCTACCTGGGGACCATCACCCGCCGCCCGGCGGCCGCAGCGGAGGCCTCGGCCCTGGTGCCCCTCGCCGCACCCGAACTGGAGCGCGCGGCCGTCCGGGTGCGCCGGCGCGCACCCGGCGTCGACGTCCGCGTCTACTGAGGTCGTCCGTCGCCGCGCGGCCAGGTGCTCGAGCGCCTCGGAGGTGAAGCCGCGCAGCGTCTTGCCGTTCTCCGCGGCGTACTTGCGGAGGAAGTGCGTCGCCAGCGGCGGGACGTCGCACTGCCTCGTTCCCCCCACGCGCTCGAACTCGCGCTCCTGCAGGAACCGGAGCAGCTTGACCTGGATGGCGGGAGAGATCTCGCCGCCCTCGTCGAGGAACAGCGTCCCCTGGTTCGCCTGCGAAAACTGCCCGTCGCGCCGGCTCAGCGCGCCCGTGAACGCCCCTCGCTCGTGGCCGAAAAGCCCCGCTCTCGTCGAAAACAGCCCGTCGGTCGGGTGGAGCATGCCCGCCGAAGTTGCAATGGCCGGACCAGCGCAGGGGTCGTGCCAGTGGACGCGCCCGACGAGCCTGCGGCTAGGCCGCGAGCGGCAGACCGGCGTCGGGCGCGGTCGCCGGCGGCGTGGCCGGCAGCGCCGCCGTTCGCGTCACGCGCGGCGCGTCGCTCAGCGGACCGCCCAGGCAGGTGAAGATCGTGATGCCCCAAGAGGCCGTGAACGTCTGCTCGACGAACGTGGAGGGGAAAATGAAGGCCGTGAGCGCCACCCAGGCGCCCACGAGCGCCGCCAGCGTGCCGAAGCGACGGTCGACCAGCGCGAACCCCGCGAGCAGGGTGGCCAGCGAGCCGGCGATCAGCGCGTTCGCGGTGTGGGTGGACCCGAACGACAGGATCAGCGCCGCGGCGGGCAACGCGGGGGCAAGCATGATGGCGAATGCGCGCGAGAACATGGGGACCTCCTTGGGTTCCTCTCCCCCATTGCAACGGCCGTTCCGCCGGCGCCCGAAGAAAACCGCGCGCAACGTCGAAGCGGCTCGCATCTCTTTCGTCCATGAGCTCGCGCCGGCGCAGAAAGTGCGCACCTACCGGCGCATCTCGCGGTCGACGCGGGTCACGAAGCGGAACAGGAGCAGACAGCCCGCGAAGAGCAGGCCGGAGGCGATGGCGGCCGGAAGGGCCGCCGCGACCCGGCCCGCCAGCGCCGACTCCAGCGCCGCGCTGACCAGCCACATCTGAACGATCACCAGGATGGCGATGAGGGCGTTCGCGCCGTCGATGGCGGTGCCGCCGCGCGGGTCGACGGCGCGGGGGCCAGCGCGCCGCGGCTTGCTCCCGGGACGTGGGTCGGCGTCCATCTCACAGCTCCGTGTCGGTCTTCACGCCGACGGCGACCAGCTCGTCCCCCTGCCGCTCGAGGCGGATGCGCGGCAGTGGCCGCGGCGGGGGCCCCTGCAGCACCGCCCCGCTGGTGGCCGAGAAGTAGCCCTGATGGCAGGGACACTCGAGCCGATCGCGCTCGCGCGAGTAGACCACCGCGCACGAGAGGTGCGTGCACTTCTGCTCGAACGCCACGTACTCGTCCGGGCCGCGGCGGATGAGCAGGCAGGGATCGTTGGCGGTCGGGAAGTCGAATGGTTTGACGCCGCCGACGGGGATCTCGCCGACCCGGGCGATCGGGCGCGCCGCCACCTCGGCCATCCGGCGCATGCGCGAGCGGATCCAGATCCAGACGTTCCCGGCGAACATGGCGGCGCTCGTCAGGACCAGGAAGCGGCCGAACTGCCTGCGGCCCACGTACCGCTCCTCGGCCTGCCGAAACGAGACCTCTTCGCGCCAGAGCGGCACCTGCGCCCGGTCGCCGGCGCCCGCCGCGACGCGCGCTGCTTCGTCCTTTGAACTCATGAGCTCGCTTCCCACATGTAATCGACCACGTCGATCTCGACGGCCTCCACCCCGCGCGGGGCCATCATCGACACCTTCGTCCTCACCTCCTCGGCGCCGAACCGGAAGGTGTTCACCGGGACCTCCCGCCGCTGCCGGGCGATCTCGTCCGGCGACACGAACGCCAGCGCCTGGCTGGGACAGACCGTGGCGCACATCGGACGCTTGCCGATCGACGTGCGGTCGTAGCACATGTCGCACTTCATCATCTGCTCGAGCGCCGTCAGCATCTTCGGCACGCCGAAGGGGCAGGCCAGCACGCAGTTCGAGCAGGCGATGCAGCGGGGCTTCAGCGACGAGAGCACCACCCCTTCCTCGTTCTGCTTGATGGCGTCGGCCGGACAGACCTGCGCGCAGGTCGGGTTCTCGCAGTGCATGCAGACCATTGGCGTCGTGGCGATCGAATTCGGCCGATCGATGTAGTCGACGTGAATCATCGGGAAGCCCCGGTGCGTCTCGCACTCGGCGCAGGCGTTCTCGCACGAGCGGCAGCCGATGCAGCGCGACGGATCGATGAAGAACTGGAGGCCGGCGGTCACGGCGCCCCCTGCCGTCCGGGAGCCGCCGCTGCGGCGCCCACCACCGGCAGGTGCCGGGCGGAGGCGCCGCCGGTGCCGTCGCGTGCCCAGGGGGGCGGACCGGCCGCGCGCGCCAGGCGCGCCGCCGAGACCTTGAACTCGGGGATCTTGCTGCGCGGGTCGATGGTCCGGTGCGTGAGCCGATTGACGCTGCGCTTGCCGGCCCAGTGATAGGGGATGAACACCGTGTCGGGGCGGATCGTCCGCACCACCTGGGCCCGCACCGTCATCGTCGCGCGGCGGGTGGTCACCTCGACCCAGTCGGCGTCGGAGATCCCCTGCGCCTCGGCGAGCTGGGGGTGAATCTCCAGCCGCGGCTCGGGATACTGGTCGACCAGCGGCCCGATCCGCCGGGTCTGCGTCCCCGACAGGTACTGGCTGACCACGCGCCCCGTGGTCAGGTAGATCGGGAACTCGTCCGAGACCGGGTCGCCGCCCGGCCGATCGACCACCGGGACGAAGTGCGCCTTGCCGTCGGCGTGGAAGAAGCGCCCGCCCTCGAACAGGCGCGGCGTCCCCGGATGGTCCTCGCTCGGGCACGGCCAGAACACGCCCAGCTGCTGGTCGATCTTCTCGTAGCTGATGCCGTAGTAGTCGGCGATGCCGCCGCGCGAGGCCTCGCGCAGCTCGTCGAAGATCGCGCGCGACGAGGCGTAGGTGAACCGCTCGGCCTGGCCCAGCCGCGCCGCCAGGTCGCAGTAGATCTGCCACTCGCGCCGCGCCTGGCCGGGCGGCGGGACCGCCTCCTGGATGTGGATGACGCGCCCCTCGGCGCTGCAGGTCACCCCCTCGTCCTCCTCCTGCAGGCTCCCCGCCAGCACGACGTCGGCGTGGTGCGCCGTCTCGGAGAGGAAGAAGTCGATGACGGCGAAGAACTCCAGCTTGGACAGCGCCTCGCGGGTGAACTCCGCGTCGGGCAGCGACACCAGCGGGTTGAAGCAGGCGCAGACCAGCGCCTTGATCTCGCCGCGGTGAATGGCGTTCATGATCTCGACCGCGCTGTAGCCGGCCTGCGGGATCTCCTCGGGAGCGACCCTCCACACCCGGGCCACGTGCTCGCGCGCCGCCGGATCGGAGATCTGGCGCTGGCCGGGGAGCTGGTCGCACTTCTGGCCGTGCTCGCGGCCCCCCTGCCCGTTCCCCTGGCCGGTGATCATCATGCAGCCGGCCCCCTCGCGCCCGATGTTGCCGGTGGCGAGCGCCAGGTTGATCACCGCCAGGCAGTTCTCGACCCCCTTCGAGTGGTGCTCGATCCCGCGCGCGTGCATGGCGATGGCCCGCTCCGCCTCGCCGAACCAGTGCGCCGCCTTCTCGATCGCCTCCGGCGGGACGCCGGTGATCCGCGCCGTCGTCAGCGGGTCGTAGCTGGCCACCGACGCCGCCACCTCGTCGAAGCCGAGGGTGTGGGCGTCGATGAACGCCCGGTCCTCCAGCTTGTCGCGCAGGACCACGTGCAGCATCCCCATCAGCAGCGCCGCGTCGCACCCCGGCCGCACCGGCAGGTAGAGATCGGCGTTGCGGGTGATTGGGGTCATCCGCGGGTCGGCGACGATGATCTTTCCACCCGCGTCGCGGCAGCGCCAGACGTAGTCGGTGGTGATCGGCGCGCACTCGCCGATGTTGGCGCCCAGGATCATCACCACCTGGGCGCGCGGGATGTCGCTCCACGGGTTCGGCGAGCGGTCGACGCCGAACGCCAGCTTGTAGGCCACGCCGGCCGACACCATGCAGAGGCGACCGTTGTAGTCGATGTGCCGCGTCCCCACGGCGACGCGCGCCAGCTTGCCGATGAGGTATGCCTTCTCGGTGGTCAGCGAGGCGCCGCCGTAGACCGCCACCGCGTCCTTGCCGTATTTCTCCTGCACCTCGCGGATCCGCCGCGCCGTGAGCGACATCGCCGTGTCCCAGGTCGTCTCCTCGAAGCCGCGCTCGGTGCGCAGCAGCGGCGCCAGCAGCCGATCCGGGTGGTTGTCCTGCAGGTAGCGCCGCACCCCCTTGGGGCAGAGCATCCCCCGGTTGAACGGGAACTCCTCCCAGGGCTCGAACCCCACGACCTTGTCGTCTTGGACCTTCAGCTGGATGCCGCACTGCTGGCCGCAGAAGCAGCAGTGCGTCTTGACCAGGCGTGTGGCGACGCCCCGCGACGGCCCGCGCCAGCCGCCCGGTGGCGTGTAGTTCAGGTTCGGCCCGAAGCGGGCGCGGAGCTCGTCGGGGGAAAGCGGTGGCTCGCTCACGATGTGGATCCTTTCAATCTCATTTGCGCGCTGGCGACGCTCTTGCGCTTGCACGCCGGACAGAGCGCCTGCCAGTGGCCGGCGCGTCCCGGCATCCGGTAGTCGAAGCCCAGCTCGCCCAGCACGTCGCGCAGGTCGTCGATGTGCATCTGCGAGGCGAACCCGTCGCCGCACCGCGCGCAGGACGCGGTGGCCTGCCGCGCCCCGACCTCCTGGTACAGCTTGACGCCCACCTGCGCCGGACGCTGGACGATGTGGAAGAACTTGCCGAACGGCAGGTAGAGCAGCGTGGCGATCACGGTGATGGCGTGGAGCATCGAGAGGAAGGGATAGAGGCTGGCCGCCATCCACATCGTCGACACCGTCAGCGCCAGCCCGGTGACCGAGACGGCGAACAGCAGCACCAGCGGGAAGAAGTCGCGGTCGAACGTCTGCAGCGTCAGGGCGCCGCGCTCGCGCATCCGGCGCCCGAGCGCCAGGGCGATCCCCGCCAGGACCAGGACGGCGGCCACGTCGAGCCCGTGGAACGTCAGCCAGGCGATCGGCGTCCCCAGCCGGAACGAGCCGGCCGGGAACCCGAAGAGGTGGGCGATGTAGACGTTCTGGTCCGCAGGATCGGTCCGGAAGTGGACCCACCCGAAGACCAGCGGAAAGGTGATGGCCATGGCGAGGACGCACCCCCAGAAGAGCAGCTGGTGCGCCCACCAGCGCGACCGCGACCGTTGGCGAATGAAGGTCTGCGCGAGGAGATGCGTCGTCATCACCCGGCCGGCCCGGGCCAGCAGAGGCAACACGGGCTGCTCGCGGACGAGCTGCCAGCCCCGCCGCCAGAACCGGCGCGTGGGCGGCTTCTGCAACCAGACGCTGTAGTGGTAGAGGCCGCCCCACACCCCGAACACCACCGCGAACGTGTAGACCACCAGCGCGGGGTCGAAGTTCGCCAGGCGGCGCGAGCCGACGACGATGGCGGCGACGAGCAGGGCCGCGCCGAACGTCGCCGTGGCGGCCGCCCGCGCCTGATCCGACCGGCGGCGACCGAGGAGCGAGGTCATCGACTCGTCGTTCAGCTGTCCCGGCATGAAGACCCGCTGGTTCACGGCGAAGAGCACCAGCGCGACCGCCGCCAGCAACAGGAACCCGGGCCAGATGGTGCCCAGCCGATCTCGCAGGACCCCGAGCAGGAGAGGCGGAAAGAACCCGCCCAGTCCCCCCAGCGCCCCGACCAGCCCCGTGACGACGCCGGCGTTGCGCGGGAAGTGCTGCGGGACCAGCTTGAACACCGCGCCGTTTCCGAACCCCATCAGGGCGGCGCAGCCCAGGGCGCCCACGGTGAACGGCACGATCGACGGCCAGGCGAGGAGGAGCGTGAAGGGGACGATCCCCAGGAACACGGTCCGAAGGACGCGGGCGCCGCCGATGTGATCGGAGAGCGCGCCCCCGAGCGGCCGGCACATCGTCGCCAGCAGGACGAAGCCGGCAGCCCGGAGCCCGGCGTCCGCCGGCGAGAGGTGGAAGCTGTCCTTCAGCAGCGTCGGCAGGTAGACCGAGAAGGCGACGAAGCCGCCGAAGGTCAGGAAGTAGAAGAAGGCCAGCGTCCAGGCCTTGGGCGCGTGGCGCAGCACGGCCGAGACGGAGGGGCGCGGGCCCGCCTGCGCCGGCGGCGCGGCGTCGCGCGCGAGCAGGCCGAAGGCGATCCCCCACCCGACGAGCAGGATCGCGCCGCCGCGAAACATCGTGGCCCAGCCGAACCGGGCTCCGACGGTGGGCCCGAGAATCACGGCGGCCGACTGGCCCAGGTTTCCGAGACCATAGATCCCGAGCGCGCCTCCCTGACTCGCCGGTGGCGCCCAGCGCACGAGGTAACTGACGCCCACCGCGAACGAGGCGCCGGCCAGGCCGAGGAAGAAGGCAAAGGCGAGCAGCGTCTGGAAGCGCGCCGCGTGCGGCAGGAACCAGATCGGGACGGCCACGCCGAGCATCAGCGCCGTGAAGACGCGCCGGCCCCCCAGCACGTCGGCGGCGATCCCCAGCGGCAACCGGGCCAGGGCCCCCAGCAGGACCGGCACCGCGACGAGGAGCGCGGTCTGGGTCGCGGAGAGGTGGAAGATCGCCCGCAGCTGCCCGACCAGCCCGCTCACCAGGCCCCAGGCCACGAAGCAGACGAAGAACGAGATCGTCGCCAGCGCGAGGTGCCGGCGCCAGCCGCTCGATGCCGCGACAACGCTGGTCATCGCCGGATCACCCATGGTGCGTCAGCGTAGCGCCCAGGCGCGACGTTCTCGACGGGGATCACCCGGGCCCGCGAACTTTTCGCCGTCGCCGCACGGCCTCCAACTTTTTCGTACGGCACGCCCGGCGCTCACCGATCTGATTTCCACCGCTCCCTCACGGGCGCCGGCACCGCGCGTGCATTCGATTCGTCGACCATGCAATCGCTCCGCGAGCTCCTGGTGACCGATCACCTGCGGCTCGATTCGCTCCTGGCCGCCGCGGCGGGCGGCGCCGGTTCGACGCTGGACCTCGGCGCCTACGCCGCGTTCCGCGGCGGGTTGCTCCGCCACATCGGCATGGAAGAGAAGATCCTGTTCCCGGCGGCGCGCCGGCTGCGGGGCGGCGAGCCGCTGGCGCAGGCCCGGCAAGCTAGGCTCGATCATGCGGCGCTGGCGGCGCTGCTGGCGCCGACCCCGACGATCGACCTCGTGGCCAGGGTCCACGCGCTGCTCGCCCTGCACAACCCGCTCGAGGAAGGCCCGGACGGGCTTCATGCGCGGCTCACCGACGACCGCGGCGCGAACCGCGGGCAGAGGACGTGATTTTCCAGGTGGACGTGCTCGCGGATGTCTCCGTCCATCGTCCGCAGCTCGCTGAACAGCGCGCGGTAACTGTTGCAGCCCCAGACGGGCACGCGAAACCCGTCGCTGGCGTCGTGAATCCGCTCCAGCAGCGCGGCGACGGCCAGGTGCTCGCCCGTCATCGCGGCCAGCTCGGCGGCGGTCTCGGGCGCGTCATCCTTGCCCGCGGAGAGCGCCGGGAACAGCGCCTGCTCCTCGTGATCGAGGTGAGGCTCCAGCGTGTCGGCGAGCTCCCGCACCGCCACCGCGAGCGCGCGCAGCTTGGGCTCGCGGGCGCCGTGGACGCGCGCGACCTTCGTCGCCAGCGCGACCACCGACGGCAGCGCCTGCCTCAGGTAGCCGTGATGCTTCTCGACGATGTGCGCGATGAGCGCCGCGGTCGGCAGGGCGCGTGGGTCGGCGATACCCGCGCCGTCCGCCTCGCGTATCGCCGCGTCCACCTCTGCCTGAACCGCCGCCGCATCGAGGCCGCGCGCCGCGCAGGCCTCCGCGACGCTGACGTTGCCCGCACAGCAGAAGTCGATCCGATGTCTCTGAAACACCCGGGCGCAGGCGGGATGTTCGAGCACCAGGGCGGCCACCGTCGGAGTTCGATCGAGCATCGCCAAGGAACCATGCAGAGGGCGTGCCCGCGACGTCCCGGGCGTTCGCTGCCTTGGTCCGGCAATCTCTGCGCGCGCGTCACGGAACCGGCCCTGGCGGCGCAAACTCTGCGGCGGCACCGCCGCGACGGTCAGCCGACGATCAACGAACCTCGGCCTGACGCCTGATCCGCTGCAGCAGCCCCTCGAACTTCTCGCGCCCGATGATCCGATCGAACTGCACCCGGTAGCTCTCGACCAGGCTGTCGCCGTCGGTCACCAGGTCGTAGATCGACCAGTGGTCCTCTTTCCACAGCAGCCGGTACTCGATCGACATCGGCGGCCGCTTGCTCCGGGGGTTCCCCGAGGCGGTGGCGAACACGCTGGCGGTCCCGCGCGGGGAGACGGTCTCGCGCTCGAACCGGATCTTGAGGTCGGTCCCGAAGGCGTCGTCGCGGGCAAGGCAGCGATTCTCGATCAACCTCCCGAGCTCGGCGATGAACTCGGTGCGGTCCTCCTCCGACAGCTTCCGCCAGTGGCCGCCCAGGGTGCGGCGGCCGAACTCGCGATAGTCGACCGAATCACCGACGATCCGTTTGACGGTGCTCCGCTGCAGATCCGCCTCGGGCGACCACGACGGATAGCTGCGGCGGACGGAGGCCCGCAGCGCCTCCGTCGAGTGCTCGAGCTGGCTCATCGGGCTGGCCAGGTTGGCGGACACCGGTGGCCCGTCCGGACGGGCCGGCTCTCCCCGGCTGAGGGTCCACGCGAGGAGCGCGATCGCCAGGGCGGGCGTCATGGGCCCAACCCCGGCGATCGATTCGGATTCATGATCCCGCCCCGGCCCGCCTGGTCAGGGGCAGTAGGTCGCGCACGCCGCGCAGGCGGCCTTGGCGCACGTGCAGACGGCCTTGTACTGGGTGTTCTGGCTGGTGATGCAGGAGTTGTAATCGTTGGTGACGCACGCCTGGCAGGCCGAGGCCCCGGCGCAGGCCAGGATCTGAGTGGTGCAGCTGGTCTCCGCGCATTGCTGGCAGGCCTGGGAGATACCGTTGATCGCGGGCACCCCGCCCTGCCCGCCCGCGCCGGTCGCTCCGCCGGTCGCCTTCCCGCCGGCCGCTCCGCCGGTCGCCTTCCCGCCGGCGCCTCCGCTGCCCGTCGCGCCACCGGTGCCGGTCGCGCCGCCGGACCCCGTCGTCCCCCCCGTGCCGCCGGCATCGCTCGGGCTGGAGGAGCTCCCGCAGGCAAAGCCCACCGCCGCCGCGAGGACAACGACGAACAGCGCCCGCGTCACCGCCGCAGGGAACGGGTTCCAGAAACCACCGGCCGCCTTGCCTGTCCGCTCCGCGCTCTGCATTGGCTCTCCTCGTCGTCGAAAATGGGGACTGCGAGACGGTTGGTGCCCGCTCGACCCGGAATCTTCAACTCTAGACCCCCGCGCCCCCAAATTTCAGGCGGGTGGCGGTCGAATTCCGGCCCAACGCATCATCGGCTACCAGGCCTCGAAGCAATCGTAGTTCCGCTGACGCCAGATGAGGCCGTTCCGGAACTCGAACACCTGCGCGAACCGCGCCTTCAGGACCGCCCCCGGCTGCAGGTTCCCGAGGGCGACCGCCAGCGTCCCGGTCCAGGCGACCTCCAGCACGACGCGCTCGCCCTGCTCCGTGGCGGTCAGGATCTCGTAGGTCTCGCCCGACATCACCGCGCGCCCCTTGGCGTTCGCCTCGCGCAGGGCCGGCAGGTCGCGCGTCAGCCCCTTCGGCAAGAGGCGATTGGGGAGCTCTTCATGCACGACGTCCGGCGCATAGAACGCCGCGATCTCGTCGACCGGCGCCCGCGCCGCGACCGCCGCCACGAAGGCCCGGGCCCGATCGGTGAGCGTCGCCATCGTCCGTGATTGTAGTGCAGGTGCCCGCGCATCGCCCGCGCGGCTCAGCGCCAGGCGCGTTCGTACTGCGGCGGGTACGGCACCGCCGCCCCAAGCTCGCGCGCCGCGCGCAGCGGCCAGTACGGATCGCGGAGCAGCGCCCGCGCCAGGAACACCAGGTCCGCCTGCCCTGTCCGCACGATGTGCTCCGCCTGCGCCGGCTCGGTGATGACACCGACGGCGGCCGTCGGCATGCCCGCCTCGGCCCGGATCCGCGCCGCGTTGGCGACCTGGTACCCCGGCCCCACGTCGATCCGCGCCCCCGACGCGTTCCCCCCCGACGAACAATCGACCAGATCGACGCCCGCCGCGCGCAGCTGCCGCGCGAGCGCGATCGAGTCCTCGACCGTCCACCCCGCCGGGCCCTGCCAGTCGGTCGTCGACAGGCGCACCAGCAGCGGCCGGTCGTCGGCCCAGACCCGCCGCACCGCCGCGACGATCTCCAGCAGGAACCGGGTGCGGCCATCGAAGCTCCCGCCCCACGCGTCGTCCCGGCGGTTCGAGAGCGGCGAGAGGAACTCGTGAATCAGATACCCGTGGGCGGCGTGGATCTCGACGGCCTCGAACCCCGCCTGCGCCGCGCGCGCGGCCGCCCGCGCGAACGCGTCGACCAGGGCGAGGATGTCGGGCTCGCCGAGCGCCTCGGGCGTCTGATACCCGTCCCCGTAGGCGAGCGCGCTGGGCGCGACGATCGGGCTCCAGCCGGCCGGCGGCGCCAGCGGCCTCCCCCCTTCCCACGGCCGCGCCGTCGACCCCTTCCGCCCCGCGTGCGCCAGCTGAATCCCGGGCACGGCCCCATGCGCGCGCAGGAACCGCGCGACGCGCCCGAGCGGCTCGATCTGCGCGTCCTTCCACAGCCCGAGATCCTCCGGGCTGATCCGACCCCGCGCCTCGACGGCCGTCGCCTCCGTCAGGACCAGCCCCGCCCCACCGACCGCGCGGCTTCCGAGGTGGACCAGGTGCCACTCGTCGGCCAGCCCGTCGGTGCTCGAGTACTGGCACATCGGCGAGACGCCGATACGGTTGCGGAACGTGACGCCGCGGAGGGTGAAGGGATCGAAGAGCATGGGCGGCGACCTCGGCGCGTGGAGGGTCTGAGGGGTCAAGGGCTGGCCGGGCGGTCCGACGAGCCACGGAGCGCCGTGACCCCGTCGACCCGGTCAGGCCGGCTGTCGATCCAGCCAGTCGGGGTCGCCCATCTGCTTCGCGATGCGCGAGACGTCCCCCGAACGCGTCACCAGCAGCTCCCGACCGTTCTCCGGGTTGATGAGGTCGTACCCGAACATGGGCTTGTTGACGGTCGCGGCGTGCTCGCGAAGGAACGTCACGAACGCCTGGCCGAGGACCTTCATGACCGGAAAGTAGTGGAGGTTGTCCAGGTGGATTGAAGCGAGCTCTTTATCCGACAGCCCGTGGAGAGACTGCGCGTCGGTGGCGTGGACCTCCTCGAGCCCCAGATCCGGCAAGCGTGCGAGCGCGGTGCTGTCGAGAGAGATCTGGAAACGACGGTAGTCGTATCCGCCCAGGACCAGGCTCGCACGGAGAATGTCGCTCTGCATGTCCGAGGCGTCGTTCCCCGCCTCCGTCAGGATCCAGCCCAGCCAGAAGGGCGTGTCCGGCCCGGGCGGATCGGGGACTTTTTCGGGCGCGATGACCTGCGTGACGCAGCCCGTTCCAAAGGACAACATCGACACCTTGCCCGTCTGGTACGTCCCCGCCCCGTACTGGACGGCCTCGAGCAGCGCCGCCAGAGCGGGATTGTTGTAGGTGGTCGTGCCTCCATCGACGAAGCGCTCGAGCGGGGTGAAATACGTGGGGGCCGACATCGTCGCCTCCATCGCCGCCCTGAGCAGCACCCCGCTGTAGCGGTTCTTCTCGGCGGGGCGGCCTCGCAGGCAGGAAAAGAACGTCTCTTCCCCCTCCGCGACGTCATGCGCCGTGAGCAGCAGATCCACCCCGCTCTTGTCGCAGGTCTCCTGGAGCGTGGCATCACCGACCAGCTCCTTGAGCAGCCCGCGGTAGCTCGCCTTCGACCAGATGGGCGGATCGACGAACTGGCTGGAGAACAGGTCCCGCTTCAGAAAGACCTTGCTCACCAGCTTCTCGTAGAGCGTCTCGATCTCCGACGCCGACCGTCCCGAAGCGATCAGCCCCGCGATGATCCCTCCCGTGGAGGTGCCGGCGACCAGGTCGAAGATCTGGTGGCAGGGCGCCCCGGCCTGCTCCTCCAGCGCCTTCAGCAGCTGGATGGTCATGATCCCGCGAATCCCCCCGCCATCCAGGCAGAGGAGCGCCCGATTCGTGGCCGGGATTCCGAGTCTCTTGAAGGCGTTGGCGGCTGTATCTCGCATGGGATCTCCAGAGCGTGAGGTCGATCGCCTGAGCTGGTTCTCGCGACGGGCTTCCGGGTGCGCCTGTTCAACGCGCTCGAGCCCGAACCTTTCCTGGCCAGCGTACAGCGCGAGCGCTTTTCGCGCCCGACGCGACGAAGAACGGTCGGCGAGCTCGCGCTACTGGGTCGGCGGCGGCGCGGGAGCCGGCACGGGCGCCGGGGGTGGCGGCGGCGCCTCCGGGACGACCATCGTCGGCGGGGGCACGCCCGGGGGGGAGGCTGGCGGCGCGAGCGGCGCCGAGGGTGCGGGCCCGACCCCGGGCAGGAGGCTCGCCGGCGGCGGACGAAGGGGCGGCGCGAAGAGGATCCGCGCCTTGAGCTCTTCCTTGGCGTGATCGCACCGGGTGGCCTGGACGGCGCCGTAAATCCCGGAAGCGAGCGTGACGCCCGCGAGGACGAGGTCGACCGCGGCCGCCGCGTTCCGGCTGGCGCCGCTGTTCTTGTCCGCGAACTCTTGCTTGGATTGCTTCAGCGTCGTGCCGGCGCCGATGCCGCCGCTCAGCGCGACCAAGCCGTCGGCGGCCGCCAGCCCGTAAGTGGAGGTGCAGTCGAAGTACGGCATCTTCTCGTGCTCGTTGGGGACCGTCTCGGTGAAGACGAACGAGCACCCCGTGGCGCCGCTGCCCAGCGCCACGACCGCCGCCAGCACCCCCAGCCGCCAGCCCCAGGTCCAGTTCATAGCGACATAATGGCGGGGTCGCGCCCCCGCGATCACGAAAAGAGACGAAGGCTCACCTGGCGATGACGAGCGCGGCGCTCGCGGGGGGGACCTGGACCTCCACCGCCGCGCCGGTCACCGTCGCGGTCTCCGGCGCGCCGGGCGTGAAGCTTCCGTCGGCGCCGATGGTCGCGCCCGCCAGCGTGACGCCGCTGGTGGCGGCCAGCGACGGGCCGGCCAGGCGAATCACGCTGGCAGAGCTGAAGCTCCGTCCGACGACGACCCGGGCGGCCACCGGCGTGCTGGCGCTCTTGTTCGAGAGGACGACGCGCGTCTCGTTCGCGGCGGCGCTGACAGCGTAGGCGCTGAAGCTGGTCGAGGTCGGCGCCGCCGAGGTGGCGAGGAGCGCCCCCTGCCCCGCCATCGAGAACAGCAGCATCCCGTAGAACATGGGCCGCGCGCCGACGACCGCGCCGCCGGCGTCGGCGATCGGCGTGTAGCCGGCCGAGTTTCCGCCGCCGTGGAAGTTGACCCCCGCGGCGCCGTTCTGGGCGTTGGCGAACAGGAAGTCGATCGCCCACAGCGCGCTCGCGTAGGCGTTGCTCACGCCCGGCGCGCCGCCGTTGTAGAACGAGTTGCACTCGCCGAGGCGGTAGCCGTTCGCGACGTGGTTCGCGCTCGCGGCCTTGGCCAGCGCGCCGAGCTCGGTGGCGAGCCCCGGGTTCGGCGACAGCATCAGATCGATCGTCGAGGTCGCCGCCTGCCCGTTGGCGATGTAGTAGTGCTGGGTCAGGAGGACGATCGCCGAGGCCTCGTCGGCGGCGAAGGGGACCGTCCAGGTGGTGTAGTGCGACGCCGAGGCCGGGCCGGTGAACGCCGTGCCGGGAACGCCGGCCGCCAGCGCGGCCTCGAACGACTGCCAGGCGCTGGTGAACGCCGCGTAGCTCCAGGTTCCTGGCGAGGCGACGACCGTGGTGTAGAGGTCGCACTCGTTGCCGATCTCCCAGCCGTAGAGCGCGCTCCCCAGCGCCTGCGCGGCGTAGGCGGCCTCGGCGGCGTCGACCGATGGCGACGCGAGCTTCAAGTTGACGCCGTAGAGCACCTTCCAGCCGGCGGCGGCGGCGAACGCTGCCAGCCCGTCGACGTCGGCGGCGGTGATGGTCTGCGGCACGGCGGCGTCGGGCGCCGGCGCCCCGCCGTCGTACGACTGCCAGACCGTCTCGTCGACCGAGTTGCCGCCCACGCGCAGGATGCTCGGCCCGAGCAGCTTGAACAGCGCGACCAGCGCCGCGTTGTCGCCGCGGAACAGGCCCTGGCGCAGGTGCGACTTCTCGTAGCTGAGCCCGACGAACCCCGGGCCGATGGCGCCGGCCGTGACGGTCGGGTCGACGGTGACCGTGACCGGCACCGGCGGCTGCGCGTCGCCCCCCGCGTCGGCCGCGTCGGCCGGCGACGGGCGGTCCGCGCCTCCGTCGCGCCCGGGCGGGCGCGCGGCGCTCGAGCCGCCGCAGCCGGCCAGGGCCAGCAGCATCACGGCGGCCGGGACACGCGCTCTCGCCACGGAGCGACTATATCGTCGGCCGCGCCGGCTGCCGTGTGCGCGCGGTAACAGCCAGCCGCGATCACGCGCGCCGCGCCCTCGCGAGACTGCGCCCCCTCCCCCCGCTCTGCCCCCCGGCGAGCGGAAGGAGGGGGTTCTAACCTGAGGCTCGGATCGCGGCGCGCCCTCGACGGCGATCGCCCGATCGAGAATGGGAGCGGCGGAGCATTTGCTTCGCGCATTTCGACGTCGGCGCGCGACCGGCGCGGGGCGCGGTCAGCGACGCTCGGCCAGCAGGTCGCCGAGGTACCGCGCCTCCGCGGCCCTCGCCCGCGCCTCGGCCCTCAGTGGCGCCGACGTGTCGGGCTTGTCACCGGTCTTCTCCCACAGCTCCGCGCGGCGGGCACACTCGGCGACACACCCCCGCCGTTCGTCGCGGACGGCCGTGAGGAGCGCCACCTCGATGATGCCCGCCAGGTCCGCGGACACCGCCGCTGCGACCTCGCCGCCCCTCGCCTTCTTGAAGTCATCCACCGCCACCTTCACCAGGTCCGACAACGACAACGACGTCCGCGCCATGACGGAAGGATATGCCGGCGCGCGACCGGCGGCAGCACCCTGCGGGGCGATCACGAGGCCGCGGGGATCGAGTGGTGCTCGTGAACGACGGTCCAGCGACCGCCCAGCTTCCGCAGGCCGACCGTCAGACGGAAGTCCAGGCCCGACGTCTCCTCGCCCTCACTGCCGGCGCAGCGCATGAGGGCGACCGCGAAGGCGACCTCGGCCCCGGCGGTGATCTCGAGGCGCCGGACCTCGAACACGACCGGCTTGCGCGACCAGCGAAAGAACAGCTCCCAGGTCTTCGCGTAGGCGTCTCTGCCGCGGCTCTCGAGCGGCGGGGGAACGTCGAACATCACGATACCCTCGGCGTGCTCGCGCAAGATCCCCTCCAGGTCCTGCCGGCGGACGGCAGCGGCCCAGTCCTCGATCAGGGCTCGAATCGCGGCCTCGTCTGCGGTCTCGCTCACGGCCTTCTCACCTCGAGCCGTTCTACGCCGCTGGCCGGCGGCGGTCACGGCCGGATGCTCAGCGGTGGCCGCCACCGTGCGCGCCACCCCCGTGGAATCCACCCCCGTGGAATCCGCCCCCGTGGAATCCGCCGCCGTGGAATCCGCCGTGCGCCCAGCCGCCGCCCGGCGGCGCCGCGTGCCAGCCGCCCGGCCGTGGCCCCTGCCAGCCGCCGCCGTAAACGTGATGGGGCCAGTCGTAGTAGCCGTGCACGTGCGGCGGGTAGCGGCCGTAGGGGAAGAAGAGCGGCGCGCCCCACCACCCGACGCCGAAGTCGAGGCCGACCGAGACGTAGTCCGGGTAGTCGTCGTAGGCCTCGTCCGCCTCCTCCACGAACCGCTGGAAGCTGGTGGCGTCGGCGACCATCTGGCCGCCCGCGTTCACGCTCCAATCGAGCGAGAAGCTGGTCAGCGCGTAGCTGCCCGGCGCGTAGCTGTCCAGCGCGTAGCTGTCCAGCGCGTAGCTGTCCAGCGCGTAGCTGTCCAGCGCGTAGCTGTCCAGATCGTTCGCGGGCGCCCGCCGATCGCCCGCCGGCGAGACACTGAAGTAGAGATCGAAGACGTTCGCCCGCCCGGGCTGAACCTGGTAGGTCGGACCGGCGCCGCCGGCGTCGGTGTTGACGAAGGTGGGCCCGCGCGCCGGCTGGCCCGGCGCCAGCAGCCGCTGGTCCCCGGCGTTCACCGTCCAGGTCGAGCTGCTGCCGTTCGAGACCGCCAGCCGGGCGTGCAGCAGCGGGACACCGGGAGGCCCGTCCTCCAGGTCGGCGAAGCCGAACGACGTCACGTAGACCTCGCCCTGTGGGTTCTGCGGCGGGACCGGATACTGAGCCGCGGGGCCGCCGCTGGTGCCGGCGCCGACGGGCAGGTAGACGAAATCGTGCGCGCAGCCTGCCGCCAGCGCCAGCAAACCGCCGAGCAGAACGACTCCCGCCAGCCTCATGCGCTCCTCCTCGACGCCGACGACCGAGGGCGTACGTCGACAACCTAGGGCGCGATCGGGACCGCACCACCGGGGCGGAACGTCGTATGCCTCAGCGCGCGCGCCCGCCGCGCCGCCGGAACGCCGGGTGGCTGGGCGAGGGCGCGTTGGGGGCGACCTCGGGCATCCGCTCGAGCCGCAGCGCGTACCAGTCGTTGCCGAAGGCCTTCATGTGCACGCGCTTCCCGTTCTGGACCGCGAGCTGCATGCGGCGCAGGCGCTCGTCGCTGGGGAGCCGCTTCCGCCCCCGCGCCAGGATGTCGAGCGCCTCGGCCCGCGCGCCCTTGCTCAGGCGGCACCAGGCATACGCGCCCCAGAGCAGCGCCTCCTTGGGGTGCCGCTTGGTCGCCCGCTCGAACACCTTCTGCATCTCGTCGAACTGGCCGCGCCGGTAGAGGCCCGCGCCCAGCATCCCCCACCCCTCGACACCCTTCCAGCGCGCCCGTTCGAGGTGCGGCCGCGCGCCCGCCGGGTCGTCCAGCGCCGCGTAGCGGATGGCGCCGATCTGCTCATCGATCTGAGACCCCAGCAGCGGCTGCCAGCGCGCCAGCCCCCGCATCCCCTCGAGCCGCTCGATCGCCCGCTCGAAGCGCCGCGCCGTGAGGTGCTTCTCGATCTCGACCCGCCCCGCCTCGACCGGCTTGCGGGTGCGCCGCATGAGCAGGACGAACACTATCGGCCCGACCAGGGCCCACAGGAGTCCCGATCCCCAACCGAACTCGAGCAGCCCGGCGACGAACGCCGCCACGGCCGCAGTGATCGCTATCGCGACGCTCAGCACAGCTTCTGTCTAGCATCTCTTCGTCGGCAGGTCAGGCGAGACCCGGGGTGGCGCGCGCAGGTACCTGCTCGAGCTCGCTAGCGAGCGCCGGGCGGCAGCTCGCGCAGCAGCGCCGCGAGCTGCGCGGTCCCCATCCGGCGCACGATCCGCACCGGCCGGCCGCGACTCTTGGCCTCGCGCCGCGCGGCCCGCACGCCGTTGTGGCTGTTCACGTCGGTGACGACCACGACCAGCTGCACCCGCCCGATCAGCGCGCGCAGGCCCGAGGCCGCGGCGCCGCTGGACATCACGCCGTTGTGGAGCTCGAGCGCGTGCCCTTGCGCCTCCGCCACACCCTGCAGAGCCGCGGCGCTGCGATCGATCCCGCCCACGATTCCGATTCTCATCCGTCTACGATACTAGACACATCCGCCAAAACAAGCCCGCTCACCGGGCGTTTCGCGCGCCGCGGACCGACGACCATCGCCCGCCGCGCGCGCGTCTGTTTTGTAAGACAAATTCCCTTGACGCTCGCCCAACCCGGTGGCACAAGGAGCACATGGCACTTGCGAGCTGGTCCTGTCGCTGCGCGGGAGCGTTCACGCCGAACGCTCGGCCCGCGACGTCAACAGGAGGAATCGCATGTCCATCTCATCTCGTTCGTGGAGAGCCGGATCGCCGTACGTCCTGACCGGAGCCCTGGCCCTGGTCCTCGACGCGGTCGTGACCCACGCCGCCGTCGGCTCGCCCCCGCCCCCGCCCGCGCCGCTGGCGCCGCCCGCGGTCACGGTCCTCAAGTCGGGTCCGGGCACTGATCGCGGGCTGGTCTTCGTCGCGCCCAAGACCACGCCGGCCGACGGCCTGCAACAGGGCCCCGAGATCGTCGACGATCGAGGGCGCCCGGTCTGGTTTCGCGCCGTCGGGGCCGGTGAGCAGGCCGCCAACTTCCGGGTGCAGACCTACCGCGGCCAGCCCGTGCTGACCTGGTGGCAAGGGCAGAACGCGCCCACCGGACCCGGCGCCGGCCAGGGCGTCGACTACGTCCTCGACGCCTCCTATCACCAGGTGGCGGTGGTGAGCGCCGGCAACGGCCTGTCGGCGGACCTGCACGAGTTCCGGCTCACCCCGCGCGGGACCGCGTTCATCACCGTCTATCACCCCGTGCCGTACGACCTCTCGGCCGTGGGCGGCCCGGCCGACGGCTCGGTCGTCGACGGGATCGCGCAGGAGATCGACGTGGCCACCGGCGCGGTGGTCTTCGAGTGGCACAGCCTGGATCACGTCCCGCTCAGCGAGAGCCAGGCGCCGGTCCCGACCGCCGCCGGCGCGACCTACGACTACTTCCACATCAACGCCGTCAACTGGGATGATCAGGGGAACGTCATCATCGACGCGCGCAACACCTGGACCACCTACAAGGTCGATCACCGGAGCGGCGACATCCTGTGGCGCCTGGGCGGCAAGGACAGCAGCTTCGCCCTCGGCGACGGCGTCGCGTTCGCCTGGCAGCATGATCCCGAACAGGTCGATCGCTCGACGCTCCGGATCTTCGACAACGAGGCAGCGCCGGCCGTGCGCGCCGCCTCGCGGGTGATCTGGGTGCAGCAGGACCTGCGCCGCCACACCGCGACGCTGCTCCGCTCGATCGTGCACCCGGACGGCCTGCTGGCCGGCTCGCAGGGCAACGCCCAGGCGCTGGACGGCGACCACACCTTCGTCGGCTGGGGGGCGACGGGGCGCTTCTCCGAGTTCGACGCCGCGGGGAGCCTGCTGTTCGACGCCAGCGTCCCCACGGGCTGGGACACCTACCGCGCCTACCGGAACAGCTGGCACGCGACCCCGGCCGCCGCGCCGACCGCCACCGCCCGGCGCAACGCCGACGGGAGCATCACGGTCCACGCCATCTGGAACGGCGCCACCGACGTCGTGCGCTGGATCGTCATCGGCGGCGAGCGCCCATCCGCCCTCTGGCCGCTCGGCTCGGGCGAGTGGCAGGGCCTCGACACGGCCGTCACGATCCAGGGCGACGCGCGCCAGGTGGCGGTGGTGGCCCAGGACGCCCACGGCCGGCTGATCGGCCGCTCGACCGCGACCGCCGTCGGCGAGTAGCGCCGGATCCGAGAAGCGTAGCGACCGAGGCCCGCGGAGCACCCCTGACTCGCGCCGCGGGCCCTCACGCGCGCGGGCGGGCCGGCGTGCGCGACGCCAGCAAACGAACGATGCCAGCGCCCCCGGTCGTCAGGTCAAGCAGCGTGACATCGTCGAGCTCGCGGTAGAACGCCGCCTCGGCCCGCTCGAACGCGCGCCGCAGGCGGCAGGCCGGCTCGATCTTGCAAGGGGCCCCGCCGGTCTGCAGGCAGGCGACCGCTCCCCGACCGGCCTCGAACAGGCGGACCACCTCGCCGACGCGGATCTCGTGCGGCGCTCGGGCCAGCCGCACGCCGCCGCCCACCCCGCGCGTCGCCCGCAGGAGCCCGTGCCGGGTGAGGGCCTTGGCCGCCTTGGCGACGTGCTCGGCCGAGATGCCGTAGGCGTCGGCGATCGCCGAGGCCGGGACGGGGTCACCCGGGTGCGTCGCCGCGTAGATCAGCACCCGCAGGGCGTAGTCGGTATAGACGAGGAGCTGCACGCCGGTCCCTCACCCAGCTTGAGTCTCCCGGAGGAAACAGGTATTTTCTATACCCGTTTTGACACCGCGGTCAAATTCGCCCCTCCCCGCGTCGTCGGCGGGGCACCTTTTCCGCTTCGGCCCCCTCCTCGTGGCGCTCGCCGCCGCCGGCGGGGGCTGTGGCAGCGACGTCGCCTACCCACCTGGATGGGAGGCCGGTTCGGGCGGCGGCGGCGGCAAGGACGGCGGCGCCCGCCCGGACGGCGGCGCGCGTGACGGCGCCGCGGGAGACGGCAGCGTGGACGCCGCCGCCGACTGGGTCCCGCCCACCGACTGCCCGCTCGGGCCTGGCGACGAGTCGACCGAGCTTCGCTGCACCGGGCTCTACGCCGACTGGGACACCAAGACGCTGGCGCCCGGCGTGCGCCCCTACGATCCCGGGCTTCACCTCTGGAGCGACGGCGCCGTCAAGACGCGCTGGATCTACCTGCCGCCGGGCACGCAGATCGACACCTCGAACATGGACGAGTGGTCGTTCCCCTACGGGACCAAGCTGTGGAAGGAGTTCGTCGTGGGCGGCGTCCGGCTGGAGACGCGGATGCTGTGGAAGCGCCCCGCCGACCAGATCGGCGGCTGGTACCTGACGACGTACCGCTGGTCGCCCGACGGCGCGCGCGCCGACGAGCTCTTGACCGGCGAGCTCGACGCCGACGGCAACGGCTACGAGATCCCCAGCCAGAGCCTGTGCGCCCAGTGCCACGGCGGGCGCCGCGACCAGGTGATGGGGTTCGAGGCGGTCTCGCTGTCGTCGCCGGCGGCCGGCGGCCTGACGATGACCGCGCTCGTGGCCGGCGGCCTCCTCACGGCGCCGCCCGCGTCGCCCCTCACGATCCCCGGCGACGGCGCGACCTCCGCCGCGCTCGGCTACCTGCACGCGAACTGCGGGATCGCCTGCCACAACCCGGGCGCCGGCGCGGCCTCGACCACCGGGTTCTTCATGCGCCTCGACGTGGCCACCCTGGGCTCGGTCCAGAGCACCGGCGCCTGGCGGACCGGGATGAACGCCGCCTCCTACTTCACCCTCCCCGGCGTGGGGCAGACGAAGATCTTCGTCCCCTGTTCGCCCGACGCCAGCGTGGCCTACTACCGGATGAGCGTGCGGGACGGCGTCGATGGCGTCTTCGTGGGGAGCCAGATGCCGCCCATCGCCACCCATCAGATCGACCCGACCGGCCTGGCGATCGTCGCGGCGTGGCTGACCGATCAACCGCAGTGCGCGACCGCCGCGCCGTAGCTGCGTCGGTCGCCTGAGATCGGGCCGTCGTAGACCACGGGCCGATCTCGCACCGCGCCCCCCCGGCCGCCGTGACCCGAGTCACCAGGGAGCACGCCGGATCGAAGTTTCTGGACCACCCGTTCCCCATTCAGGCACACATTCTGGGAATGGTCCGGCCCGCCGTCGGCGTCTTCGTCGCCGCGCTCATCTGCGCCTCGAACGTCGCCTGCGAGCTTCCCCCGTCGGACCGGGAGGTCCCCATCCAGACCGGGCAGCGGGCGGCCGGCCAGCGGGCCAGCGACTCGCTCGCGGCCCAGCGGTCGGCGTGCGTGTTCGGGACCGGTGCCCGGGTCACGGACACGCTCGACATCACCCCCGACGAACGCGCCGAGATCCCGCTCCGGCACGTCGTCATCTTGATGAAGGAGAACCGGTCCTTCGACCAGCTGCTGAGCGGCGCGAACGCCGCGGGTCAACCGGCCCTGGACGGCGAGGGCATCCCTTCCGACTTTTCCAACCGCGACGCGGTCGGGACGACCGTCTCCCCCTTCGCGCTGGGAACGACCTGCCTGCCGTGGAACCCCGGACATCAGTGGGACGCCATGCACGCCCAGGTGAACAGCGGCAGCATGAACGGCTTCGTCATCTCGGCCGCGGCGAGCACCAAGAGCGACGGTCACTTCGTCATGGGACACTACGGCCCGACCGACCTCCCCTTCTATTACTGGCTGGCCAGCACGTATGCGCTCAACGATCGCCACTTCGCCGCGGTCCGCAGCGGCACCTGGCCGAACCGCGACTTTCTCCTCCTCGGCACCGCCGACGGCGTCAAGTGCAGCTACTGCGGGTTCCCCGACCCGGCGACGCCGACGCTGTTCGAGGCGCTCGATTCGGCCGGCGCGACCTGGGGCGCCTACACGGACGGCGAGCCGTTCGACGGGTCGCTCGGCTGGACCGCGCCGCACGCCGGCCTGCACTCCTTCCAGGAATTCTTGACGGCGTTGCAGGACGGAACCCTCCCCAACGTCGCCTTCGTCGACGGCGTCGCCAACATCACCGACGAGCACCCCACCGCCGACCTTCAGGTCGGCGAGGCCTGGACCCGCCAGATCTACCAGGCGGCGGTGAGCAGCCCGCTCTGGCCGCAGCTGGCGCTGATCTGGACCTACGACGAGGCGGGTGGCTTCGCCGACCACGTGCCCCCTCCCAGCGCCGCGTGCATCGCCCGCCCCGGCGACGCGCGCGACGCCGCCTTCTTCGAGCTGGGCGTCCGGGTGCCGCTGGCGGTGATCTCGCCCTACGCGCGATCCCACTACACGTCGCACGTCGTCCAGGACCACACCGCGATCACCCGCCTCATCGAGCTGGTGTTCGATCTCCCCGCGCTGACGTCGCGCGACGCGAACAGCGACGGACTGCTGGATATGTTCGACTTCGACGCGCCCGCCTTCCTCACGCCGCCGCCCGCGCCGCCGGCCGGCACGGGCGGCTGCCCGAAATAGACGCGCGGCCGGCGCGCTCGAAAATTTCTTTCGCCCTCGACCGTCAATTCTTTTCAGGTGACGGCGAGCTCGAGGCGCGGCGGCGGCCTGCGCATCGCGGGGGTCGAGCGGAGCGCTGTTGGTCGCCTGTGTGCAAGACATGCGCAGCCCGCGTCTCCTCGGCACCACCTGGCGGCGCCGCGCCACCGGCGAGATCGCGGTCGTCTGGCGCCTCTCCAGCCGGATCTATCTGATCGACGTCGAGTCCATCGCCACGGGGGGAGCGACGATCATCAGCAGCTCGGCCGCGAGCGATCCGAAGTACTGGGTGTTCACCAGTCAGCGGGCGCTCATGTCCGAGTGGCAACAGGTCCACCGCGGCCGGATCCCGATCGAGCCTTAGCCGTCGGTGCGCACTCTTCATCGAAGTTTTCTTCGTCGCGGCGTCGATTCAGGGGCGCAGCCTCGCATTCTGTCTTGCGCTCGTGCGCAATGCGACTGCGGCAAACGCGCGCTCCGTCACACTCGTTACGTTCATTCTCCTCCAACCACCTACGACGTAGAGGCCGCGCCGTCTGCGAGCGCGGAAGGAACTGGAGGAGGGAATCATGAGAACGTTCCATCATGTGCGCGCCGGCCTAGCCATCGGCGCACTGTCGCTTTGCCAATGCACGGGCTCCGGACCCAGCGGTAACGGCGCCGTCACGACCACCACCGAGGCGGTGGGTCAGCCGTCGGCCGACGAGGTCGGTCTCGACGGGAACACCGTACCCAAGTTCGCCCAGCAGCTGCCGATCCCGATGATCTGGACCGGGACGCCGGTCGTCCAGAACGGCAAGACCGTCCAGGTCAACTACAACCTCTCGGTGGTGCAAACCACCGAGCAGCAGTTGCCGCCCGGTTTCCCCGCCTCGACGGTCCTGGCCTACAACGGCTCCGCCCACGTGAAGGGCTCGAGCTCGAGCTCGACCATCACCGTGACCCCCGGCGCGGTGTTCGAGAACACCGTCGGGATCCCCTCGCAGATCACCTGGGTCGACAACATCCAGCAGCCGGCGTTCCTGGAAGTGGACCCCACGCTGCACTGGGCGAACCCGCTCGCCGAAGCGGTGCCCACGCCGCCCTTCAACTTCTTCCCCCCCGGTTACGCGAACTCGCTCTTCCCGGTCGCGCACGTCACGCACACCCACGGGTTGGTCGTGGCGCCGAACCAGGACGGAACGGCGGAGGAGTGGTTCACGCCAGGCCTCCAGTACAAGGGTCCGAGCTTCGCCACCAACGTGTACTTCCAGCCGAACCAGCAGTCGCCGACGCAGCTCTTTTATCACGACCACGTGATGGGCGTGACGCGCATCGGCCTCTACTCGGGCGTGGTCGGAACCGCGGACTTCCTGCGCGATCCCGCGCATACGCCGCTCGATGCTCCCAGCTCGCCGCTCCCCACCGGTCAGTTCGAGATCCCGTTGGCCCTCTCGGCGCGCGCGTACTACACCGACGGCAACCTGGACTTCCCGCCGGACCGCGGCACCCTCAACTCGGCGGACGCCGAGGACCTGAACGGCGGCGACGCGCCGTCGACCTCGCCGTACTGGTCGTACAACGAGGGCGCCGACGAGATCACCGTCAACGGCGCGGTGTGGCCCAACCTGAACGTGAACCGCCAGCAGTACCGCTTCCGCATGCTGGCCGGCGCGAACGCTCAGCTGTTCGACCTGCAGCTCTGCCAGGGCGACTGGAACGCCCACAACAGCCCCGACGGCAGCAGCAACAGCCTGGTGACCATCTCGGCCGACGGCAACAGCGCCACCTGCACCTCGAACCTGGTCCCGTTCCAGGTCATCGGCTCGGACGGCGGCTACCTGCCGGCGCCCCAGACCGTGACCGACGTGCAGATCGGCATCACCGAGCGCGCGGACATCCTGGTCGACTTCTCGAAGTTCGCCCCGGGAACAAAGATCCTGATGATGAACCAGACGGCCCACGCCGGGCACGAGACGGGGACGACCGAGGTCGTGATGCAGTTCACCGTGCAGAACACGACGCCCATCACCCCGCCGACGCTCAACCCGTCGCTGTTCCCCGCCAAGCCGACCCTCACCCCCAACGCGCCGACGCGCCACATGGTGCTGTTCTCGAACGTGGATGACGATCCGCTGGCGCCGACCTTCGACAAGCGGGCAATCCAGGGCACCGGCTTCGACTCGCCGCCCACCGAGTTCGCCCTCATCGGCTCGACCGAGGAGTGGGATCTCATCAACTCGTTCCCGGCGAACGCCGACCTGGCGGGAGATTCGGACCTGAACACCCACCAGATCCACATCCACCTGCTGGAGTTCCAGGCGCTCAACCGCCAGGCCTTCGACTGTGGGGACTACGTCGAGAAGTGGACGCTCCTCAACGGCAAGACCCCGACGTCGAGCGCGATCTTCCTCGACCCGACGCCCTACCTGCAGGGGAATCCCATCGTCCAGCCCGCTCCGGTGGAGACGGGTTGGAAGGACACCATCCAGGCCCCCTCGTGCACCATCACCCGCATCCTCGTCCGCTGGGCGCCGCAGGAGACCGTGGCTGGCGGCGTGCAGCCCGGCCAGAACCAGTACCCCATCGATCCGACGTCCTTCCCGACCGATCCGATCGCGGGACCCGGTTACGTGTGGCACTGCCACCTGGTCGGTCACGAGGACCACGACATGATGCGTGAGCTGGTGGTCGTCAACGCCTGGGTCGCCAACCACGCCTACAAGGTCGGCACCGTCGTGACCTTCAACAACGCCGACTACCGCGTCACCACGGCCCACACGTCGACGAGCGCGACGCCAGACACGTTGTTCAACCTGTGGGACAAGGTGAACAACGAGAAGAGCACCAACGGCGGGCACTGGACGCCGCAGGTGCGCTACGCGGTCCTCGACCGGGTGCTCGATTCGAACGGCAACCTGTTCCAGGCGCGCTCGGTGTTCCAGGCGCAGAACGGCCAGACGCCGGCCAACAACCCGTCGCTCTGGACGGCGCTCCCCAACACCGCTTGCGGGCAGCTGGCGCAGTTCTGCCAGGGCAACTCGATGCCGTTCGCCCAGCAGTGCTTGGCGGCTGGTCAGGCGGGGAACGAGTCGGCCTGCCTCGGCTTCCTCGACAGCGGTCCGCGCGGAACGCCGAACGTCGGCATGAACGAGTGCATGTCGGACTGCCTGGCGACGGCGCTCCCCACGCCCTGCTCGGGCCTGTGCAACAACCCGGTCGTGTTCAGCGTCGCCCCGAACGGAAACTTCCAGTCGGGCAACCTCGGCACCGGCGCGACCTGCTTCGAGACGCAGTCGCGGCTGCAGGGGGGCGAGAGCACGAACCTCGTCGCGCCACGACAGATGACGGTCAACGGCCGGGTGGAGCCGCAGACCGGCAACTGGACCTACCCGTTGCCTCCGATGCGGCACAACGGGTACTGCATCCAGACCACGGCGGGGAACCAGTCCTTCGCGGCCTTCTCGGCCTTCGCGGGACCGCAGTAACCCGGAACCCGGTCCTCGCCCTGTGAACGAGGAAGAACGACCCATGTTGGACCACGGGCTGCCGCCGTCTCGCGAGAGCGGCGGCGGCCCACAGGGCGTGGTACCGCCCCCGGTGGTCGTCGGGCGGATTGTTTTGCTCGTGGCGGCGGCAGCCGCGCTCGTGTTCGGCGTCGTCCACGCCCGGTCGCAGGACCGGGCGGCGGCGGCCGTGATGCAGGAGTACGTCTGCCCCATGCATCCGCAGATCAAGGCCCACGCCCCCGGCGATTGCCCCATCTGCAACATGGCGCTGGTGCCGGTGAGCGAGGCGATGCCGGAGACCCCCGGCGCGACGAACGACAACCGCGTGGTGACCGAGGCGCGGACGCGCATGGTGGCGCGCGCGACCCGCTCCGGGGCCTGGGTCGGCGCCGACGGTCTGGGGAGAGTGCTCCTCTACAAGGACGATCTGGTGGGCCTGGCCGCGGAGGAGCCGGCGCGGTTCTTCGGGCAGAAGTCGCCCAACATGCCCTTCGACGCGCACCTCATCAGCGCCGACCAGAAGCCGCATGACGACTCCACCGTCGAGGTCGCGTTTCGACTCGACCGGCCGAGCGACCACCTGCGCGAGGGCGCCGGCCTGATGGACGTCGGCGCGCTGCTGATCAACGTGAGGGCGCGGAAGCTCCTGGTCGTTCCGACCAGCGCGGTTCTCTACTGGGCGAGCGGCCCCTATGTCCTCGCGCAGGCGGCCAGCGGAGACCGATTCGAGAAGAGGCGCGTGCAGGTGGGCCGGATCCTCGACTCGGGGTACGAGGCCGAGCGGGCCGGCAGGTCCGAGGGCGCGACCGTGATCCTCTCCGGGCTCCGCGAAGGCGAGAAGGTGATCGCTGGATACGCATTCTTCAACGACGTCGACAGGCGCCTGCGGGAGGCGCACGCCGGCGTCGCGGACGGCAGCTAAGGAGGTGATGCGGTGATTGCTCGTGTCGTCGAGTGGTGCACACGTCACGCCCGCCTGGTCATCGGCCTGGCGGTCCTGGTCGCGATCGGCGGCGAGGTCTCGCGCCGCGCGCTCTCGCGCGACGCCGTGCCGGACCTGTCGGATCCTCAGATCGGGATCGTCGTCGACTGGAACGGCCATCCTCCCAGCGAGGTGGCCCGCCGGGTCACGCGGGTGCTGACCGACGCGATGAGCGGGCTCCCGGGCTCGACCGCCGTCCGGAGCTCGTCGATGGCGGGGGTGGCGTACGTGGACGTCATCTTCGGCTCCGCCGCCGGGCTCGAGCAGCGGCGGCACGAGATCGAGCAGCGCGTCGACCAGGTCCGTTCGACGCTTCCTGACCACGCCCGGATCCAGATCGGCCCGACCGCCTCGAGCACCGGCTGGGTCTACCAGTACGTGCTGGTCAACCCCTACGTTCGCGGCGCCTCCCCCGCGCTGCGCCACCTCCAGGACAACGTCTTCCGGCCGGCGCTGGAGGCCATCCCGGGGGTGGCCGAGGTGGCGGCGGTGGGCGAGCCCGTCGATGAGCTGCACGCCGTGTCGGCGCCCGAGGAGCTGCGCGCGCGCGGCCTGGCGTTCAGCGACGTCGCCGCGGCGCTCGAGCCGGTCGCGCACGGCAACGGAGAGGACGTCCACCTCGAGCGAGTGGCGCTCCCCGGCGGAAACGGGAAGACGCAGACCGGCGACGTCGCGCACGTCTCGATCAGCCCGGACGTTCCCCAGGGGATCGCCGACTTCGGCGGTGCGACCGCGACCGTGGGCGGCATCGTCGTCGCCAAGCGGGGCGCCGATCCGCGGGCGGTCATCGAGTCCGTAGAGCGCACGCTCGACAAGCTCCGCCACCGGTTGCCCCGCCGCGTGCAGCTGGCGACGGTCTACAACCGTCTCGATCTCGCCGGCCGGGTGGAGCACACGCTGCTCCGGGCCTTGGCCGAGGAGGTGGGGGTCGTGGCGTTCGTCATTCTCCTCTTCCTGTTGCACAAGGAGAGCGCCCTGGTCCCGCTGCTCACGCTGCCGCTGGTGGTCCTCTTGACCTTCATCGCCATGCGCGTCCTCAAGGTGCCCGCGACGATCATGAGCCTGGGCGGGATCGGGATCGCCCTCGGCATGGCGATCGACGCCGACGTCGTGGCCCTCGAAGCCTGTCACCGTCGCCTGGAAGGGTTGCCCGCGACGGCCTCGCCGGCAGAGCGGCGGAGGGCGCTGGTCTCCGCGGCCGGCACGCTCGTTCCGGCCATCTTGACCTCGCTCATCATCACGGCCTGCGCGTTCTTGCCGATCTTCGCCTTCACGGGTGAAACGGGGCGGCTGCTCCGACCCCTGGCGCTCACCAAGACGCTGGTCGTCCTGTTCGCGGCCCTCGTCTCGCTGACGATTGCCCCGGCGCTGCGCGCGCGACTTCTCCGGGGGCAGGTCCGTCCGGAGCTCGGAAACCCGCTCACCCGCTGGCTGGTCCGCGTCTATCAACCCTTCGTCTACTTCGCCCTCTCGCGCCCCGCCTTCACCCTGACGACGGCCGCGCTCGCCGTCGCCTCCTGCTTCCCGCTCGTGTCCCGCCTGGGGGGCGAGTTTCTGCCCCGGGTGGACGAGGGGGATCTGCTCTTCATGCCCATCACGCTCCCCGGCGTGAGCGAGGGACAAGCGTCCGTCGAGCTGCGCAAGCAGGACGAGCTCTTGAGCAAGTTTCCAGAGGTGGCCTCGGTGTTCGGCAAGGTGGGACGCGCGGACACCGCGACCGATCCGGCGCCCTACTCGATGGCCGAAACGACGATTCGCCTCAAGCCCAGCTCCGAGTGGCCGCTCGTCGCGCGGCACCGCTGGTACTCGAGCTGGGCGCCCGGATGGCTCAAGGCCCCGCTGGGCCTCATCTGGTCCGAGCGGACCCGCGAGACGAACGCCGAGCTGGTGGACAAGCTCGATCGGGCGAGCCGCCTGCCTGGCTGGACCAGCGCCTGGACGGCGCCCGCGCGCGCGCGCATGGACATGATGTCGACCAACGGCGTCCGCACCCCGGTCGCGATTCGCATCGTGGCGGCGACCCCGGAGCGCTTGAATGCGCTGGGCGGGGCGCTCCAGGCCTGGGCCGAGAAGCTCCCGGGGACGCGCACCGCCGCGTTCGAGTCGCTCGGCGGCGAGCCCTGGTTGACCTTCCAGGCCGATCCCGCCGCGCTGGCCCGCTACGGCGTGGACCCGAAGGTCGTGCAGAAGACGGTCAGCCTGATGACGACCGGGGGGCAGGTCGGCCAGATCGACATGACGGAACGCGGCTTCGCGCGCCGGCGCTCCGCCGAGCACGCGGCGCACGAGCACGGCACCGGGATGCTCTATCGACACGATCACACGTACGAGAGCCCGGACGCGCTGGCCTCGGAGATCCCGCAGCGCCAGCCGTATCGAGTGCGGATCGCGCCCGACATGGGCATGAAGCCCATGGACACCGACCAACTGCGGGAGATCACGGTCCGGTCCTCTTCCGGCGCGACCGTGCCGCTCGGTCTGCTCGGGAGCCCCGTGTACGTCACCGAGCCCGGCGTCCTGCGCACGGAGGGGAGCGAGCTCGTGGGGTACGTCTACGTCGACTTGAACAGCGGCGTGGACGTCGAGAGCTACACGAAGGGGGGCGAGGCGTCGCTCCAGAGCGCCCAGGCGAACGGCGACCTCCGGCTCGGAGCCGGCGAGCGGGTCGAGTGGAGCGGACAGACGCAGCTCTTCGCCGCGGGTAAACGTCGCCTGCAGTGGATCGCGCCCATCGTCCTCCTGGTGATGCTCGGCCTGCTCTACTGGCAGTTCCGCAGCCTGACGGAGGCGCTCATCGTCCTCATCTCGGTCCCCTTCGCGCTGGTGGGCAGCATCTGGACTCTCTATCTGCTTCACTATCCGATGTCGGCGCCCGTCTGGGCCGGCCTGCTCTCCACCGTCGGGCTGGCGATGCAGACCGGGGTCGTCATGGTCGTCTACATCGACGAAGCCTTCCAGCGCCGCGTCCGGGAGGGGCGGCTCAAGACCCGCCAGGACATCATCGACGCGCACGCCGAAGGGACGGTGCGGCGGCTGCGGCCGAAGGTCATGACGGTCTCCACGATGGCGGTGGGTCTTCTCCCCTTGCTCTGGGCCGACGGCGCCGGCGCCGAGATCATGAAGCGGGTCGCCGCGCCGATGCTCGGGGGCCTGGCCACCAGCGCCTTCCTCACGCTCGAGGTGCTCCCCGTGCTCTACACGCTCTGGCGCGCGCACCAGCTCCGCCGCTCCCTGCGCGAGGGCGTGCCTCTCGAGACCATCATCGGCTTCGTGCCGGCCTGGGCGCGATCAGCGGCGCGGCCGGCGGCCCCGACCCCGCCCGCCCGGCAAGAGGTCGGGCTCTACGCCGGCGCCAGCGAGCGAATGAACGAACCGACCGCGGCAGCCAGACGCTCGGGCTGATCGTAGGGGACGCCGTGACCGGCGCCCGCGATCTGTTCGACACGCAGGCGCGGGTTCAGGGTCTCGAGCTCCCGAGCCGTCTCCAGCGACACGACGGGCGCGTCGCCGATGACCAGCAGGCCCGGAACGTCGATCGCGCGCACCAGCTTCCGATAGTCGGGGTTGGGCGGCCTGAGGACCTCGAAGGCGCTCATCCGGGTCTGCAGGCGCGCCTCGACCAGCAGCTCGATGAGCTCGGGCGAGCGATGCGGCTGTCGGGCCCGCTGCTGCGCCAGCAGCTCGCCCCGGTCCACCGCCAGCAGCCGGCGGTGCTGCTCGGCGACGTCGCTCTCGTACACCTCGCGCTGGCGCTCCGGGGTCAGGAAGGTCGGGTCGACCAGAATGACGCCGCGAATGAGGCCCGCGCCGCGGCTCGCCGCCACCGCCGCCGTCATTCCGCCCATCGAGTGCCCCAGCACGATCGGAGCGGCGAGCCCCAGCGCGCGGATGAACCCCAGCGCGTCGCTCGCGAGATCGTCGTAGCGGTACCCGTGAGTCGGCGTGCTGGATCTGCCGTGTCCGCGCGCGTCCGGCATCAGGACGTCGCAGTCCGCCTCGAGCGCGCGGGCGACAGGGGTCCAGCAGGCACCGCTGCCGATCAGGCCATGCAGCAAGATCAGGGGCGGCCTGGCCGCTCCGGGCGTGGGCTGCCCCGCACCGGTCCGCAGGTAGTGGATGTCGATCCCGTTCGCCACGCAGGCGCCGGACGTCCAGCCAGGCACGTGATCCGGGCTCACCGATGAATCGGCTCGCGACTCCGGACGAACCTCGAGATCGAGGCGTGGGCGTCGGGCGAGAGCCCCAGGAACTGGACGCCCATCCCGGCCGGCTCCCCGGCGCGGATCCATCGCACCACGGCGTCGACCGTCACGGGGCGTTCGTCGCCCGGCAGCGTGAGCCGCACGGTGACCAGGTCGCCGATCTTTCTGCTGTCGCCGGGATCGCGCGTGGCGATGAACAGGCCACCGACGCTCATGTTCGAGGCGACGCCGCTGAAGAAGTTGTGCTCGCTCTCCAGATCGACGGAGATCTCGAGATCGATGCGGCGGCACGCGCGCTGTTCGGGCTCGGACATCGTCTCAGTATCTACTCCCTCGGCAGGACCGTCACGATGACTTAGGGCGCGGTGGGCGGTCGGGCGGCGTCGTAGGCCTGGGCCCAGGCGAGGATCCGGGCCAGGTCCTCGCCGGTCACCGCGCCGGGATCGTCCGAGGGCATGGTCGCCTTGCCGCCGCTTTCCCCCAGGACCTTCCTGACGACGGCGCCCGCCTGGTCGGCGTGGTGCCCGCCGAACGGATAACCGTCCATGCTCAGATGGGCGAGCGTCTTCGGTTTCGACTTCTTCCCGCCGGTCGTGTGGCACCGGAAGCAGTGCCGCTCGAAGGCCGGCCTGGCGCGCTCGAACGCCGCCAGCTCGTCCTGGGATGGGGTGTGCGGGTGGCCCGCGCCGTGCCCGTGGTGGGCGTGCGCGAGGGGAACCGTGGCCACGGCGAGGGCCCCGGCCGCCAGCGCGGCCAGAGCGGCCGATCTCGTCACAAGTCCTCTGATCCACATGGGTTCTCCTCCTCGACGTCGGGCGCCCCGACAGCCACGGACGGCCCCCAGTCTATCGGCTGCGACCGGCCGGGGATCGTTCCCGATTGACCTGCCGGCGGCCGCGCGTTAAGAGATCAGGGGTAAGTTGAGAACGGTTATCAAAATCATGTTCAGGGCCGGGGTCGCCTGCGCGCTGCTCGGCGTGGTCGGCACGACGCCGCGGGCGCACGCCGAGGCCGCCTATTACACCACCCGTTCGGTCCTGTCGGCGTTCTTCCCCAAGAGCGAGCGGGTGACCTACCGGACACTGGTCCTCGACGGCGCCACCCGAAAGCGGCTCGAGAGCCGCCTGGGGTACGTCCCCGCGCTCGACCGCTACACGATCTTCGTGGCGCTCACGCAGGGGAAGGTCGACGGCTACGCCGTCATCGACGACGAGAAGGGGCTGCACGAGCCGATCACCTTCGCGACCAAGCTGTCCCCGCAAGGGACGGTCGAGCGGGTGGAGATCATGGTCTACCGCGAGCCGCGCGGGGACGAGGTGCGTGACCCGCGGTTCCGGAAGCAGTTCGAGGGCCGGACCTCGCGGGACGCGCTGCGCCTGGGCCGCGACATCGACGCCGTGAGCGGCGCGACGATCTCCTCCGCGTCACTGGCGCTCGGGGTCCGGCGCGCCACCGTCCTCGTGGAGGAGCTGGTGTCGGCCGGGGCGCGGACCGCCCAACGTGGCGACGGCGTCGAGACCGCCAAGAGCGCGCCGCTCGCCTCCGCCGACCGCTGAGCGCCGTGCGCCAGTTCGGGTCGTCCGGATTCAGGCTCTGGAACCTCGGCGCGGAAGCCAAGGTCCTCTACACCGCGTTCTGCGTCCTCACGCTCCTGGGCGTCGTCTCGTCGGCGCTGTTCTACCTGGACCTGGTGGGGACCGGCACCCGCGGGATCCGGCGCTACTACGCCGGCGAGACCGAGACCGCCGCCGCGGAGGCCCCCGCCGCGGGGCCCGCCCTCGATCTGCCGCCCGGCGAGGCGCGAGAGCACGCGCCGCTGGTGGTCGCCGTCTCCTACCGCAAGCTGCTGGAGGTGACGCACTTCCACCTCTTCACGATGCCGGTGGTCCTGCTCATCGTGGGCCATCTTTTTCTGGCGACCGGCGTCTCCGACGCGCTCAAGCGGGGCTTCATCATCGGCGGCGCCGCCAGCGTGGCGCTGCACCTGGCGACGCCCTGGCTGGTGCGATCGTTCCCGTCGCTGGCGCTGCTGCACGCGGTGAGCGGGATGGCGCTGACGGTCACCATGACGGTGCTGACCCTGGTCCCCGTCGCCTCGATGTGGCTGGGGCCCGGGCGAAATCGAGGCCCCGCGCGCCCTGCCCCGCCCGCGGCCTGACGACCGGACGCGAAGCCGCTTGACACCTCGCTCGGTGCGCTGCTACTTAGCTCTGCAATGCAAATGAGAATGCGTTTCAACTTCATTTACCTGGCCGCCGCGCTGCTGCTGGCCGGCGAAGCCGCCGCCCACGCGCAGTCGCCCCCCTCGCCCGACCTGCCCCCCGGGGCGCCGCCGACCGGCCCGACCGCGCCACCCGCCGCGCCCCCGCCGCCGTCCGATCGGGCCGCGCCGGACACCGGCGGTCCGGTGCTGGAGCTCCCCGCCGAGCGCGACATGCCCCAGATGGCCCTCCCGCGCGAGACCGCCATCGAGAACCCGCTGGGGAACGCCTCGGCCGCCAGCGCCACCGCCATCGGCGGCTACGGCGAGCTGACGCTGAACGCTCCGTCGATCGGCCCCTCGGTGATCGATCTGCGCCGCCTGGTGCTGTTCGTCGGGCACAACTTCAACGAGCACCTCCGGTTCTACTCCGAGCTGGAGGTCGAGCACGCGGTCGCCTCGTCGACCGACCAGGGCGAGTTCGAGGTCGAGCAGGCCTACCTGGATGGCCTCTTCACGCGCCACTTCAACCTGCGCGGCGGCCTCATCATCATGCCGGTCGGGATCATCAACGTCTATCACGAGCCGCCGACCTTCAACGGCGTCGACCGGCCGGACGTCGACACGCTGGTGATCCCCTCGACCTGGCGCGAGGCGGGCGTCGGCGTGTTCGGCGAGATCACCACCGGCCTGTCGTACCAGGCCTACGTGGTGACCAGCTTCAACGCCAACAACTTCACCGCCGAGTCGGGGATCGCCGAGGGGCACCAGGAGGCGCAGTTCGCCTACGCGCGCGACGTCGGCCTCGTCGCGCGCCTGACCTACGAGCCCGTGCTGGCGACCATCTTCGGCGTCTCCGGCTACGCCTCGACGTCCGGGAACACGCTGCGCGACACCGTGGGGCGCGTCCCGCTCGCGCTGGTGGAGGCGGACGCGCGCACGCGGTACCACGGCTTCACCGCCCGCGCCGAGCTGGCGTTCCTGTTCATCGGCGACACGGCGGCGCTGAACCAGGCTTTCGTCACCGGGACGGCCGAGCAGATGGACGCCATCGCGGTGGCGTCGCAGCTTCGCGGCGGCTACGTCGAGGTCGGCTACAACCTGCTCCATGTCGCGGTGCCCTCGACCGCCCAGGATCTGACCCTCTTCTTCCGCTACGACTACGCCAACACGCAGGCCGCCGTCGCGGCCGGGTTCGTGGCCAACCCGGCGTTCGTCCGGTACACGCAGACGGTCGGCCTGGTCTACCGGCCGATCCCCGAGATCGGCCTCAAGCTCGACTACCGGCGTCACGAGTTTGGCGCCGGTCCCAGCTACAACGAGCTCGCCGCCGCCATCACCTGGATGTTCTGATCGCGGCGACCGATCTGTTTTAAGATGGACGTCCCTTATCGTAACGGGATGTTCACTTCTCTCTTACAGCTCCGGGCCTTGGCCCTCGGCGCCTCGCTCCTCGTGACCGTCGGGTGCAGCACCTCCGGCGGCACCGGCGAGACCGGCTCGATGGGGGGCGGCGCCGGCCAGAGCGCCTCGGGCGGCACGGGTGAAGGCGGCTCGGGCACCGGCGGCACCGGGACCGGCGGCTCGGGCGCCGGCGGCGCCACCGCCACGGGCGGCAGCGTCGGCACGGGCGGCGCGGGCACCGGCGGCACCACCGCCACGGGCGGCAGCGGCGGCGCGACCGCGACCGGCGGCGCGGGCGGGTCGACCGGCTCGGGCGGCAGCTCCGGCACCGGCGGGACCGGCGGCGCGTCAGGCCAGCTCACGGCGCAGCAGGCGGCGTCGCTCATGTCCCCGGGGTGGAACCTGGGCAACTCGTTCGACTCCACGCCCAACGAGACCAGCTACGGCAACCCGACGCCGACGCAGACGCTGATCAATGCGGTGCAGGCGGCCGGGTTCAAGACGCTGCGGCTCCCGGTGACGTGGACCACCCACATCGGCGCGGGGCCCTCCTACACGATCGATTCGGCCTGGATGGCGAAGGTCAAGCAGACGGCCCAGTGGGCGATCGACGCCGGCATGTACGTCTTCGTCAACACCCACCACGAGGCCGACGGAAACGGCGGGTGGGTCAGCTTCCCGACGTCGAGCACCTCCGCGCAAACCGTGGCCACCGAGGTCACGGCCGTCTGGACGCAGATCGCGACGGCCTTCCAGTCGTTCAACAGCCGGCTGATGCTGGAGTGCTTCAACGAGCCGAACGAGGCCGGCGGCGGCAACACGACGACGGCGCAGACCGACCTCAACATGTACCTCGAGGCGTGCTTCAAGGCGATCCGGGGCACGGGCGGGGCGAACGCCACGCGCATCGTCATGATCCAGCCGGTGGGCGCCAGCCCGAATCAGGCCGGCATCCAGTCGATGCAGAAGGTCAGCTTCATCAACGACCCGAACCTCATCATCTCGCTCCACACCTACTACCCGACGAACTTCGGCCTCAGCACGACGCCCTACGCCTGGGGCAGCTCGACGGACTACACGAACATGCAGAGCTCGATCGCCAAGCAGATCCGGGTCTGGCTGCCGACCCAGGTGGTGATCATCGGCGAATGGGGCTCCGAGGGCGCGCAGGCGACCGCCAACCGGGCGGCGCACGCGCTGGCCTATTCCCAGGACACCACGACGGCGAACCTGGTCCCCGTCTGGTGGGACAACGGCGGCTCGGGCAGCGGGTCGTACGCGCTGTTCGACCGGACCAGCGGCGCCGTGACCCAGTCGACGATCGTCAGCGGCATCATGACCGGCGTTAAGAACGGCCTCGGCGCGCCCAACAACTGGGCGACCCAAGCCAACCCCTGACGCCCCGGCGGCCACGGCCGCGGTTTACAGCGGGGCGCGGTTCCCTAGATTGAGGGGTGTCGATCCTCTCCGCGCTCCGTCGGCTGCTCGGCCGGGCGGCCGCGCCGCCTTCGCGGCGCCTGGTCCGCTGGCTGTTTCTCCGCGGGCTCGGCGGCGTGTACCTGGTCGCGTTCTCCTCGCTCGGCGCGCAGGTCCTGGGGCTCTACGGGAGCCGCGGCATCCAGCCGATCCACCGGCGCCTGGCGCGGCTGCGCGCCCGGCTCGGGCGGGACGCCTACCGCCTGGCCCCTTCCCTGCTGTGGCTGGGGTCGCGGGACCGGGATCTCGTGCGGCTCTGCCGCGCGGGGCAGGTCTGCAGCGGGGCGCTGATGCTGGGCCTCGCGCCCCGCCTCATGACCCCGGCCGTCTGGGCCCTCTATCTGTCGTTCGTGAGCGTGGGGGGAGATTTTCTCTCGTTCCAGTGGGACGCGCTGCTGCTCGAGACGGGGCTCTCCGCGTCGCTGCTGGGCGCTCGCGCACCGTCGGGCGAGCCGCGTCGGAGCGGCGTCGCGCTTCTTCGCTGGCTGCTGTTTCGCCTCCACTTCCAGTCGGGCCTGGTCAAGCTGCAGTCGCGCGACCCCAGGTGGCGCCGCTGCACCGCCTGCGTCTACCACTACGAGACGCAGCCTCTCCCCACGCGCCTCGGCTGGTACGCCTTCCACCTGCCGCGGCCCGTGCAGGTCGCCTCGACGGCGGCCGCGCTGGGGATCGAGCTCGGGGCGCCGTTCCTCACCCTCGGGCCACGCCGCGCGCGCCGGGTCGGATTCGCCGCGATGGCGGGCCTGCAGGCGCTGATCGCCGCGACTGGGAACTACGCCTTCTTCAACCTGCTGACGACGCTGCTGTCCGTGTGGGCGCTCGACGACGACAGCCTCCGCTGGCTCGGCGGCGCGGCCCGCCCGCGCCGGGTGCGCCGCGCGCCCCGCTGGCTCGATCGGCTCGCCGGTGGCGTCGAAGGCGCGCTGGCGGCGGCGCTGGGGCTCGCCTCCGCGCTCGCCGCGTTCGGCCGGGGCCGCGGCGTGGGCCGACCCGCGGTAGCGGCGGCCCGCCTCGAACGGGCCGTCGCGCCGCTGCGGTCGAGCAACGCCTACGGCCTGTTCGCCGTCATGACCACCAGCCGGCCCGAGATTGCGATCGAGGGGTCCGACGACGGGCATACCTGGCGCGAGTACCGGTTCCGCTACAAGCCGTCCCGGCCGGAGGACCCGCCGCGCTGGGTCGCTCCCCATCAGCCCCGCCTCGACTGGCAGCTGTGGTTCGCCGCGCTCGGCGCGCCGCCGGGCTGGTTCGGCGCGCTGCTCCGCCGCCTGCTCGAAGGGTCGCCCGAGGTCCTGCGCCTGTTCGGCGAGAACCCCTTCCCCGACCGGCCGCCGCGGTACGTGCGCGCCCTGCACTACCGGTACCGGATGACCGATCTCGGCACCAGGAGACGGACGGGGGCCTGGTGGCGTCGCGAGCTGGTCGGCCCTTACTTCCCGATCTGCACGCTGGCCGACGCGCGCGGCTGAGCCCGGCTGTGGCGGTGGAGGTTTCGCCCGAGGCGCATCTCGTGGGAGATTGAGCCGCTGCGATGTCGTGCGCCCCCGTCGTGCTTCGTCGTTCGGTCTCGTCGGGAGCATGCCGTTGAGCCGGCGCGTCCTCATCGTCGACGACGACGAAGCGCTGGCCGACAACGTGGCCGAGATCGTCGGCGGCACCCTCGACGTCGAGACGGAGGTGGCCCGCGACCGCAAGAGCGCGCTGGCGCTGGCCCGCGACCACGACTTCGACGTGGCGCTCATCGACGTGCGCCTCCCGGATGGCGACGGCATGGCGCTGCTGGAACCGCTGCGCCAGCTGGCGCCGTTCGCCCAGCTGGTCATGGTGACGGGGAACGCCACCATCGAGGGCGCGATCGCGGCGGTGCGGGGCGATGCCTTCGCTTACGTCCTCAAGCCCGTCTCGCCGCCCGATCTGCTGGACACGCTCCGCCGCGCGCTCGAGCAGGCCGCCCTGTACCGCGAGCGCGAGCGCCTGCGCGCCGAGCTCGAACGCTCGGAGGGCCGTCACCGCGAGCTGGTCGAGCAGATGCCGGCCTTCGTGCTGGCGCTCGACGCCGGCGGCGCGATCTCGACCTGGAACCGGCAGCTCGAACAGGTCACCGGCTTCTCGCGCGCCGAGATGGCGGGCAAGCCGGGGAACCTCCTCGTCGGCACGGACGAACAGGCGCGCGAGCTTCCGCTCAAGTCGGGGGGCGCGCGCAAGGTCCGCTGGAGCCGCGCCGAGGTGACGGGCCCCGACGGCGCGCCGACCGTCTACGCCGTGGGGATCGACGTCACGAACGAGGAGGAGATGCTCCGGCGGGTGTTGCGGGCCGAACGGCTGGCGGCGGTCGGCACGATGGCCGCGGGCCTCGCGCACGAGGTCCGCAATCCGCTCAACTCCGC